>Ga0181526_10003399_pt1 | contig 13008 bp, 9 predicted proteins | sample PEATcosm2014_Bin_35_FD_119750 | JGI IMG/M metagenome (GOLD analysis project Ga0181526, IMG submission 119750) | Peatland microbial communities from MTU Mesocosm Facility, Houghton, MI, USA - PEATcosm2014_Bin06_30_metaG | ecosystem: Environmental > Terrestrial > Soil > Wetlands > Peat | place...
GGCCGCCGCCGGCGTCTTCGACACCAACCCTGCCGCCGCCAAGCTCCACCGTCTTGCCGCGGCCTTCGCTCCGCGCTGCCCCGGCGCCCCGGCCCGGGCGCCGTTAATCGAGCTTTCCCGCGGCTGTGCCGGCATTCCAGACCGTGGCAGCAGTGCTGTCTTAACCTTGACACCCTGCCCCCCTGCCGCGATGCTGAAGCGATCGGAAACATCGCGCACCGCCCCAGGGCGGTCGGCCAAGGAATTTCCCGGCCCGGTCGGGTTGCGCGGCCCCGGGGGTTGATCGGGCGGGCGGAGGATGGGGTGAGTAGGCACGGACTACCCGCGCGGCAGGGGCTTTACGACCCGGCCAACGAGCACGACGCCTGCGGCGTCGGCTTCGTCGCGCAGATCAAGAACCGCAAAAGCCACGCCATCGTGGCCGACGGCATCCGTATTCTCAACAATCTCGCGCATCGCGGCGCGGTGGGCGCCGATCCGCTCGCCGGCGACGGCGCCGGCATTTTGATTCAACTCCCCGACAAGCTGTTCCGCGAGGAAGCCAAGCTGCTGGGATTCGAGTTGCCCGAACCCGGGCATTACGGGGTGGGCATGGTGTTCCTGCCGCGCCACGACGGCACCCGCCGCCTGTGCGAGGAAACCATCGCGCGCCTGGTCGCTTCCGAGGGCCAAAAGCTCCTGGGCTGGCGCGACGTGCCGGTGGACTCTTCGGTATTGGGCGAGAGCATCAAGCCGATCGAGCCGGTGATCCGGCAGTTCTTCATCGCGCGCGGGGCCAATTGCGCCGACGCCGACGCCTTCGAGCGCAAGCTCTACGTCATCCGCAAGCAGACGCATGTCGAACTGCGCGCCAAGAAGCCGCCCGAGATCAACCATTTCTACATCGCCTGCATCTCGAGCCGCACCGTCATCTATAAGGGCATGGTGTTCGTCCAGCGCTTGGCGAACTACTACAAGGACCTCAAGGATCCGCGCACCGAATCGGCCTTGGCGCTGGTCCATGCGCGCTTCTCGACCAACACCTTCCCGTCCTGGGAGCTGGCGCATCCCTTCCGCTATCTCGCCCATAACGGCGAGATCAACACGCTCAAGGGCAACATCAACTGGATGATGGCGCGGCGCCATTCCATGACCTCCAAGCTCCTGGGCGACGACCTGGCGAAGCTCTGGCCGCTCATCGGCGACGGCAATTCGGATTCGGCGACGCTCGACAATTGCCTCGAACTGCTGATCGCCGGCGGCTATCCGCTCACCCACGCGCTGATGATGCTCATACCCGAGGCCTGGGCCGACAATCCGCTGATGGATAAGGACCGCCGCGCCTTCTACGAATATCACGCGGCGCTGATCGAGCCCTGGGACGGCCCGGCCGCGCTCGCCTTCACCGACGGCCGCCAGATCGGCGCCACGCTCGACCGCAACGGCTTGCGCCCGGCGCGCTTCTTCGTCACATCCGACGACCGGGTGGTGATGGCGTCCGAGGCCGGCGTGCTCGACGTGCCGGAGGAACGCATCATCCGCAAATGGCGGCTCGAGCCCGGCAAGATGCTGCTGGTCGATCTCGAGAAGGGCAAGATCGTCGACGATGACGAGCTCAAATCCGAGATCGCGCGCGCCAAGCCCTATCAGAAATGGCTCGACCAGACCCAGATCCGGCTCGACGCGCTGCCGACCGAGGTGGCGCCGCTGCCGCCGCCGCATCCGGTGCTGCTCGACCGCCAGCAGGCCTTCGGCTACACGCAAGAAGACATCAAGTTTTTCCTGAAACCGATGGCGCTGAGCGGCCAGGATTCGGTCGGCTCGATGGGCCGCGACACGCCGCTGGCCGTGCTCTCCGACCGGCCGAAGATGCTGGCCGATTATTTCCAGCAGCGCTTCGCCCAGGTCACCAACCCGCCGATCGATTCGATCCGCGAAGAGTTGGTCATGTCCTTGGTGTCCCTGGTCGGCCCCCGGCCCAATCTTCTGGACCTGGAAACCGGCGGCAAGCATATCCGCCTGGAACTGCACCAGCCGGTCCTGACCAACACCGATCTCGAGAAGATAAACCGCATCGAGGACAACACCGCCGGGGCCTTCAAGAGCTTCATCCTGTCGATCTGCTATCCCGCGGTCGACGGATCGGTCGGCATGGAGGCGGCGCTCGCCCGCATCTGCGAGCGCGCCAAGCAGGCGGTGGCGGGGGGATGCAACATCATCGTGCTGTCCGACCGCGGCGTCGATTCCGAGCACATCGCCGTGCCCGCGCTGCTGGCGGTGGCGGCGGTGCACCATCACCTGATCCGCGACGGCTTGCGCACCGAGGTCGGGCTGGTGGTGGAGACCGGCGAGGCGCGCCAGCTGCACGATTTCTGCCTGCTGGCGAGCTACGGCGCCGAGGCCATCAACCCCTATCTCGCGCTCGATTCGATCTCGGGCCTGAAACACGAACTCGGCAGCGCGCTCACCACCGAGGCGGACGCGCACAAGCACTACATCAAGGCGATCGCCAAGGGCATCCTCAAGGTCATGTCCAAGATGGGCATCTGCACCTTCCAGTCCTATTGCGGCGCGCAGATCTTCGACGCGGTCGGGCTGAACGGCGATTTCCTCGACAAGTATTTCACCGGCACCACCTCGCCTGTCGAGGGCATCGGCTTGAAGGAGATCGCCGAGGAGACGGTGCGCCGCCACCGCCTGGCCTTCGGCGATTCGCCGCTCTACCAGAACGCGCTCGATCCCGGCGGCGAGATTCTCTACCGCATGCGCGGCGAACGCCATGTCTGGACCCCGGAAACCGTCGGATTGCTGCAGCACGCGGTGCGCGGCAACAACTACCGCCAATACCAGGCCTATGCCCGCCACGCCGGCGACCAGGAGGACGGCCTCGTCTCGCTGCGCGGGTTGTTGGATTTCGACGTGAACGGTTCGGCCATCCCGATCGAGGAGGTCGAGCCCGCCGCCGCCATCATGAAGCGGTTTTCGACCGGCGCCATGTCGTTCGGCTCGATCTCGTGGGAGGCGCACACCACCCTCGCCATCGCCATGAACCGCATCGGCGGCCGCTCCAACACCGGCGAGGGCGGCGAGGATCCGCGGCGGTACAAGCCGCTCGACAACGGCGATTCCATGCGCTCGGCCATCAAGCAGGTCGCCTCGGGGCGCTTCGGCGTCAACGCGGAATATCTGGTCAACGGCGACGTGCTTCAGATCAAGATGGCGCAAGGCGCCAAGCCGGGCGAGGGCGGCCAGCTACCGGGCCACAAGGTCGATGACTGGATCGCGCGCACGCGCCATTCGCTGCCCGGCGTCGGGCTGATCTCGCCGCCGCCGCACCACGACATCTATTCGATCGAGGATCTGGCGCAGCTCATCCACGATCTGAAGAACGTCAATCCCAAGGCCTGGATTTCGGTCAAGCTGGTGGCCGAGATCGGCGTCGGCACCATCGCCGCCGGCGTCGCCAAGGCCTATGCCGACCATGTCACGATATCCGGCCAGGAAGGCGGCACCGGCGCCTCGCCGCTCACCTCCATCCAGCACGCCGGCGAGCCCTGGGAAATAGGCCTCGCCGAAACCCACCAGACGCTGGTGCTGAACGGCTTGCGCGGGCGCATCGCGGTCCAGGTCGACGGCGGCTTGCGCACCGGCCGCGACGTGGTGGTGGGCGCGCTGTTGGGCGCCGACGAATTCGGCTTCGCCACGGCCGCACTCATCGCCGAGGGCTGCGTGATGATGCGCAAATGCCATCTCAACACCTGTCCGGTCGGCGTCGCGACCCAGGACAAGGAGCTGCGCAAGCGCTTCACCGGCAAGCCCGAGGACGTCATCACCTATTTCAGCTTCGTCGCCGAGGAAACGCGCGAAATCATGGCCAAGCTCGGCTTCCGCACGTTCAACGAAATGATCGGCCGTTCCGACAAGCTGGTGATGCGCCGCGGCTCCAACCACCCCAAGGCGGGACAGATCAAGCTCGACCGCGTGCTGTACCGGCCCAAGGTGCCGCCCGGCACCAAGACCTTCCGCTGCGAGGACCAGAACCACCATTTGGATAAGGCGCTCGACCACCAGCTCATCGCCCAGGCGACGCCGGCGCTGGAAAAGGGCAAGCGCGTCAAGATCGAGATGGACGTGCGCAACGTCAACCGCACCGTCGGCGCGATGCTGTCGGGCGAGGTGGCGCGCCGTTACGGCGATGCGGGCCTGCCCGATGCGACCATCGACGTGCGCCTCAAGGGCACGGGTGGGCAGACCTTCGGCGGATTCCTGGCGCGGGGAATATGCTTCACGCTCGAGGGCGCGGCCAACGACTATGTCGGCAAGGGCCTGTCGGGCGGGCGGCTGGTGATCTATCCCCCGGCCAAGAGCAGGCTCGCGCGCGAGCAAAGCATCATCGTCGGCAACACCGTGCTCTACGGCGCGGTTTCGGGCGAATGCTATTTCAGCGGCGTCGCCGGCGAGCGTTTCGCGGTCCGGAATTCGGGCGCGGTCGCGGTGGTCGAGGGCGCGGGCGCGCATGCCTGCGAATACATGACCGGCGGCATCGTCGCGGTCCTGGGCGAGGCCGGTCCGAATTTCGCCGCCGGCATGAGCGGCGGCGTCGCGTATGTCTACGACGAACGCGGCGATTTCGCCGCGCGCTGCAACACCGGCATGGTCGCGCTCGAGCAACTCTCCGGCGAGGACGGGCCGGTCGACGCGGACCCGCCGATCGAATTCGCCTACAGCCTGCGCGAGAACGACGTCAAGCTGCTGCGCCGGCTGATCGAGCGCCATGCAAGGCTGACCCAAAGCCCGCGCGCCCGAGCCATCCTGGAATCCTGGGGCACGTCCCGCGCCCGCTTCGTCAAGGTGATGCCGCTCGAATACCGCCGCGCGCTCGAAAAGATGGACAAGGCGGCAGGCCGCGCGGGCGCGAAAAGGAACGTCGCGGTGGGCGCCTAGACTCGATGGGCAAGCCGACCGGGTTCCTGGAGTTCGGGCGCCACGACCGCGACTACGCGCCGGTCGAGGAGCGCGTCAAGCATTGGCGCGAATTCACCGAGCCGCTGCCGGCCGAGGAACTGAAACGCCAAGGCGGGCGCTGCATGGATTGCGGCACGCCCTATTGCCACCCCGCCTGCCCGGTCAACAACGTCATCCCGGATTGGAACGATCTGGTGTTCGAGGGCGATTTCCGCACCGCGCTCGAGACGCTGCACTCGACAAACAATTTTCCCGACGTCACCGGCCGGATTTGCCCCGCGCCCTGCGAGGCCGCCTGCACCCTCAACCTGATCGAGGAGCCGGTGACCATCAAGACCATCGAGCACGCCATCGTCGAGCGCGGCTGGGACAACGGCTGGATCGAGCCCCGGCCGGCCAAGCACCGCACCGGCAAGCGCATCGCCGTGGTCGGCTCCGGCCCCGCCGGGCTCGCCTGCGCCCAGCAATTGGCGCGCGCCGGACACGAGGTTTCGGTCTACGAAAAATCGCCGCGTGTCGGGGGCTTGCTGCGCTACGGCATTCCCGATTTCAAGATGGAAAAGCACGTCATCGACCGCCGCGTGGCGCAGATGCTGGCCGAGGGCGTGGTCTTCCACGTCAATTCCCATGTCGGCCGCAACGTGCCCCCCGAGCAGCTGATGAAACGCTACGACGCCGTGGTGCTGGCGATCGGCGCGGAACAGCCGCGCGACCTGAACGTCCCGGGCCGCGACCTGAAGGGCATCCACTTCGCCATGGACTTCCTGCCGCAGCAAAACCGCCGCGTCGCCGGCGACAAGGTCGAGGGCGCGGATATCCTGGCCAAGGACAAGGACGTGCTGGTGATCGGCGGCGGCGATACCGGCTCGGACTGCATCGGCACCTCGATCCGCCAGGGCGCGCGCTCCGTCACCCAGATCGAAATCCTGAGCCAGCCGCCCGAGCAGGAGGACAAGCTCATGACCTGGCCCGATTGGCCGATGAAGCTCCGCACCTCGTCCTCGCAGGAGGAGGGGGTCGAGCGCGACTGGTCGGTGGCGACCAAGGCCTTCACCGGCCGCGACGGGTTTGTCGCCGGTCTCGATGCCGTGCGCGTCGAATGGAAGACGGGATCCGACGGCAAGATGCAGATGATCGAGCAGCCGGACAGCCGCTTCACCATCAAGACCGATCTGGTGCTGCTCTGCATGGGTTTTTTGTCGCCGGTGAAGCCGGGCGCGGTCGAGGCGCTCGGCCTGGAATTGGACGCGCGCGGCAACCTCAAGGCCAACGACCGGGATTACCGCGGCAGCGTCGACAAGGTGTTCGCCTGCGGCGATGCGCGGCGCGGCCAGTCGCTGGTGGTGTGGGCGATCCGCGAGGGCCGCCAATGCGCCCGCGGCGTCGACGAATATCTCATGGGCAAGTCGGAACTGCCGCGTTAGAACCTCTAAACTAGAAACCGTTCAGCAGCGCGACCACCATATTATTCGCGACCTCGGGCGCCGGGCCGGCGACGACGCTCACGAATACGATGCCGGCTGGCAGCGAGAACCATTTGCGTGACATGACGTTCCTTCTCCCCTGGCTTGGCGTCGACCGAGCGAGGATAGCATACCGCCGTCCTCCCAGGCCCATCTCGGGCCCATTTTAGGCGGACCATTGAAAATTCGCCGCCACCCGGCTATTTTATAAGCATGCTTATGAATTACCGGATTTTGCCGCGTCAGGCCGGGGCGCTGCTGGTTGCCGCGTTGCTCGCCTCTTGCAACGCCGGCCCCGATTTCACGCCGCCTCCGGCGCCGCCGCAGACCGCCTATGATTCCACCGGCGCGCCCACGCTCGCGCCGGTCGCGGGCGAAAGCGAGCAGAGCCTGGCGGTCGGCGAGAAGATTTCGGGCGATTGGTGGAATTTCTACCGTTCGCCCGCGCTCGACCAACTGCTCAAGGACGCGATCGCGGGGAACAAGGACCTCGAAGCGGCGCGCGCCCATCTCGCGGCCTCGGAAGAGGCGGCCAATGCCGCGCGCGGCGGGCTTTATCCCCGCCTCGACGCCGCCGCCTCGGCGACGCGCGAGCGCATCAGCTACGCCGCCTTCGGCCTCAATATGCCGCCGGCGATCTTCAACGTGCTCTCGGTCGGGCCGACGGTGAGCTATTCGCTCGATCTCTTCGGCAAGAACCGCCGTCTGGTCGAACAGCAGGAGGCGCTGGCCGAGCGCCAGCGATATGAGCTCGACGCCGCCTATCTCGCTTTGACCGGCAACGCCGTCAGCCAGGCGCTGACCGTCGCTTCGCTCCAGGCCCAGCTCAAGGCGGCCAATGACATCATCGCCGAGGACCGGAATCTCCTGGCGCTGGTCGGCAAACGGGTCGCGGCCGGGGAATCATCCAATCTCGACCTCGAAAGCGCCCGGAGCCAGTTGGCCTCCGACCTCACCCAATTGCCGCCGCTGCAACAGCAAGCGAACGCCGCCCGCCATGCGCTCGCGATTCTGGTCGGCCGGGCGCCCGCCGATTTCGTGGCCCCCGATTTCACGCTCGATTCCCTGGCGCTGCCGGCGAATCTTCCGGTCAGCCTGCCCTCGGCGCTGGTGCATCAGCGGCCCGACATCTTGTCGGCGGAATCCGAACTCCATGCCGCCTCGGCTTCGGTGGGCGTGGCCACCGCCCAGCTCTATCCCGACATCAATCTCACCGCCGCGATTTCGCAGACCGCGCTCACCGCCGGCACGCTCGGGGCGCCGGCGAGCAATGTGTGGAATATCGGCGCGGGCATCGCCTTGCCGTTGTTCCACGGCGGCGCGCTCCAGGCGCAGAAGCGCGAGGCCGAGGACGAGTTCACGGCCGCCGCCGCGAATTACCAGCAGACCGTGCTCGCCTCCTTCGCCCAGGTGGCCGACGTGCTCGACGCGCTCGCCAGCGACGCCGACCTCCTGGGTGCCGAGCACGCGGCGCTCCAGTCCGCCCAATCCTCGCTCGCTCTCACGCGCAAATCCTATATCGCCGGCGACGTGGCGCTGCTCCAGGTGCTCGACGCCGAACGCCTCGCGCAACGCGCGCGTCTCGGTTATGTCCGCGCCCAGGCGCAACGCTACATCGATACCGCGCAGCTCTTCCTCGCCATGGGCGGCGGCTGGTGGGACCAGCCCGCGCTGGCATCGCCGGACAAGGAATCGGCTTCCGTCAAGCCGCCCGCGCCCTAAGTCCCATGACAAGACGCCGGATACCAACTACAAGATGGCGATGACCAAAACCCGCGCGGCGGCGTGGCTGCTCGCTTGCGCATGGCTGGGCGTCTTTCCCGCCCAGGCCCAGGAAACAGCCCCTCAAGGACAAATCGCCCAGGCGCCGGTTCCACCCGCCGGAACTGGCGAGCTGTCCTTCATCGAAGAGAACGACTCACTCTTCTCCAAAAGCGACAAGCATTACACCCAGGGCGCCCGCGCCGATTATCTGTCGGCGCCGCTTTCCGCGGGCTGGCGCTCCGACGTGTTCGATTTCCTCGGGCCGCTTTTCCCGAATTCGGCCGATCAACAGCGCCGCTTCGACTGGATCCCGCTCGGCCAGAGCATCTACACGCCGGCGAACCTCAAATTGAATCCGCCCAGCGCGGTCGACCGGCCCTATGCCGGCTGGCTTTATACCGGCGGCGAATTTCTCCAGGAGAATGGCGGCAACAGCCTGACGGGATTCGAGGTGCTGCTCGGCGTGGTCGGGCCGGCGGCGCTGGGCGAGCAGGTCCAGAACGATTGGCACCAATTCGTCGTCGGCATCCCGGGCGGCGCCGGATGGAAAGACCAGCTCAAGAACGAGCCGGCCCTCGCCATCTCCTACGACAAGCATTGGCGGCTCGACATCGTCAGGATCGGCGGAGTCGGCGTCGATTTCGTGCCCGAGGCCGATGTCACCGCCGGCAACGTGTTTACCTACGGCGCCGCCGGCGGCATCATCCGCATCGGCAATACTCTCGATACCGATTACGGCCCGCCGCGCATCCGGCCGGGTCCCTCGGGCACGGATTGGGTCGATGCCCGGCGGCGCAACGGAGATTTCGGTTATTATTTCTTCGCCGGCGGCGAGGGACGGGCGATGGCGCGGAATATTTTCCTCGACGGCAATACTTTCGTGAACAGCCGCAGCGTCAATAAGAAGCCGCTGGTCGGCGACCTGACCGCCGGCGTCGAGATGTTCTGGAAGGACGACGTCCGCATCGATCTGGGCTTGCTCAGCCGCACCAAGGAGTTCTACGGCCAGCAGGGCCAGGACAGCTACGCCGGCTTCCGCTTTACCTTCGGGCTGTAGCGCCGCGGTTAAACCGCCCCGGGGCCAGGCCCTCCGGCCGGACATAGCCCCCATCCTTTGCTAGGGGTGGAATCCCGCCGGCGCGGCGGGCACACTCCGGTCCGGCACAGCAGCAACGGGGTTCCGGATATGGCCGATACCATAAAAGTTCTGGCGATTTGCGGCTCTTTGCGTCAGGGGTCCTACAACCGCATGGCGCTCAAGGTGGCGGAGGAAAACCTGGCCCCGGGCATGACGCTCGAGGTCTTCGGCGGGATGGCCGAGATCCCGCTCTATAACGAGGACGTGAAGGCCAAGGGCTTTCCGCCTGTCGTGGCCGAGCTGCGCGCCAAGATCAAGGCGGCGGACGCGCTGCTGTTCGTCACGCCGGAATACAATTATTCCATGCCGGGCGTGCTCAAGAACGCGATCGACTGGGCTTCGCGCCCGCCCGATCAGCCCTTCGACGGCAAGCCGGTGGCGATGATGGGCGCCAGCATGGGCCTGTTCGGCACCACGCGCGCGCAACATCACCTGCGCCAGACCTGTGTCTTCCTCAACATGTTCCCGCTCAACAAGCCCGAGGTGATGATCGCCCAGGCGCAGAACAAGTTCGATGCGCAAGGCAAGCTCACCGACGAACCGACGCGCAAATTCATCGCCGATCTCATGGCGGCACTCGCATCCTGGACCAAAAGGCTGAAGGGCTGACCAAACCGGCGCCCCCTTTGGGAACTGGCATCGGCCAAAACCCCATGTCATAGTAACCGCGCGCAAATAATACCGGGCCGGTGAAACGGCCCGTTTTGGGGAATGGGGGAGGTTGCGGGCTTGGGTTTCCTGCTGTTTTTGAGCCGCTGGATCGATTTCCTCAACGAGAAAGTCGGCCGCACGGTCTATTGGCTGGTCTTGGCCGCGGTGCTGGTGAGTTCCGGCAACGCCGTGGTGCGCTATCTCTTCAATTACAGCTCCAATGGCTGGCTCGAGCTGCAGTGGTATCTCTACACCGGCTTCTTCCTGGTCGGCGCGGGCTACACGCTCCTGCGCAACGAACATGTCCGCATCGACATCATCATCAGCCGTTTTCCGCCGCGCACGCGCGCCTGGATCGACCTGCTGGGCGGGATCTTCTTCCTCCTGCCCATGGCGCTCATCATCATGGTGCTCGCCTGGCCGGTGTTCACCGCATCCTTTGCGCTCCACGAGACTTCGCCCAACGCCAATGGACTGCTGCGCTGGCCGGTGAAGCTCATGATCCCGGTCGGGTTCTTCCTGCTGGCGATCCAGGGCGTTTCCGAGATCATCAAACGCGCGGCCTTCCTGATGGGCCTCATCCCCGATCCGACGCCGCGGCACGCCCATGGCGACACCGGCTCCGAAGCCGCGATCGCGGATGACATGGTCATGAAGCAAGAGGGCGAGCCATGAGCGCGCTGTTCATCGCCAACATCGCGCCGCTCATGTTCGCGATGCTGATCGTCCTGCTGATGATCGGCTATCCGGTCGCCTTCTCGCTCGCCGCCAACGGGTTGCTGTTCGGCGCCATCGCCATCCATTTCGGGCTGTTGGGTCCGGATCTGATCCAGGCGCTGCCGCAACGCATCTTCGGCATCATGTCGAACGACACGCTCCTGGCCATACCGTTCTTCACCTTCATGGGCCTGATCCTGGAACGCAGCGGCATGGCCGAGGATCTGCTCGACACCATCGGCCAGATGTTCGGGCCGATCCGCGGCGGCCTGGCCTATGCCGTGGTCTTCGTCGGCGCGCTGCTGGCGGCGACGACCGGGGTGGTGGCGGCCTCGGTGATCTCGATGGGCCTCATTTCGCTCCCCATCATGCTGCGTTACGGCTACGACCGGCGCGTCGCCGCCGGCGTGATCGCGGCCTCGGGCACGCTGGCGCAGATCATTCCACCGAGTCTGGTGTTGATCGTGATGGCCGATCAGCTCGGCAAGTCGGTCGGCGACATGTATCAGGGCGCCTTCATCCCCGGCCTGAGCCTGGCCGCGCTTTACGCGGTCTATGTCTTCATCGTCTCGGTCGTGAAGCCGAAATTGGTTCCCGCTTTGCCGCTCGACGCCATCACCGTGCGCGAGTCCTCGGGCAAGATGGGCTACCCCTCGCTCGGGGTGGTGGTGGGGATCTGCGTGGCCGTGGCCTATTTCCTCTCCGATTACGACATCATGCATCCGATTTGGGCCTGCGCCCTGGTGGGCGCCGTGGCCTACGCCATGGCGCTCACCGACAAGTATCTCAAGCTGAACGTCCTCAGCCTGCTCTCGCGTCAGGTTGTCATCGTCATGATGCCGCCCTTGGCGCTCATCTTCCTCGTGCTCGGCACCATCTTCCTCGGCATCGCCACGCCGACCGAAGGCGGCGCCATGGGGTCGACCGGCGCGCTCATCCTGGCCTTCGCCAACCGCCGGCTCGACCTGAAGCTGATGAAGCAGGCGATGGACACGACCGCGAAGCTCAGCTCCTTCGTCATGTTCATCCTGATCGGCTCGACCGTGTTCAGCCTGGTGTTCCGCGGCGTCAACGGCGATCTCTGGGTCGAGCATCTCTTGACCAGCCTGCCGGGCGGCCAGGTGGGGTTCCTGATCGTGGTCAACGCGCTCGCCTTCTTCCTGGCCTTCTTCCTCGATTTCTTCGAGCTCGCCTTCATCATCGTGCCGCTGCTGGGCCCGGTGGCGGAGAAGCTCGGCATCGACCTGATCTGGTTCGGCGTGCTGCTGGGCGTCAACATGCAGACCTCGTTCATGCACCCGCCCTTCGGCTACGCGCTGTTCTATTTGCGCAGCGTCGCGCCCTCCGAGGAATACACCGACCGCGTCACCGGCAAGCGCATGGCGCCGCTCACCACCGGCCAGATCTATTGGGGCGTCATTCCCTTCGTGCTGATCCAGATCGTCATGGTGGGATTGGTCATCGCTTTCCCGCGCATGGTCACGGGCGTGCTCGACAAGGGAACCGGGATCAATCCCAACACCATCCATTTCGAGGCGCCGCCTTCCGAGGAAGACACGAGCCCGCCGGCCAACTTCAAGTAGCCCGCGCCGGGCGGTTCCAACACCAACGCGCAATGAAAAACCCCCGCCGAGGAGCGGGTGTTATAGGGATAGGGGTGGCAGTTGTCAGATTTGGCAACACCGCCTCTTCTCGTTTCAGGTTATCCACAACTTTTTGGAATGCATGCTGTCACCGAGTCCGTAATCTCGTTTCAACGAGTCGGGACGCATACAGCTTGTCACGCTCGGGCACCCAGAGCGTCGTCACGACTTGAATTTCAGAATCAGGCTCCTATGTCCCAGAGGACTTCAAGTTACTGAGCTTGAAAGGATGCGGACGATGAAAGTGAATAACGTCAATGGCACCTCTGAAAGAACCTGTAGGTGCGGTAGCTGGCTCGATCACTGGAAAAAATTCAGTAATCAGTCGGGTTTCACGTACTGCGCTGTTGACGGTTGCAACAAAAAATCAGACGTAGGCGCCCATGTCCAGAAAGACAGTCTTTACGACAAGAAGTGGTACATTATTCCGTTTTGCAGGGAACACAATGGCGAAACGGGCAAGTCTTTAACAATTATCGATACCCTTGTACTCGTACCAGCCAACGTCAGTGAAACTTGCGGCTAACTTTTGTGTTTGGAGGAAGACTCAATGGCTCAGATCAAAATTGAAGAAGTCATTGATCATTTGAGTCATGACATTACTAGAGCATTGGAAGATGCGGTCCACAGAACAATCCCTCCCGAGATTATTTTCGATAGACGACAGTTATTTCGTGAATTTCGGCGA
>Ga0181526_10003401_pt1 | contig 13003 bp, 8 predicted proteins | sample PEATcosm2014_Bin_35_FD_119750 | JGI IMG/M metagenome (GOLD analysis project Ga0181526, IMG submission 119750) | Peatland microbial communities from MTU Mesocosm Facility, Houghton, MI, USA - PEATcosm2014_Bin06_30_metaG | ecosystem: Environmental > Terrestrial > Soil > Wetlands > Peat | place...
ATCAGCACGCCGGCGACATCGCCGAACCACCATTTGAGCCACGCCGAGGCCAGCGTCTCCCAGTCGCCGATCTGGGCGAGGTTGGCGATGCCGACGCTCGCATCGACGGAGGCCGCCGCGCCGACGCCGGCACAGACCGCAGCGGTCGCCATCGCGATCAGCACGAACCCGGCGACCGCGCCCGGGGCCGCGAACACGTCTCGGCCATCCGCCCAGCGATTGACCAGAAAGACCCCGGCGAACGCCTCGAGCGCGTTGGCGGCCGCGGTGGCGGCCGCCGCGACGCTCCAGCCCGACCGCAGCGCATTCACCAGAAGGGACGCCACGAGGACCGCCGGCACCATCCGGTACCCCCAGAGGAGGACCGCCGCGAAGGCTACTCCCGCCGGCACCCAGATCGCGGTGGCGTCCGGGTACACCGAGGCTGCGTCGAGAATCGTCCGGGCGACGACGAAATAGATGCCGCCGACGGCCAGGAGCTGGATGAGGTATCTGACAGGCGCCAAGCGAGGCCGTCCGTATGATTGCAGCGATGGGCCGGACGTCGCTGTCCGTCCCGGGCTCGGGTCGACCGGGCGCCCGCACTCTTCGGGGCGAGACATTCAACGGCATATTCGGACTATTTCGGGACCGTTGCCACATCGAATTCCGCTGAGCCGGACGTGTGAACAGCGGGCCCATCGCGCCGACGGCGGCGCGATCCATGACGGAGCAGGCGGGGCCGCCGCGGATCTACGGACGGTCGGTCACCTGAAACCCTGTGGCGAAGGGGTCGCGGTCGTCGATGAAGATCGTGTTGAGGCCGGTGACCCGCGCCCAGCCTTCGATCGACGGGACGATGGCGTCCCGGTCGCCGATCCTGGTGCGGCCCTCGATCCGTCCGACGAACGTCGAGCCGATGATGCTCTCGTGGACGAAGGCGTCGGCCTCGCGCAGCCGGCCGGTGGCGGCGAGCTGGGCCATGCGGGCGGAGGTGCCGGTGCCGCAGGGCGACCGGTCGATCGCGTTGTCGCCGTAGAACACGGCGTTGCGCGCGCTTGCCCCCGGCGTGCGGGCCCGGCCGGTCCACATCACGTGGGTCACCTGGTCGATCGCCGGGTTTTCCGGATGGGCGATGCGATAGCGCGCATTGAAGGCGGCGCGCAGCCGCGGGCTCCAGCGCAGCAGATCGGACGGCTGCACGTCGGCGAGGTCGCCGTACAGCGGCTGCGGCTCGACGATGGCGTAGAAGTTGCCGCCATACGCGACATCCACGATGAGTGTACCGAGCCCCTCGACCTCGACCTGGTAGCCGGCGCCATGCAAATAGCACGGCACATTGGTGATGCGGACGCTCTCGATGTACGGCCCGTTGCGCGCGAACCGCGCCTCGACCGGACCGGCCGGCGTGTCGAGCCGCATCACGCCGGGCTCGCGCAGGCGCACCAGCCCGTGCTCGAGCGCGATCGTCACCGTGCCGATGGTGCCGTGGCCGCACATCGGCAGGCAGCCGGTGGTCTCGATGAACAGGATGCCGAGATCGCAGTCCGGCCGGGTCGGCGGATAGAGGATCGAGCCGGACATCAGGTCGTGGCCGCGCGGCTCGAACATCAGGCCGGTGCGGATCCAGTCGTACGCGGCGACGAAGTGCTGGCGGCGCTCGAACATGGTCGCGCCGTCGAGCCGCGGAACGCTGCCGCCGGCGACGACGCGGACCGGATTGCCGCAGGTGTGTCCGTCGATGCAGAAGAAGGTGTGTCGGGCCATGGGCTCAGGTGTGATGGTTGACGCCGGCCCGCCGACAAGACCATGCGCCGCGAGCGGAATCCAGGCGCTCGGCGACATCGGGTCATTTTTTGTCTTTGCTTGGTTCGGTTCAAGGAATGGGAGCGATTGGCCAATGTTCCGTCGTTCGGCCAACTTCTGATGTCCGCGCCGATCTCGTCCTCGGACGTGCCGAGCCGGAATCGCAAGTCCATCCGCCGCGTCAGGCTCTGATCCTCCCGGTGTATTTGGTGGACACCAATGTCATTTCCGCCGGCGCGCCATCCAGGCGGGCGTCCGCGGCCGATCTCGCCGGGTGGATGGAGGAGCATTCGGAGGACATTTACGTGTCGGTCGTCACCGTGGCGGAAGTGGAGCATGGGATCGCAAAGGCCCGCCGGGAGAAGGCTACGCGCAAAGCGCACGATCTGGCGGCATGGCTGGAGACCCGTCTGCATCTCTACCAGACCCGCATTCTGGCCTTCGACGTCGCGGCGGCGCGCATCGCCGGATTCCTGTCGGATCTCGCCCGAGGCAGAGGCGCGGCGCCGGCGTTCGCCGACATCCTGATTGCGGCGACCGCGCGTTCCCGGGGATTGATCGTTCTGACCCGGAATACGCGGCATTTCGAGCCGTTGGGCGTTCGCGCCCTGAATCCGTTCGAGCGCCTGCCCTAGGACGGCCTGGGACGTCGTTTCCAGCGTGGTTGCGGAAGAAGCGGTGAGGTCCCGACCCGCCGCCGGGGAAAGCAGCAGGGCCGGGACCTCTTCGGGCCGGAGGGGGGCAGGTTCAACGGCCCGTTGCGACTGTTCGCGACGCAGCTGTGGAGGCGACCAGCGCCGCATCTCAAACTGTCGTATGAAATCCAAGCGGTCGTCTGCGGCAAATCCGTGGCGGAGTGGCGTCCGAATCGCCAGATTTGCCGGGCCATGGTGCCGCACCGCCGCTTTCTCGGACGAGCCGTCACGTCGCCGCGCCCGGCGCGGATTCACGCAAAGTCGATCGGCCGCCTCCGCGCCCCGTTGCGTCAGGCCAGGATGAGCGTCCACCACGAAGGTCTGCCCCAAGCACGCAAGTATGAAGCGCCCCCTTCTGTGAGCTGGTTCACGCGACCGCCGTTGTGCATGTGCGAGCATCCGGTGAAGTCAGCAGCCCTTTTGCCGCGGGCTGACGCCGGTTTGCCCGGCCCGATGACTGCCCTGGATGGCCGGGCCCGACAACTGCGAACCTGAACGGTGGACGGCATGGCGAGACGAGCAGACCGTGACGGTGTTTGCGCCCCGGCCATGGCGTCGGACATCGCGCTCGGCAGCCACGGGTGGACAGGAGGCGGCCGCGACGAGCGCGCGAAAGGGGGGGCTTCACGTCGTTTCCTCGCCCGATGCCCGTTTTGCAGCGCTCGCCTCGAGGTCGATGCGGATCGCTGCGCCAGCTGCGCCATCGACCTGAGCCAAAAGTGCGGCGGATGCGGGCGCCCGACGCCACCCCAGGGACGGTTCTGCGTGCACTGCGGAGAGGACTTGCGCACCGGCGCCGCCAACGGACTGACCCCCGAGCTGCGTCAGCTCACCGTCGTCTTCTACGACCTGGTCGGTTCCACCAGTCTTGTCACCTCGCTGGGGCTCGAGGCGGCGACCACGATCATCGCCGAATTTCACCGCGAGGTCACCGCCGTGATGAGCCGCTTCGGCGGCTTCGTCGCCCACTACGGGGGCGACGGCGCGCTGGTCATGTTCGGGTATCCTTGCGCCCACGAGGACGATGCCCAGTCCGCGATCCGGGCCTCGTGGGAAGCCATCCAGGTGGTCGCCGCCATGCGGCTCGACGACGGACGACGCCTGGCGGTCCGCATCGGCGGCGCCAACGGGCTCGCCGTGGTCGGCGACATGGTGGGTGGCGGTGGCCCGCGCGCCCTCGATGTGTCGGCGGAAGCCGCCAACCTCGCGGCGAGGCTGCAGGCCATCGCCGAGCCGAACGCCCTGCTCATCAGCGACGACCTGCGCCGGATGGTGGGCGGCCGGCTCGACGCCCGGGATCTCGGCCGGCGCGCGATCAAGGGCTGGACCCGGCCGGTGAAGGTCTGGCAGGTGCTCGGCATCGCGAGCCGTTCCGACCGTTTCGAGGCCCGGACCGCGGAGCGGCATACGCCGATGGTCGGGCGGACCGCCGAGACCGCGATGCTGCTCGATCTGTGGCAAGCGGCGCGCGGCGGCCGCGGCAGCGCGCTGCTGCTGTCCGGTGAGCCCGGCATCGGCAAGTCGCGCCTCGTCGCCCACGTGGCCGAGCTGGTCGGCGGCGAAGCGGCGGTGTGCGCGCGCTGTCATTGCGTGCCGCAGCAGCAGCTCGCGCCGCTGCAGCCATTCATCGAGCGGATCGAGGACGCCGCCGGCTTTGCGGCGGACGACACGGCTGCCGTCAGGCGGGACAAGCTCAGGGCCGCGCTCGGTCCCGCCGACGAGCAGGATCTGGCGTTGATCGCCGCGCTGCTGGGGACGCCGTTCGAGCGCCGCTTGCGCCATCTCGACGAGCTGCAGCCCCGCCAGCGGCGCGCGCGCACCTTGCAGGCGCTGTTGCGGGTCGTCGCGCGTATCGCGCGGCGCGGCCCGGTTCTGCTGATCGTCGAGGACGCGCATTGGTGCGACCCGACCTCGAGGGAGCTGCTGGAGCTGATCGCTGCCCAGATCGCCGACGTGCCGATGCTGCTGGTGGTCACGGGCAGGCCGGGCATCCCGACCGCATGGGCCTCCCGGCATGTGTCGCTCGAGCCCCTGGGGACGATCGACAGCGCGCGCCTCGTCGAGACCGTGGCGGCGGGAGCCGGCCTGCCCGAGGATCTGGTCGGCGCCATCGTCGCCCGGTCCGACGGCGTTCCGCTTTTCCTCGAGGAGCTGACCCGTACGGTTCTCGATGATGCCGAGCGCGGCAGCGCCGATGGCGCGCGGCGCGCATACGACAATCAGGCGCCGGTGCCGTCGTCGTTGCGCGCGCTGCTGACCTCCCGCCTCGATCGGCTGGGTGACGCCCGCGAGATCGCCAGCATCGCGGCCGTCATCGGCCGCGAGTTCTCCCTCGGCATGCTCAGCCGCATCGCGAGCATGCGCCTGAGGACGCTGCGCGACGGGCTCTCGCGTCTGATGGAGTCGGGACTGGTTCTGTCCCGCCGCGGCGGCGCCGGTGAATATCGCTTCAAGCACGCCCTGGTCCACGACGCCGCCTACGGCCTGATGACGCGGAGCCGCCGCGCCGTCTTTCACGAGCGCATCGCCGCCGCCCTCGAAACGATCCCCGAGGCGCAGCCGCAGCGCATCGCCCATCACTGGATCGAGGCCGGCGTGGTGCGCAAGGCGGTGGAGTGGAGCGTGCGCGCCGGGACCGAGTCGTTGCGCCGGCTGTCCGCCGAGGAGACGATCGCGCAATTGCGCCGCGGGCTCGCGCTGCTGGAGAAATGCCCCGACGATGAATGGAAATGCCGAAGCGAGCTGAGCCTGTGCCTGCTGATCGGCAAGGCCCAGCTCGCCGCCCGCACCCACGCCGATCAGGGTGCCACCGCGACGTTCGCCCGCGCCCGCGCTTTGTGTGAACGGCTGTCCGATCCGCCCGAGCTCCTGGCGGTGCTGTTCGCGCAATGCATGCAATCGTTCACGCGGGCCGAGCATGCCACCGCACTGCAGCGGGCCGAGGAGGTGCTGGCGCTCGGGGAAAGCCGCGACGACCGTGCCTGGACCGCGGCCGGCTGCTTCACGGTCGGGATGACGTCCTTGCCGATCGGCAATCTGGCCGCCGCCCGCAGTCACTTCGAGCGCGGCATTGCACTCTACGACGCCGCACGGCGCGATGCCTACGCCAGGCCCTTCATCGGCGATCCGCTCGTCATCATGCGGACCTATCTGTCCGCCTATGCGTTGACGGCGCTCGGCCGGATCGATGAGGCCCGCCGGATGTCGGACCAGGCAGTCGCGGATGCGCGACGGATCGATCAGATGTGGTCGCTGACCTCCGCTCTGTGGAATCGCGGTTTCATGACCTATACGCTGGGATCGCATGAGGAGTCCCTGCATCTCTGGGCGGAGGCGCACAGTCTCGCCCGCGACTTTGGCATCGTGCACTGCGAGGCGCTGTCCACGATGGGGCGCGGATGGTGCGTGGCGGCGCTGGGCGAGGCCCGCGAGGGGCTGGCGCTTGCCCGACTTGGTCTCGGCACTCTCCGCCGCACCGGGTACCGGCTGCTGGTGCCGACGTACGTTCTCCATGAAGCTGTGATCCTCGGGCGCCTCGGCGAAACCGCCGAGGCGCTGGCGCGCGTCGCCGCCGCCATGCGGCTCGCGCGGCGCACCGGGGCGCTTTGGGACCTGGCCGAGATGCATCGCGTGCGCGGCGAGCTGCTGTGGGACTCGGGAGAGCAGTCCGCTGCTCTTCGCGCATTCGAGCGGGCGCTGCGCGCCGCCCGCGGAAATAATGCATTGCTCTTCGAGCAGCGTGCGCTGCGATCGTTGTCTGAACGGGCGCCCGGGCGGACTGCTCTGCAGTGCACAAATAGCAAGCGCCGGAGCGCCGGTACGGACGCCTGCACGCGCGCACCGACGTGAGAGAAATGCACCGATCGGGGGCGAAATGATCACTACGAGGGCAATTATTAATCGAATTTATCGTTCCAATTTTTATTTCAAATTTTTTATGCTCCGGAAGTGATGTTACGGTTTTCCCAAGTTCTGGCGGTCACCCCATAGCAATATCGTCGGAACCCAGATGTAAATCCAGGGATTTGGCGGGCGCGGGCACTTGGTGTCCGGCGCCGGGATGGAGGTTTGCCATGGTGTCCGATAGCAAAAGCTCGAACGGCAACAGTATATCCCCTGCCGCCGGCCGCAAGCGCGGCGTGTCGCGGCGCGCCGTCGTCGGCGGCGGCGCGGCGCTGATCGGCTCCGCGGCGGTGCCCGGCGCGCCCACCATCTGGGCCCAGGAGATCAAGGACATTGAGCTGCGCCACGTCGGCGTGTCCTACTCGGTGGTCAAGGCGATCGGCGACCAGGCATCGAAGGACCTCGGCTTCAAGGTGACGATGCAGAACCTCGACACCTCCGCGGCGATCAACCGGTTCGTCACCCAGCCGAACACCGTGGACATCGCCGATCTGGAGGGCTGGCAGTCCAAGCTCGCCACCAAACGGGGCGTGATCCAGGGCATCGAGGTCAAGCGGATCAAGGAGTTCGACAACATCCTGCCGATCTTCACCAAGGGCGAGATCGAAGGCCACAAGATCCCGCGCCAGGGCATCTCCCCCTACGAGGCGATGTACATCGAAAAGCCCGACGCCACCGAGCTCCACGAGGGCGTCACCGAATGGGCGACCTTCCTGCCGCAGGTCTACAACGCCGACTCGATCGGCTACCGCCCGGATCTGGTCGGCCACGAGGTCACCGAGTGGAAGGAGCTGCTCGACCCGAAGTTCAAGGGCAAGGCGGCGATCCTCGACGTTCCGGCGATCGGCATCATGGACGCGGCGCTGTGCTTCGAGAGCGCCGGCCTGATCAGCTACGGCAACAAAGGCAACATGACCAAGAAGGAGCTCGATTTCACGGTCGAGAAGCTGATCGAGCTGAAGAAGAGCGGCCACTTCCGCGCCACCTGGACGACGTTCGATCAGTCGGTGCAGCTGATGGCGGCCGGCGAGGTCATCATCCAGTCGATGTGGTCGCCCGCGGTCGCCGCCGTGCGCGTCAAGGGCATCCCGTGCATCTACGCGCCGGTCAACTTCAAGAACGGCAAGGAGGGCTATCGCGGCTGGTGCAACGGCATGGGCCTGATGAAGCACCTCAGCGGAAAGAAGCTGGACGCCGCCTACGAGTATCTCAACTGGTACCTGTCGGGCTGGCAGGGCGGGTTCGTGGCGCGCTACGGCTACTACAGCCCGGTGCCGTCGACCGCCAAGAAGTTCCTCACCGATGCCGAGTGGCAGTACTGGTACGAGGGCAAGCCTGCTCCGTCCGTGATCAATGATCCCTACGGGGTCGCCATGGAGCAGCCCGGCGCCAAGCGCGACGGCGGCTCGTTCGTCGAGCGCGTCACCAACATCTCGTGCTGGAATACCCTGATGGACGAGTCCGCCTACATGAACAAGCGCTGGAACGACTTCAAGGTCGCCTGAGCGGGGCCGACGCATGCCGCAGCGTGAGCCCTGGCTGGGCTGGATCTACGTCGCGCCGTTGCTGCTGGTGCTGGTGCCGTTCTTCGTCGCGCCGATCCTGGTCGTGATTGCCGTGAGCTTCGTCGAGAGCGACGGATTCGGCGGCATCATCCCGACCTTCACGCTGGCGAACTACGTCGGCCTGTTCTCCGCCAAGCTGACGCTCGGGCTCTATCTGGCGACCTTCAAGTTCACGGTGCTGACCTGGTTCTTCTCGCTCGTCATCGGGTTCTGGGTTGCGTATTTCCTGGTCTTTCACGTCCGCAACCCGCTGCTCGCGCTCGGCCTGTTCCTGCTGTGCACGGTGCCGTTCTGGACCTCGAACATCATCCGCATGATCTCGTGGATCCCGCTGCTGGGCAAGGAGGGGCTGATCAATTCGGCGCTGCTTCGGCTCGGCGTCATCGGCGAGCCGCTGGAATTCCTGCTGTTCTCCGGGTTCTCGGTGGTGGTCGCCTACGTGCATCAGCTCACCATCTTCATGATCGTCCCGATCTTCAACGCCATGGCGCGCATCGACAAGCGGATCGTCGAGGCCGCGGTCGATGCAGGCGCCAGCCGTCTCGACATCATGCGCCTGATCATCCTGCCGCTGTCGAAGACCGGCATCGCGCTGGGGTCGATCTTCGTGGTGTCGATCGTCATGGGCGACTTCTTCGTCATCAAGGTGATGAGCGGCGGTGGCTCCGCCTCGGTGGTCGGCGCCTTCTACGAGGATATCGGCGTGCTGCAGTACCCGCCGGCGGCGGCGAGCGCCGTCGTGTTGACCGTCGTGGTGACCGTGATCGTGGCGCTGATGCTGCGCACCGTCGACATTCGTCGGGAAATCGCTCGATGACCGCAGGCGTGGCGACACCGATGGGGTCGAGGACGGCGACCCGCTCGCGGGCGATCGCGCCGCGCAGCAGCGGGCGGCCGTGGACCTTCTACGTGCTGGCGACCGTGTTCGTGCTCTACGTGGCGGCGCTGTACGGGCCGATGATCTGCATCTACGTCCTGTCGTTCCAGGACGTGCGCGGCGGCCTCGTCTTCCCGATGAAGGGGCTGTCGCTCCACTGGTTCGTCGACCTGTTCACGCAGGTGCGCACCGGCGACGTCCAGGGCTCGTTCGACCGCTCGATCAAGCTCGCCATCCTGGTGACCATCATCACCGTCGTCGTCTCCTTCCTCGCCGGCATGGGGTTCCGCCGGCGCTTTCGCGGCGATTCGATCGTGTTCTACCTGATGATCGGCAGCCTGGTCGCGCCCGGCCTGGTGCTCGGGATCGGCACCGGCCTGCTGTTCAATCTGCTCGGCATCGAGGCGCACTGGTACACCGCCGCCATCGGTGCCCAGCTGTCGTGGACGCTGCCGTTCGGCGTGCTGGTGATGTTCGCCGTCATGTCGCGGTTCGACCGTGCCTGGGAGGAGGCCGCGCGCGACCTCGGCGCCACCCGCGCGCAGACGATCTGGCTGGTGGTGATCCCGATACTCAGCCCCGGCATCGTGGCGGTCGCACTGTTCGGGTTCACCTTGTCCTACGACGAGTTCGCCCGCACCCTGCAGACGGCGGGCTCGCTCAACACCCTTCCCCTCGAGATCTGGAGCATGACCCTCAACGTCACCTCGCCGTCGCTCTACGCGCTGGGCACGGTCACCACCCTCATCTCCTTCCTGATCATCGGCGCGTGCCTCGGGGCGATCTCGCTCATCCAGAAGCGGCGTGCCGCCACGTTGGGCGGGGTGCCGCGATGACGGCGGGAAAGGGCGGCGACATCGAGCTCGCCGGGCTGTCCAAGAGCTTCGACGGCTCGACCTACGTGGTCGAAGGCGTCAACCTGAAGATCCCTGACGGCGCCTATTGCTGCTTCCTCGGCCCGTCGGGCTGCGGCAAGACGACGATCCTGCGCATGGTCGCCGGCCACGAGGACCCGACCAGCGGTGAGATCGTGATCGGTGGCGAGAATGTCGTCGGCCTGCCGCCGCTTGCGCGCCGCACCGCGATGATGTTTCAATCCTATGCGCTGTTTCCCCATCTCAGCGTGCGCGACAATATCGCGTTTGCGCTCCGCGTGCGCGGCATGTCGAAGCAGGAGCGCTACGCCAAGGCCGACGAGATGATGGACAAGGTCCAGCTCGGCGAGCTCGCGGACCGCCTCCCGGCCCAGCTGTCGGGCGGCCAGCAGCAGCGCGTCGCGCTGGCCCGCGCCGCCATCACCGAGCCGCGGGTCCTGCTGCTCGACGAGCCGCTCTCGGCGCTCGACGAGCAGCTGCGCATCCAGATGCGCCAGGAGCTCCGCCGCATGCAGCGCCAGCTCGGCATCACCTTCATCCACGTCACCCACACCCAGCTCGAGGCGATCGCGCTCGCCGACCTCGTCGTGGTGATGGAGAAGGGCCGGATCAAGCAGACCGGGCCGGCACGCGACGTCTATGCGAGCCCGAAGGACCGCTACGTGGCCGAGTTCCTCGGCGGCCAGAACCTGATCCGCGGTCGCGTGCAGACGGTCAACGGGCATCACGCGGTGGTCACCGCCGCGGACCTGCGCGGCATCGAGGTCCCGCTCACCGCGGCCCCGCGCGTCGCCGTGGGCGACGACATCGCGGTGGCGGTGCGGCGCGACGATATCGAGCTGGTGCGTCCCGGCGGCGCTCCGCTCCCCGCCGGGGTGACGTCGATCGCCAGCCGGGTCCTGGCGATCGAGTACCAGGGCTATTTCCTCAAGGTGATGCTGGACACCATGGAGGGCGGCGAGTTCATCGCCTACGTGCCGGAACGCAAATTCTACGGCGATCCCTTCGAGGTCGGCGACGTCGTCCTGGCCACCTGGGCGGTCGAGCACGCCCGCATCCTGACATGACGCACAGAAACTGGGAGGGACCGATGAACATCAGCTTCACGCTCAACGGCAAGCCGGTCGCGCTCGATGTCGAGCCGTTCCTGCTGCTGTCGGAGCTGCTGCGCGAGCGCCTCGGGCTCACCGGCACCCATGTCGGATGCGATACCAGCCAGTGCGGCGCCTGCGTGGTGCATGTCGGCGACGAGTCGGTGAAGAGCTGCACCCTCCTGGCGGTCGCCGTCGACGGCACCTCGGTCACCACGATCGAAGGCCTGTCGGCGCCCGGTGGCGCGCTGCATCCGATGCAGCAGGCGTTTCACCAGAACCACGGCCTGCAGTGCGGCTTCTGTACCCCCGGCATGGTGATGAGCGCGGTCGATTTCGCCCGCCGGCACCCGGCGCCGACCGAGGCCGACGCCCGCCACTGGCTCGAGGGCAACATCTGCCGCTGCACCGGCTATCAGAACATTGTGGCGTCGGTGCTCGCCGGAACCGCCGCGATCCACGCCGCCGGGCAGGGGAGCTGACGTCATGTCGGACGTGATCGGGATCGGCGCCGCGCCGCGCCGCAAGGAGGATCTCCGGTTTCTCACCGGCCGCGGCAACTACGTCGACGACATCAAGCGCCCCGGGATGGTCGTCGCGGTGTTCGTGCGCTCGCCGCATGCGCATGCGCGGATCAAGTCGATCGACGCCGGGGCGGCGCTGGCGATGCCGGGTGTGATCGCGGTCTTCACCGGCGAGGATCTCAAGGCCGCCGGCGTCAACGGGCTGCCGTGCGGCTGGGGCATCACCGGCAAGGACGGCGCCATGAAGGAGCCGCCGCACCCGGCGCTGGCGCAGGGCAAGGTGCGCTACGTCGGCGACGCCGTTGCCGTGGTGATCGCCGAGACCGTCGAGCAGGCACGCGACGCCGCCGACGCGGTGGCGGCGGACTACGAGGTGCTCGCTCCCATCATCGGGCTTGCCGACGCGGTCAAGCCGGGCGCCCCGCTGGTCTTCGACGACGTGCCGGGCAACCTGTGCTGCGACTGGGAGCTGGGCGACAAGGCGGCGACCGAGGCCGCCTTCGCCAAGGCCGCGCACGTCGCCAGGATCAACCTCGTCAACAACCGGCTGGTCGGCAATCCGATGGAGCCGCGCGCCGCGATCGCCGAGTACAATCCGTCGAACGGGCATTATACCCTGTGGTCGACCAGCCAGTTTCCCCACGTGGTGCGGCTGCTGATGGGCATTTTCGTGCTCGGCATCCCGCAGCACAAGCTGCGCGTGGTGGCGCCCGACGTCGGCGGCGGCTTCGGCGTGAAGCAGTTCCACTATGCGGAGGAGGCCGTCGTCACCTGGGCCGCCGCCAAGGTGGGACGGCCGGTCAAATGGGTGTGCGACCGCGCCGAGGGCTTCGTGTCGGATGCCCACGGTCGCGACCATGTCACCGAAGCCGCGCTGGCGCTTGACGCGGACGGCAAATTTCTCGCGTTGCGGGTCGAGACCATCGCCAATCTCGGCGGCTACATCTCGACCTTCGGCCCCAACATCCCGACCAACCTGTACGGGCCGCTGCTGGCCGGCGTCTACACCACGCCGGCGATCTACTGCGAGGTCAAGGTGGTGTTCACCAACACCGTGCCGGTCGACGCCTACCGTGGCGCCGGGCGGCCGGAAGCGACCTTCGTGCTGGAGCGGCTGGTCGATATCGCGGCGACCCAGCTCGGACTGGACAAGGCCGAGATCCGCCGCCGCAACATGATCCCCAAGGAAGCCTATCCGTATCAGACGCCGGTCATGGTCCAGTACGACAGCGGCGATCCCAAGGGGTGCCTGGAGCGATCGCTCGAGGTTGCCGACTATGCGGGCTTTGCGGCCCGCAAGGCAGCGTCGGCGCGCACCGGCAAGCTGCGCGGGATCGGGCTCAGCACCTATGTCGAGGCGTGCGGGCTCGCCCCGTCGCGCATCGCCGGCCGGCTCGGCGCCCGCGGCGGCCTCTACGAGAGCGCGACCGTGCGGGTGCACCCGTCAGGCCAGATCACGGTGCTCATCGGCACCCACAATCACGGCCAGGGCCACGAGACCACGTTCGCCCAGATCGTCTGCGAAAAGCTCGGCGTCGCGTTCGACGACATCGACATCGTGTACGGCGACACCGACAAGGTGCAGTTCGGCATGGGCACCTACGGGTCGCGCTCGCTGGTGGTGGGCGGCGCGGCGCTGTCCAAGGCCAGCGACAAGGTGATCGCCAAGGGCAAGAAGATCGCGGCCC
>Ga0181526_10003405_pt1 | contig 12983 bp, 10 predicted proteins | sample PEATcosm2014_Bin_35_FD_119750 | JGI IMG/M metagenome (GOLD analysis project Ga0181526, IMG submission 119750) | Peatland microbial communities from MTU Mesocosm Facility, Houghton, MI, USA - PEATcosm2014_Bin06_30_metaG | ecosystem: Environmental > Terrestrial > Soil > Wetlands > Peat | place...
TCGTCGGTGACCAAGACCTCGATCGCGGCCGTCACGCCGGAGGCCGGGTTCTCCATCGGGTCGTACCTGGCCGGTGTGACCTCGCAGCAGTCGGCCGTCCTCAACGCGGTCCTGGGCACGCTGGGGACGTCCGTCAGCATCAGCGCGGTGGGCTACATCGGGCTGGCCAACACGTCGGTGACGGTCGGGCAGCTGATCACGGCGTCCGGTGGCGCGCTCACCACGTCCAACGTCCTGACGACCTCCCTCACGGGTGCCCAGTGGCTCGCGATCTGGAGCGATGCCGTGGCGAACCAGGTCGCGCAGCTCAACTGCGGCGCCACTCCGACGCCTGAGCAGTGCGGCGCCAGCGCCGCGCTCGCCAGCCTGGACTTCTCCGGCGGCACCTCGGCGTCGCTGTGCCAGCTCGTCTCCATCAACGGGTCGGCCTGCAGCGGGAACCTGTCCACCCTCTCCACCTCCGAGCTGTCGGCCAGCCTCGACGCACTGCAGATCCTCACCACGGAGGCCGAGCTGGCCAACGGCACCAATGCCATCGACCTCGGGACCTCGCTCGGCCTCACCGGCGTCAGCGACGCCAAGCTCACGCTGAGCCTGGTCCAGATCCCCCAGGTCGGCTACGGACCGGTCGGCGCGACGGCGACGACGGCCCAGGTCAGCTCGAGCCTCCAGCTCAACGACATCGGCGTGGGCCTGATCACCATCCCGCTGTCGGCGGCGTCGGGCACGGCCACGCTGGCGTCGGTCACGTGCAGCGACAACTCGTTGAAATCCACCAACATCGCGGCAGTGATCACGGCGGCGTCGGGCACGATCAGCCTGAGTGTTGCCGGCGTCCCCAGCAACATCGCGACCGTGTCGGTCGCGGGGTACAACGGAACGTCGACGCCGTTCGGTTACGCGCCGCCGAACGTGCCGCCGACGGCCACCAGCGTCGCGAACGGCTCCAACCCCGAGACTGCCGGTGGCACACCGGTGCCCTCGGTCTCCGGTCTCAGCCCGAGCAGCCCGGCCCAGCCGGTGATCACCGCGGCGGGGCCCATCCTCGTCCCGATCATGCAAGCGGCGGGGGTGACGCTCGGCGCCGCCTCGGTGGCGGACCTCAGCACCAATTGCGGCGCCGTGGCGCTGGTGCAATGAGCACCGCCCTGACCTTCCTGGGTGGCGCCGCCATCGGTGTGGCGGCCGGCGCCGCACTGGTCCCGTTCACCCGCCGCGCCCTGGCCGCCTCGGTGGCCCGGTCGTCCGCACCGGCTTCGGAGTCGGCGGTGCTGACCGTCGTCGACACGACCCCGCCCCGCATCACGAGGAGCCAGTGGGTCGTCCTCGTCGCCGCCTCGGGACTGCTCTCGGCCACCGTGCTCTCCCGCGCCGGCTGGACCCTCAATGCCCTGCCGCCGCTGGTGCTCCTCATCGGGCTCATTCAGCTCGCCTACTGCGACCTCGTCCGGCGCCTGCTGCCCAGGACACTCGTGCACGCGCTGAGCGCAGCCGTGATCGCCAGCGGTTTGCTGGTCGCCGGCGTGATGGGCGAATGGCACCACCTGCTCGTCGCGTCGTTGTGCGCGGTCGCATTCTTCGCGCTCCTCTTCGGCATCAACCTGATGAACCCGCGTTGGATGGCCTTCGGCGACGTGCGGCTGTCTCCCGCGGTCGGCTTCGGGCTGGCCTGGGTGAGTCCGATCGCACTGCTCCAGGGGTTCGTGGTGGCCAACATCCTGGTGGCCGTGACCGGACTCGTGCTCATTGCCGCGCACAGGGCGGAGCGACGGTCCGCCGTGCCGTTCGGCCTCTACCTGGCCCTTGGCGCCGCGCTCGTCCTCGTCACTTCGAGCTAGGCCGAGCTCGGCCGCAGGCGCAGGTCCTCAGAGCACCTTCACGTTGTGGGCCTCGTCGCCCTTCTTGCCCGTGCCGACCGTGAACTCCACGGTCGTCCCGAGCGCGATGCCCCGGCTCACGTCACCCTCGACCTGCGAATGGTGCACGAAGAGATCTCCCCCGCCCTTGCGCTCCACGAACCCGTACCCCCGGGCGTTGTTGAAGAACTTCACCGTGCCCGTGAGCTTCTGGGTCTTCGGGCTCTTGCTCCTCGGGACTTTCGACGAACCGCCGTCCGCTCCCGACTCCTCCGGCCCGGGTGCCGTGGCCGAGAACGGAGCGAGCAGGACCGGCTCGAGCCCGAGCGCCCGCTGGACCCCGTGCACGTCCTGGCGCTGCTCGGGGGTGACGAGCGAGACGACGGTACCGGTGCGCCCGGCCCGGCCCGTGCGGCCGGACCGGTGCACGTAATCCACGTGGTCCGTGGGCGGATCGAAATGGACCACGCAAGGAAGGCCGTCGACATGGATGCCCCGCGCCACGACGTCGGTCGCGACCAGAGCGTCGGCCCGGCCCTTGGCGAAGGAATCCAGTGCACGCTCCCGCTGCCCCTGCGAGCGGTTCCCGTGCATGGGGACGGCGCGCACGCCGTGGGCCTGGAGCTGGCGGACGACCCGGTCGGCGCCGCGCTTGGTGCGGCAGAAGACGAAGGCCTGCCCGTGACGCTCGATCAACTTCGCCGTGATGGCGACCCGATCGGCCCGGTCGACCTTCCAGAAGTGGTGGTCCACGTCCCCCTTGGCCTCGGCGGTCGCCTCGATGGCGACCTTGACCGGGTCCCGCTGGTAGTTGCGGATGACCGATTCCACCTCGCGGCCGATGGTGGCCGAGAACAGCATCACCTGGCGGTTCGGTGCCGTCTGGTCCAGCAGACGGCGGACGGCGGGCAGGAAGCCCATGTCCGCCATGCGGTCCGCCTCGTCGAGCACGACGGTGGTGACGTCGTCGAGCCGGACGTCGCCCCGCTCGATCAGGTCCTCGAGGCGCCCGGGACACGCCACCACGATGTTGACGCCCTTCTGCAGGGCGCGCACCTGCTCGCGGTAACCCGTACCGCCGAAGATCGACACGACGCGCTTGCGCTCGTGCCCGAGGAGGTCGCCGAGGACTTCGTGCACCTGCGAGGCCAGCTCGCGGGTCGGCACGAGCACCAGCGACTTGGGGCGGCGCGGCAGCGAACGCTCGGTGTTGACCACGAGGGGGATCCCGAACGCCAGCGTCTTGCCGGAGCCCGTGGGGGCCTTGCCACAGATGTCCCGCCGCTGCAGGGCGGCCGGGATGGTGGCGGTCTGGATGGTCAGCGGCTCGGTGATTCCCTGGCGGGAGAGGACCTCGTTGTAGGCCGCGGGGACGCCAAGGTCTGAAAAGGTAGAGATGAGAGACTCCGATCGGAAGAGGTGGCCTACTCGATCGGATTTCTCGAACGGGCCGCGCCGGGCGAATACCCGACGGCCCTCCAATGATAGCAGACGGCGCGGTTAACGTGCCGTCGTGGCACCTGGGTTGCTGACGCCCGACCTCAAGGAGCAGTGGGACACCGACGGATGGTGTGTCGTGCCCGGCGTCATCCCTCCCGGCCAGCTGGCGGCGGCGCAGGACGCCGTGCACCGCTATTTCCCCACCCCCGCCCAGATGGCCGGGCGGGGGGGTACCGAGGCCGGCCAGTGGCACACGTGGGACGCGCCCTGGCCCGAATTCCCGTTCCACAGTTCGCGTCTCAACGCGCTCGTGCTCCACCCCCACGTCGTCGACCTCGCCGAGGGGCTGAGCGGCACGACCGACCTCGCGCTCTACATGGGCATCGTCACGGCCAAGTACGCACGCCAGGGCTCGGGCTACAACCAGTTGCTCCACGCCGACTATCCCAACCACATGCTGGTCGTGCCCCGCCACGACCCGGGCTACAAGCAGGTGGAGTTCTTCGTCTACCTCACGGACGTCACCACCGAGGACGGCGCCACCCGCTTCGTGTCGTGGCAGAAGACGAAGCACATCCCGGTCGAACAGCACACCCTGAACTACGTGGACCATGCCGACCTCTACGACGACCCGTCGGACGCGGCAGCACCAGCCGGCTCGGTCGTGGCCTATCGCCCCGACGTGTACCACCGCTCGGTCGACTTCACCGACGAGACCCGGTACCGGGTCATGCTCCACGTCTCCTTCCGCCACCGTGACGCCGGTTGGGGCGGGTACCAGGCGTGGCCCTTCCGCGGGTTCTCCCAAGAATTGAGCAAGTTCGTCCAGCAGGCCACGCCGCGCCAACTCGCCCTGATGGGGGTGCCCGAGCCCGGACACCCCTACTGGAACGAGGCGACGATCACCGGCGTGCAGGCCCGCTACCCCGGGCTCGACATGACGCCCTGGCGCGCTGCGCTGCGCACCCCTCAGAGCGGCGAGCCCGGCGCCACCTGAGGCCAGGGCATCTCGCGCTCCGCCACCAGCGCCAGGTCGAGCAACAGCTCCTCACGGTGGTGCCCCGCCAACACCTGCAGGCCGACGGGCAGCTCGTCGACCAGGCCGGCGGGGATGCTCACGGCCGGGCTGCCGTTGAGGTTGGACGCAGCGGTGAGCGCGGCGGTGTTCATGATGGCCCGGGCGAAGCCGACCTCGTGGATCAGGTCGTGGCCGGGGACCGTCGAGGGCGGTGGTCCCTCGGCTGCGAACGCCACGTCGGGATTGGTGGAGCAGAAGACGAAGTCCGCCCGGTCGAAGAGGTCGGCCATGGCCCCGTTGAGCTGGCGCCGGTAGCGCTCGACGGCGGCGGCCCGTTCCAGGTCGTATCGATCCTGGGCCGCCGTCAGGCCGGCTCGCATCTCCCGCGAGAGCCCCTCCAACCGGTCCGGATACGCGTCCCCCAGGTCCGCCACGAAGGCGGGCTGGTTGGCCATCGCCCACTGCCCGCGCAGCGGCGGCAGGGTGGGCACGACCGTCACCAGACGCAGCCTCGCCGCAGCGGCCAGACGAGCGGCCGCCTCGACGACCACGTCGGCCACCTCGTCACGCACGGTGGCGATGCCCAGGTCGACCACGATGGCCGCGGTCATCCCCGACAGGTCGTACGAGCCCAGTGCGGCCTCCCAGCCGCCCACGACCGGCAGGCTGAGCGGGTCCCGCCGGTCGAACCCGTTGCAGCAGTCGAAGTAGCGCGCCGTGTCGCGCACCGAGCGGGTGAGGCACCCGAGGACCGACGTCAGGGGCTCGATGCCGGCGTCGGGGCCCTTCGGCACCCGGCCGTAAGTGGCCTTGAGCCCGAACAGGCCGGCGAACCCCGCCGGGATCCTGATCGACCCGCCCCCGTCGCTGCCGGTGGCGATGGGAAGGAGGCCCCCTGCCACGGCTGCCGCCGTCCCGCCCGAGGAGCCTCCCGGGGTGCGCTCGAGGTTCCACGGGTTGCGGGTCGTGCCGTGCAGCTCGGTCGAGGTGCAGTTGATGCCGCCGAACTCGCTCGCCGTCGTCTGCGCCGCCAGGACCGCCCCGGCGGTCCGCAGGCGGCTCAACGAGGTGTCGTCGTGATCCGAGACGCGGTCCCTGAAGAGAAGGGAGGCCTCGGTGTACGGCCACCCCTGCACGCGCTCGAGCTCCTTGACCCCACAGGGAACCCCGCCGAACGGACGCGAGAGGTCGGCGTTGGCCGCCGCCTCCCGGGCCCGTTCGAAGTCCGTGTGGCTGAACGCGTTCAACGACGACGCCCCGATGGCGGCGATGCTGGCGTCGAGGGCCTCCAGGGGGGACAGGTCCTTGGCCCGGAAGGCGTCGACCAGCCCGCAGGCGTCTCCCAGCCACGGGGTGCTCACAACGCGGAGAGTACCCGAGCGTCCGCCGTCGCGCCGCGCCGGTCGGTAGCCTCGCCGCAGTGAAGACGGCGCAGCTGACCACACCGGCCCTCCTCGTCGACGCCACGGGGCTGGAGGCCAACCTGCGCACGATGGCCCGGGCGCTCCCCGGTGACCGCCTGCGGCCGCACGTAAAGGCTCACAAGTGCACGGCGTTGGCAGCCCGGCAGGCGGCCCACGGCTCCACGCGGTTCACCTGCGCCACCATCGCCGAGATGGAGGGCATGGCGCGCGCCGGCTTCACCGAGGATCTCCTCCTGGCCAACGAGGTGGCCGACGCCACCCGACTCGGGGCCCTGGCCAGGGCGGGTGCTCGGGTGACGGTCGCCGTGGACTCGGAGGAGACGATCGCGGCCGCGGCACGGGCCGGCGTCCCCGAGGTGCTGATCGACGTCAACGTCGGGCTCCCCCGGTGCGGTTGCCGGGTGGAGGACGCCGGGCGCCTGGCCGACCTGGCGAGGGCCGCCGGCCTGGCCGTCCGTGGCGTCATGGGGTACGAGGGTCACATCGTCGGATTGGAGGACCGGAGCAGGAGGACCGAGATGCTCGGGGATTCCATGACCCGGCTGGTGCTCGCCGCCGACCAGGTGGGCGGCGAGGTGATCTCGGCCGGCGGCACCGGCACCTATGACATCAACACTTCGGCGACCGAGATCCAGGCAGGCTCGTACGCGTTGATGGACACCGCCTATGCCAAGCTCGGGCTGCCGTTCGTGCAGGCCCTCACGGTGCTGGCCACCGTGATCTCGGTCTCGGAGGGCTGGGTCGTGGCCGACTGCGGCCTCAAGGCCCTCGGCATGGACCACGGCAACCCGTCCGTGGAGGGAGCCGAGGTGTGGTTCTGCTCCGACGAGCACCTGACCCTCGTCCCGGCGGCCCGTGTGCGGGTGGGCGACCGCATCCGCGTCCTGCCCGCCCACGTGGACCCCACCGTGGCATACCACGAGCACCTGCACGTGGTGGAGGGCGACGAGGTCACGGAGCGCTGGGACGTCGACCTGCGCGGCTGGTGACCGGCCTCCCCCACAGTCATTAGGGTTGCGCGCGACAAGGAGGTCGACATGGCAGACGCCACGTTCACGATCGGGTCCACGGCCGCGTGCAGCGACGGACCCTGCGGCGCCGTGAGCAGGGTGGTCGTTGATCCGGTGGCGCGCGAGGTGACCCACCTGGTGATTGAGCCCCCGCACCGCAGCGGGCTGGGACGCCTCGTCCCGCTCGGCATCGTCGAGGCGGATGGCGGTGAGGTGCGCCTCCGCTGCACCCTGGAGGAGTTCGAGCGGCTGCCCCACGCCGAGGAGACCGACTTCCTCCCCGGAGGCAGTGGCTATCAGGACTACGCGCAGCACGAGGCGTTCTACTGGCCCTTCTACGGGCTCGAAGGTGGCGCCGACCCCGCCCTCGCCAACGCCAGCGGAATCCTCACGCGCGATGCGCTGCCGCCCGGCGAGGTCGGCGTGCGGCGCGGCGAGAGCGTGCATGCGACCGACGGCGAGATCGGAAGGGTCGATGGACTCGTCGTCGACCCCGCCAACGGACAGGTGACCCATGTCCTCCTCGAGGAGGGGCATCTCTGGGGCCGCAAGCAGGTCACCATCCCGATCACGGCGGTCACACGGATGGACGGCGGCATCAGTGTGAACCTGACGAAGCGCGAGGTCGAAGACCTCCCTTCCGTCGCTCTCGCCAAGGCGGGCCAGTAGCGCACACGGATCAGGGGCGACCCAGCCGGACGCGCCGGCTGGCTCAGATGCCGTCCTCCCAGCTGCGCAATGGCCGCAGCAGAGCTGTCTTCTTGCGTTGGTGGCCCGACATGCGCCGGAGGATGTCGTCGAGCACCACGATCGCTGCGTCCACGTGCGGGCCCTTGTTCAGCATCACGCACTCCGCCCGCTGGGCCATGGCGGCATCGGTGACCTCGGCCCGCGACGGCTGCCCGGTGCGGGCCAGGTGGTCGAGCACCTCCGTCGCCCAGATGACCGGCAGATGCGCCGCCTCACACAGCCAGAGGATCTCCTCTTGCAACTCCGCGAGCCGCTCGTAGCCGGCCTCGACAGCCAGGTCACCGCGGGCGATCATGACGCCGACGCGCGGTGAACGCATGGCGTGCAGCAGGATCTCCGGGAGACGGGTGAACGCCGCACCCGTCTCGATCTTCACGATCAGGCCGAGGTCCTCCCCCCCGACGCGGTGGAGGTACTCGCGAATCGTGTCCACGTCGCGTTCATGGTGGAGGAACGACAACGCGACCATGTCCGCGTGTGCCGCGGCTACCCGGAGGAGCGGGAGATCGTCATCGGTGACGGCAGCGACCGGGAGGGTCGTGTCGGGCAGGTTGATGCCCTTCTCGGCCCGCAGCTTCGAGCCGTGCACCGAGGCCGTCTGGATGCGGAGGACGATCTCGCCGGTCCCGACACTGTCCACGACGCCGGTCAGCTTGCCGTCGTCCAGGACAACATGCTGGCCCGGCCGCGCGACGTCGACGGCAACGGGCAGTGAGCAGCCGATCCGGGCCGTGCCGGGCTGTCCGTGGCTCCACGGCTCGGCGGGCTCCAGCCCCGCCGTCAGGCGCAGCCGGTCCCCCACGCACAACAGATGGTGCTGGGGAACCGCGGGGACGGCACCCATGGCGGTCGTGTCGCCGTCGCAATCGAGCTGCGTCCCCGTCTCCACGTAGGTGGTGTCCCAGGCCTCGGCCGTCGCGACGCCGGGCGCGCAGGCGACGACCCGCAGGTGTCGGTGCGAGCCCCTGGTGTCGACCACGTCGACCACGTCGCCCGGTCTCCGTCGCTCGAGCCATTCGTCCTCGACCGGGAGTACGGGGGCCATCTCCCCCACCGCCGGAGCCCCACTGACCAGCTTCAGCGTCGCCGGTGTGATCGTGACGCCGCGCAGATCCCGCTCGGGCCGCACCCGGACCACACGCGGGCCTTGGACCAGGGGTCCCGTGCGCATCTTCGGGCCCGGCAGGTCCATGGAGATCCGGCACGGACGGCCCACCTCGACAGCGGCCTTGCGGACGTTGCGGGCCATCTCCTCCCACCGGTCCGGGTCGTCGTGCGCACCGTTGATCCTCGCCACGTCCATGCCCGACGACACGAGGTGACGCACCAGCAGATGATCGGTGGCCGCCTCGCTCGGCAACGTCACCATCACCCGCGGCACCCTCCCGCGGGGACGCGGGCCGAACAGGGCATCGGTGTTCCGATCGAGAGCGGCGCGACCCTCCTCGAAGCTGAGCAGAGGTGGAACGGGGACCGACGTGGAGGCGTCGAGGGCCGAGCGCACGCTCTCGACCGTCGCCAGCACGTGGGGCTCGCAGCGCCCCAGGGACGAGAGGCCGAGCTCGCCCAGCCTTCGCTGCAGCGATCGTTCGTCTCCCTGGCGCAACGCCAGATAGTGCGTGAGATTGACGGCGTCCGCCCGATGGTCCGGGTGGACCAGCGCGATGTCCCCGGCATGCAGGGACTGCCGCGCCGACATGGAGTCCTCGAGCTTCGCCAGGTCGGCGGCCAGCGCCTGCCGATCGCCGTTGTGGGGTGGGAGTGGGGTCGGGACCGCGCCGGCCACCGGCGCCCGCGCCGACCGCCACAGGGACAGAGACGCTCGGCCGGCATTGCGGAGGGCGTCGTGCGCCACTCGTGCGACATCTGCTGCGAGGTTCCTCATGTCGTGCTCCCAGAAGGTCGGCGCCGGGGGGCCGGCCGGCCGCACCCTGTCGTCCTGCCTTCAGCTTCTGGCCGTGGGAGGCCAGCAGGTAGGGCCGGAGGTCACTTCACGGGCGGGCTGCCGACTGCGGGGAGTCGGGGAAGTCCCGTATGCCGCGCATGGGTGACGCCAGGAGCCAGACCCCCGCCACGGCCTGGCCGGCGGCGCCGATCCACAGTGTCGGCCGGAGACCCAGGACGGATCCGAGCACCCCGCCGAGGAGGGCGCCGATCGGAAGGACGCCCCACACCACGAACCGCATGGTGGCGTTCATCCGGCCCAGCAGCCGGTCCGGGCACAGCCGCTGGCGGAAGCTCACCTGGTTGATGTTGTAGACGACGGCGGAGAGCCCTATGGCGAAGGTCCCGAAGCCGAAGTAGAGCAGACCGGCGCGGGGCGTCGTCAGGGGAATCAGCAGCGCGCCGACGTTGCCGGCGATGCCGATGATCGTGGCGCGGGCGCCACCCACTCGACGGGCCAACGGGCCGGCGACCAATGCCCCCAGCACGCCCCCGATGCCCCCCATGGTGAAGAGCAGGCCGATGACCCCGGGTGATGCCTGCACCTCGCGCACCAAGAAGACGATCTCGACGGCAGCGGCCACGCCACTGAAGAGGTTGGCGGTCGCGGTCGTTGCCGCGATGGCCCGCAGCAGTGCATCACCGAACACGAAGTGCAGCCCCTCGGCGATGTCGTGGAGCAGTTTGGGGTGCCCTCCCTCGGGCACCAGGGGCTTCGGCTCGGGAGCGCGAATGGCAGCGACCGCGGCGGCCGAGGCGAGGAAGCTCACGGCGTCGGCTGCCACCGCCACCGAGCTGCCGACGACCTGGACGAGGCCGCCGGCGACGCTCGGACCGGCGACGGCAGCCACCTGGGCGCTCCCGGTGAGCTTGGCGTTGCCTTCGACCAGATGCTCCCGTCCCACCAGGGCGGGCAGGTACGACTGGTAGGCGACGTCGAAGAACACGGTCAGGATCCCGCTGACCAGAGTGACGACGAAGAGTTGGGCGAGCGTGAGCGCGCCCACGGCGTAGGCGACCGGGATCGACCCGAGGGCGAGCACCCGGCCCAGGTCCGAGGCGATCATGATCCTGCGCCGGCGCATGCGGTCGACCCATACGCCGGCCGGAAGCCCGACGACGAGGAAGGCCGCCGTCGACGCCGCAGTCAGCAACCCCATCTGGAACGTCGTGGCGTGCAACGTGCGGACTGCGAGGAGAGGGATGGCGAGAAGGCTGACCTGCGAGCCGAGCTCGCTCACCGTCTCGCCGCCCCACAACAGCCGGAAGTCGCGGTGCCGCAGCAACACCCCCTTGGCCATCGGCGGACCCTAACGCGCTGAGGGCGGGCGGCATCGCCCGTCGCGCCGGCGCATTCGGTGTCCCGCAGCCGGTGCGGGTGACACGGTGATGCCGAGAGCCCGGCACTGGGTTATACCGGTGCCGTGCGTGGGCACCGCCTCCTTCTCGGCCTCGCCGCCGTGGCCCTGTGCGCGTGGTGTGGTTGGCTGAGCGCCCTTCACCGCGCCACCGTGTCGGCGGAGGTGACGTGGGCGTTCTCGCTTGGCGCAGTGATCGTGATCGACCTGGTGCTGTGGCGCGGCACACGGGGGATGCGCTTCGGCTGGCGCCTCCCGCCAGTCGATGACCCCTGGCCGCGTCCCGGACGCGGCGGGAGCGGCCCGGCCCTCCGGGGCGTAGGCCCGTGGATCGTGCTGTTCCTGGCGGCGCTCGCCTGGGACGTGCTGGGCATCGACACCGGTCCGCACCAGTACCACCTCACCATCAGCGCGCTGGCCCAGGCCTACCGGCCGCTGAACGCCGCCCTCCTCCTCGCCTGGATGCTGGCGGGGGTCGGGTACGAGGCAGCCAGGGCGAGGGCCCCGTCGCCCGGCCCGCGCGGAGCGACCCCCGTGGCGCCGGACCTCGACGCACCCGAGTCGGGCGCCACACTCGGCGCGGGCCTGCTCGCGCTCGGCGGCCAACCCGCCGGGCCCGGGCTGCTCCTCCCCTCATCACCGCCGGTCGGGGTCGCCTTCTGGGTCGCCGTCCTCCTCGCGGGTCTGCTGATCGACCAGTGGGCCCGAAGGTCGGACGGACGCGTGGCCAAGGCCGAGGAGCTCGTCCGCTTCATCTCCGCGTCGACGGTCGCGCACATCGCCCTGATCGCGGCGTGGGTGTTCGCGGGGTACCACCTGTTCGCTCGCTGACCGCGATGGCTAGCGGGGGCTGCACTCCACGTTGGCGTCGGACGGCGTCCCGGCGAACGTGCCTCCCGGGATGCCCTCGATCTCTACCGACTCTAGGACCGAGTCCGACTTCTTGACCGGGACTCCGACGGCAGCCACGGTGGAACCGATGACCTGGCCCGCACGGAGCAGGTCGACCGTGCACGAGAGCGGCTCGTGCACGGAGCTGACCGTGAACGTCACCCGCTCGGCGGGGGTCCCGTGCGTGCCGTTGACCGGGTTCTTGGGCCGGACCGCGGCAGAGACCGAGGTGACGGTGGCGACCGGGCTTCCCGCCGCCGACCCCGAGCCGCCGGACGTCGACGTCGGAGTCGTCACCTGCCTCGTCGTCGTGGAGGTGGAGGCTGACGTGGCCTTGGGGCTGCTGCTACAGCCGGCGCACACGACCGCGACACACACTGCCGCCACCGGAACCGCCCACGCGCGCGACACCGGACGATCGTACCTGAGCGGGGACTGCGAACAGCGTGTTCATGTCGCTCTTGTGCGAGCGTTGACGCCGGCCGTCAGCGAGCCGCGAGCGACGGATCCTCGTCGCAGCACGCGTCCGTCGGCGACGCACGTGCCAGAGCATCCATGACGCCCACGAGGACTCCCGGGTGGAGGTGATGGGATTTGAACCCACGGCCTCTACATTGCGAACGTGTGGCTCTCAGTGTTTTGACCAGGCCCTTTCCGAGGACTTTCCTGGGAGCGGCATCGTGATCCCCTCAGGTTCCCTCACGATCCCTCTCCTTCCCTCTCGATAAGGTCACGTAAGGTCACGCCGCAACGGAGTCGGAGCGTTGCCATGGGTCGGTGCTCACGTCCGGTCGGCAGGCTCTCGCAATGCGCAGCGAATGGCGTTGTTCCCCTTGGCGACGATCACGTTGCTCGGCGAGCAACAGGACATCACCGACCCTGAACCGGCGCTGCCTGTTGCCGGGCAGACAACGGAGCGCCCATGTTTCTGTCCGCCAGCTGCCGGTCGACGACCTGTGGGTCACGCCCACCAGGTCACCCGCCGGGCCGTCTCCTAATCCTGGGTCGAAGGCAGTGCCCTTCACTTTCGGGTTATAAGAACCTTCCGGGCCTGTCTAGGTCTGGTCCGGATCATCTGGTCTCAGAGGGTCGGGATACCGTCGCGCTTCGGTCGTAGCGCGCCGATTGCCGGGGTGTTCGGAATGTGGAGCGCGTCGACGATTCCTGGTTCAGCTGCGCACACCCAGGGGATGGCGTTGACAGCCCGCATCCCCGTTGCCAGGAGGCCGTGGGGGGTCGAGTCCTCGTTGGCGTTGAATCCGACTTCGAATTCGGCGTCGAAGCTCGGTTCA
>Ga0181526_10003408_pt1 | contig 12980 bp, 9 predicted proteins | sample PEATcosm2014_Bin_35_FD_119750 | JGI IMG/M metagenome (GOLD analysis project Ga0181526, IMG submission 119750) | Peatland microbial communities from MTU Mesocosm Facility, Houghton, MI, USA - PEATcosm2014_Bin06_30_metaG | ecosystem: Environmental > Terrestrial > Soil > Wetlands > Peat | place...
CGGAGACCTTGGAGAAGCCAAATCGGGGCAGGAAGTAACTCGTAAGAATTACACCGAGAGTGCTGAAAAAGTACTGCGAGGTAAAGAAGAAGCCAGCCTGGGCATCGGTGAGCGACCAATGCCGGATAAAAGAAGGCAAGATGGGGCCTAGGAGGGTCGTGATCACGCCAATAAGGATGAAACTCAGATGGAGGAGAGCCCATTCACGGCGAGAACTGTGTGGAGAAGAAGCGGTGGAAGGCGCGGCCATCGGGAAAGGAGTGTGGCACAAGATGAATAGGGGGACAAGCGCACGAACCGGATGGGGAAAAGCGGTATTCCGGAAGGAACGATTGGTGCCCCGCCGCGGTGCTTATGGTTCCTTAATGTGGCACTCACCGTTTCCTTAGGATAAAGGAGTAAGCTGATAGACGGTCCAGGAGCTCCAAATGAGTGACGTTGTCTTTGTGTTGTGCACCATTGCGTTTTTTGGCCTAAGCATTTTGTATCTGAAGGGTTGCGCACGCCTGAAGTGAACTCTTGAGGAAAAGGTCGACACTATGCTGGGAAATATCTTGCTCATCGTAATTTCGCTTTTACTGTGCGGTTACCTGTTCTATGCGTTGTTGAAACCGGAGAAATTCTAGTCATGACGGGAAACGGTTGGTTCCAGATCTTTCTGTATGTGGTTGCTTTGTTGCTGGTGACGAAACCAATGGGCGTGTTTCTTTACCGGGTGTTTGAGCGGAAACATACGTTTTTGGATATTATTCTGCGGCCTATCGAAAAGCTGATCTATCGCACGTCTGGCGTGGACGAAGACAAAGAGATGGGCTGGAAAGAATATGGCGCGGCCATGCTGCTGTTCAGCGCGGCGTCACTAGTGCTGTTGTACGCAATGGAACGGTTGCAAGTTTGGTTGCCGTGGAACCCGCAGAAACTCGCAAACGTTGCGCCGGATCTTGCGTGGAATACGGCAGTATCGTTCACGACGAACACGAATTGGCAGTCGTACACCGGCGAATCAACAATGAGTTACCTGACGCAGATGGCCGGCCTCGCGTATCACAACTTTGCGTCGGCGGCAGTGGGCATTGCGCTGGCGATCGCGGTGATTCGCGGAGTGGCGAGGCGAGAATCGAAAACGATTGGAAATTTCTGGGTAGACACGACGCGGGCTTTCCTGTGGGTGTTGCTGCCGGTGAGCCTGGTTGTGGCGCTGTTCTTTGTGTCGCAGGGAATGATCCAGAACTTGAAACCATACACGACGGCGAATGTGGTGGAACCGCAAGTGGTCGAGACGAAAAACGCTGATGGGACCGTAAAGAAGGATACGGTAACGACCCAGGTGATTGCGCAGGGGCCGGTGGCGTCGCAGGAAGTCATCAAAATGTATGGAACGAATGGCGGAGGATTTTTTGGCGCGAACAGTGCGCATCCATTTGAAAACCCGACGCCCTTGACGAATTTTGTGCAGGTGCTGCTCATTTTTGCGATCCCTTCGGGTCTCACATACACATTGGGACGGATGACGGGCTCGCGGCTGCATGGTTGGGCGGTGTGGAGCGCGATGGCTGCGATGTTCCTTGCCGGCGTCGTCGTGGTGTACGCGTCGGAAGCACGTGGAAATCCCCTGTTGAAGGGGGTGGACACAAAAGCGAGTGAAGTGCAGTCCGGCGGAAACATGGAAGGGAAAGAAGTACGGTTTGGGATTGCAAACTCGGCCTTGTTCACGACGATCACGACGGACGCGAGCTGCGGAGCTGTGAACAATCAGCACGATTCCCTGACGCCCCTGGGGGGCATGGTGCCGTTGATCAACATTATGCTGGGAGAGGTGGTGTTTGGCGGAGTGGGCGCAGGAATGTACGGGATGCTGGTGTTCGTGGTCCTTTCGGTGTTTATCGCGGGATTGATGGTGGGACGGACGCCGGAATATCTTGGAAAAAAAATAGAATCGTTTGACGTGAAGATGGCGGTTCTCGCAATCCTGGTGACCTCGCTGACGATACTGATATTTTCGGCGATTGCGGCAGTGTCGAAGTTCGGTACATCCGCCATTAGCAATCCGGGAGCCCACGGCCTCTCGCAGATCTTGTATGCGTACACGTCGGCGGTGGGTAACAACGGATCGGCATTCGGCGGACTGAGCACAAACACTCTCTGGTACAACTCCAGCATGGCTGTGGCGATGCTGCTGGGACGATTCTTCATGGTCATCCCGATCCTGGCCATCGCGGGAAATCTTGCGGCAAAAAAACATGTGCCCGAATCACTGGGGACGTTTCCGGTGACCGGACCATTGTTTACGGTGTTGTTGATCAGCGTGATTTTGATTGTGGGAGCACTGACTTTCTTCCCCGCTCTGAGCTTGGGCCCGATTCTCGAGCACTTGCTGATGAACGCGGGAAAGGCGTTTTGAGGACAAGATGACGACTGCACAGGCAAAAAGCGCTTCGATGGCTGACAGGAAGATATTGAAGACGGCCATTATCGATTCATTCTGGAAATTGGATCCGCGCATATTGTGGAAGAACCCCGTGATGTTTGTGGTGGAAGTTGGAGCGGTGATTACGCTGGTGGTGCTGGTGTCGAATGTGGTGAGGCACGTCGGCGGATACTGGTTTGGATTGCAGATTACGCTGTGGTTATGGTTTACGGTGCTGTTCGCAAATTTTGCGGAGGCCATGGCGGAGGGTCGCGGGAAAGCGCAAGCGGATACGCTACGCAAAGCCCGGGCCGAGACGGCCGCACGGAAACTGCGCGAGGACGGGAAGACCGAAGTTGTGGCGAGTTCCAAGCTGCGGGCGGGCGATGTGGTGCTTGTAGCGGCGGGCGAGTTCGTACCCGGAGACGGCGAGGTTATTGAAGGCGTGGCGTCTGTCGACGAATCGGCGATTACCGGAGAATCGGCGCCGGTCATTCGCGAATCGGGAGGAGATCGGTCCGCAGTGACCGGTGGTACGCGCGTGCTTTCCGATGAAATTAAGGTGAAGATCACGTCGAATCCAGGGGAGACGTTCCTGGACCGGATGATTTCCCTTGTGGAGGGGGCATCGCGGCAGAAAACGCCGAATGAAATCGCGCTGAATATTCTGCTGGCAGGATTGACGATCATTTTTCTATTGGCTGTGGTGACGTTGCAGCCGTTCGCGATTTATTCCGGAGCGCCGCAGAACGTATTTGCGCTGGTTTCTTTGCTGGTGTGCCTGATCCCGACAACGATTGGCGGGCTGCTATCCGCAATTGGAATTGCAGGGATGGACAGGCTGATACAGCGAAACGTGATTGCCATGTCCGGCCGGGCTGTGGAAGCCGCGGGCGATGTGGATGTGCTGCTGCTGGACAAAACCGGGACCATCACCCTGGGGAACCGAGAGGCCACCTCGTTTCATCCCGCCCCGGGGGTGACCGAGGGAGAACTGGCGAGCGCGGCGCAATTGGCTTCGTTCGCGGATGAAACGCCCGAGGGACGTTCGATCGTGGTGCTGGCGAAAGAGAAGTACGGCTTGCGCGGTCGCGAACTGGCGCCACACAATCCGATCTTCATTCCCTTCACAGCGCAGACGCGGATGTCCGGCGTAAATATGGATAGCACGGAAATTCGCAAGGGCGCACCGGAAGCGATCTCGCGCTACGTGAGCGAAAAAGGGCAAGTGGTCCCGAAGGAAATCCAGGAGACCGTCGAGCGGATCGCGAAATCCGGCGGGACGCCGCTACTCGTGGCGCTGAATCACCGCGTGTACGGAACCATTGAGCTGACGGACATCGTGAAAGGAGGGATTCGCGAGCGCTTCGACCACCTGCGCGCAATGGGCATTCGCACCATGATGATCACCGGGGACAATCCGCTTACCGCAGCGGCCATCGCACGGCAGGCTGGAGTGGACGATTTCCTGGCGGAAGCGAAGCCAGAAGACAAGATGGCCTTGATTCGGAATGAGCAAGGCAAGGGAAAATTGGTAGCGATGACCGGGGATGGAACAAACGACGCGCCGGCGCTGGCACAAGCGGACGTAGGCGTAGCCATGAACACCGGCACGCAAGCAGCGAAGGAAGCCGGAAATATGGTGGACCTGGATTCCAATCCAACGAAACTGATTGAGATTGTGGAAATCGGGAAGCAGTTGCTGATCACGCGCGGGTCGCTGACTACGTTTTCCGTGGCAAATGACGTGGCCAAGTATTTTGCGATTATCCCGGCTATGTTTGCGGGCACGTTTCCTCTGTTGGGCGCGTTAAACGTGATGAAATTGCGGACGCCGGAGTCCGCCATTTTGTCAGCGGTTATTTTCAACGCGTTAATTATCATCGCGCTGATCCCGCTGGCCTTGCGGGGAGTGAAGTACCGGCCGCTGGGCGCGGCAGCGCTGCTCAGAAGGAATATGTTCATTTACGGTTTGGGCGGGGTGATCGCTCCGTTTGTGGGGATCAAGCTGATCGACGTGCTGGTGACGTGGATGCACCTGGCGTAGAGGAAAAGATGAAGAAAAATCTAATTGTGGCGGTTCGCTTCACCGTAGTGACGACGATTGTGTTTGGGCTGGGATACCCTTTATTGGTGACCGGGCTCAGTCAGTGGATATTTCCCAAGCAGGCGAACGGAAGCCTGATCGAGAAGAACGGGCAAGTGGTGGGCTCGCGATTGATCGGACAAGGATTCTCGGGTGACAAATATTTCCATCCCAGGCCCTCGAATGCCGGGAATGGTTACGATCCTACGGCTTCGGGGGGTTCAAATCTGGGACCTACGAATCAGGTACTGGTGACACGCGTGCAGCAGGACGTAGCAAAATGGCAGCAGGAAAATCCAGGAATGCCGATACCTGCAGATCTGGTGACGAGTTCGGGGTCAGGACTGGATCCCGACATTTCCCCAGCGAGCGCGGAATTTCAGGTGGCGCGGGTGGCGAAGGCGCGCGGGATTAGCGCCGAGGAATTGCGGCAAATCGTGGCCAAGCACACGCAGCAACGGCAATACGGGATCTTTGGCGAAGCACGAGTAAATGTGCTGGAATTGAACCTGGATTTGGACGCAGCGCCGGTGAAGCAATAGAACAAGTCAGACTAGCGGGAAGCGCGAGATGTGGCCTTCGGCGCTGCAGCTTTGGGGGGGTGGAAGCGGTAGCCAACCCAAGGTTCGGTGAGAATAAATTTGGGCTGAGACGGATCCTTTTCAATTTTCTTTCGTAGTTGGTTGATAACCACGCGAAGATTCTCTGTTTCCTCGCCATATTCGGGCCCCCACACAATCTGCAGCAGACGACGGTGGGTGACCGGTTTGCCCAGATTGGCGATAAGGTGGCGCAGGACTTCGAATTCTTTCGGAGCCAGATGGACTTCTTCCCCCGCCACAGTTACGCGGCGCAGTTCGAAATCCACAGAAAATTCCTTGGACACGAAGGGGGGAAGAGCATCGGCAGAAGGATGCCGGCGGAGAGAAGCGCGGATGCGCGCGAGAAGCTCTTCGATTCCGAACGGCTTAGTGACATAGTCATCCGCGCCGGCGTCGAGGGCAATGACCTTATCGCGTTCGGCGCTGCGGACCGTGAGCATGATGATAGGTGCCTCGGTGGAGCGGCGAATTTCGCGGCACGTTTCGATGCCGCTCATGCCTGGGAGATTAACGTCGAGGAGAATCAGGTCGGGCTTAAGCTTACCAGTGAGCTCGACAGCTTCTTCGCCAGAGGAAACTTCGCTAATGGTGTAGCCACGGAAGGACAGCGTGGACCGCAGTACGCGGCGAATTTGGGGTTCGTCGTCGACGACAAGGATGTTGGCGGAGTTCATCGCGCGTCACTCACAAGCTGTGCTACAGGAAGTGTAAAAGTGAAAACGGAACCGCTGCCCAACTGGCTGGTCACGGCAATGGTGCCGCCATGGGCCGTGACAATGGCCTTAGCGATCGGCAATCCCATGCCGGTGCCCCGGACCTGATAGCGCTGATCCCGGCCACGATAGAATTTATCAAAAACGAGTCCTTGTTCGAAGGAATCAATGCCAGGACCATGATCGGCAACGCTGAAGGTGATCGAGTCGCCGGCAAGCTCCGCGGAAATGGTGATGGGTTTATCCTTGGGGGAATAAAGATGAGCATTGTCGATGAGCTGGACCAGAATGTCTTTGGTGCGATCGAGATCGGCGCGGACAGGCGGCAGGCTTTCACTGATGTTCAGGATGATAGGACGGTCGCATAGAGACTTTTTCAGATGCTGCAGCGCGTCGTCGACGAGCGTTGAAACAGCGACGGGTTCCAGGTGAAGTTGAATTTCTCCGGCCTCAAGCCTGGCCATCTCCGCGGCTTCTTCGACAAGACGATTCAATCGATCGCATTCCTCATTGATGATGGTGAGAAGTTCATGCTGCTGCTGAGCTTCCGGCGAGGTGGCACTCAGCATATCAGTAGCCGCAGCCTTGATGGCCGTTAAAGGAGTGCGGAAATCATGGGCAATAGAATCGAGGAGGGCAGACTTGAGGCGCTCGCCCTGACGTTCGGCTTCGGTTTCACCGATCTGCTCGATGGCGCGTGCACGCTCAATGGCGATAGCCACGAGAGAACTGATGGCTTCCAGGGTCTGGCGGGTGAGGCGAGCGCCGGAAATGCCGAGGCTGCCGATGGGCTTGACACCAAGGCGTACGGGGAGGAAGTAGAGGGCCTGCACGTTGTCGGAGATGGTTTCATCGCGGAGGAAGGCTGTCTTCATCTGCTCTTCGTCGACCTGGGCTGCGCCGTACCCCGAGCGATAATACTTGTCTTTTTGAGGCAGGAACAGTTCGGCAGCGCCCGCTTCAAAGCAGTCCACGAGGAAGTTGGGAATAGCGTTCATGAGCTGGATGACGTTCCCTTCCCCAAGCAACTTTTGGCTGAAGGCGTACAGGCGCTCGACTTCACGGCGGCGGCCGTGGGCCGCGTCGGCCTCTTTGCGAATGCGGGCAGAGAGCTGACTCCCCATGATGGAGGTACAGAGGAAAGCGAAGAGTGCGACCCAATTCTGGGGGTCCGCTATGGTGAAAGTGCCAATGGGGGGAAGGAAATAGTAGTTGAAAAGCAGCATGGCAGAAACAGACATGAAGATGGAGACAACCATGCCCCAGACGGCGGAAACTGCTAAAATCGCGAGGAGAAACGACAACGCCACGGTGGTCTGGTTGACGTGAATGACCTTGCTGTAGCCGAAAGTGATGGAGGCAAGCAGGATGGCCGCTGCAAAGAAGCCAATCCCGCGCCCGGCAACCATGCGCAACATGGAACCATTGTAACTCAGCAAGAAATTCGACTGGGGAGAGAAAGAGCACTTGCCAAAAAAGCCTGAGGACTGGCTGGAAGCGGTTTCACCGGCACCAAAATCCCGAGGAATCTTCAAGCTGTTTCTGGGATATGCCCCGGGTGTCGGGAAAACTTACAGCATGCTAAGCGAAGCCCTGCGGCGGAAAAGCCGTGGGGAAGATGTGGTTATTGGGATCGTGGAGACCCACGGGCGCAAAGGGGTCCAGGAACTGGCCAGCCAACTGGAAGCTGTGAAACGGAAGCAACTGGACTACAAGGGAACGATGTTCGAGGAGATGGACGTGGATGCGATCCTCGAACGTAGACCCGAGGTCGTGCTGGTGGACGAGTTGGCACACACCAATATTCCCGGTAGCAAACACCGGAAGCGGTATGAGGATGTACAGGAGTTGTTGGCGGCAAAAATAGACGTGATCTCCACGTTGAACATTCAACACATTGAGAGCCTGGCGCCGACGGTGCGAGCGATTACCGGGATCACAGTACGCGAGACGGTGCCGGACTGGGTGCCGCTTTCCGCTTCGGAAACGCTGATGGTCGATCTGACGCCGGAAGCGTTGCAAAATCGGATGAAACGCGGCGATGTGTATAGCCACGAGAAAGTGGAGCAATCGCTGAAGAATTTCTTCCGACGCGGAAACCTTATCGCTTTGCGCGAACTGGCTTTGCGCCAAGTGGCCGAGCAGGTGGACCGCAGTTTGGAATCGTACATGGATGCGAAGGACATCCGTCAGAACTGGGGAGTAAGGGAGCGGATCGCGGTGTGTGTTTCAGGAAGCCCTGCGGGGCAATACCTGATTGCGCGAGCGGCGCGAATGGCCAGAAGGATGGACGCGGAGTTATATGTGTTGCACGTCCAACGCGAATTTGCACCCAGAGAGGAAAACCCCAAGATTCTGGAAGCGAATTTGCGATTCGCCGAGAACCTGGGCGCGCAGGTGGTGAGGCTGAAAGGGCAAAGTGTGGCGGACACAATTGCAGAATTTGTGCGCGGTAAGCATGTGACCCAGGTGATTTTCGGCCGGGCACCAATCCGCGACTGGCGCAAGTATCTGTATTTGTCGGCGGTTCACCGGTTTCTGAGAGATTCGCCGCCGGTGGATGTACACATTGTGACCCAAGAGTCCGAAGAAGCATAACGCGGCGACGATTCACGGCGCAAAAACAACAGAAAGAAAGAGCCCACTTCCGAGCAATCCTGCGTAGTTTGGGATATCTCCGCCCAAGAGATCCCAAAAGCCTTGCCAACCGTTGAAGATCAAAATCGTTGAGTCAACAGAAGAGCAAAGTTTTCTACACAGGATTGCGCGAAAATGGGCCGAGAACGAAGGCTTATTCCGAGAATCCTTGTGGCCGGCGATGCAAGAGAGACAATTGCATCGCCCAACATAAGGAAGTATAGGAGGAACAATTTGGTTTAGGAACTGTCAATAGTTACAGTTCGCGCCAATGGGTGGAGTGTTGAAAATCTTTACAATCGGTCAAATCTTTCACGTGATTTTGACCGTCCGTTAAATGTGACGGCCGTCACATTGTCCCACAAGAGGAAGTATCGTCGACTGAATGGAGTCCTCGGTCGTGATCGGCGGAAGGCCATCGAAGTGATACCAGTGCTCGGTGTGATGCACGACTTCGCCTGGGGCAAGGGTGACAACAGGGCCAAGAGATTCCAGTTCGAGGAACTCGGAGTTTGTGAACAGCTCGAAATTGCAGCCGAAATCGGGGTATTGAGCGTTGGGAACAGTGTTTGCGCACTTCAGAAACGCGGAACCGGAGCGCACATAAACTCCCCATCCTGCGGGGTTGAATAAGCCGGTCATCTGTTCGGGAAATCGCCCTGAGGGTTTCTCCTGCTGAAGCAGTTGGAGAAATTCCTGGCCAAGCACCCAACGGGAATCGGTGAGGTCCGTGAACGACCAGAGGGTGAGCGGCGAGACGGACTGGAAATGATCTTTGTCCATCGCAGCACGAGGCGGAAAAGGCAGGATGGCGCGACCTCCGGGACGCATGATCGTGGGAGTCCAAGGTGCGAGGACCGTGGGGGTTGCAGCCAGATTCCTGATGGAGTGGACAAGTTGTACGTGCGTTCCATGCTCACTGAGTGAGACAGAGATCTTCTTCTGGAGAAAAGTGCCGGGAGAAGCGGCTTCGACGGGGGCCGTAAAGGTTGCGCCCATGGGAGTTGCAGAGACTTCCACAGGATGATTGTCCGGGAAGTAGGTGCGCTCCAGTTCGGGCCAGACCCAAAGACGATGGCCACCGTAGAGCCGAAATTCGTTTCCACCGTTAAGCCCGGCTTGATCGGTAAATTCGTAGAATTGATTTTCGCCACCGCAGAGCGAGTACCTCACAATGCGTGGACCAACGTCCGCCAGAACAACCAGCTCAACGGCGTCATTCGAGAGGAAGTAGGCGTTGGGCCAGCCGCGATAGGCGCGTTTTTCGACGCGAATCACACAAGCTCTTTGGCAAATTTCTGTATTTTGCGCCAAGCGGCAGCGAGTTCGTTCATATCTTCTTCATCGCCGAGAAGCACCGGCTGCGGAAACCAGATGGTCTCAAAAGACGCGCGATGCGTGTGCGGATATTTGGCCTTCAAAAATGCATGCGGATCAGTGGCCTGAGAGCCACAAAGGCGCTTGCGATACTCGCCATTCTGGAAGACGTCTAGGGCATGAACCGGCGGATAGCTGGCTTGATTGGGGATACCCTCGGCATTGATGGCTTGAATCAATTTCTCAGTGCTGGCACCAGCGAACTGTTGTGAATCGACATGGAAGATGTAGGCGTAGTGACCATTGCGCGTGCAGCGGGAATCGAGCTTCTGCGGAGTGATGCCGGGAATCTGGGAGAGAAGTCTGTCGAGCAGACGAGCATTGCGGTGGCGAAGCTGCGTTTGGGCGTCGAGGCGCGTGAGTTGAACGCTGAGAAGCGCGCCCTGCCACTCGCTGAGGCGGTAATTCGAGCCATTGATGTAATGGCTGTAGAACCATTCACCGGGCATGCGTCCGCAATCATGCACGCTGCGGGCCTGTTTTTCGAAGGCATCGTCGTTGGAAACGATCATGCCGCCCTCGCCGGCAGTCATGAGCTTACTGGCCTGAAAACTGAAAGTGCCGGCGGTTCCGTGAGAGCCGATGCGCTTGCCCTTCCACTCCGTGGCGTGCGCATGAGAACTGTCTTCGACCAGCGCAATTCCCTTCTTTTTGGTGAGTTCGCCTAAGGCATCCAAATCGGCCGGATGTCCGCCCATGTGCACGGCGACGATGGCTTTTGTGCGAGGGGTGATGGCTGCTTCCGCAAGTTTGGGATCGATGCAATAGGTTTCCGGAGAAACGTCGACGGGGACGGGCATCGCGCCGGCGTAGAGAACAGCACTGGCAGTGGCCACGAACGTGAAATCGGGAAGGATCACTTCATCTCCAGGGCCGATTCCGATGGCGGACATGGTGACTTCGAGGGCGGCGGTGCCGTTAGTTACTGCGAGTCCGTGCTTTGCACCATGGAACTTCGCGAACTCCTGTTCGAAGGCAAGAGTACGCGTGCCTGGGGTGCGCCACCAGATGCGACTGTCGAGCACGTCCAATAGCGCTTTGCGCTCGGCGTCATCGTATTGAGGCCAAATGGGAAATAATTTTTGTTTGGACTTCTTACCGCCCTTGAGTGCGAGTTCCGCCATAGCAATCTCCTGATCTGGTATTAGGAGCGATTAATACTGATTAAATTCGGTAGCGTAACGAAAAGCTTCCACAAAATGACCGTCTTTGCGAGGCTGCTCGCCGCGCAGCTCTTCCTTGGCTTTGGCGAGGTCTTTGGGATCCCAATCGGGACGGTACTTGCTGACGGCAGGCTCAAATTGGCTAACTTGTTTCATAGCGGAGTCGACCTTTAGATCCATGACGCTGTCGATGTTCACAAAGTAGTTTGCTTCCTGGGGAGAGGGGTAGAAGAAATACATTTCCGGGACTTTGTAGGGCTGCAAACCCTCCTGGAGTTTTTGATTGGGGAAGTACAACCAAAACTCCGCGGCGCGAACCGCATCGATGGTGTTGAAGGCGGCCATGCGATGGTCGCTCTTATGCCATCGCTCATACCACTGGCCGGGATCGACGCTGAGAAGAACGTCGGGGCGAATACGCCGAATGATAGCGGTGGCCTCCTCGGTCAGTTTGGGCTGCGCAGCGTACTCCAACATGCCATCATCGTACCCCATCCAAAGGATGTTTTCCTTGGGAGTACCCAGCAAGCCTTCGGAAACTTCCTGCTCAGCGCGGCGGATCTGCGCGAGGCGTTGCGAGTTCATATCCGGGTCGTAGGAACCTTTGTCATCGTTGGTGTAAACGACGATGTAAACCTTATTGTGATTATGGTTAAGGAGTGCGATCGTGCCGCCCGCGCCGAAGACATCATCGTCGGGATGGGGAGTAAAGACGAGAATGGTTTTGTTCTGCACGTCTTCTAAGCGCTTCGTGGGTTGCGGGTCAGAATTCTGTGCGGGAACCGCAAAAGCAATAAGCAAAGCGAGAAATAATCCCAACAAAAACTTCATAGAAAGACGCTCCTCCGGGTAAGGATTTCTTAAACCCTCAGCGAATGAATTACGTGTAGCGGAAAAGATCTGCACCTGGATACGCAGATCTTACTTGACAGCAGCGTGCGACTGCAATATTAATTCGATTCAACAGATGTTTCGTTGGCCAGGGGGTGGTCATGCTTTACCAGGTCCGCAGGATTTGTACGCCTATCTACGCTTTTCTCAGCTTAATTCTGATGCTATCGGCGAGCGCATCCGCGCAGGTCGATCGTGGCACGATCGTTGGGACGGTGAGCGATGCAACAGCTGCCAGAGTAGCAGGCGCGCGGGTTACGGTCGCGAATCTCGAGACCAACCAGGCAGTCGAACTCTCCACCGACGACGAGGGAAATTATTCGGCACAATTGCTGAGAATCGGCCGCTACTCGATACGTGTCGAGAAACAAGGTTTTCAAAATTCCGTTGAATCCAGCGTGGACGTAGGAATCAATCAGGTCGTCCGAGTGGACTTCTCCCTGAAGTTGGGTAGCACCTCGGAAACGGTCGAGGTCTCGAGTGCTCCGCCACTTCTGCAAACGGACACTTCGTCTTTGGGCACCATTGAAACCGAGAAACGAATTACGGATTTGCCGCTGAACGGGCGAAATTTTATCCAGCTCGCGTACCTCGGTCCTGGAGCAAACGGGGGTCAAACGGGATCGAACGTGAGTGGAGGTGTGTTTGAAAACGAACGTGCGGATGAAGCGATTTCCGTAAATGGCTTACGGGTCACGAACAACAATTTCCTGCTGAATGGCGTGGACAACAACGAATTCGGATTGGGCGGCACCATCGTCCTTCCGCCTCCGGACGCAATCCAGGAATTCCGTACCGAGGAGAATTCCATGAGCGCGGAGTTCGGACGCGGAGGTGCTGCCGTCAACGTGGTGCTGAAATCGGGCACGAATGGCTTTCACGGCGGGGCGTATGAGTTTATACGGAATGACAAACTGGACGCACTGAACTACTTTGCCGCGGAGCAACTTCCCTTCCAGCGAAACCAGTTTGGCGCTTTCCTTGGCGGGCCCATCCGCAAGAACAAGACGTTTTTCTTTGGAGACTATCAGGGCTACCGCCTCAGGGAGACCGACCCCTATATCTCCAGTGTGCCTACGCTTCTGGAACGTACCGGAAATTTCA
>Ga0181526_10003409_pt1 | contig 12980 bp, 7 predicted proteins | sample PEATcosm2014_Bin_35_FD_119750 | JGI IMG/M metagenome (GOLD analysis project Ga0181526, IMG submission 119750) | Peatland microbial communities from MTU Mesocosm Facility, Houghton, MI, USA - PEATcosm2014_Bin06_30_metaG | ecosystem: Environmental > Terrestrial > Soil > Wetlands > Peat | place...
AATCGCCGGGGTGATTTTTGTTTTTGCATTTGCCTTTTCGAGGACAGGGTCAGCAGCAGCCGTGGCAGGTAATGGCGACGATTGATCAAGCTGATATTCGCGGGTCGGAACCGTATAATCATGATCCGTCGGGAGCTGCCTCTGACTACTCACGCGAGTCCGGCTGGCAGGATGTTCGGGCTGCGCTGGAGCAGCCAGGCGAGCGCGAGTTGCATGGGCGCCCCGATCCTATGCGGGAGGGCGATGCGGAAATAACCTCCGTTCCTCCGTTTCGGGGTTACTTGGGACCCTCTTCGTTCCGTGAGGTCAATACAGCAACACAGCCACGCGATAGATCGTGAAGGCCCCATTTGCGCCTTGTGCCGGGCAACTGCCGACTGCTGCCTTGTGATAACCATATGAATCGCGAATGTTGAGACTGATTTTCAAATTCTGTACGGATCGCCGGTTCGCTGTTTCGAACCGGCGTGCACACAGCAACCGGCGTTCCTTTTTTTGATTGTTAGTAAGTGATGTGGAACCCCATGGTGAAGGCCCTGGAACCACCGATTGTTCCGGTAACCGAGCCAAAGTTGGCGGCATTGTTCGGGCAACTGGTTGTACCCGAAGTGTAGACATTGGCATTGCAGTAGGAGTCGCCGTTGCCCAGCGTCAAGGGAAGCTGCGTTGACTTTCCCGTTCCGGTTGCGAACGGTACCTGATCCAGGTTGGCCAGGGCCGTCTGTTGATCCGTTGGTTTGGCCGATGTCACAATCTGGCCGTAACCGAGAAAGCTGCGATATTGGCCGCAGTTGTTCCCACCGCCAAAGGCAGCGATCGCAGTCGCAGAACATCCGTTGTTCTGGCGAATCTGCGCCTGATCCTGCGGAATGTCGGGACTCGTAGTGTTGGTCACATTGAAGGCGTTGAGTTCGTACTGAACGCTGATCTTGTCGCTGATTCTGAAACTCTTGCGCACGGAAAGATCAAGACGCTTCTGAGCATCCTGCCGGAAGATGTTGCGCTGTCCGACATTGAAAGCAGTTTCGTAGATATCCGACGGATCGGTGCCCGTAGAAACCGGAATGCCATTGGTGCCCGGCGCAAGGTAGTTGATGGCGATCTGGCTCGGATCGACGTACGGAATGTAGTTCCCGGAGGGATCACGGAACCGGCCCGAGTTGCCGGTCAGCGCCGTCTTCGGGTGCGAAGGATCCTTGATGCCGAGAACCGGGTTCATCAACGTTGGAAAGTTTCCAAAATTGATACTGCCCACCGCACCGTAGAACTCGTACAGAGACCATGGTTCGCCGCTTTGCAGAATGCCGATTCCAGTCAGGTGCCAGTCGTTAGTGAAGTAGGACGCGAACGAGTGTTCCCGCGTCGCATTAGGCATATCGACATCGAAATTGGCGCTGAACACATGTTTGCGGTCGAAGTCCGAAGAGGCCCATGAATCGTGGAGCTTATTCGGGTTGTCGCCGGTAAAGAACAGGCCGATATCACTCTGTTCATCCAGCGAGTGGCTCCATGTGTAGCTGCCTCCTACCTGGAAGTGATGCGAAAGCCTCTTCTCGACGTGCGTTTCAAGGGCATCATAGGCCGAAAGGCCCACCGTCTTGAAGTCCGCGGCGTTTGGGCTGAACCCGACATATGGCGTCCTGAAGTCGGTATTGCCGGCGTCAAACGTGGCCCACGGCTCAACCGCAATCGGGAGATAGTCGTAGTCGGGGGCACCACTATCCTTGTTCTGGTTCATGACCTCCATTCCATAGCTTGAGGTCTCGCCCCAGATCGGATTGGTCGGCGTTGCGATACCCGGCTCATTGATCGGAATCGGGATCACAGAATGGCGGCCTCCGTTGCCCGTAAACCCAACGGAGATTGCAAGGGTGCTGACCGGTTGCCATTGCACATTCAGGGTGTAGTTGATTGTGTACGGCAGCACATTTCTCTTGTCGTAGATGCCGAAGTTCAGCGGCGTGGTGCAGAGGAAGTATCCTTCTTGGGCTTGGAGGCCGCTGCAATTTTTGCCGTACTGCGCGTAGTAACCCGACGTGGGTGCCCCCGTCATCACGTTCAACTGGGACTGCAACGCCTGGGTAATGACACCCGGGTTTGAACTCGGCGGAACATAAGCGCCCGCTGGAGCCGACGAGAACGCCAGATCTCCCATGGGGTTCTCCAGCGTGAGACCCGAATCGGAATTGCCATTCGCCAGGCTCACCAACGGCGAAGACTCCGTCACGCCAAAAGGACCGCCGATCGAACTGCCGGCGGGCTGTGAGAGATAGGTAAACAGCTCCCCTCGATCGTAGTAGAGGCCCGCTCCGCCACTGATCACGAGATTGCCGTGGTGGGCCTTGGGAGAAAACGCGAAGCCGACACGGGGTGAAATGCCCCACTGGCGTCCATCCAGAGTCGACGCGGAGACGCCGGCCGTCGGGTTCTGCTTGTTGTTTCCTGCAATCACGAATCCCGCATTGTTCACGGTAAAGCCGGTCGTGGTCGTACCGGTTACGTTGTACAGGGCCGGATCGAAGTTGAACATGTCGCCATACTTCTCGGTCATGCCGCCGTGGTAGTCGTAACGCACACCAGCGGTAATGCTGAGGTTGGTGAGGGCTTGCCATTTGTCCTGCACATAGCCACTGATTTCATTGGTGCGGTAGTAGCGATCTGCGTTGTTGCGGTGGGTGGTCGGATCGATGCTCTCCACAACGCTGGAGCTTTTCACTGCGCCCTTCAGGAAACCGTCAAATCCGCTGACGACCACCTGCGCGTGACCGGTACGGTTGTTGGTGATATTCAGTTGCGTGTAGCTATAACCGCCACCCGCGATGATGGTGTGCTTGCCCGCCGTGAAGATTACGTTCGTCGATGGGTTCACGCGGTTCTGGTAATACCCCATATCCACAAATGCGCCGGGAACTCCGGCAGGGCCAAGGTAAAGACGAGGTGCATACGTATCGTTGTCGGCAAAGTTGTTGATTTGCAGTCCAGGTAGAAGATTGGCGACCAGGTTATCCGGCTGCGCTGCCCCAACTCCCAGGTTGCCCCCGGCAAACGTCTGCTTGTAGTCACTGAATGTACCCATGCGCACGAAGCCGAGACGCTGCTCCCAATTCAGCTTGGAGCCGATGGCGATCGTGTTGCCCAGCGAAAAGACCTGCGCGCCATTGTGCGCGGTCACCGGGAAACCAACCGTATTCGAAAAGCCAAAAGGACGGGTCACCGGCGCATTTTGATAGAAGTACTTCGCCGACACGCGATCTTTTTCAGTCGCATCGTAATCAAGGGAGATCGTGGCCTGATCCGATTGCAAGCGGGAGGTCCCGATAAGGTACGCGTTTGGAAAATTCGGGTTATAGGCCGCGGTCGATTGAGAGGAAGGAACCAGATACTGCCCGTTGGGCATCTTTGTCTGCATGATTGCGACCGCTACTGGATCGATAGTGGATGCAGTTGCGCATTTGGAGGTACAACCCCACGAGGCATCGGCGCTGAGCAAACCTGTGACCGAACGATCGTCCGTCAAACCGCTGGGCAGGTTGAGTTCTGAAACACCGGTTGCCTGATCTTCGTTAACACTGCGCTGATACGCAACAAACAGGAAAAGCTTGTTGGTTTTGAGCGGACCGCCCACTGTAATTCCAGCGGTCGAGCGGCGAAGCCAGGGGTTGACGAGCGACTTCGGAAACACGCCAATGCCGTCCTGGTGTAGTTGATAGGCCTGATTGAAGAAGAACGGCGAAGCATTCAGTAGATTATTCGCGTAGTCACCGTAAAACTGGCCGTGCCAGTTATTGGTACCAGTGCTGGTGTTGACGTCGATCTGCGCACCGCTTGTGGCGCCCTGCTGGGCGTCATACATGGAGGCGTTCACACGCAATTCCTGCGTGAACTCAGGCGGAGGAGAAGGAAGGCTGTTCCCGTTTGATCCGTAGACTGAAGTGCCCACCGAAAACGTTCCACCCGCTGTGGCTGCGCTTCCGATGTTGAAGTTGTACCGCTGCGAAGAGTCTCCGCTCGAACTCTTTCCGTTGAACAGGTTCGTCGAATCGACGCCATTCACCTGGAAGGTGTTGGACGTGTCGCGCTGTCCGTTGGCCCAGATAGGCTGGTTTCCCAATCCCGCATTCGAGTCGAGGTTGGACAGAAGTTCGGCGTTCACTCCGGGCGCGAGGACCGCAATTTGAGTGAAGCTGCCTGTGGCGAGCGGTGTGAGATCGATCTGCGCGGAGTCGAGCGTATAACCGTTGGTGGTATCCGTGGCATTGAGCAAGGGAGTCGAAGTGACCGTCACAGACTCCGAAACCTGTCCGATCTTCAGTGTGGCATTCGCCGTGGTCGCGCGGGCCTCCTGAATCGGAACACTCGTCAGATTCGTCGTATCAAAACCCTGGTGGGTTATTTTCACCGAATAGGTGCCAATCGGTAGATTGAATATCTGAAAAAATCCAGTGTCATGGGTTGTCGTGGTCGTCGAGAAATTGATGGCGTGGTTCGTCGCTGTCACGGTAGCTCCGGGTACCGCGGCGCCAGATGAATCTACGACTGCGCCGTTTAAAGAACCGAGAGTTTGCTGCGCGAAGATGGGAACAACGAATGTGCTTGTGAATAAAACCGACACACAGATTCGACCGAAACACCTCCCGTAGGTTCGATTCATAGTCTCCTCGCAAATTGCCTTCTTTTTGTGGGTTGAGTTCCGTGGATAGCAGCGAGCCCTCTGCTACTTCAACAAGTCTCACCTTGGGCAGGGTTGCACGATAAAACTGAACGCTGAAAACTCCCGGGGTTGAGATAGTTTGCCTGAGCGACACACGATTTCCAAGCGAATTCTACGGACCGATGTCTTCGGACTCCATTGAAACGCTGACGGAAAGGGGCACATTTATGAAGAACTACAGATTGATGGGGTTCCTTCCGGGTTGCGGGTCATCCAGGCATAACGAGCCTGAGGCGCACGGTTCTCCATTTCGACTAGGCCGAAATAGCGCAGGCTCGTTTGAAGGGCAAATGCTCTCTATCAGCCGGCCTGGCAAAGTGTCACCTGCCTGGGGCCATTCACACTTGCTTTAACGTCGTGACGGTGATGTACTGCATGGGTCATTCCAACAGAGCGAACGGGCCCACGGGTTGATTCAGGTCGTTGAGGGTCCTGCTGTCTGAACATCCCGCAAGGTGGACAACCCATCGATGAACGATATCGAACTCAAATCTCTTCCAGAAAACGCCTACCAGACCCTGAAGACCGGCGAAACATACAAGCCGATTGTTCCTGCCGAAGCGAAACAACCGGAACTCACGCTGCGCTCTGTCTTTTTGGGGGTCCTGCTTTGTGTCATCTTCACAGTTGCTTCGGCTTACTCGGGTCTGAAAGTCGGTCAAGTGATGGAGGCTGCAATTCCCATCTCCATTCTGGCCATCGGGCTCGCTCGAGTTTTCAAACGGCGCTCGAGCCTGCTTGAGAATGTCATCATCACGGGAATCGGTGGCGCCGCGGGTGGCGTGGTTGCCGGCGCTGTTTTTACTCTTCCCGCACTTTACATCCTCAATCTCGATCCTCACCCGGTGCAGACCATCTTCATCTGCCTCGCTGGAGGCTGCCTCGGTGTTCTGTTTCTGATTCCGCTGCGGCGATACTTTGTGCGCGAAATGCATGGTGTGCTGCCCTATCCCGAGGCAACCGCGATCACCGAAGTACTCGTTACCGGAGAGAAAGGCGGCTCCCAGGCCAAGCTTTTGCTGCAGGCGACCAGCATCGCGGGCATTTACGACCTCTTCGTCACTACATTCCAAGTATGGAAGGAATATGTTGATTTTCAGTTCCTGCCCGTAATGCATTCGCTTGCAGACCGGGCCCGGATGGTATTTCGATTCGATGCCATCGGTTTCATCCTTGGCCTTGGCTACGTGATGGGTTTGCGCAGTTCCATGCTTCTGTGTGCAGGCGGCGTTCTTTCCAATTTCGTCCTTGTCCCATTGATCTGGTTCGTCGGCAGCCACATTGACTCAGCGGTGTTCCCCGCCTCGATTCCGATTTCGAAGATGACCGCAGTCGATATCTATCGCAACTATGCGCGCTTCATCGGGGTGGGCGCCATCGCTTCTGCAGGAATCTTCGGCATCATCCGATCGCTGCGAGTTGTCGCAGGATCATTCGGGATCGCGCTCCGCACGTTTCGCCACGGTGAAGTTCCTCAGCAGGCGCGAACTGATCGCGATGTGCCGATGATTTCAATCCTTATTGGCGTCGTGATCGGCGCGATCGCAGTGGCGGCTTTCCTCGGAAACCTTCCAGGCTCATGGACCGCCGTCGCAGTGGGTCTGATACTGACTCTCCTTTTCTCATTCTTCTTCACCTCGGTGGCGGCAAACGCCATTGCGACAACGGCGCGTAATCCTGTTTCGGGCATGACGATGCTGACAGTCATTATCTCGTCAATCGTATTGCTTCGCTTCGGGGTATCAGGAACAGCCGGTATGTTCTTCGTGATGGCGATTGCGGGCATGGTATGCACCGCCTTGTCGGTCTCGGGCCAAACTATCACAGACCTGAAGGCCGGATATTGGCTCGGATCTACTCCGGCAGCGCAAGAGAAAGTGAAGTTTGTGGGCGTAATTGCATCGGCGACTGCCGTCGGTTTAACCATCGTTATGCTGGCCCACACGTTTCAATTTGGCGAGGCTCTCATCGGCGATGCGCGGCCGGTTCTGGCATCACCGCAGGCTTCCATTATGAAAGCGCTGGTGCAGGGGTTCATGAGCCACCAACCAGTTGCCTATGTCCTGTTCGGGGTGGGGGCAATGGTTGCGATCATCATGGAAATGCTTGGCCAGCCGTCCTTGATCTTTGCCTTGGGCATGTACCTGCCACTTGAACTCAACACTCCGGCCCTGGTCGGAGGCTTCCTGTCTCATTTCCTGAACAAGCGCTCAGAAAGGACAGGTGGTGCGCCGGGCAGGAAGATTCGCGAGCGTGGTGTGATCATTGCTTCAGGGCTTATGGCAGGCGGTGCGCTCGGCGGTGTGTTGGGGGCCGCCATGCGACTCTTCCCCTGGTATCGAGAGGATCTGGTCAAGACTCCTTTCTATTCTTACGACCCAATTTCGCAGTCTATCTCTGCACTATTCTTTTTTGCACTCTGCATGTACGTCTGGTTCGGCGCATTGAAGAAGGAAAAGGAAATTTGATGGACGAGGTTGGACGGTATGTCGCTGACGCAGTCCTCGGGATTGACACTCTCTGGGGCGGCGACGTCATGTGCCCCTCGGGTACCGGGCGATTCATTGCTGATTCGTGGTTTTCCGACGAACCTCTCCCCAATGCTTACACGCATCCCGCTGCGAAAAGAGTGCGGGAGTCCGGCGGCGTGTCGAGCAAAAGCCTCGATCAAGAGGCGTTGAAGCAGTATCTGCTTGAGGTGAACCTTCCAAAAGCGATCGCCGGAATTCGTGATGAAGCACAGAAACTGGGCAAGACGCGTCGGTCTTATCTTGCAGGCCTGGCGCTCTCCCTTGAGACAATGTGGGACCTCGCCATGGAAGTTTTCGGCAAGGGCGATCCGGTGTCGTACGCGCGAGCAGTCGAGGCATCCACGGGAAAGCCACCCCAGCCTTCTACTCCGCAGCAAAAACGAGAACGCGTTGCCGAGTTGTTGGGCCGTGCCGGATACGCCAGCACCGCTGCCCGCGGGTTGCTGGCTGCGGTGGATGACTGGCGCCGGGAGCGCGTCGTTCCGATGGCATCGGTGCGCGGCTTGGGTGCTGCAGTGATTGCACATTTCGATCAGCTCAGCGCGAAAAACCTTCTCCCCTACCTTCCCAGTGAACTCGCGCATGTTCCACGCGCCAACATTAGCTTCCTCGCCATCAAGGACGCATGGTTCTCCGGCTCAATGAACTACATCGGACGGGCGCGCAAGGAGGACGGTACTCCACAATACGAAGCCTCTTACGAGATCAATGCTTCGTTGCAGATTTCGTTCCCTGAGTTCGAACAACTTGTGAGCCACGAAGTTGTTCCTGGGCATGTGACAACGTTTGCGTATTTGCAGAACTTGTACATCCGAGGCAAAGCGGGCTTCGAGGCTACGGTACTCACCATGAATACGCGAGCCGCCACGCTGTTTGAGGGAATCGCCAACAATGCGATCCTGATCGCACATGGCGTCACCGAAGTCGAACAGTTGCCCGATGAAGACTTGCAAATAGGCATGCTGCTGGCCTTGTTGCAAGATGATGCCAAGAACCAGTCGTCATATTTGACGTGGGAGGTGGGAAAACCGCAATCGGAAGTGGCTGTTACTTTGCGGCAAGATTTTCTTGTGACGGAAGAACGCGCCGATAAGCTGTCTGGCGCATGGGGGCAGCATCCCCTGTTGGGCCGAATGTATCTACCTGCGTACCGTGCCGGCACGGAAAAAGTTGCGGAACTTCGCCGAGCATACTCCCCCGATCGCTTGCTGCTAGCAATATACGGATGCAGCGGTTTAGTCGATATTCAGACCGTCGAAGAAGTTCTAAAAGGTCAGGGTCTTTGACGAGAGAAGACCCGATACATGTATCCGCCCAAGGGTCTCACGCAGACGGTTACGAGCACAATAAACAGGAGGTATTGAACCGCACTAAACACGGCACGATTCGTACCTAGCCTTTCGGGCGAGCGATGGCGTCACGGCTGTGCCTATCTAGCCTGATCTGCTTCTCCAGCGCCCAAACCACCCAGAGCATGAATGCCAGAGCCGGGACCATGGGAATGAGTAGCAAGATGAAGTCGGAATCGAACATGACTAATGCCCTCCGATGCCGCATCCAAAAGGCGCGACAAGAGGCTGCCGTGCGCGCCTCGGAACGGAAGACTCTCTTTCCCTATTGGAGATCGCCGCACGTAAAAATGGAGCAGTCAACTTGTAATGACTTTCTAAGGGGCGAAGAGAGACAATGCGCTGGCGGCGGTGTTCTTCCCCCTGCTTACCATTGTGGCTGCCAGCCACATTCTTTTTGATCGTTCTGACCGGGTGCATCTGTGAGTGGCGGGTGTACTGCTGACGTCGCTATTTGATGCAACCCTTCCACTCGCCAATTTGACGGAATGGTTCGATAACGGATCCTGCTTCCTATTCAGGAGGACTTTTTAGCCCACTGCTGCTGGCCGAATGGGTGATGGTGGGTTCGTTCCAGTTGCGGCGTCCCGCCAGTGCGCCCATCGCCATCGCCATGCTGACGGTGCACTGGAATGGATCGCCCGTTCTCCTGCCTCCATCCTGGTTCGTCTACGGGCCGCCGGTCACGTATGTTTCGAATTCTGAGATCGCGCTGCTGGACTCTCCAGCTTGGTTGCTGGACTGCCTCGCTGCCACTGGGCAGCAGCCCTTCGAATTGAATTTCGCCCGAAGCAACCGCTCGATCACTCACACACCACTAACGTCTGGGCTCGGAAGAGCCCAGGCAGCAGACAATACCGGGCCGACGGTCCTGATTCAGGTTTGAAATCAGGCTCCGATCCAATCGTCGCGGGGTGGAATATAGGCGCCGGTAAAATCTGTCGTTCATGTCGAGCTCCGCTCCCGCAGCTCTACACTCCAGGACCGAAGCAGTGCGAACAATGCGCTGGAAAACATCTCGTCTCTATGGAGTTCTTTCGCACTTTGAGATGGCATTGCCGGTTTTATGAAGCGGTTCGGAGACGGCTACCGAAGCGTTTGACCTTCCGAGACTCGGCCAAGATCTACGAGATGGTCCTGCGCGGCCATGCCCGGAGCGACAAGGCAGCCCGGGAGGCGCTCGATCTCGCCATTGAGATAGGGAGGGGGGCATCTGGCTGCGGCTGACCGACGAGCAGTACCGGTGTACTGTGAGGGCCTCAACCAATCCCGCACAAAATCGCCGCTCTCGCAATGCCCTGCTGACAATGGCAATCGCGTTGGACACGGAAGAGGAACGGCGGAGGAAGTCGCGAATGGCCCATAAAAGCGGCCGGTAGTAACTAAAACTAAACGGGCCCGGACCTCAGAGTGAGGTCTGAGGTCCGGGCCAAATCGCCTTGGCATCGCGCGATCACAAATAACTGATACTTCAAAGTTACGGGTTGTTATGAGGTTCATGCCGAAATCGCCCAGGGAAGAAAGAGATGCCGATTCGCCGGAAACCGCCTAGCAGTTGATATCGTCCTTTATCATGCACAAGGCTCAGCGCAAGCCCGCAATAGGTCTCTGAGTCACATGTCCGACAAGCCGCCAAGTCGTCCACTTGTCAATGCGATGTTGGAGGAAAGGCGTTATACATCCACACGAAATAGAGCGGATCGGTAAACACAAGTCGACATGCAATAGGACTGGCCGTTCCTGATCGGATGTTGCGGTGGAGATCGGCGGAGTGGGAATAAGTGCAATTCACTTCACGAACGCAGGGTCGATCCCATCGTGAAGAGCCTGACGAAAAGCTTCCCATCCGCAGGAACCGTCAGCCTGGCCGCAAGCCGGTAGAAACACCGGCATCCGTTCGGGAGGTTGGGCAAGGCTCAACGGCGTTGAATCACGCATCTGGTCGAGCGTCTGCGCTATGTAGTAGGTACGCACCGAATGGGCTGAAGTGCTTTGACTCTTCCACATTTCGAATACCAATGCTCCGCCTGGAGGGGTATCATCCCGACGCCCGTCGACGATCCAGGAGAGGTTCAGCACTCCACTGATGTTGGCAATGTCCGTATCGTGCCCGACCAGAATAAGAAGACGGTCGCCCGGCTTGGTGAGTGCGCCCGTCACCAGATGTTCTTGAACCGCTTGCTCCATGGACTGAAGAACATGGAAAAGCAGATTCGAGGATTCCACTTGCGCTACATATTTGGCGCGCGCCGTGATGTCCTCGTTGGCCGTGTGGAGTTGCATAAGGTCGCGCAACTTTTGAAGGTCGACACCCCCCCAGCCGACGTTTGATGCATCCATGCCTTCGGCATATTCCAGCAGCATGTTCTCGGACATTGTGGAGGCAATACCAAGGGGCGTGCGCAAGTCCACCAGATGCTCGCCTTTCCCGATTGCAATCGCGGATGGAATCTCGAAGATCGACCGAGGCGCAGGTTGTGCAGCGCCCGTGCAGTCGGAGCCTGGGCTGCAACCGCCCAGTACGGTTTCGAGCGCCTCGAGCTGCAGGCGATACGCCTGCGCCAAGGACTGCGGGTTGCCTCCGATGCGTCCTGTAATCGCCGCCACTGCCAGCGACTGGTCCGGATGGCCAACCCCTGCCGCCAGCGCATGAAAGAGGGGATCAGGAGTTCCTTCAGGAAGGGCGCCTACTTCGATCGCACACCCTGGCGCCAGACCGGCAGCAAGCGCTTTGCCCGTTTCGCGCGTGCGTTGGTCGGAGTCGGCGATGATCCGCACATGTTGTGCATCAGCACAGCCGCCAGGTGCGAACAGCCCCTCGGCGGCGAGTTGCTCCCTGTCGTAAGCGCCAACGAGCGTCATCAGCCTCGCGCCATGCTCGGTTAAGTATCCCGGAGCGACGCTCCATTTCGGCCATGGCTTGCGAGAGTACTGGTTGAGCAGGTCGGTTTTGCCGGTTGGAGAGCGCACTCCATGGCGGGTGATGACGACAACGAACTCCAGCTTCGCTTCATTCTCCAGATCATTCTTTGCCTGGAAGACATCATCCGACGTCTGAGCACGCAGAGGACACCCGCTGCTCAATGCGATGCAGGAAATGATAGCGAGGAGCCAGCCAGGATTCGGAGGCTTCATTTCTTGGCCTCGACTTCAGCAGTTGAATACTCTCGAATCTCCACGGCATGGCCGGCCGTGCCGGGAACACCCAGATAGACCAGGTTCTGCGATGGCACGAACAATGCAGTCTTCGCTCCAGGCACGGTTTGCAGGACGCTGAGCGAGCGTACGGTGCGTCCTTCGTCCACCTGAAACAAGTCTACTTCGCCAGCTCCGCTGATCAGATAGACTCGCCGGAGCGCTGGGTCGTAGAACAGATCGTCAGCCTTTCCGGCCGCAGGCAGGCTGGCAATCTCCCTGCCAGTCAACGAATCCAGAGCGATGAGAGTTCCGGGAGTTCGACAGGCGACGAAGACAAGGTGATGTTCGCGATCGAACGCCATCGGCACATTCTCAGCGGCTTTGGTGACCTTCCATTGAGAGGAGAGCGCTTTAGCTGCCGTATCAATCACAGCAACTTCGTTCGAATCCGCGACGTTTACAAAAAGGCGCCCTGTCTCTCGATCGAAGTCAAGCCCTTCCGGATGAGAAGCCACGCCGACGTTTGCAATCAAGGCGAAGTGATCCGTATCGATCACGGCGACCCTTGCCGGATTGGCCGTATCGCTGCCCCCGTGACCCACAAAGAGCATGTGATTGGCGTTGTCATACATCATGTCGTCCGCGTCGACAGAAAGCTTAATTGTCCCTGCGACGGAAAATGGCTCCCCTTTGTACGCTCTCAGCTCTGCTAGCGCACCATCAGTGACGTAGAGGGTTCCGGTCGACGCATCCCAAGCGAGGCCGTGGGGCTTAACCAGGCCTCCAATGCTCTCCCGCACTTTGTCAGTCTTCAGGTCAATCACTTGCACGGAACCGCTGCCGGTTGCGGCGAGAAACAAGCGATTGCCTGCAAGATCAATGGCAAAGTGATCGAGTTTCCCCTGCACGCCGGGAAGCACGATCGTCTTTGTGAGACGCATTGCCGGCGCGAGCGTCTGCGATGTCGCAGAAAATGGAATGAGACCAAATGCGAAAACAACTAGAGCTTTATCGAGTATCAGGCCGGTTTTTTGACAAGACGCTTTCCAGCTTCTGCTCAGGTCTGCATGAGTGAACTTCACCGATATTCCTCCTTCTATTTTTCGAAATGGAGAATCGTGCCGCCTCGCTCGTTCTTCTGTCAGCGAGGCGGATGATGCCAGTCGGTGTGTTTGTTTGGAATTCTATTCGTGGTGAGAAGTCCAGCGAACCCCGCCGCCGTAAGTTGGGTGATAATACTCGCGCTGAACA
>Ga0181526_10003410_pt1 | contig 12978 bp, 12 predicted proteins | sample PEATcosm2014_Bin_35_FD_119750 | JGI IMG/M metagenome (GOLD analysis project Ga0181526, IMG submission 119750) | Peatland microbial communities from MTU Mesocosm Facility, Houghton, MI, USA - PEATcosm2014_Bin06_30_metaG | ecosystem: Environmental > Terrestrial > Soil > Wetlands > Peat | place...
CGGGGAAAAATGTGCCTTGGCTCCGGTCAATCCCTTCCACAAAGCCTGACATCCGTCGCCCCCGACCACCGATTCACCGAAAGAATCATAGCAGCCGAGCGACTTTTCACACAGCCTGGGCCAGCATGAGACTCGTGCGATGCAGCATGATCAGCACAAAAAGAAAGACCGCCGATAGTGCGGCGATCTCTCCGAAATCTGATTATTTGTTTGATTACGCGACAGCAGCGGTGTTCTTCCGCTTCCTGCGCCAGCTGAGCAGGCCCAATGCGCCGAGGCCGGTGGCGAAGAGCGGCAATGCTGATCTAAGTGGCGTGGTGGTGGGGGCGAGTGACCACGTGCCATCGGCGAGGGAGTACTGCTCCTGGTCACAAGCATTTTGGTTGGCACAGGCGGCGTAAAACGATGGATAGATATTAGGATATACCTGTATGAAGTCGGCTCCGGGCACGCCTGTTAAAGATACAAAACCGAGGAACTGGTCATAAATATCAATTATACCAACGTCGTAATTTATGAACTCAGCCGCAAGAGGTACCCCGCAGCAAATACTATAGTAGGGGGGAAAATCCTGGTAGGGGGGAAAATCCTGGGTGGCTGGGTTGAAGAAGGAAAGGAACGAATAAGGGCCCACGATATTGCCGTTGGGCGTTCCCGAACTTCTCCAACGCTTGAGCCGCGGACTGAGCAAATTCCATTGCGTAGCGCTCGGCGCGCAGATCGCGCCGGAACTGCTGCCGGAACAAAAGTTCCACATCCGGCTCGTCGTCGATAACAAGAATAAGCGGTTTCACGCCTGTTTCCCCGATTTTATGGCCGTCCGCGGCAACACGATCCGGATCTCGGTAAACTCGCCGGGGGTGCTATCGACCTCAATACTCCCGGAATGTTGCTTGACGATGATGTCGTGACTGATGGAAAGGCCAAGACCGGTGCCTTCTCCCGCCGGCTTGGTGGTGAAAAAGGGATCGAACATCTTGTCCTTCACCTTCGGAGCGATACCGGTCCCATTGTCGCGTATCCTGATTTCAACGCGATCACCGAGGCTCTTGGTGCTTGCAGCCAGGAGCGGTTCATACCCATTGTTCCCCGCTTCTGCGCCGCGCTTTGTCGCCGCATAGAAGCCGTTTGTGATGAAGTTCAATAAGGCCCTGCTGATCTCCTGGGGATAAAGATCCGCTTCGCCGGCCTCCGGATCGAAGGACCGTTCCAGGGTGATGTTAAAGCCCTGCTTCTCGGCCCGGGCGCCGTGGTAGGCGAGGTTTAGGCTCTCCTCGACCATCGCGTTGATGTCGATCGTCCGCTGCTCGCCAGAGCCGTCGCGCGAATGCAGCAGCATGTTCTTGACGATAGAGTCTGCCCTCTTGCCGTGCTGGGCGATTTTGTCGAGATTGCCGCGTAGCGTCTCGGTCAATTCAACAATCTCGCCGCGCCTCTTGTCATCTAAATTCGCCCCATCGAGCGCCTCCTCCAATTCCTGGATCAACTCGACCGAGATTCCGGAGAAGTTATTGACAAAATTGAGCGGGTTCTTGATCTCGTGGGCGATGCCGGCGGTGAGCTGGCCGAGAGAGGCAAGCTTTTGCGTCTGAACTAATCGATCCTGGGCGCTGCGCAACTCTTCGAGTGATTTGCTTAGATCGTCGGTGCGCTGCCGCAATTCGCTGAGTAACCGGGCGTTTTCAATTGCGATCACGGCCTGTGCCGCGAAATTTTGCACCACCTCAATCTGCTTGTCCGTAAACTCTTCCACTTCTTTCCGGTAGATACCGATGACGCCGATCAGCTCCCCTTCCTTTAGCATGGGCACATTCAACAACGACTTTGCGTGTCCAAATCGGACTACCGGCGCTTCCGGCTCGGCCTTCGACATGTCGGCTATTTGATAGGCCGCTTTGGATTCGATGATGTGACCAAGGGAAGGATGTTTGCTAACGTAGAGAAGCGGCGTTTTCTCAGCAAAAGCCTCGTAGTCTTGCGACGCATTATGTAGAGCGACCCGTCGAAACGCGTCATCTTCACGGAGCATCATGAGGCCAAATGAAGCCGCGCAAATACGGACCGCATTCTCTAGCATAGCCTTGAAAACAGGATCGAGTTCACCCGACGAAGAGCTGATGACTTTGAGCACTTCGGCTGTAGCGGTCTGCTGATCCAGCGATTCACGCAGTTCGCCAAGAAGCCGCGCGTTCTCGAGGGCAATCACCGCCTGGTCGGCGAAGCTCTGCAGCAGTTGCAGTTCCGCCGGCTCGAAAGGCTGCAGCATATCGCGGTAAACAATGAGCGCTCCGAGGGCGCGGCCGCCGGCTCGCAGCGGCGTGCCGACCATGGTGCGAATGCCGGCGCGGCGTGCCAGCGGGGGACCAGGCCAATCCGCAAACTCGTCATCGAGGTTATCAAGATCGGGCAAATGGATTTGCCGGTTTTCCCGAACCACTGTACCCGGCAAAGTGCGGCTCCCGACGGTCGGACGAGTAGCCGGATCGGCATAGAGACGGCTGCTGATCTGCTCGGCGCCCAGGCCCACGCCGACCGACAGTCTGAAGGCGTCACCGTCGGCGATGCGGAATGAGGCTCCGGCGGCGGCGAACAACCGCACTGTGGTTTCCGCAATCTTTCGCAGCGCGCCTTCGGCGTCCCCGGGCGAGGCGGCAATGCTGCCTAGAATATCTGAGGTGGCGGTCTGCCAATCCAATGACTCGCTTAGATCCTCAGTCCGTTGCTTCAACTCATTAAGTAGCCGCGCGTTCTCGATGGCGATGACGGCTTGCGCCGCGAAGCTTTGCAACAATTCGATCTGCTCATGCGTGAAGGGGCGGACCTCCTGCCGAAAGGTTGCCATGACGCCAACCAAGGCGTCGTCCCTAAGCATCGGAACGGTCAGCAAGGTGCGAATGCCACCGATCTCAACGCCGCCAACCGCCATCGGATCGCGTTCGAGATAGGCTTGATCTTGCCGATAATCAATGATGTGCAAGGTACGCCGGGTCGCGATGACCCGGTTGTGCGGATGTTGGGGAGTGGCGCGCGGCCTTTCGCGTTGCAGAAATGTTGCGAAATCCAGCGGCAATCCGATCTCCGCAAGCAGTCTCGTGTCGCCGTCTTTTACCTGGAATATCCCCCCGAAATTCGCTTCACAGATTCGCATCGCGCTTTCGAGTATTACCCTAAAGACTGGATCTAGTTCACCGGGCGATGAACTGATGGCGCGTAAAACCTCCGCGATGGCTTGCTCCCGCTCCAGCGCCTCGTCCCGCTCGCGGGTGAGACGGGCCATTTCTGTTACCTGGCCTGTCGCGGTTGAACGACGTCTTGACACGGCCTTGAGGGGACCAGAACGCTTTGGCGTCGGCCGTTTGCGGCGTTGCGCTTTACTCTTCGTGCTGCCTGTTCTTGAGCGCCGCTTCATGGTCTCGCTCTCGGCTCAGTAAGGGGACATCGTAGCGGGTCGGGCCAGTGTACCGGAAGTGGCTTCGTCGCGGCGCAGCATACTCGGCCGCCCTAGTTCCGAGCTGGGCCAAACGCGGCGGATCAGACGCGCGCCGGCCGCGTCCCCTATGCCCGCACTAGCAATTTGTTTGCGCATGATCTTTTCGGAAAACCGGATTCCACTTTTCCGGATCATGCTTTAGCGACCGGCGGATTAGGGAGACAGTGCATCTAATGCACCTGCAGGCGACGATATTGACGATATTATTGTCGGCGGGTCGTTCGGCGCCGGAATGCCAAACTAATCCAAATCCCCCGCCAGAAACCGCGCCACCGCATCGAGCGCCCCGTTCTGATCCAAATTCTCATGCCCGCCGTCGAGGAAGCGGACGATGTGTTTTGGTTTGTTGGCGAGGTCGAAGAGGTGTTCGCCCATCGCATAAGGCACGGTGCGGTCTTGCAGGCCGTGCAGGATCAGGAGCGGGGCTGAGACTTTGCGGATGCGTTCGTCGGAGCGAAATTGGTCTTTCATCAGAAGCCGCACCGGCAGATACCAGTAGCGTTCTGCGCCGAGCGCTTCGGCCGAGGTGAAGGGCGCTTCGAGGATGACGCGGCCGACCGGCTTGTCGGCGGCGAGCGCCACGGCGACGCCGGTGCCGAGCGACTCGCCCCAGACCACGATCTCCCCGACCGGATAATGCCCGACCGCATAGGCGTAAGCCGCTTCGGCGTCGGCGATCAGGCCTTGCTCGCTCGGCGAACCGGCAAGCCCGCCATAGCCGCGATATTCGAGCGCGAGGAGGCCGATGCCGTCTTTGGTAAGGCGGCGGAAACGCTCGACGCGATAGCGCAGCGCGCCGCCATTGCCGTGCAGATAAAGCAGCACCGGTTTGCCGTCGCGCGACGGCACGTGCCAGAGGAGACTTTTCACGCCGTCGGCGGCGGTGAGCGAGACTTCCTCGGCCTGGGGAAGACCGGCCGCGGCCGGCGAGGTGTGCACCGTCTCCGGAAAATACATCAGCGAACGCTGCGTGAAGAACATCATCACCGTGAGCGCGACATAAGCCGCAAGCGCGATGGCGGCGATCCAGCCGAGCGTGGTCATGGTGCGGAACATGGTGTGGGACATGCGCCGCACCAACATCCGCCTGAGCCAGGCGCGCGCGAAGGCAAAACCGGCCGCCAAAGGATTTCGAATTTTCTCAGCACCGATCGCCGCGGCGCCGCCAAGGTTGTTGGCATGGTCGCCGCCAAGATCGCTGGTAAGATCGCTGGCCTCGGCCGACATCGTCTGAAGCGGCGCTGCGCTCGGGAGGATTTCTACCGGAAGGTCTGCGTCGGTCGGGGTCTCAGTCATGATCGCATGATGGTGCGGGCGCGCGATGACAAAAAAAGCCGGCCGGTTACATACCGGCCGGCGGAACTCGATACGGCTGCCGCCCGATCGGCGGCAGGTATCCTAAAGCGGATGTCGTTACCGCTAGACTTCGTTACTGGCAGATCTGAACGGTGCGCCAGCGATAGCCGGCGCCTTCGATCCAGACCTTGCGCTTGCCCCAGTAGCAGCCGGGCGCGAGCTGGGCGTAACCGGGGCCATAGGCGGCGGGCGGCGGCGGATAATACGCGGCAGGCGGCGGCGGATAGTAGCCGGGCGGCGGCGGCGGCGGGCTATTGGCGATGGCGCTGCCGATGATGGCGCCCGCGGCGACGCCGCCGAGCACGCCCGCGCCCACGGCGCAACCGTAACAACCGGCATTCGCGGTGCCGGGCCCGACCAGGGTGGCGAGACCGACGGCGGTGGCCGCGGCAAGCCCGATCAGCGACTTGTGCATGTGCTTTCCTCGAAATCGACCGGCCGGGTGCCGATCTGGAACCTTTGTGGACGGGAAGTCCCCGAACACCCCCCGATTTTACGACAGACCCGACACTACAAAAGAGCGTCTATTTGGGCGGAAGTTTGGTGCCGATGCCGCGATCAAGATGTGAAATTCGTAATGTTCTCACGCTTCTTAGTCGCGCTCGGCCGCCGGCGCGTTCACACCGGGCGGCGGAGATCGAGCGTCATGCTTCCCAGCCGATTAAACGCAGGCGCGCACCCAGGCGTAACCGTTCCACACCCGCCGCCAGTAGCAGGGCCGGCCGTAATAGGGATACGGTTGGTAGCCGTAATAGCCGTACGGGTAGTAACCGTAAGGCCCAGCGAGGGCGCTGCCGACGAGCGCGCCGGCCGCGAAGCCGCCCACGCCCCATCCCCAGCCACCACCGTGCCAACCGCCACCGTGCCAGCCGCCATGGTACGCCGCCGCTGGGCTGGAGCTTGCGACCGCAGCGCCGGCGATGGTCGCCGCCGCCACAAGGGCCGTGATCAGTTTTCTCATGACATCACCTCGACAAAAGGTATTTCTTCCCGCACCCCAATCGCCCCTAGGTCCCTAAAGTTCCCATTTAGTGGTGAATGCAGACTGAACAAGTATGCCTCGATCCGGCCATTTTTGGACCCGAGGCCCGCTGCCGAACTGAAAGAAAAAACGCATGCCTCTGACTTACGCCATCGGCGACATTCATGGCGCGCTGCACAAATTGGAATCTCTGGTGGCGCAATGCCGGGCGCATGCCGGTGATGACGGCGGCGGCGTGCCGAAATTTGTGTTCGTCGGCGATTACATCGATCGCGGGCCGCAATCGTCCGGCGTCATCCGTTATCTGATCGAGCTTGCGCAAGCATTGCCGGACAATGTCGTCACGCTGATGGGCAATCACGAGGCGATGCTGCTTGCCATCGTCGACGGCATGTTCGCGCCACAGGATTGGCTGGCGCAGGGCGGGATGCAGACGCTGCAGAGTTACGGCGTTGAGGATGCCCGCGATTTACCGCGTGAACATGTCGATTGGTTGCGGCGGCTGCGTCTGAGCTATGACGACGGGCGGCGGTTTTTTGTTCATGCCGGCGTCGATCCGGGACGCCCGCTCGAGGCGCAGACCGAGCGCGATCTGTTGTGGATCCGCGAGCCGTTCCTGTCGTATCGCGGCGACTATGGCAGGCTCGTCGTGCACGGCCATACGCCGATCGCGGCCGGCGTTCCGGAACTCCGCGGCAACCGGCTCGACCTCGATACCGGGGCCGGCTACGGCCGGGCTTTGACGGCCGCGGTGTTCTCCGACCAACAAACGGCGCCGCTTTCTTTCCTCGCCGCGGCGTGACCACAGCCGGCAGCGAGAAGGGGCATGCGGCAATCCGTCGCAGGCATTAAATATTTGTAATAATGGCCGATTTTCTCGCTTTCCCGGCGCGACCGAGGGCGCGCGGCGATGCAAACTATGCGTCGAGGCGATTCGGGGAAGGGATTGCGGGCATGAATACCAGGGCGGCGAAGCCGGGCCAGAAGCCCGTTCCAGCGCCGCGTCCAAAGCCGCTGCGGGCGGGAAGCGGCAATCGCGACGAGCCGTTCGAGCCGAAACGCGCGCGCGCGCCGGCGCGTTCGACCGCGATGCGGCTCGCCGCCGAAGTCGATGCGCTCGCAGCCCAGCTTGAAGCCTCGCGCGCCCGCATCAGCGAGCTCGAGGCGCGGGTCGACATCGATCCGCTGACCGACGTCCTCAACCGCCGCGGCTTCGAGCGCGAGCTCAAGCGCTCGCTCGCCTATGTCAAACGCTACGGCGCCAGCGTGGCGCTGGTCTTCATCGATCTCGACGACTTCAAGCCGGTGAACGACCGCCACGGCCATGCCGCCGGCGACGCCGTGCTGAAAGCGGTCGCGGTGGCGCTGACGAAGAACGTGCGCGCCTCCGACACCGTGGCGCGGCTCGGCGGCGATGAATTCGCGGTGCTGCTGTGGAACGTCAATGCGCCCGATGCCGCCGCCAAGGCCCGGGCGCTCGAGGCCGCGGTCTATGCGACGCCGTTCCGCTTCGATGCGGCGAGTGTCGCGGTCGGCGCGTCGGCGGGGCTCGCGCTCCTCGGCGCGCTCGACACGCCCGCCGAGGTGCTCGCGCGCGCCGATGCGGCGATGTATGCGCGCAAGGCGGAGCGGAATACCTCCGCGCGCGGCGAAGGCGTGACTACGCAATAATATCCGGGGTCAGCTCGTCCTCGATGAAGGTGATGCGGTCGCGCAGGACAAGCTTGCGCTTCTTCAGGCGCTGCACCTGAATGAGGTCGAAGCCCGGCGATTCCTGCAATGCAGCAATCGCGGCATCGAGGTCGCGATGCTCCTGCTGCAGACGCGCCAGTTGCGCCCGAAGCTCGCGTTCTTCCTCTTCTGTCATCAGCGCCTTGGCCGGCCCTTTGGCGCGGTTTTCGGCCCTAATCGGCCGAGTCTGGAACCGAGTTTGGATGCAAGTCAGTAGTCGAACTTATGGCCTGGTAGCCCTTAGGTAAGTGGCTATGGATTATCGCGTTTTGCCCGATCGCCGACAAGCCCGCAGGGCTCGACCGGCAAATCGTGCACAGCGGGGATTTTCGGGCGGGGAAAAACGGAGTAATCTTGCTTGTGGTTGTTAGGGTGTAGGACGATCCACCAGGCAAGAACGATACAAGGAGGCCTGCCAAATGGCGATTGAATCGCATCTTGTGGAACTCGAGAAACGTCACCAAGCCCTCGAACACGAAATCTCCGAGGCGCTAACCCACCTCTCCATCGACGACCTGACGCTGGTAGAATTGAAACGACGAAAATTGCTTGTGAAGGACGAGATCGCCCGATTGCGGCAAGACACGCTCGTTCATTGATCGGCTAAGTCACGCGTTAGTCCCGATCCGCTGGTCCCCGCGCAGGCGGGGACCGGGTATTCTTTTTTCGATCCGATGCACGCGCTGGATTCTCGCTGCCGCAGGAATGAGCGCGGCTATGGCGACGCTACGCGCTTGGCCACATCCCGCAGCTTGAATTTCTGGATCTTGCCCGTGCTCGTCTTCGGGATATCGGCGAACACGACGTAGCGCGGGCATTTATAGGCGGCGAGGTGTTTGCGGCACCAGGCGATCAGTTCGTCGGATGTCGCCGTCGCGCCCGGCTTTAGTTCGACGAACACACACGGCGTCTCGCCCCATTTGTCGTCGGGCTTCGCCACCACGGCCACCACCTGCACGGCGGGATGCTTGTAGAGGGCATCCTCGACTTCGATCGAGGAAATATTCTCGCCGCCCGAGATGATGATGTCCTTGGAGCGGTCCTTGAGCTGGATGTAGCCGTCCGGATGGATGACGCCGAGGTCGCCGGAATGAAACCAGCCGCCGGCGAAGCTCGCCTCGGTGGTCGCTTTGTTTTTCAGATAGCCCTTCATCACCACATTGCCACGAAACATCACTTCGCCGAGCGTCTCGCCGTCGCGCGGCACCGGCTCCATGGTCGTCGGGTCCAGTACGTCGAGCGCATCGAGCACCGGATAGCGCACGCCCTGGCGCGCCTTCTTGGCCGCCTGCTCGGGGCCTGAGAGCGTATTCCAGTCGCGATGCCAATCGTTGACGCTTGCCGGGCCGTAGGTTTCGGTCAGCCCATAGACATGGGTCACATTGAAGCCCGCCGATTTCATCGCCGCCAGGACTGCTTCCGGCGGCGGGGCTGCGGCGGTGACGAATTCGACGGTATGCGGCAAGGGCTTGCGCTCATGCTCCGGCGCATTGAGCAGCGTCGACATCACGATCGGCGCGCCGCACAGATGCGTGACCTTGTGAGTCGCGATGGCGTGATAGATCGGCGCGGCGCGCACCGCGCGCAGACACACATGGGTGCCGGCGACGACCGATAGCGTCCAGGGAAAACACCAGCCGTTGCAGTGGAACATCGGCAGCGTCCACAGATAGACCGGGTGCTTGTTCATGCCGCAGGTGATGACATTGGCCATGGACAGCAGGTAGGCGCCGCGATGGTGATAGACGACGCCCTTGGGATCGCCGGTGGTGCCGGAGGTGTAATTCAGCGCGATCGCGTCCCACTCGTCCTGCGGCATCAGCCAGGCGAAATCGGCGTCGCCCTCGCGCAAAAAATCCTCGTAGTCGAGATTGCCGAGCCGCTCGCCCGCGCCGGTGAATTCTGGATCGTCATAGTCGATGATCAGCGGCCGCGCCTCGCACAGCGCCAAAGCGTCTTTCACAACCTTGGAAAATTCGCGGTCGGTGATCAGAACCTTGGCTTCGCCGTGGTCGAACTGGAAGGCGATGATGGCGGCATCGAGCCGGGTATTGACCGAATTGAGCACGGCCCCCGCCATGGCGACACCGTAATGCGCCTCCAGCATCGCCGGCACATTGGGCAGCACGGCAGCGACCGTGTCGCCGCGCTTGATGCCGCGTTTGACGAGCGCGGAGGCCAATTGCCGGGCGCGCGCGTAAAACTGTCGGTAGCTCCAGGAGCGCTCGCCGTGGACGATCGCGGTCTGGTCGGGATGGACGTCCGCGGCACGCGCCAGGAATGACAGCGGCGTCAGCGGCTGGAAATTCGCCGCATTGCGATCGAGATCGGTGTCGTAGGCGGTCGTCATCGTTTCCCCCGGGCTTTTGCGCAAGCCTAGCAAAAACGACGGCGGCCGAACAGCGAGCGACCAACCTCAGTTACCGGATTACCGCTTTGTCGTGCCCGAGCCCATGCCAGCCCTGCCACAACAGCCCGAGCGAAATCAGCAGCATCAGAATATAGGCGATCTGATAGAAGCGCTCGGTCGGCGTCCGGTGCACCAGCCAGATGCCGAGATAATTGGCGGCAACGGCGAGCGGCAGCAATACCAGCGAGGTCATGAAATTGCGCATCGAGAACTGGCCGAGCAGGAAATAGGGCACGATCTTCATTTCGTTGAGGAAGGCGAAGAAGATCGTCGTGGTGCCGACCAAAGTGAGCTTGTCGAGGCGCTGCGGCAGAATGTGGATCTGATAGGGCGGCGCGCCGACCTGGATCAGAAGCGACATGAAGCCCGACAACGCGCCCCACATGATGCCGAGCGGCACCGGCGGCCGGTACGGCCGGTCTGCGGCTTCGCGCAGCGCCGGGATGAGCCACCGGCCGAGCCAACGATAGAGCACGAAGAACAATCCGAAGAAGCCGATGGTCAGTTCGATCGCGGCATTCGAAACCAGCCCCGCGAACAGCGTCCCCAGGCCCATGCCGATGGCGCCACCCGGGATGAGCACTTTTAGGTTCCACATGCTCCATGCATGGCGGTACGACCACACCGAAATCACATCCTGAACGATCAGGAGCGGCAAGAGGATCGCCGCGGCTTCGAGCGGTGGCATGATCAGCGCCAGAAGCGGTGTCGCAATCATGCCGACGCCGGAAAAGCCGCCTTTGGCGAGACCGAGCGTGGTCACGGCCGGAATGGCCAAGAGGTAGAACCAGGGATCGGTGATCACGGACTGTCCAAATCAGGCGAAAGAGGCGGGTGCGACCTGACATAGATCAAAGCGCGGGCGTTCGGCCAGGGTTGTGATGCATAATGGATTGGCCCGTGCGGTACGGCTTGCAATGGCCGCGGCGGAGCAGAAAATAAGCGCAAATCCGGGAGGCGGCGCCATGGACGCCCGTTCGAGCCGTTATCACGAAGCCTATGCGCGCTGGCAGCGCGATCCGACGGGCTTTTGGGGCGAGGCCGCGGAAGCCATCGACTGGTACGAGAAGCCGAAGACGGTATTCGACGCTACGGCCGGCATCTACGGCCGCTGGTTTCCGGACGGCGTCTGCAACACCTGCTTCAATGCGGTCGACCGCCATGTCGATGCCGGGCGCGGCGACCAGGCGGCGATCATCTACGATTCGCCGCTCGCCGGCGTCAAACAGACCATCAGCTATCATCGGCTGTTGACCGAGACCCAGGTGCTCGGCGGCATGCTGCGCGACCTCGGCGTCCGCAAGGGCGACCGCGTCCTTCTCTATATGCCGATGATCCCCGAAGCCGTGATCGCGATGCTGGCCTGCGCCCGCATCGGCGCCGTGCATTCGGTGGTGTTCGGCGGCTTCGCCGCGCGCGAGCTCGCCACCCGCATCGACGACGCCAAGCCGAAGGCGATCCTGTCGGCGAGCTGCGGCCTCGAGCCCGGCCGCATCGTGCATTACAAGCCGCTGCTCGACGACGCTATCGGGCTCGCCGTCCACAAGCCCGCCGTCTGTCTGATCCTGCAGCGCCCGCAGTCGCAGGCCGCTTTGGTCGAGGGCCGCGATCGCGATTGGGCCGCGATGCGCGATCACGCGCTCATCCATGCCCGCTCGGCCTGGCAATGCGAGCGGGTCTTGGCGACCGATCCGCTCTACATTCTCTATACGTCGGGCACGACCGGGCGGCCGAAGGGCGTGGTGCGCGACAATGGCGGCCACATGGTGGCGCTGAAATGGTCGATGAAAAATCTCTACGGCATCGAGCCCGGCGAAGTGTGGTGGACCGCGTCCGATATCGGCTGGGTGGTCGGGCACTCCTACATCGTCTATGCGCCGCTGCTGCATGGCGCCACCACGGTGCTCTACGAGGGCAAGCCGGTCGGCACGCCGGACGCAGGCGCGTTCTGGCGCGTCATCGCCGAGCACGGCTGCGTCGCTTTGTTCACAGCGCCGACCGCGTTCCGCGCCATCAAGAAGGAGGACCCGGACAGCAAATTGTTCGCGTCCCATGACATGTCGAAATTCCGCACGTTGTTCCTTGCCGGCGAGCGCGCCGATCCGCCGACGCTCGACTGGGCGGAACATCTGCTGCATGTGCCGGTGATCGATCATTGGTGGCAGACCGAAACCGGCTGGTGCATTGCCGGCAATCCGGTCGGGCTCGGCATGCTGCCGGTCAAGCACGGCTCGCCGACGGTGGCGATGCCGGGCTACGACATCCGCGTCGTCGACGAGGGCTGCCATGAAGTGGCGCCGAACAAAATGGGCTCGATCGTCATCAAACTGCCGCTGCCGCCGGGCAACCTGCCGACGCTGTGGCTCGCCGACGGACGGATGCGCGACAGCTATCTCGAGGAATTCCCCGGCTACTACAAGACCGCCGACGCCGGCTTCAAGGACGAGGACGGCTATGTCTTCGTCATGGGCCGCACCGACGACATCATCAATGTCGCGGGCCACAGGCTTTCGACCGGCGGCATGGAGGAGGTGCTCGCCTCGCACCCCGACGTCGCCGAATGCGCCGTGCTCGGCATCAAGGACGAGCTGAAAGGCGAAGTGCCGTGCGGCTTCATCGTGCTCAAATCCGGCGTCAACCGGGCGCCGACCGAGATCGAAAAGGAATGCATCGCGCTCATTCGCAACAAGATCGGCCCGGTGGCCGCCTTCAAGCTCGCCATCACGGTGGCGCGGCTGCCGAAGACGCGATCCGGAAAAATCCTGCGCGGCACCATCAAAAAAATCGCCGACGGCGACGCCTGGCAGATGCCGGCGACCATCGACGATCCGCTGATTTTGGATGAGATCGGGACCGCGCTGAAGGGGAAGGGTGTAGGCGGATAGGGTTGTAGATGGGGTAACGGGCGGCGGCCAGCGTAGCGGGTTTGCCGGAAGGCGGTCGTCCCTCAAACTGATGGTGTAGCGGAGTCGGGCGTGAGCCTGCTCCAAGCATCAACGAGGGACGACC
>Ga0181526_10003411_pt1 | contig 12977 bp, 11 predicted proteins | sample PEATcosm2014_Bin_35_FD_119750 | JGI IMG/M metagenome (GOLD analysis project Ga0181526, IMG submission 119750) | Peatland microbial communities from MTU Mesocosm Facility, Houghton, MI, USA - PEATcosm2014_Bin06_30_metaG | ecosystem: Environmental > Terrestrial > Soil > Wetlands > Peat | place...
ACGAAATTGCCGCTGGTGATATCCACCTGGCCCCCGCCGAAATCCGGGCAATACAGGCCCTTCGGCACGGACCGGATGATCTCTTCGGGATCGCTTTCGCCCGCCAGCATGAACGTGTTGGTCATGCGCGGCATGGGGATGTGCGCGTAACTCTCCCGGCGCCCGCTGCCGGTTTCCGCGGCGCCCGTCAGACGGCTCGAAAGCTTGTCTTGCAGATACCCGCGCAGGATGCCCTTTTCGATCAGCACGTTGCGCCCGGTGGGATGCCCTTCGTCGTCCACGTTCAGCGAGCCGCGCCGGTTGGCGATGGTGCCGTCGTCGATGACGGTGCATAATGGGCTGGCCACTTGCTGGCCCATGCGTCCACTGAACGCCGAGACGCCCTTGCGATTGAAATCCGCCTCCAGGCCGTGGCCCACGGCTTCGTGCAGCAGGATGCCCGGCCACCCGGGACCCAGCACCACGGTCATCTCGCCGGCGGGCGCGTCCACCGCGTCCAACATCACGATGGCTTCGCGCGCGGCTTGCGCGGCGAAGTGCTCCGGCGTCTTGTCGTTGAGGAAAAAGCCGAGATCCACGCGTCCGCCGCCGCCGGCATGGCCGCGCTGCGGGGTTCCACCTTTTTCGCGCGCGAGCGCGGCCACGTTCAGGCGCGCGAGGGGCTGCCGGTCCCACGAAAGCACGCCATCGCTCGAGGCCACCAGCACCTGCCGCAGATTATCGGCATAGCTGGCCTGTGCCTGGAAGATGCGCGAATCGTAGGCGCGGGCCGCGCGGTCGGCGCGCTTCACCAGCTCCACGCGCTCGGCGAAAGGTGTCTCGGTGGGCGCCGTCAGCACCGGATAGAGGTTGCGCCGCCCGCCTTCATTGAGCGAAATTTTTTCCACTGTGGCCGGCCCCGCCGCGATGCACGCCGCCACCCGCGCGGCCCTGCGAATCTTCTCCGGACTCAGGTCGTCGCTATAGGCGTAGCCGGTGCGCTCGCCCGCGATCACGCGCACGCCTACGCCCAGCGATACGCCCTGCGACGCGCTCTTCACGATGGATTCGTCGATGCTGATGGAACTGGTCGAGAGATATTCGAAGTAAAGATCGGCGTAGGCGCCCCCCTGCGAAAGCGCTTCAGCCAGGTAATTCTCCAGATCCCGCGCGGTGATGCCAAAGCGCAGCGGGAAGAAGGACTCGGAAAACTGCATATAAGGGTAGGCTAACATGGCAGGCTCGTGGGGCAGCCTGCCCACCAAGACATTTTCCATTGCTGAAAATGTACAAACTCCAGCCGGGGCTTTCAGCCCCGCCTTAGGCGAGTGTGGCTCGCCTCTGGAATTACATTTGAAAGGCCGCGTGGGGCGGCGCCATGCGCCGCCGCGAGCTTCGCTCGCCTCCCCAGGCTAAAGCCTATGCCACCAAGCCCTGCAAAAAGCCATCCAGAGCTTCGAGGCAGGCGGCCTACGAGGCCGCCGCAGGCTGCGAGCCTACCCCACCCAAAAATCAGCCCCGCCAAGCCGTGCTGAATCGCGTCTCTGCGGCCGTGCGCAAACGTTACCGGATCTGCACTAACCCGTTGTCCGCCTGCGGCACACTTGCCGAGTTGACGGTCTGCGGCCCGCGCCAGAAATCCAGGTAAGAAACCTGGTGCACGCACGCCACTGTACAGCGCGGCGCACACGATTTTTCGGTCAAAAACTCGCGCCGGATGTCGGCCACCGTGTATTCGCTCAGCGGCTTGGCCGGATATCCGCGCTGCTGCGAACAGTAGTGCACCAAGCCTTCTTCGCAGATATACAAATAGCGCGCGCCCGCCCGGCAGCGCCAGTGAGTCTCCTTGCCGTGCGCGATATTGTCCTGGAAATAGTTGAATTGCGCATAACTGCTTTTTTCCATGCCGCGCATCACCCCGTAGACCTCACGTTCCGCCGTCGACAGCGGCTGCAATTGTCCCGTACCATCGTGGATGATGCCCACCGTCGATGTGAAACCCAGATCCACGGCGCGCTTGCCGATGACCAACGCATCCTGGGCATCGCGGATGCCGCCGCCCACCACGGAATTGATATTTACGTGAAATTCCGCGTGTTCGGCCAGAAGCTGCAGCTTCCTGTCCAGCACTTTCAGACTCTTCTTCGAGACGTCGTCGGGCGTGACATTGTCGATGCTGATCTGCAGGTGCTCCAGCCCCGCGCGGTTCAAGCGCTGGATACGCTCGGCGGTGAGCAGATAGCCGTTGGTGATCATCCCCGCGATGGCGCGGCGCCCGCGGATGTGCGCAACGATCTGGTCCAGGTCCGGATGCAGCAGGGGTTCGCCGCCGCTGATGGTGACGATGGTGGTGCCCAGCGCCGCCAGCAGGTCGATACGTTGGCACACGGTTTCGAGCGGCACCGGCTTGGAGTGGTCGTCGAATTCGTTGCAGTACGCGCACGCCAGATTACAGCGCCGCATGGGGATCAGGTGGGCCAGAATGGGGTGGTCCGTGGAAAACACCCCCTTCGCGATCATGCGCAGCTCCCGCGCGCGCAGGTGCGCCGCCCGCCAGCCTCTACGCATCGATTTGGCCATATCCGGCATTTTGAAATTCCTATTAAACCACACAAACGGGAGGAGTTCTGAGTCTCGGAGACCGACCGGCTGCTTTTCCACCCCCAACGGCGATTTTTGTGGGGCAGGCGTGTGGGGCAGGCGTCTACGCCGGCTGCGGGTATCCAGACCCGCTCATTGCGGAACAGGATGAATAATATACTTATCGAAATAAGCCCGCAGCTCCACATGGTGCGTCGCGCGGTAAGCGGCGTAGTCCTGCGCGATGCCGGCATCCGCGCCGCCGCTGAGCAGGATCCACGCCTCCAGCAGCCCATCGCGCCGCAGCAACGCGATATTCGCCAATTGCGGGTCGAGATGCGCGGCCTTCTGCCGATGGAGGCCATCCGCCACCGCGTTGAGCGCGGCGGCCTCTTCCTCTAGGGTGTGCCGGTACTGCGTCTCATGTGGATACTTCTTCGCGAACAACGCCTGCCGCCAGGCCGCGCGCGTGACGGAATAGCCGATCCAAGCGGCGCGGCCCGTGCCGTCTTGGTCATCGATCTCGGCAGGATTGACTGCCATCGTCCGCGGATCGTCGCCGATCTTCGGCCGCTCGATTTTGGGCGCCGTCAACTGGCAATTATTCTTCTTGGCCCAATTCGCCAGCGCCGCCCAGGGCTTCTGAACCGGCTCCGCGATGACGGCCTCGATGAACTTCTCGCGCGCTTCCAGCGCCTTGCCGGAGGCCATCAGGGCATCTCCCCAGTAGCGGTATGCGGTTTCGCGCGCGGGCTCGATGGCCACCGCCGTGCCGAACCACTCCGCGGCGCACGCCAGGTCCTTCGTGCGGAAGCATACGTCGCCCGCGAATAACGCCGCGGCGTAGAGCTTGGGATCGATTTTCAAAGCCGCGGAATAGGCGGCCAGCGCGCCGTCGTTATCGCCTTTCCCAAAGGCTTGCTCACCCTCCTTCATCCTGGCGTTGGCCTCCGGATTGGACGAAAACGCCTGCGCGGCCGTCGCGGGAGCGTCGAGAGCCGTGAGCAGGTCGTTCAGCAGCAGCCACTTACTGCCCAGTTGCCGCGCACGCAAAGCTGCTGCACGCGCCCGTCCGCGTAGCGCCTCCGCTTCATCGGCAGCTACGTTCGCCCGGGATTTCCCATACAGACAATACGCCAGCCAACCCTGGATTGTGGCGTCGTCAGGGCTTGCAGCCGCCAGATCCTCCACCAGTGGAAGCGCCGCCAGCGATTGGCCTTGCTGCATCAGCCGGGTGGCCTGGTCGCGTTCCGCGGCGAGGTCGCGGGCGGGATGGGCCGGCGCATCGGACTGCGCCATGGCTGCTCCGGCGGCCAACAGCAAAACAAGGAAGCGCACCATTTGTGAGTATGTTATCACCTTCCTTTTGTGGGGCACCGTCGAAAACCTCTTGTGGGGCGGCCAATCCTGGCCGCAGCCGCCTGTCAGGCGGCCAAGCCGGCTGAAAGCCGGCTGCGGGCAGAATTGCCCGCCCTCCGCCTGGTTTTCACAGCTCGTGCTACGTTATGAAGCTTGCCGGCTCCCCAACTCCGCCGTCAGCTCGGATTCTTCGACGCCACCATGATCGTGATGGGCGGCATCGTGGGCTCCGGCATCTTCATCAACCCTTACGTGGTCGCGCAGCAGGTGCATACGCCCTTCTTGATCCTGGGCGTCTGGCTGATCGGCGGCGCTCTGGCCATGGCCGGCGCTTTCATCTGGGCCGAACTTGCCACGCGCATGCCCGATTCCGGTGGCCAGTACCTTTACTTGCGGGAAGCCTACCATCCGTCCGTGGCCTTCATCTACGGATGGGTGCTGCTGCTGGTGACGCAAACCGGCGGGATGGCCGCCGTGGCTGTCACCTTCGCTAGATACTTTCGCGATATCGCGGGCGTGAAAACGGGCGACGGCCCCATCGCCGCCGCGGCCCTGCTCGGTCTGACGGCCATCAATTGCCTGGGCGTGCGCGCCGGCAGCAACGTGCAAAGCGCCATGATGCTGCTGAAATCCGCCGCGATCGCCGCGCTGGTGGTAGTGGGAATCGCGATGGGCGGCGGCGTGGTGCATCCTTTGCCGCTGCTGGATCGGCCGGTCTCGTTCGGACTGCTGCGGGCCATCGGCGCGGCCATGATCCCGGTGGCTTTCGCTTATGGCGGATGGCAGACCTCCACCTTCGTGGCGGGCGAGATGCGCGACCCGCGCCGCGATCTGTCGCGCGGCCTGATAGCGGGCGTGATCGGCGTGATCGCGCTCTATCTGTCGGTGAACTACGTCTGTCTGCGCGTGCTATCGCCGGCGGGCTTGGCGGCTTCGCACACGCCCGCATCGTCGGTGATGCGCGTGGCATTGGGCGAGCGCGGCGCCGAATTCCTCGCGGTGGGCATCGCGGTTTCGACGCTTGGGTTTTTGAGCCAGGGCATTCTGACGGCCCCGCGCGTGTATTACGCCATGGCGCGCGACGGGCTGTTCTTCAAGAGTGTGGGGTGGCTCTCGCCGCACACGGGAGCGCCGGTGGTGGCCATCGTACTACAAGGCGTCTTCGCCACCGTCATCGCCGTATCGGGCCGTTACGAGCAGATACTGAACTACGTAATATCGGTGGATTTCATCTCGTTCGCATTCACCGCCGCCGCGCTGTTCGTGTTCCGCGGCAGAGATGCGGCAGGCCCGCCCGCAGGCATCTATCGCGCGCCGGGACACCCTTACACCACGGCGGCGTTTGTGTTGACCTGCGCGGGGATTGTGGCCAGCACCATCGCCGCGTATCCCGCCAACAGCGCGATCGGACTGCTGATTCTGTTGGCGGGCATTCCAGTATATTGGTACTGGAGCCGCCGCTGACCCGCCCCGATCTCGAGGTTGCGCGGAAAGACCACGTCGGATATCATGGAACGCATATGAGGATAGCACTGTCCGTTACTCTTGGCTCGATCCTGTTCGGGTCCGTACTGCCGGCGGCGCAGGAATACAGATTAGTGGCAATCCCCGGCGCCAACAACTGCATTCAGACAAACCTGATCAGCACAATCCCCGACGGAGTGTTCACGGCGGATAATCAGCTCGCCACGCCGTTCATTATCGCCCCCATTCCCGCCACTTGCGGAATCACAGGCGCGGGGGCCTGCAATTTCTACGACGCTTTTGGATTTAGCGGCGCTGGCCAGGCGCTGACCGTCGACGTCTTGATCCCGCACGTTACGAAAGTGTATACGCTGATGAACGCCTATGCGCCTAATCCCGGAGCGCAAATCGCTACCATTGAATTCGTCGGGACGGGTGGCGCCACGAACACGTTCGCCTTGGTGGCCGGCGAGGATATTCGCGACTTTTACGATGGATCTTTCGCCAACACCCTGACTAACGGAATCTCAGGCGTGCGCGCCTTGAACGCATTCATGTGTAGCGATCCCAGTACTTGCCTGGGTGCGGGTGGGACTGGCAATGTCGATACGGGCTACACCGGCAGCTACCGCGTCGACGAGCAGGAATTCACTCTCAGCAGCGAATTTGCCTCTCAGGAGTTAGTCCGAATCGTTCTTACGGACACTTACAACGGTTCCGTCCCGATTATTCTCGGCATCACCGTCGAGTCGAAGTGAGAACCAGACATTCCGAGTACATGCATTGGGCCAAGACCCAAAGCCGGGCGCGCTTCAACCTGGCCACCAGCGGTGTGGGATCGTTCCCGCTGGCGGAGCTGCCCGTCCAGCCGGCGCTCGAAATTAATGGCGACAGCCGCTACGGCTACGCTCCTTTGCAGCAAGCCATCGCCCGCAAGTGCGGCGTCGATCCCGATTGCGTAGTAGCCGCGGCCGGCACCTCGATGGCGAATCATCTGGCGATGGCCGCGCTGGTCGATCCTGGCGACGAGGTGTTGATCGAGCATCCGGCTTATGAACTGCTGGTTTCCGCGGCGCTGTTTCTGGGCGCGGAGGTGAAGCGCTTCACGCGCGCCGAGGAGGCAGGCTACGCGCTCGACCCGTTGGCCGTTCGCCGCGCACTGACTCCCAAAACGAAGCTGATCGTGGTGACGAACCTGCATAATCCGACAAGCGTCCTCACGCCGGATTCGGTGTTGCGCGAAATTGGCGATCTGGCGCGCAGCGTGGGCGCGCACGTGCTGGTCGACGAGGTGTATCTGGATGCGGTCTACGAGAACACGCCGCGCACAGCCTATCGTCTGGGTTCGGAATTCATCGTGACCAGCAGCCTGACGAAAGTATACGGGCTGAGTGGGCTGCGTTGCGGATGGATACTCGCACAGCCGGACCTGGCGCGGGCCATGTGGCGGCTCAACGACTTGTTCGGATCGATTCCCGCGCATCCGGCCGAGTTGCTCAGCGTGGCGGCGTTCGAGCACCTGGATTTTATCCGCGCCCGTGCGCGCAAAGTAGTGGAGGCGGACCGCGCGCTGCTCAGTGGGGCGGGCCTCCAGGCCTGCGCGGGTCCTCCAGGACCCGCTGCCGCCTGGGGCACCACCGCGTTCCTTAAATTGCACAACGTCGACGTAGAAGTGTTTATCACCCGGCTGCGCACCGACTATGAGACCACCGTCGTGCCCGGACGCTTCTTCGAAATGCCCAATCATTTCCGTATCGGGATGGGCGTCAACAACGAAATGTTCGGCGAAGGCCTGCGCCGGCTCGCGCTGGCCTTGGCGAGTGCCGGCTAACCGCTTCCCCAATTCCCCGTCCTATCTTGTGATGCGCATATTAGTCAAAAGTCCGGGGTTCGCATTTGCGGCCATCCTCGTCCTGGCGTTGGGCATCGGCGCCAACACCGCCATCTTCAGCGTCGTCTATTCCGTCCTGCTGAAGCCGCTGCCGTATCGCGACCCCGGCCGGCTGGTGGTGGCGCTGCACGAAGGCCGGTATCCGGTGGCGCCCGCGGATTTCCTGGATTATCGTGCACAGGTGCACGCTTTCGAACATTTGGCCGCCGCGCAAGCCTGGAGCGGTTCGCTGGCCGGCGCGGACAAGGCCGAAGAAATCCCGGGCCTGCAGGTGACCGCCGACATGTTCAACACGCTCGGCGTGGCGCCTCTGTTGGGCCGCACCTTCATCGCCGGCGAGGATGAGCCCGGAGCGCCGCGCGTGCTGGTGATCGGCTATGGATTGTGGCAGCGTCAGTTTGGCGGCAAGCCGGGCATCGTCGGGCAAACGGTCAAACTCACCGATCGCGATTACACCATCGTCGGGGTGATGCCGCCGCGGTTCCAATTCGCGCCATTCTGGCAAACGCAGGCGCAGATGTGGACGCCGATGGTGCTCGGGAATCGCGTCGCCGACCGCACGGGCAGTTCGCTGCGGCTGTTTGCCCGACTCGCACCCGGCATTTCCGTGGCACAAGCGCAGGCGCAGATGGATACGGTCGCGCGCCGCCTCGCCGCGGCCTATCCGCGGACCGACACGGCCATCGACATGGTCGTGGTTCCGCTGCATGCGAAGGTGGTGGGCGCCATTCGTCCTACGCTCTTGCTGCTGCTGGCGACTGTGGCGTTCGTGCTGGTCATCGCCTGCGCGGATATCACCAACCTGTTTCTGACACGTGCTGTAACACGCCGGAAAGAGATCGCCGTCCGCCTCGCAATCGGCGCCAGCCGGATGCGCATCGTCCGGCAACTGGCGGGCGAGAGCCTGGGATTGGCGTTGTTGGGCGGCGCCGGCGGTCTGCTGCTGGCGCGCGTGAGCCTGCAGTTGCTGAATGCCACACTGCCCGCCGCCAGTCTGCCGCGCCAGCAGGAAGTCACTATCGATGCAGCCGTCTTTGGGTTTACGCTACTCGTCTCCGTGGCCGTGGGACTCATCTCCGGACTCGTGCCGGCGTTCCAGGCGTCGCGTTTGGATTTGAATGAGAGCCTCAAAGAAGGCGGCCGCAACGCCACGGCTGGCGGCGCGGGCCGCCGGACCCGCGCCGCGCTGGTGGTCGCACAGGTGTCGCTGGCGCTGGTGCTGCTGGTGTGCGCCGGCCTGATAATAAGGACCTTGCGCAATTTGAACCTGGTGGATGCCGGCTTCAATCCACGCAACTTGCTGGCGCTCCAGGTGCACGCCCCGGCGGCTGCGTACGATACCGCGGCCAAACGCGTCGCGCTGTTCCAGCAGGTCGCGGACAAGCTGGCCGGTCTGCCCAGCGTGCAATCGGCCAGCGCCATCAACCATCTGCCGGTGGGTGGAGACGTCTGGGCCCTCGGTTACGAGGTAGTCGGCCGTCCCGCTCCGCCGCCCGGCCAGGGATTCGGCGCGGTCTATCGCAGCATTCGCACAGGATACTTCGAGACCATGCGGATTCCGCTGCTGCGCGGGCGGGACTTCACGCCGCGCGACGACGAACGCGCCCCCGCGGTGGCTGTCGTCAACGAAGCCATGGCCCGCCAACAGTGGCCCGGCGAGGATCCCGTGGGCAGACAGATCGTGTTGCGCGAGCCTAATCGGGAACCCTTGCGGATGACCGTCGTGGGGGTCGCGAAGAACGTCATTCAGTCCGATTGGACGGTGGCGCCGGATCACGAGATCTATCTTCCGTACCTGCAGCGCCCCAATGCGTTCGGACTTACCGCGCTCACATTCGTAGTGCGGACCACGGTAGACCCCGAGTCGCTTGCCAAATCCTGCGAGGCGGCCGTGCGCGGCATTGACCGGAGCATCCCGATATCGCAGGTCGAAAGCATGCAACACGTGATCGCGGACAAGCTATGGCGCTCGCGTGTGTCCGCCATGTTGCTGGGAGTTTTCGCCGCGATCGCGCTGGCGCTGGCGGCGGTCGGCATTTATGGCGTGATCTCCTACGGCGTGCGCGAGCGCACCCGCGAGATCGGGATAAGGGTGGCGCTGGGCGGCACCGAGTGGGATATCTTAAGGCTGGTCATGCTCCAAAGCCTGAAGCCGGTCGCCGCCGGAGTGACTCTGGGTATCTTAGTAGCTATAACCGTCTCGCGGCTTATGACCACACTGCTCTACCAAGTCGCTGCGACCGACATCGCGACCTATCTATGTGTGACTGTCGCGCTGATCCTCACCGGCATGCTAGCCACGTCCGTGCCGGCCTGGCGCGCGATAAAAGCCGATCCGCTGATCGCTCTGCGCCACGAGTAGGCGCGTCACTTCGCCGGCCAAAACGGCTCGGCCGTGGCAATGAAATCCACGCGCACCTCCGGCACGAAGCCCTTCAGCCAGCGCGCGCAATCCTCCATGCCGGCCTGCTCGGAAGGGATGTGCCCGAGAATGATGAGCGCCTTGCGTCCGCCTTCCGCGGAGGCATCGTCGGCGTATTCGACGATCTCCCATTCGACGCCTTCGCCAATCACCAGAACCTCGACGTCGTCGCGCTGCAGCATGTGCCTGGCGCCCGGGAACGCACCGTATCCGGGGTCCAGCGCGACCTTTGTCACGCGCATGGCTGGATCCCCTACTACCCGTATCACATGGATTCCGAGCCGCTCCTTGATGCTGCTGGCGAGGTCGGCGACGGTGGTCCCGGGGATTACCAGCAGATGGCTATTGCCCGGATTCACGAACTTCTCCCAGCCGAGCGCGCGGAGCATACCCGTCTGAATACCGTCCGGCGTGCGCGCATGCCAATGGTCGTGGAAGCGCCAGACCACGAGATGGTGTTTTTCGATCAACGCCTGCTTGGCGGCCAACACCGCGTCGTTCTCCTTGGTGAGCGCGGCAATGTCATCGGTGTGGCCGTAGAACGTCGGCTCATGTGTGATGATTAAGTTGTCTCCGGCCGCGGCCGCGCGCCGCAGCACGTCGTAAGTGGCCATCATCGTAGTGGCTATACCGGTGACGGGCGTGTCGGGATCGCCTGCCTTGAAGGTATCTACCGTCTGGCTGCGCCAGGCGACGCCCACATTCTTTTGAATGCGCTCGATCACTTGGCGGGCAGTCAGTCGATTGGTTGGGGAGTTCTGAGCGGCGGCGGCAGCGTGGAGCAGCGCCCCTAGCGACAACGTGGCAACTAGAGTTCGGATCACGAACCGATCTTATCAGAAGTCCAGCTCTACTTCGTCCACGTAGCACCAGCCCCAATCTTCGCCCGGCTCGAGCGAGCGCATGATGGGGTGGTTGGTCTCATGAAAGTGCTTGGTGGCGTGCTTGTTCTTCGATGAATCGCAACAGCCCACGTGGCCGCAACTGAGGCACAACCGCAGGTGGACCCAGGTATCGCCCATCTTGAGGCATTCCTCGCAGCCGTTGGTATGCGGCGAGACTTTCCGGATCTGGTTGGTGTGGGTGCAGCGCTTCATGACGTGGCTCCTGGGTGCTGCGCGAGCGGCAGCCGAATTTGAAAACGAGTGTCTCCGGGTACGGATTGGACCGTGATCTCGCCGGAATGCGCCTGCACGATGCGCCGCGCGGTTTCGAGACCCAGCCCGGTGCCTTTCCCGACACCCTTGGTGGTGAAAAACGGCTCGAAGATGTGCGCACTGACTTCCGGCGGGATGCCCGGTCCGTTGTCGCCGATTTCCACCAGCAGGCGATCCAATTCGCGCGCCGTGCGAATGCGCAGTTCGCCTTTGCCCTCGATGGCGTCGATGGCGTTGTCGATCAGGTTGGTCCACACCTGATTCAACTCGCTGCCGCGCGCGCACATCTTCGGCAGAGAACGGTCGAAGTCGAGCTTCACGGTAATGCCCTGTTTGAGCCGGTGGCGCAGCATCAGCAGCGTGCTTTCGAGACCCTGGTGGATGTCGACTTCCTGGTCGGGACCCTGGTCCATGTAAGTGTACTCTTTAATGGCGCGGACCAGTTCCGAGATGCGGCTGGTGGAGTTTTCAATCTGGTCGAGCAGCGTGCCGATGGTCAGCGAAGCCGCGATGCGTTCGAGGAAATCGGGCCACGCCTCTGGGGGGAATTGCTCGTACACGCGGTCGAACCAGGCCGCCTCGCAACCCGCATCCACCAAGGCAGGCGCCATTTCCCAGGCGCGCGCCACGCCATGGCGCAGCAGGCACGCCGCGATGGCTTCTTCGCAATCGCTGCGGTCGAGCGAATCCATCGGCGCGGGTTCGACCGCACGCTCCGCGAGTTCGCGCTCCAATGCAGGCACGGCCGCCCGCTGCTCGGCCGAGAGCGCGTGCGCATCCAGGCGGGCAGCGGCTGCGCGAAAGGTCTGAAAGGCTTCGCGCAGGCTGGGCACGGCGCGGCGCGCCGCCGCCGCCGGGTTGTTCAATTCGTGCGCGAGGCCGGCGGAGATCTTGCCTAGCGCGGCCATTTTCTCCTGCTGATCCTGCAGCTTCGTGAAATCGCGGATGCGGTCCGAGAGGACGCCCACCAAACGCTGGCCCAGCACCGGCATGCGCGCCAGCATCTCCGGGAAGCGATCGGCTTGCAAAGTGGCGGCGTGCGCAGGCGTTACAGCGCGGATGGTAGCCGGAAAATGAGTCATGCGCGAATAGGGCAGCATGCCCGTCACGGTGCCGGCGTGCAAGACCCGCGTAATCGCCTCGGAACCAGCGGATTCCACGCGGATGCGCATCTCGCCGTTGAGGACGATCATCATGCGGTCGGCAGGGCTGCCTTCGTGGATGAGGGTCTCACCGGCCGCTAGGTCGACGCGGGTCATTTGAGAGGCCAGCCAGTCGAGGTCCTCCACCGCCAGATCGGCGAAGACGGGAACGGTGCGCAACTCTTCAGCCAGCGTTGTGGTCGTGATCATGGTCATCTCCAATCATGCCTCACCAGAGGGCGGGCTGTGCCTGGGCCTGGGGGGCGGGCTTTAGCCCGCGCGGGGCTTCAGCCCCGCCATCTTGCTTGAGAACAATTGCGCCGTTTCCCCACCATAATAAGTGCGAACCTATCGCCGCCGCCTGCCGCACATCGACGCTCCGGGAAAGCCCACCTTCCTCACTTGGCGTCTCTGGGGCAGCCTTCCTCCGGAACGCGTATTTGAGCCCGAACACTTGACTTCCGGCCAGGCGTTTGTAGTCTGGGACCGTCTTCTCGACACAGCCAGGTATGGCCCGATTTATCTTCGGCAAACGGAGATCGCGAGCATCGTACAAGAACAATTGCAAAAGTCCGGTTCGGACGGTCTCTGCACACTGCATGCCTTCGTTATCATGCCGAATCATGTCCACGCGTTGTGTACTCCCGCTATTTCGTTGCCAGACCTTGTGCGACGAGTGAAGGGCCGGACGGCTTACGTCGCAAACGGCAGGCTGGGAAGGCGCGGGGAGAAATTCTGGCAAGATGAGTTCTTTGATCGCATCGTCCGAAACGAGGGCGAGTTTAATCAGATCCAGCGATATATCGAATGGAATCCGGTGAAGGCAGGGTTGGTAGCCCGGCCTGAACAATTTCCTTGGTCCAGCGCTTGGCGGGGCTAAAGCCCCGCGCGGGCTCAAGCCCGCCCCCCATCGGCTCAAGCCCGCCCCCCATCGGCTCAAGCCCGCCCTCCATTTCTTTGGCATGTTAGACCTTGCTCAAATA
>Ga0181526_10003413_pt1 | contig 12973 bp, 9 predicted proteins | sample PEATcosm2014_Bin_35_FD_119750 | JGI IMG/M metagenome (GOLD analysis project Ga0181526, IMG submission 119750) | Peatland microbial communities from MTU Mesocosm Facility, Houghton, MI, USA - PEATcosm2014_Bin06_30_metaG | ecosystem: Environmental > Terrestrial > Soil > Wetlands > Peat | place...
CGCCCAGGCGGCGACCGGAACGGTCACGTACACGCTGTACACGAATGCCGCGTGCACGACCGTCTGGGTCACGGACCCGGACGTGGTCATCGCCACCCGCGGAGTGCTCCCGCCGTCGCGCCTGTTCACGTTGAGTGTCACCGGGACGTACTACTTCCAGGCCAGCTACAGCGGAGACGCCGACAACACCCCGTCGAAGAGCTCGTGCGGTCAGGGCGGTGAGATGTTGACCGTCACGTCCACGCCAACGCCCCCGGCACCGACGGCCGTCTCCACGTCGCTGTCGGGTGGTGGGCACACCGGCCTGACCGTCTCGGTGCCGGTGCAGCCGCGGACGCCGGTGACCGACACGGCCACCCTGACCGGGGCCCGGGCCGCTCTGGCCACCGGGACGATCACGTTCTACGACTACGCCAACGCCACCTGCACCGGACCGCCGCTCAACGGTCCCGGCGGTGACGCCAGGAAGATCCGGTACGGACTGGTGCACGGCATCTCGACCCGGGAGGCCCTGGTCTCGGACCCCTTCACCTTCAGCGCGCCTGGGATCTACCACTTCGAGGCCGTCTACAGCGGCGACCAGGTCGACGTGGCATCGACGAGCCAGTGCGACGAAGTGCTGACCGTGACCGGGCGGATGCCGACGACGCTGACCACGTCCTTGTCGGGAGGTGGGCGCTCGGGGCCCCGCGTCTCGGTGCCGGTGCGAACCCCTGTCACCGACACCGCCGTCCTCGCCGGCACCGGGGCCCCCGGCGCCGGTGGAACGGTGACCTACACCGTGTACTCCGATCCCGGGGGCAGGCACCTCGTCGCTCGGGGGGGCACGGTCGGCGTGCGTGGTGGGGTCGTGCGCACGTCGGACCCCGTCGTGCTCGCGGCGGGCACCTACTACTGGCGGGCCACGTACTCCGGCGACGGGGACGACGAGCCGTCGACCAGCCCCATCGGTTCCGAGATCGAGGTCGTCGTCCCGGCGCCCCGGTGCCCGCCGAACGGCCCCGGGGACCGCACCAGGGACTGCGTGGGAGCACGGGGTCCCGGTTTCGGCGGGTAGCCGATCGGGCCCGATCCGTGGTGGGCGGCCCCCGGCGGGTGCCCGGTCGAGCTACGAGGGGTGGTGGTGGCCGCCGCCCTCGGCGTGCTGCTTGGCGATGTACATGGCGGCGTCGGCCCGCCCGAGCAGGGCGGAAGCCGTGTCTCCCGGTCCCGGATAGGCCAGTCCCACGCTGGCGCTCAGGCAGAAGGTGCCCTCGGGCAACTCGATCGGGTCCTCGACGCCGGCAGCCAGCCGGGTCGCCAGCCTCTCGAGCTCCTCGGGGGCGCTGATCGCCGCCAGCACCACGAACTCGTCGCCCCCGTAGCGGGCCACGACGTCCCCCTTGCGCACCGACGACTGCAGCCGCTCGGCGATCAGGCGGAGGATCTCGTCCCCCGTGCCCTGCCCGAACTGCTCGTTGATGGGCCGGAACCCGTCGAGGTCCAGGAACACCACGGCGGTGGTGGGGTTGTCGAGACGACGCTCGAGGTGGGCGCGCAGGGTCGCCCGGTTGGGCAGGCCGGTGAGGGGGTCGAACGCCGTGAACTCCTCGAGCGCATCGCGGGTGGCGCGCAGCTGCGTGATGTCGTGGCCCGACACCACCAGGCCGCCCACCGTCGGGTCGTCGAGGAGGTTGACGATGCTCAGCTCGAAGGGGATGGTCTCCGTGCCCCCGCGCCGCAGGAGCTCGACCTCCACCACGGTGGGGGAGGTGCTCCACGACGGTGCGTCGACGGCGCGGGCCAGGGCGGCCGCCATGGCGCCGCGGTCGAGGTTCCGGACGAATTCGACGAGCGGCCGGCCCTCCACGAGCTCCTGGTCGTGGCCGAGCAGGCGGGTGATGGCGGCCGACACGGACTCGATACGACCGGCGGCGTCGAGGAGCATGGTCACGCTGGCGGCGTGGTGCACCAGCGAGCGGAACTTCCCGACCTCGTCCGAGGCGACCTCCCAGCGCCGCCGCTCGGTGAGATCGCGCATGCACAGCACCAGGCCGTTGACCGAGGGCCGGTCGAGGAGGTTGGCGCCGATGATCTCCACCAGGCGCCATCCGTCGGACGTCTGCACCCGGACCTCGATGGGCGTCCCCACGATCTTGCCCTGGATGCTGGTCAGCGAGACGAGGGCGAACTCCCGGTCGTCAGGGTGGACGAAGACGAGTCCGTCCGTTCCGAGCAGGCGCGCGCTGTCGACCCCGAACAACCGTTCGGCCGCGTCGTTGGCCCAGATCAGCCTGGCCGAGGCGTCGACGACCACAACGGCGTCGGGGAGCCAGACGGCGACGTCGAGCAGGCCCCGGGATTCGATCACCACCATTCCATCGGCCGCTGCGGCCCGGGGCCTTAGCCTTCCGGTGCGGTCGGACCGCATTCTCGGGGAGATTGTGCACGGTTGGATGAAGAACGAGCGCCGCGGTGCCGACACCCCATCATGGCCAGTCGGCACCTGCGCATTCGTCGGGGCGGAGCGACCGCCCCGGACGCGCCCGCCGTCACCCGGTCGTGCGGTTTCACCTTCACCACCACGGGGCGCCCGTGCCGCAACCACGTCGCCGAGGGCGTGCCGAGGTGCCGGGCGGGTCACCCGTGCGCACCGCCGAGCGCACCCGACGCCGTCCTGGCCGAGGCGTTCGACCGGTTGGGTGTCCACCCGCTCGCGGCCTGGTTCGGCCCCACGGGAGCGCTCCCGTCGGACCCGGCGGGGTGGGGACGGTGCCGGCGGTCGGTGCGTGCTGCCGAGCTCGTGCGCCAGGCCCTGGCGAGCGACGACGCCGAGCGGCTGGGCCGCTGCGCCGCCTACGTCCTGGGCGATGCCGGCACCGCCCTGACCCTGCTCGGCGACCCGGCCTCGCGGCCGGCGCGACAGGCCGTGGTGCAGCACTTCGGGTACGTGGGTGCGCTGCTCGTCCTGGGGTACGAGGAGCGCTGGGAGCGGGTCCACCTCAGTGGTGACGGCACCGGTGCCGGTGACGCCGACCCCGGGGGCGACGCCCTCCCCGGCCGGGCGCGCCGCCACGACGGGACGGTCGACGAGGTCGACCCGGTGGGCCGGCACCTGGACCGCCTGGTGCGCGTGTTCCCGCGCCTCGACGCCCGCAGCCTCTACGAGCTGCTGGGCAAGATCGAGCGGGACGAGGATCTCCACCGTGACGAGCCGTGCGCCGATGCCCACCGATGGCTGCACGCCACCTACGCGGTGGCGGCGCGCGATGAAACTGCGGTGGCCCACCAGGCGTACATGCGCGCCCTCGACGCCGTGCTGCGCCACGTGCGCACCCCTGTCGCCTCCTAGACCACGGCACGGGCGGCCGGTGCCCGGGCCGCAGGTACGGCGGCGCTGTCCCCGCAGCGTACGATGCCTGCGGAGGACGCCGACATGACCACCACCACCCATCCCGGGCTCGACAGCGACGACCGCGGCCGCGCCGCCGCCCGGCGCGCCGCGCCGGTCGCCGCCTGAGACGCGCCACCACGCACCGGTGCTCGACTACCACCTCCACCTGTGGCCCCACGGCCAACGCGACACCGCCCCCACCCTCGACCAGGTGGCAGCGTATTGCGAGCGGGCCCGTTCGGTGGGGGTGGAGGAGGTCGCCCTCACCGAGCACCTCTTCCGGTTCCGGCAGGCCGACCGCCTGCTGCGCGACTTCTGGGCGGACGAGCCCGACGCTGCGTTGCGGGCCTCCATGGCGGCGTACTGGGACGAGCACGCCCACGCCGACCTCGACGCCTACGTGGCGTGCGTGGCGTCGGCCAAGGAGGCCGGGCTGCCGGTGGTGCTCGGGCTCGAGGTCGACTATTACCGCGGCCGGATGGACGACGTGGCCGCCCTGTTGGCCGGCTACCCCTTCGACGTCCTGCTCGGGTCGGTGCACTGGATCGGCACGTGGCGGTTCGACGACATCGGCGACGCCCTCTCCATGGAGCAGTGGTCCGTGCGCGATGTCGACGCCGCCTGGGACGACTACACATCGGCCATCGAGGAGCTGGCCGCCACCGGCACGTGCGACGTGCTCGCCCATCCCGATCTGGCCAAGGCGGCCGGGCACCGGCCCGGCGCGCCGGAGGAGTGCTGGGACCGGCTGGTGGAGGCGGCCGTGACGTCGGGCATGGCCGCCGAGCTCTCGTCGGCAGGATGGCGCAAGCCCGCCGCCGAGGCCTATCCCGCCCCGCCCCTCCTGGCCCGCTTCGCCGCCCGCGGCGTGCCGCTCACCACCGCCTCCGACGCCCACTGCCTGGCCGACGTGGCGGACCGCTCGGCCGATCTGGCCGCCATGCTCGACGAGCTCGACGTCGGGCACCTGCGCGCCTTCCGGGCCCGTCGCGGCGTCGACGTGGCCGTCCGGACGCGGGTCCCGGGCCAGTGACGACGCCGGGCGAGGAGGCCGCCCGCCACACCGGTCTCGACGCGTTGAGCCTGGCCCACCTGCAACGCCTGCTCGGGTCGTGGGGCGTGCTCTCCGACCTGTCGTTCTCCGACCTGCTCCTCGTGGCGCCGGCGGCGGGCACGGGCGGCACCCGGCTGGTGGTGCTGGGCCAGATCCGCCCCACCACCTGGGCCACCCTGCTGCGCGTGGACCTCGTGGGCCAGATCGTCGACAGCGCCGACTGGCCGGTGGTGACCGAGACCATGCACACGGGGGTCATGGCGTCGGGCTTCGCCATGATCCCGGTGCCGCGCAACGTGCACCTCACGCCCGATCCCCACGCCAACGACACCGGCGAGGTGCCGGTGGTCCCCGACACGGCCCAGCTCGAGTGCGTCCCCGTGCGCCACCGCACCGGGGACCCCGTCGCCGTCCTCATGCGCGTCGCACCCCACGAGGACCGCCGGGCGGGGCGCCTCGAGCGCGTCTACCGCGACCTCTACTACCGGCTGGCGGCCATGGTGGCGAGCGGCGACTACCCCTTCGTGGGGGAGGAGATGTCGATCGAGGACTCCCCCCGGGTGGGCGACGGCCTCGTCCTCGTCGATCCCGACGGCTACGCCCGCTACGCGTCGCCCAACGCCATGAGCGCCCTGCACCGCATGGGGGTGAGCGACATCGTCGAGGGCAGGCGCCTGTCGGAGGTCGGCATCGACGACGCCGCCGTGGACTGGGCGCTGCGCTCGGGGTACCCGGTCACCGAGGAGGTCGAGCGCCGGCCCGACGTCATCGTCCTGCTCCAGGTCACCCCCCTGCTCCAGGAGGGGACGGTCACCGGGGCCATGGTGCTCATGCGTGACGTCACCGACCTCCGGCGCCTCGACCGGCTGTTGCTGTCGAAGGACGCGGCCATCCGCGAGGTGCACCACCGGGTCAAGAACAACCTGCAGACGATCTCGTCGCTCCTGCGGCTGCAGGCCAGGCGGCTCGATCCCGGCAAGGGCCAGGAAGAGCTGCGCGAAGCCGAGCGCCGGGTGCGCTCCATCGCCCTGGTCCACGAGATCCTGTCGCGTGAGCCCGGCGACCAGGTCCCGTTCGACGAGATCGTGGGATCGCTGGTGCGCATGGCCGAGGACTCGGTGGTGTCGGGCGACCGCATCGCCATCCGCGTCACCGGCGACGTGGGCGAGGTGGGCGCCGACGTGGCCACGCCGCTGGCGGTGGTGCTGGCCGAGCTGCTCCAGAACGCGGTGGAGCACGCCTTTCCGGCCCTGGAGCGGCCCGAGGACAACGGGGGATCGGCGCCGGCTCCCACCGCCGACCACGACGAGCCCACCGGGCACGTCGACCTGGTGCTGGCCAACGACGGGCGACGCCTGACGCTGCAGGTGCGTGACGACGGGTGCGGGTTGCCCGAGGGATTCGACATCGGCCGCACCAAGAGCCTCGGACTGTCGATCGTCCGCGACCTGGTCACCAGCCAGCTGGGCGGCTCCATCGCCATGGAGAGCAACGGCGGCACGCTCGTGACCATCGAGCTGCCCGTGCACGAGCCGGCCGAGCCCGCCTGACCGGTAGGACCGACTGACGAGCCGGACGGCCGACGCGCTCAGGCCTGGGCGGCGTCCCCCGAGAAGCGGTAGCCGATGCCCCGCACGGTGTGCAGCCACCGGGGCGTGGCGGGGTCGGGCTCGAGCTTGAGCCGCAGTCTGCGGACGTGCTCGGTGACCGTGGCCGGGTCCTGCCACTCCTGGGTCGAGCCCCACACGTGCTCGAGCAGCTCTTCGCGGGTGAAGACCTGGTCGGGGGCGGAGGCCAGAAAGGCCAGGAGGTCGAATTCCTTGGGCGTCAGGTCGACCGTGCTCCCGTCCACCTCGACACGGTGGGCGGACCGGTCGATGACGAGGCCTTCGTGCTCGATGCGGGTGTCCACCGGCGCGGGCTGGCCCCGCCGGAGCACGGCCCGGATGCGCGCTTCGAGCTCGGGCAGCGAGCACGGCTTCACCACGTAGTCGTCCGCGCCCAGGTTGAGGACCCTGACCCGCTCGGCCTCCTCGGTGCGGCCGGTCAGGACGATGACGGGCAGGGAGCTGTCGCGCCGTAGCCGGGCGAGCACCTCCTCGCCGTCGAGGCCCGGGAGGCCCAGGTCGAGCAGCACGAGGTCGTAGCTGCCCATGCTGGCCTCCCGCAGCGTGCCCGGTCCGTCGGCAGCCTCACCCACGCGGTACCCCACCCGCTGGAGGAACAGCCTGGTGGCGGTACGGCTGGCCGAGTCGTCCTCGGCCACCAGCACCATGTGTTCTTCTGCGGTCAGGGTCACAGCGCCACCTCCGATCCTGCGTGTTCCGCCCACTGTCGGTCCTGGTCGCCACCGCTGCTGGCATTGTTGCCCACCACGGCGCGGTGCATGCGCCCCGGGGTCCCGGGGGAGGCGTCGTGGCCGTGTCCGTCCGGATGGCGACGGGGTCGGGGCGAGGCCGCCGTGACGGCGCCCTCCTCGGTCACCCAGGGGAGCCCGGGCAGCACGGCCCCCACGAACAGGTCGACCAGATCGGGGTCGAAGAAGGTCCCCCGCTCGGCCACGAGCTCGCCCACGGCCTCCTCGGTGGTCCAGGCCCGCTTGTAGGGACGCTCGTGGGTGAGGGCGTCGAACACGTCGCACACGGCCACGATCCGGCCCGGCAGCGGGATGGCCTCGCCCCGCAGCCCGGCGGGGTACCCCTCGCCGTTCCACCGCTCGTGGTGCGTCTGGGCGATGACGCGGGCCAGGTTGAGGACGTCGGAGTTCGTCTCGCCGATGATCTGTGCCCCGATGGTGGGGTGGGCGCGGATGACCTCGAACTCCTCGGGTGTGAGCCGGCCGGGCTTGAGGAGCACGGCGTCGGGGACCCCCACCTTGCCCAGGTCGTGCAGCGGTGCGGCGTGCTCGATGAGCACCGCCATGTCGGGGTCGCCGCCCGCCTCCGTGCTCAACCGGGCGGCGGCCACACCGACGCGCCGGGTGTGCTCGTTGGTCACGTCGTCGCGGTACTCGCTCACCAGGTTCAGGCGCCGCAGCGTGGCGAAGTGGGCCTGCTCGAGCTCGGCCGTGCGCTCCTTGACGATGCCGTCGAGCTCACGGCGGTGCCCGTCGAGGCGCAGGTGCAGCCGCCGCGCCTCGAGGTAGTTGAGCACCCGGAGGCCGATCTCGGCGGTGTCGAGGGGCTTGGTGAGGAAGTCGACGGCACCGGCGCTGAGGGCGTCGATGCAGGCCCTGCTGGTGGCGTCGGCCGACAGCACCAGCACGGGCAGGTACTCGTCGGGGCCGCGCAGCGCCCGGACCTGGCGCAGCAGGTCGAGGCCGTCGAGGTACGGCATGTGCAGGTCGAGGAGCACGATGTCGGGCTGCTGCTCGAGGAAGATCTCCCGGAAGCGTCGGGGGTCGGTGGTGGTGCGCACCTGGGTGAAGCCGTTGCGCACCAGCATCCGTTCGATCAGGGCGACGTTGGCCGGCTCGTCGTCGACGACGAGCACCTGGGCCCCGCGCAACACCCCCTCATCGAGGTTCACCCTGCTTCGCTCCGATCTCGTGGTCCACGAGCCGAAGGAGCGCTTCCACGTCCACGGGCTTCGTGAGGTAGCCCTCGACCCCCAGGTCGAGCATTTCCCTGATCCTGCTCGGGGTGGCGTCTGCGCTCACCACGACCACCTTTGTGTCGGCCAGTTCGGGCACCGCCTTGAGCCGGTGCAGCAGTTCGTCCCCGGGCAGGTCGGGCAGGTGGAGATCGAGAAGTACCAGGTCGGGGTGGTGTTGTCGGGCGAGCTCGAGGCCCGAGCGGCCCTCGCTGGCCGAGATCAGGCGGACGCCGGGCCGCTTGGCCAGCACCTGCTCGACGAGCGAGGCGTTCGAGGGGTTGTCCTCGATGTGGAGCACCACGATGCGCCCACCCCCCGGGGGGCCGTCGCGACCCGCAGCCCCGGCGCCGTTCGCCCCGGACCTCCCGCCACCGCCGGGCGTGCCGGTGCGCCGGGGGGCGGGACCGGCCACGGCGGCCGTCACCTCGACGCGCGACAGCTCGACCCAGAACGTCGACCCGTGACCGGACACGGACTCCACCCCGATGACGCCCCCCATGACCTCCACCAGGTGCTTGGACAGGGCCAGGCCGACGCCGGTGCCCTCGACGGCCGATCGTTCGGCGCCCAGGCGCGAAAAGGGGATGAAGAGCTGGTCCTGCTGCTCGTGCGGGATGCCGGGCCCGGTGTCGTGGACCTCGAAGCGCACCCGCCCGTTCTCGGCGTCGCGCGTCAGGAACGACACCGCCCCGCCCCGGTTGTTGTACTTGAGGGCGTTGGATCCCAGGTTGAGCAGTACCTGCAGGAGCCGCTGCCGATCGGCGCGGACCCGCACCGCCCTGGCCCCGTCGACGTGCACGGAGAGTTCGATCCCGGCCGATTCGGCCACCGGCGCCAGCAGCGTGGCCACCTCGTCGAGGACGTCGCCCACCTCCACCGGCTCGGTCGAGAGGCTCAGGCGGCCGGCCTCGATGCGGGAGATGTCCAGCACCTCGTTGATGAGCGCCAGGAGATGGTGCCCGGCCCGCTGGATCTGGTCCACGCTGGCGGCCTGGTCGGCCGGCAGCTCGTCCATCTCGAGCAGCTGGGCGAAGCCGAGGATGGCGTTGAGCGGGGTGCGCAGCTCGTGGCTCATGCGTGACAGGAACTCGCTCTTGGCCTCGCTGGCCCGTTCGGCATCGGTCGAGGCGAGGCGCAGGGAGTGTTCCAGCCGGACGCGTTCGGTGACGTCGCGTGACACGGTCACGGAGCCGGTGACGCGGCCCGACTCGTCGAACACCGGACGGGCCCGCGTCTCGAAGGTGCGGACCTCGCCGTCGGGCAGCCGGCCGGTGGTGACGACAGGGGCGGGGCCGCGCTCACCGGCGATGCACCGGGCGATCAGGTTGTCGAGAACGGCGCGGTCCTCGGGCGGCGCGCTGCCGAACCCGTCGGTCCGCTCGACGAGCCCGCCGGTCCCGCTGTCGGTGGTCCCGATGACCTGGGCCAGCGCCGAGCTGGCCAGCACGACCCGCCCCGTGATGTCCCGCACCACGATGGTGTCGGGCGAGGCGTGGAAGATCGACTCCAGGAGGAAGCGGCGGTCGTCGGCCGCCCGCTGCGCCTCGTGCCGGGCCGACACGTCGACCAGGTACGCCACCACGTCCCGCGGCGCCCCGTCGGGGTCACGGTCAACCGTGCACACCGCCTCGGCCTCGCGCCAGTCCTCCGACGTCGGGTCGCGCCGGAACCGCAGCAGCAACTCGAGCCGCTCCCCGGGGCGTCCGGCTCCGGCCGTCAGGGCGTCGCGCAGCTGGGCCGTGGTGTCGGGGTGGAAGCGCTCGAGCACCGCCCCCGGGTCGGCCAGGGCCCCGTCGGCGGCGATGCCCAGGAACCGCTCGAGGTTGGGGCTGGCATAGGAGAAGCACCCGGTGGCCACGTCATAGCGCAGGGACACCACCGGGGAGGCGGTCAGGATGTCCTCCAGCTCGCCGAGCGCCCGGTCGCGTTCCTCGGCGTGCCGGCGCAGCTGGGCCGTGGCGGCGAGGAGCCGGGCCGACAGGCGCCCGATCTCGTCGCGCCCCCCCGGCACATGGTCGGGGACGTCGCCGCGTTCGAGATCCTCGGTGGCCCGTTCGAGGCGGCGCAGACGGGTCACGACGCCCGCGGTGAACAGCTGGGACACGATCACGCCCCCGGCCAGGGCGAGCACCACGGCGGCGATGGCGATGGCCGGGAGGAAGAGGTTGGAGGTGTGGATGGCCGAGCGCTGCGCCGCGATCACGGCGTTCTCCTGGGCCGTGAGCAGGGCCACGTCGGAGCGCAACCGGCCCGATCGGGCCAGGCTGGAGCCGAGCAGCGCCGTGGTCGCCGCCGAGGGCGCGGCGGACGGCGGCCGGGCCGCCAGCGCGGTCATGTCGGCCGTCACCAGCCCGACGTCGCCCACGATGGCCGGGCCCCATCGCCGCCCGGCCCGGTCGCCCGGGGTGAGCACCGTCAGCTGACGGAGCCGGATGGGCACCACCTGGCGGGCCCGGTCGTAGGCCGCCCGGGCCGATCGGTCCCCGGTGGCGAGGTAGTCGTCCACGTCGGTCTCGGCGCTCAGGATGCTGTTCTCCACCGTGGTGGCCGCGTCCACGACCTGGCGGGCCCGGCCGGCCACGTTCTGGGCTCGGTCGTCCACGTGGGTGAACCAGAACGTGGTGCCGAGCACCACCACCAGGATGGCGATGGGGACGGCGATGACCACGAGCCCCTTGGTCCGGATGGAGCGGTCGACCCAGCCGGCGGCGAGCCGTGGCCCCCCCGTCGCGTCGGACATGACGGCACCTCTCACCGGGAGACCGAGAGAGGAGGAAGATGTGGTCTCTCGTCCGTCGAGGATAGCGACGGCCCCGTGGCACCGGGGGTTGTCGGCGCGAAGCGGCCCCGGAGGTCTCCGGGGCCGGTCAGCGGGCGCGGCGGTCAGGCACCGCCCGGTTCGGGTCTACGAGGCGCGTCGGCGGGCGGCCAGCCAGGCCTTGCGCAGCTTGCGGCGCTCCTCCTCGGAGGTGCCGCCCCAGATGCCCGACTCCTGGTTGGTGGCCAGGGCGAACTCCAGGCAGGGCTCGATGGCCTCGCACGCCCGGCACACCCGCTTGGCCGCCTCGATCTGCTCGATGGCCGGGCCCGTGGTCCCGACGGGGAAGAAGAGATCGGGTTCCGTGTGCCGGCAGGCTGCCAGCTTTCGCCAGTCGTCGGCATCCCACTCGACCGAGCGGTTCCACATGAGTGCCACGATGACCCTCCTTCGGTACCGTGCCGTGCTCGTCCGTTTACCGTCCGCCCACTTGTGATCCGGATCACTTGGCTGGTCACAAGGGTTGACCGCCAGGATGTGATTCGGTGAACGTGAAACTACTCTCAAGTGCTCACCCCCGCAAGCGGTTATTTGCGCGGGGACGGGGCGGCTCCGGGGGAGGCTAGGGCATGACCGACGGCGGTGTACCGCACCCGGCCTGGCGGCGCCGGCCGGGCCACCCGGTGGCCGTGCTGGCCCACCGGGGCGGGACCGGGCCCTGGCACGAGAACACCCTGGAGGCCTTCGCCGGCGCCCGGCGGGCCGGCGCCGACGGCGTGGAGCTGGACGTCCGCCGCACGTCGGACGGGGCCCTGGTCCTGCACCACGATCCGGAGGTCCCCGATCTGGGCCCGGTGGCCGACCATCGTGTCGACCAGATGCCCCCCTGGATGCCCACCCTGGTCCAGGCCCTGCGCGCCTGCGCCGGGGCGGCGGTCGACGTCGAGATCAAGAACCTGCCCTTCGAGCCCGGCTACGACCCCGACGACCGGGTGGCCGCCGAGGTGGCGGACGTGCTGCGCCGGGGGGCGGCGGAGGGCGGGCCGTGGCCGGACCGGGTGGTGGTGTCGTCGTTCTGGGCCGAGACCCTGGCCGTCTTCGGGGCCGCCGACCGGGCCGCCGGGCGCCGGGGGGGCGCCGTCCCCACCGCGTTGGGCCTGCTCGTGCACCCCGCCCTGGAGGTGGCGGCGGCCCTGGAGGTGGCGGTGGGGCTGGGTTGCGCCGCCCTGCACCCGCACCACTCGCAGGTCGACGCGGCCCTGGTCGACCGGGCCCACGACCTCGGCATGGCCGTGGTCACCTGGACCGTGAACCTCCCCCACGAGCTCGACGCGGTGGTGCGGGCGGGGGTGGACGCCGTTGTCACCGACGACGTGGCCGGGACCCTGGCCCGGCTGGGCCGGGGGTGACGATCGGGGTCGGACCGCCGGCCGGCGCCCCGTGCCGGATTGGTCGAGCGACCGGTTCTCGGGGACAATCGATGCCATGAACGTCGTCGTCTGTGTGAAGCAGATCCCCGATCCGGCCGCCCCCCAGGCCCTGGACCCCCAGACCCACACCCTGGTCAGAGAGGGAAAGCTCATTCTCGACGATTCCGACGCCTACGGCGTCGAGATGGGCCTCCAGCTCGCCGAGCAGGCGGGCGGCGGGGAGGTGACGCTGGTCTCGATGGCTCCCGGCGGGGAGACGTCGGGGCTGCGGACGGCCCTCGCCATGGGGGCGGCCAAGGCCATTCTGGTGAGCGACGACAGCCTGAAGGGGTCCGACGCCCTATCCACGGCCAAGGTCCTGGCCAAGGCGGTCGAGCGGGCCCAGCCCGACCTCGTGATCGCCGCCACCGAATCGACCGACGGGTACACCGGGACGATGCCGGTGCAGCTGGCCGAGCTCCTGGGCCTGCCCTCGGTCACCTTCGCCAAGAAGGTGTCGGTGGGCGACGGGCGCGTGCGCGTCGAGCGCCAGACCGAGGCCGGCTACGACGAGGTCGACTGCCCCCTCCCAGCGGTGGTCACGGTCACGGCCGGTGTCGTCGAGCCCCGCTACCCGTCGTTCAAGGGGATCATGGCCGCCAAGTCCAAGCCGGTGGAGCAGCTCACGGTGGCCGACCTCGGCCTCGAGCCGGGCCAGGTGGGCGCGGCCGGCGCCCGCCAGGAGGTCGTCGACGTGTCGGCGGCCGAGGCGCGCAAGGCCGGCG
>Ga0181526_10003414_pt1 | contig 12971 bp, 19 predicted proteins | sample PEATcosm2014_Bin_35_FD_119750 | JGI IMG/M metagenome (GOLD analysis project Ga0181526, IMG submission 119750) | Peatland microbial communities from MTU Mesocosm Facility, Houghton, MI, USA - PEATcosm2014_Bin06_30_metaG | ecosystem: Environmental > Terrestrial > Soil > Wetlands > Peat | place...
GATGTCGTCGACGAGCAGGACGTCGCAGCCGTCAACCTCGCCGACCACGCTGATCGCCTCGACGGCCGTCGCGCTCAGTCGCCGCTTGGCCACCATCCCCAGGCTCGCGCCCAGGAGGTCCGCGTAGGCGGCGGCCATCTTCATCCCGCCCACGTCCGGCGAGCACACGACGAGGGACTCGCTCGTCACCTTGGAGAGGTACTCGAAGAAGACCGGCGACGCGTAGAGGTGGTCGACCGGGATGTCGAAGAACCCCTGGATCTGCTGGCTGTGGAGGTCCATCGTCAGTATCCGGTTCGCCCCGGCGGAGACGAGCAGGTTGGCCACAAGCTTGGCCGTGATCGGCACGCGGGGCTGGTCCTTGCGGTCCTGCCGCGCGTAGCCGTAGAAGGGCAGCACCGCCGTGATCCGCTGGGCCGACGCGCGCCGCGCCGCGTCGATCATGATCAGGAGTTCCATCAGGTGGTGGTTGGTCGGCGGGCACGTCGACTGGATGATGAAGACGTCGTTGCCCCGGATGTTCTCGTCGATCTTCACGAACGTCTCGCCATCCGGGAAGCTGGTCACCGTGGCGTCGCCGAGGGGTATGCCGATGCTCCGGCAGATGTCCTCGGCCAGCGGCCTGTTGGAGTTGCCGGAGAAGACTCTGAGTCTGGACTCGCTCATGGGCGGACCATCTTGGGGGGCGCCATGCGGGATGCTACCCCAAAATTCACGGGCGCCTCCCAATCCCGCCGGTTTGCCTGAGCGCCTCGTACGCGGCCACGCCCGCGGCCGTGCTCAGGTTCATCGACCTGAGGCCCGGGTCGGCATGCGGGATCGCCACCCTCCATCCGGCGAGCTCGTCGTGCAGCCACTCGGGGGCCCCGCTCCCCTCGTTCCCGAAGACGAGGCCGTCCTCGTCCTCGAAGCGCGCGTCCCAGAACCCGAGCGTCGCGCGCGTCGTGAACAGCCAGAGGCGACGCGGGGCCTTCTCGCTCGACCTGAACGCGGCCCAGTCCGGGTGCTCGTGCACGTCGAGGGAGAACCAGTAGTCCATCCCCGCGCGCCGCAGGTTGCGGTCCGTGATCCTGAAGCCGAGGGGGTGGATCAGGTGGAGCCGCGACCTTGTCAGGGCGCACATCCTCCCCACATTGCCCGTGTTCTGCGGGATTTCCGGCCGGAAGAGGACAATGTGGATCATCGGGGCAACGGCCCCAAAGGCCGTTGTCCCGTCGTTTCTTGCCGATGCTCGGGGCAACGCAAGCGCCTTGCTCGTTGCATTTTGCCAATCGCGCGGTCATGACTTCCATGCCCGCCCAGAATCCCCGCCGTGAAACCCACGCGAAAGAAGAGCGCCCCGCCCGGCCGATCAGTGGTCATTGTCGACGATGAAAAATCCTACGTGGAGCTGATGGCGCAGATGATAGCCGACAACCTGAACTGCAAGGTCCACGCGTTCACAAACCCCGTCGACGCGCTCGATAACCTGGCCGGCATCTCGGCGGGGGTCGTCGTGACGGACTACTCGATGCCCCAGATGGACGGGATCGAGTTCATACGGCATGCGTCGAAGGTGACCCCCCGGTCGGCGTTCATCATGATCTCCGGCCACGACCTCGATCCGGTGATGGACCAGCTTGCGCGACTGAAGAAGCTCAAGATGCGCATGCAGAAGCCGTTCGGGTGGCGCCCCCTGACCGAGGCCGTCCTCAAGGTGTGGCCGGGCGGCGATTCGCCCGTCCTTAGGGAGAAGGGTTGAGGCGCCCGCCGCCGCGGCATTCAGCCGCCGACGCAGATGCCGGCGTTGTCCGCCGCCAGCATTCGCCCCTCGCTCGGCATCCCGGCCCGCGCAAATGCCGCCGTCATCGACCCGTGGACCGCGGCCGCATTCGCCCGCTCGCAGACGCAGAGCACGCTGGAGCCGCTTCCGCTGAGCCAGCCCGTCCAGGCGCCCGCCGCGACGCCGGCGGCGATCGCCTCCCGTCCGCCGGGTATCTGCGGCAGGCGGTAGGGCTCGTGGATGAAGTCGCCCGAGACATTGCGCAGCTGCCCGTAGTCGCGCGACGCGAACGCGGCCACGAGGTAGGCCGCGCTGTTGACGCTCTTGACCGCGTCGAAGAACGGCAGCGTGGCCGGCAGCGCGCCCCGCGACTCCTTGGTCACGAGCTCCACCGGCGGGGAGACAACGACGAACGCGACGTTCGCGGGCACCTCGAACCGCTGAGAGTCCACGTAGGCTCCCGTCGAAGGGTCGGTCCTGGAGACGCAGAAGCCCCCGAGGATGCCCGCGCCCGCGTTGTCCGGGTGCCCCTCGATCCCGGAGACGAGGGCGACCAGGCGCCTGCGCCCGAGCGCCGTCCCGTGAAGGGCGTCGAGGCCGGCGAGGACGCCCGCGATGACCGTCACGCTTGATCCAAGGCCGCGGGCCGGAGGGACGTCGCCCTCGATCCTGTACCGGAACCCCGCGGCGGGGCGCCCCGCTGCGCGGGCGAACGCCGCCGCGGCCTCGGCCACCATCCCCTGGGCCCTGGAGTCGGCCGGCCTCTCGGGCAACGGCTCGGCCCCCGCCGCGCCGGTGATCGTCACGCGGTTGTACAGGTCGAGAGCCAGGCCGATCGTGTCAAAGCCCGCGCCGCAGTTCGACGTGCTTGCGGGGACCCGCACGACAACAGAGCCGGCGGCCTTCATCCGCGGCGCGACCTCAGCGCCTTGTTGATCTCGCGCATCTGTGCCTTTTTCTTCAGATCCTCGCGCTTGTCGAAGAGCTTTTTGCCTGTGCAGAGGGCGACCTCGACCTTCACGAGGGCCCCCTTGAAGTACATCCGGAGCGGGACCAGGGCCTTTCCGCCCGCGTTGAGCGCGAGCTCGACCTTGCGGATGTCGCCCCGGTGCAGGAACAGCTTTCGAACCCGCTTGGAGTCGTGGTTCAGGATGTTGCCGAAGAGGTAGGGCTCGATGTGGGCGCCGTACATCCAGACCTCGGACTTCTCCACGCGGCAGAACGCGTCGCTGATCTGGGCCTTGCCTGTCCGGATCGACTTGACCTCGGTCCCTTGCAGCTGGATCCCGGCCTCGAACCGCTCTCCCACCTCGAAATCGCGGAAGACCTTCGAGTTGCGTATCTCGGAGAGCCGGGGGGGCCCTTTCTTGTTCGCGGCCATGGAAGGCGTCGTTTGCGAAGCCTGCGAACGACCGCCGCCAGCCGCGCCCGGGGCGCGCCCTGCGGTCAGTTCTCGCCGGCCTCGAAGCTGATCTTGTCCTCGATTATCTCCCGCAGCGCGATGTCCTCCGGCGAGAGCTTCTCCAGCGACTCTACCAGCGGGCGGTTGCCGCGCTTGAGCTGCTTGACGCGGCGGGACACCACATTGATTAGGATGTTGGGGTCCAATATCTTGCCGAGCGCCTGTTTGATGTAGTCGTCCCTCATATCGGTGTGTGTTTCAATTCGGAAACGGCGAAACTGGCGAGGCAATAAGGGGGGTCAAGGGCGAATTTCTCCTTGTCTTGGGAGGGGCCGGGGAATACCAGATTCACCCTTTAACTCCCAACTTTCGCCACCTTCACGCCATGTCCCAGCACAAAAGCCTCCAAGGATCGAGCGGTCTCGTCGTCAAGCGCAATGTGCTCAAGCGTTTCGAGCGCATCGACTTGCTGAAGAAGCGCGGCTATTGGAAGCCCGGCGACCGCGTCCAGGGCCTCCGCAAGACTAAGCCGGACGTCTGAGCGGCCCTTGCACGACCTGGTTCAGCGCCTCCTCGCCTCGTACCAGCACGCGCTGCAGACGGGCGGGTACCCGTACATAGTATTCCTGATGGCGCTTGAGAGCTCGGTGGTCCCGCTGCCGAGCGAGCTGGTAATACCCCCGGCGGTGCTGCTCGTCGGCGCGGGAAACAGCTCAATGACCTATCTGGGGATCATACTGGCCGCGACGCTCGGCAGCTGGGCGGGGGCAAGCATCATGTACTGGGCCGCGAGGATAGCCGGCCGGCCGCTTGTCCTCAGGTTCGGCAGGCTCGGATCCACGCTTTCCGACAGATTGCTGCGACTCGGGAAAATCGGGATCCTTCCCGCGTGGGTGGTCAGGCACGTCTTCATCACTCCGGACCAGGTCGAGCATGCCGAACGCTGGTCCCAGAGATTCGGCAGCTTCGGGATCTTCCTTTCTAGGATGCTCCTCGTCGTGCGGCACCTGATCGGCATCCCGGCCGGGATTGTCCGCATGAATTTCCTGAAGAACTCGCTCTACACGCTCCTGGGATCGGCCGTATGGTGCGGTGTGCTGGTGTACGTTTCCTTCGTCGCGGGCAGGGACGAGCGCCTCATGCACGGCGAGATCAGGGAGATCACGCTCTGGGCCGCCGGGGCGGCGGTCGTCCTTGGCTCGGCCTACTATTTCCTGGTCCACCGGTATTCGCGAAGGGTGGCCTAGCGGCCGGCGAACGCGGCCCTACCGCAGGGCCCACTGGCCCGCGGCGGCCATGAGGGCCACGAGCGCCCACTGCGGGATCCCGAGTTTCCCGAGAAGGAAGCACGCCGCCACAACTGCGGCGGCGTCGCGCACGCCCCCGATGGACTCGGTGCACAGAGGCCGGTAAAGGGCGGCGAGCAGGATCCCAACAACGCAGGCATTTGCGCCATTGAGCGCCGCGCGCGCCCACGAGCGGCCGCGAAGCAGGTGCCAGAAGGGATAGGCGCCGCCGACGAGGAGGAACGCCGGCAGAAATATTGCGACAAGGCCGAGCGCGCCCCCCGTCCACGGATGGGGCCCCTTCTCGATCGCCGTCCCGAGGAATCCCGCAAACGTGAACAGCGGTCCGGGCAAGGCCTGCGCCGCGCCGTATCCCGCCAGGAACGACTGGTCGCTGATCCATCCCGGCGGGACCACCACGCTGCGCAGGAGCGGGAGCACGACATGGCCGCCCCCGAACACAAGGGAGCCCGCCCGGTAGAATCCGTCGAACGCGGCCAGCTGCCTGTCGCGGGCCACGGTCGCGAGTATGGGCAGGAGAAAGAACAGCGCAGCAAACAGCGCAAGGGACCCGGCGGCCCAGCCGTGCTCGCGGGTCAGGCCGGACGGACGCGATTCGCCGGGTTCGCCCGCGCCGCGATAGATCCAGAACCCCGCGAGGGCGCATAAGGCGATCGCCCCGACCTGGCTGGCTGACCCGGGAACGACAAGGACCGCGGCAGCGGAGGCCGCCGCGAGGAGCCGGCGCGGCCAGTCGGGGCACAGCCTGGAGCCCATCCCCCATGCGGCCACGGCGACAACCGCGACCGCCGCGAGCCTGAGGCCGTGGAGCCAACCCGCCTGCCTGAGGTCGCCCAGTGATGAGATGCCATACCCGAACCCGATCATTGCCGCGGCGGACGGAAGGATGAAGCAGAGGGAGCCGATGAGCGCGCCCGCCAGCCCCGCGCGGCGCATCCCGAGGGTGAACACCACCTGGGTGCTCGCGGGCCCGGGCAGGAACTGGCACAGGGCCACCATGTCCGCATAGGCCGCGTCGTCGAGCCAGCGGCGCCTCTCGACAAATTCCCTCCTGAAGTATCCCAGGTGGGCGACAGGCCCGCCGAACGAGGTCAGGCCGAGCCTGAGGAACGCGCCAGCCACCTCGGTCAGGTCTTTCAGTTTCGGCAAGGGAGCTCGATTGTTTTCAGGCCGTGGTCTCGCCTGGGCGGACTAAAGCGGAGGGCAGACGCAACCTGCCGTCCAGATGATTCGCGTCACCGACGGCACGGCTACCGCCTCGCAGGGGGTGCGCCGGACGCGGGAGCCGAATCCGAGGGGTGGTCAACTTGATACTGCTGTTCGCATCTCACGGATTTGCTGCATCCGAAGCAGGCTGGCCGAAAGGAGATCGGCTCAGATAGGCGTTTGGTATCGACTTCTCGAGCCATGATCATTTCGGGGAGACGAGCCTCCATCGGCGGACCAAACCCGCAAACGATGGCGTCGCCATTCTTGGGGTTTGCAAAGGTTCCAAACATCTTATCCCAAACCGGGAGATCGGAATAATTCCTCGAGTGCCGGTCACGCTGATGATGAATCCGGTGCGACTCCGGCCTTTGGAACCAATGCCCAAGCCAGCGGGGTGTGTGGATGTTCCAGTGGTAAAACATCTCACCGAACGCGATCAGCATCGTGTAGCAAGCCCCCTGCCTAGTCGAGCATCCCATGATTGGATAGGTCACGATGGCGCTCAGCATCGAATTAATCACGATTTCGGCAGGATGCTTATAGAACGATGTGAGAATCTCGAGGCGCGACGCCGAATGATGGATCTGGTGCGCGATCCGCCACCAAAACGCCGACTCATGTCGAATCCGATGCCACCAGTAAAAGACGAAGGTCGAAAAGAAATAGGTGATGAGCGCGCCCAACCAAGTCGGCAGAGCAGCCAGATGAAATATTGATCCCGCCTGCAGCCATTGATTCCACGTCCTACCTGCAACAATCACCGTGAGGATCTGGAAGAGATTTAATGCGATCGACCAGAAGAGCCATTTGGGAACTCTTGGAAGGCGTGTGGCCGGGAATATTCGTTCGGCCGCAAGCATCAATAGGCCTCCAACGCAGCTGATAACGAGGGCATTCATTCAACGTCCCGAATGACGGCGCCATCGGGGGCGCGGCTCCTGCGCCGGTAGTTGGTCATGCATCGCTGTCACTCAAGCAGGCTCAGGAGCAGGGCGCCGATCCCGCATACGAGCATCAGCACGCCGCTGGCGCGGACGAGCCTTCGACGGCCCCGAACCTGCTCCGGAGAACCGTCCTTCAAAACGAACCGTGGGCCAACGGATACCAGGAAAAGCCCGGCAGCCAGCACCGGCCACCAACTCCAGCGGAGCATCAATTCAAAAGGGGGCCTCATGGCTGGAACGCGTCTTGGCGCCTAACTCTCCAGGTAAGCCTTGAGCGGCTTCCAGTAAGCCTTTCGCCAACCCGCTGTTTTCTCCCGGAAGTCCGATGCAGGCACGCCGACCTGGGTGAACGAGAGCCTTGTCCGGCCTCCGGCCTTGCGGGAAAGCGCGAACGTGACGATCGAGTATGTCCCGGCGGGCCAGTTCCTTGACCGCCACGCCTGGACAATCCGCCTGGATGGGACCAGCTCCAGGATGAATCCCTCGAGGTATCCGCCGTAGCAGGTGAACGCCCCTCCCTCCTTCCGGGATATTTTCGCGGGATTGCCGGTGAACTTCGCGTGTTTCCTCTCGTCCATGAGCGCGGCATAAACTCTCCTCGGGGTCGTCGCGACGGTCACTGTCTGGCGGATGGTCCTTGTCATGTTGGTTTTTCGTTCGGTCCCGGGCCGGAGTCATTGGTCGTCCCCCGCCCCGCCGCCAAGATTGGCCGGCAAGCTGCCGGGAAGAAAGAAGTAATAGAGCATCAGCCACCATCCCCAAGAAAGCCGGTAGAGAACCAGCGGCGCCGCGAGCCCAGCCACTAGCGCTATCGACACGGATGCGGTCGCGCCCAGCCTGCCGGAGGCGTAGAGGACCAGCACCGGGACTATGATGCCGAACGCGGTGATCCCGTAGTTTATCACGAACGGTCCGAGGAACGCCCCGTCCCCGTTCTCTATCCTCAGGCCGCAGGCCGGGCAAGATACGTTGACCTTGAACATCCGGCCGCTCTGGAAAAGCGTGCGCCCCCCGCAGTTGGGGCAGCGGCACATGAACCCGTTGCGCAGGGCCTGGAACCGCGTGACTCCCACGGCGAGACTGGGGCCGCCCGCGCTACGGAGCGGGGGTCGCTCCCCTGTAGTGGATCGTCCGCACCTTCTCCAGTGTCGCAAGGCCGGCCGGCATCATCCCGTCAAGGACGGGAAGGAAGTCGTTGATTTTCGCCTCGCTGTCGACGATTTCGATGACGATCGGCAGGTCGTCCGAGAGCCGCAGGATCTTGGTGGTGTGAAGCCGGCTGGACTTCCCGAATCCCATGGAGCCGCGAAGGACGGTCGCCCCGGCCAGGTGCATCTCGCGGGCCTTGAGCACGATCGCCTCGTGGAGGGGCTTGTGCTTGTACCGTGCGGCTTCGCCGACGAGGATCCGAAGGAGGAACGAGTCTGTGGGTATTTCCATGGTCATGAGCCTTTCATTGAGTTGATGAGCGCGCCGGCCATGTGGCCGAGCCAGACGGCGGCGAGGCAGAAGACGACGGAGCCGGCGACGTTGCCGCCGGCGTGCAGCCACTCGCCGTCCTGGGCGAGCTTCAGGGTCTGGAGGCTGAAGGCGGAAAATGTCGTGTAGCCGCCGCAGATGCCTACCATGAAGAACTGGCGGCCCTCGGCGCTAACGAACCACCGGCCTTCCGGCGGCTCGGTCAGGGTCGCGAAGAAGCCGATCAGGAACGACCCGGTTATGTTGATGATCAGAATGTCCCAGGGGAACGACCGCCCAAAGTGGTTGGCCACGTAGCCGCTCAGCGCGAAGCGGCAGACGCCCCCGAGGGCGCTGCCTACCGCTATCCAGATGTAGAGTGCCATGATGAATCTAAAGCGTTGATTCGCAGTAGGAGTCATCGGCCGGGGGATTCCGGCAGTTTACCCGCAAGGCGAGAAGGCAGATTCCATTGCCGGCCGAGATCGTGGCGTATGGCTGCATTCGCGCAATCCAAAAGGACCCTGGGACCCCGGGAGGTGTCTAGGAGGTGCGCCCCCGGCGCGAACATGGACAAGACCAACCTCTCCTTCCTCATGGCCCTGCTCGGAACCGGCTGCTGGGCCGTGTGCTTCTGGTGGATGTACCGGATCTCCGAGAAGCAGAACCACCTCCTGGACAGGCTCGGCGAGCAGGGCAAGCGGATCGAGAAGCTCTCCAAGATCGAGCACGACCTGATCAAGGAGGTTCATCCTCAGGTCGGCGACATCAAGGAGGGAATGCAGGAGATGATCGCCGCCGTGAAGGAGAACACGGAGAGCAACAACCAGCCGGCGGCCAAAACAAAGAAGGGCGCGTAGGAGCGGCGGAGCCCCGCGCCCGTTGGCCGCCGGGGGTCCGCAGGGGCATTAGTCAGCGATAGTTCTTGTCGTCCAGGCGCCTCATATCCATGTCGTCCGCCAGGATCCCCAGGGTCACCGCGGCGAACGTGAACACCGTCGTCCCCGGCTCAAGATGCCCGCCGAATGCGCGGTTGGGATCGGCCAGGACAATGTGGGGGTGGAGCTGGCCGTTTATCACGTAGCCGCTCATTCCTATGATGTCGGCCGGTCCCTCCGGGTCCTTGAAGAAGATGTTCCTGGAGGGGAGCGTGTTGTTGCTGACCGTGTGAAGCGAATAGCTGCGCACCGAGCCGACCGCTCCCAGGATGACGGCGTTCCGGATGTGGAGCTCGTTCACCATGCGCTCCAGCCCGGCCAGGAGGTCGGCCTGGTACTTGAACCGAAGGACGACGACCCTGTCGATCTTCCCCTCGATCGCATAGACATCGGGCACGTCCGGGCTGTTGGGCTTCGAGTCTTCGGCGGGCGTCGTGGTGCGCACGACCTCGGTGCGGGTCTCGGCGCCGGAGGCCATGCCCGGCAGGAGGGCAAGCAGTGCTGCGATTGTGATCGTTTTCATGTTTTGGGGATCTAAGGGGATTGCGCCGGGCTCTCGGGGCCGGCGCGGCCCCTTCGCGAGCAAAAGGGTTCGGACGCCCCTTGGCGACAAACTCATTGGCCTGGGGCGCCATTTGCGGCCCAAGGCGGCCGAGGCCGACCGGCGGCCTTCCCTCAGGGGACGGCGAGGCGTTTCCGCCCCATCCGCGCGCGCCACCGCAGGGCGACCGTGACGAGGCCTATCAACGCCGGAACCTCGACGAGGGGCCCGATCACCGCGGCGAACGCCGCCCCCGACGCTATTCCGAACACTCCGACGGCCACCGCTATTGCCAGCTCGAAATTGTTGCCGGACGCCGTGAACGCCAGGGTCGCCGCCCGGGGGTAGTCCGTGCCGGCGCGCAGGCCCAGCCAGAAAGTCCCCGTGAACATGATCCCGAAGTAGGCCAGAAGCGGGAGCGCGATGCGCAGGACATCGAGCGGGATCCGCAGCACGGTGTCGCCCCTCAGGCTGAACATCACGACAATGGTGAACAGCAGCGCGATGAGAGTAACCGGGCTTATCGCCGGCAGGAATCTGTTGTCGTACCACTCCACGCTGGCGCCCCGCCTCAGTCCGAACCTCGACGCCAGCCCCCCAAGGAACGGCACGCCGAGGTAGATGAACACGCTCTTCGCCACAGCGGCCATCGTCACACCGGACAGGTCGAGGCCGCCAAGCCTCACTCCAATGAGCGGCGGCATCACCTTCAGGAAGAACCACGCCATCGGCGCGAAGAAAAAGACCTGGAACAGGGAGTTCGCCGCCACCAGCCCGGCGCAGTACTCGCGGCTTCCCCCGGCAAGCTCGTTCCAGACGATCACCATCGCGATGCACCGGGCGAGCCCGATGAGGACCAGGCCCGCGAAATACTCAGGGCGGTCGCGCAGGAAGATCACCGCGAGCGCAAACATGAGCGCCGGGCCGACGAGCCAGTTCTGGAGCAGCGAGAGCGCGAGCACCCTCCTGTCGCGGAACACGTCGCCGAGCTCCTCGTAGCGCACCTTCGCCAGGGGCGGGTACATCATGAGGATCAGGCCCACCGCGATCGGCACCGACGTCGTCCCGACGCTCCAGGCGGTCAGCGCCCTCGGAAGCGCCGGAAGGAAGCGCCCGGCGAGCACTCCCGCCGCCATCGCGAGGAAGATCCAGCCCGTGAGGTACCGGTCGAGAAACGAGAGCTTCCCCAGGATCGGGTTCACGGCAGGCGAGTCTCCCCGGGGACCCCCGGCATCCCGCCGCTCATTTTCCCGCCCTGTTGAGGCTTTCCTCCCCGGTCTTGAAACGCTCCCCAATCGCCTGCACCCGCAGCGAGTCTATCTGGGCCTCCGGGAGCGCGCAAAGGAGGTCGATGCGACTCGAGATCTGGGAGGCCACCTGGACGAAGGCCCACTTTCTCTGCTCCTCCGTGCCGTCCTGGGCGGCGGGGTCGGGAGAGCCGAAGTGCGCCGTGATCGGCTGGCCCGGGAAGACGGGGCAGGATTCCCTGGCGTTGTCGCAGACCGTGATGACCAGGTCGAACGCGACGCTCCTGAACTCGTCCCATGACTTGCTCCGGGCGTCGCCCGCGTCGATCCCGTAGCGGTCCTTGAGCACCCAAAGGGCCAGCGGGTTGACCCTTCCCGTCGGGTGCGAGCCCGCGCTGTAAGTCTCGAAGCGCCCCCTGCCCTTCAGGCGCAGGAGGTATTCGGCGATGACGGAGCGCGCGGAATTGCCCGTGCAAAGGATCAGGACCTTGTAGGGGCGCCTGCTCATGGGCTTGAGGCCGGCCGGCGCGCGGACCTGGCCTGCGCAGGGGAACAGCAGATGGGGCTGCTCGCCCCGAGCTTGGCCTCCAGCCTGCGCCGCCTCTCGGAGTCGCGGCGGAAGAACTCGTTCTCCCTCACGCAATCCTGAAGGCACGCGAGGTTGGCGCGGAGCTCGGGCGACTGCTTCAGGGGCAGCCGGTAGATCATCCAGTTCGCCTTCCTGCGGGACTCGACAAGGCCGTGCGCCCGAAGGTAGGCGAGGTGTTTTGAGACCGTCACCTGCGGGGCCCCGAGGATCTCCTGGATGTGGCAGACGCAGAGCTCGCCTCCCTGCAGCAGGTGCAGGATGCGCAGGCGCGTCTCGTCGCACAGGCACTGGTAGATTTGGACAAGGCTCATGGCCGTCAGCAGCACCTGCCCGCGGGACCGGGCGAGCCTTCAACGCAGGATCCCAGCCCGCACGCCTCCCTTGCCAGGCAGTCCGTGTGCTTCTCCCCCAGGGTGAACCTCAGCTCGCGGCCCTCGACCGCGAACCCGACGACGGGATACTGCGAGATCGAGCAGCCTTCGTACTCGACCTCGACGTCCAGCCCGTCGGAGGGGACGACCGTTTCCGCCAGCTCGAGGATCGACAGCAGCTTGCCCGGCGCCAGCCGGTGGCCCGGGTCGTCCCCGGACACCCAGACCTGGAGAACCGCCGCCTCGGCCGAGCGCCTGGCGCCGCCGCAGTCGATGAAGTTCTTGGCTACGTGGCCAACCTCCGTGACGTGAAACTCGGCGGGTATGGGGTCCCCGTCGGGAAGCACGAAAAGCAGCGCTTTGTCGCAATGCTCGCGGAGGGCCGTCTTGAGGTTCCCCAGATTAATACCCGTATAGGTATATACCTTTATAGGCATATGCAAGCCCCAATCTGCCGCGCCGGGCGGCCCGGGAGCCACCGGCGCATGTCGTTGGCGGGCAATGGCGCCGGTGCCGCCGGGCCCAATCCCCTAGAATGGCTGCCCGGCCTGGATTCGAACCAGGACTAGGTGAGTCAAAGTCACCGGTGCTACCATTACACCACCAGGCAATAAAGTGAGCCGAGGAACCTGCCGCCCCGACGCTAGTGCGGTCAAGGTGGGAATCGAGCCCGTTTGCACTGGGGAGTTGACGCCCTATTTGCCCAATTGTTTCATTCGTGCCCATGCACGCATCCCTACCCGTCGACCCCAGGGTGAAGTACAAGCGCATCATCCTGAAGCTCTCGGGCGAGCTCCTGCGCGGGGAAAAGTCGGGCGACCCCATCGACGCCGAGGCCCTCGAGCGCACCTGCAAGCAGATCAAGGAGATCCACGACCTCGGGGTCCAGATATGCGTCGTCATCGGCGGCGGGAACATCTTCCGCGGCCTCACGGGAGAGAAGCGCGGGGTCGACCGGACGACGGGGGACTACATGGGGATGCTCGCGACCGTGATAAACGGGATGGCGATCATGGACCGCCTCGAAAAGATGGGCGTCATGACCCGCGTTCAGAGCGCGATCCCGATGAACCAGATCGCCGAGCCGTTCATCCTTCGGCGCGCCATCCGCCACCTGGAGAAGGGGCGCGTGGTCATCTTCGTCGCGGGCACGGGCAACCCCTACTTCTCGACCGACACGACGGCCGCGCTGCGGGCCTCGGA
>Ga0181526_10003416_pt1 | contig 12969 bp, 9 predicted proteins | sample PEATcosm2014_Bin_35_FD_119750 | JGI IMG/M metagenome (GOLD analysis project Ga0181526, IMG submission 119750) | Peatland microbial communities from MTU Mesocosm Facility, Houghton, MI, USA - PEATcosm2014_Bin06_30_metaG | ecosystem: Environmental > Terrestrial > Soil > Wetlands > Peat | place...
AACTTCAACGGCGATAGCGCCGAAGCTTACAACAGGAAAGTCATTCCGACGGAGGTCGGTTACGACCATGGACCTCATGACTTGACACCCACTCATCGGCCGTGATCGCCGAAGCCAGTGACAGCTCACCGCAGAGCACGGTCGCCGCCACAATTTCGGCAAATGCCTGCACACGCTCTTGGCCATAGCAGCCGAGTACCTCGAGGCATTCGCGTTGTGTCGGTAGGCCGGTCCCGCCACCAATGGTGGCGACGACGAGAGAAGGGATCGTGACGGAGACGTAATAGCTGCCATCGGGGCGCACCTCGCTAAAGCTGAAGCCAGCCGAGGACTCGGCCACGTTCGCGACGTCCTGGCCGCAGGCGACGAATATGGCTGCGATTCCATTCGCGTAGTGGGCACCGTTGCTGATCGCACCGGCGAGCAGGCTGCCCATGTTCGAAAGCTGGCGCAGCCGATAGAGGTCCTTGGCACCCGTGTGCATCACCTCTTCGAGCAGCGCAGCCGGCAGCGTCGCTTCGGCCACTACCCGCTTGCCGCGGGTATGGAGGTTGTTCAAGCTCGAATGCTTCTTGTCGGTATCCAGGTTGGCGGCGAGCGCGAAGTCCGTGAGCCCGCGGGGTTGCTGATTGATCATCCACTGACACACCTCATGGACTGACTTCGTCACCATATTCTGGCCGGCCGCGTCGCCAGTGGTGAAGTTGAAGCGGAGCCAACGCATCGGGCCCAGCGCGTATTGCTCGATGTCGCGAAGACTCCCAAACCGGGAGGACTCGTCGGCCTTGGTCTTGATGATGGCGAAATTCTGTTCAACCCATTGGCCGAAGTCGCGAGCAGCTCGGGCGTCTTCGAACACAAACACCGGTGCCCGCTGCATGGCGTCGTCGATGACCGTAGCTGTGACACCACCCGCCGCGCGAGTAAGACGCATCCCCCGGCCGTAGCTCGCGACCAGAGTACCTTCGGTGGTTGCCAGAGGCACGAAATACTCCCCCGATGCGTGCTCGCCATTGACGAGGAGTGGACCGGCGAAGCCCAGCGGCACCTGCGCCACACCGCTGAAGCCCTCCATGTTCCCGGGTAGGACACCGGGATCGAACGAGAAGGCGGCGACGTGATGGAGCCGCGCGCCCGTCTCCGCGCTCACCACCTGGCGCCGCGCCGCAGCGGCACCGTGGGTGTAGTCATCACCGTCCTCACGTGGAAGCTGGCGCACTGTCCCCCTCCCTGCATGGCCACGATGAATTGCTTCGATTCCCACAACCCATGCTCTCACCCCTGCTTCTCGTTGGCCACCCACAACGCGGGCTGCCACGTCCTGATTGTTAAGACCACTTGATCTCTAGGAGTGGCACCCGGTGGCTTCGAAGGACGGGTTTCCCGCGAGCTATCCGGCCGAACCCCGAACGAACCCGGCTGCGATTCTCCGGGACAGTGTCCCCGGCTCGGCCCACTCAGCTAGGCTTCGAGCTTCCTCCTCATTCCTCGCACAGAATGCCCTTCACCCTGAGATGCCGGTACGCCGTCCAGTTGGGTGTGGCTCGTAAGAGGCTCGTTAGCCGTAGATGTCGAGGAGCCGGAGACGGCTGGCGTCGAGGCGGTCGAGCATCACGGTGGCGAATCGCTTCATGATTTCGTAGCCGAACGCGGGGTCCGAGTCTGCCTTGCCGCGAAGGCAGGCGGCGTCGACGGCGACCGCTCCGACCGGCTCCAAAGCCCGAGCGTCCAAATGCCAGCGGTAGGGAGGGAAAAGCCAAGACCATCCGACCACGTCCCCCGGACCCAGGGTCTCAACGACTATCGGGCCCCGACCGGGGGAGTGTACTTCGAGGTTCACCTTCCCTCGGCGCACCAAGTACAGAGAGTCGGCCGCTTCGCCCTCGCGCAACAGGAAACTGCCCGCCGCGAAGGCGACGTTCTTCGCGCACCCGGCCACGAGATCGACGGCATCACCGGGCAGACCACTGAGGAGTGGATGGTGAGAGACGAGATCAGCTATCTGTTCAGCCACTTCAACCCCATTCGATCGGTCGGCCGACGTTTTCAGTCTGCGCGTGGCCGGCTCGATGCGGTAGGGACGAACGTCCCAAAGGTGCGGCTACCAGGACACTTGCGGTGGACCGCCCGGGTTCTCGATCCCGGCGCCTCGGGATCAACGGGGACGCTCACGGCGCCCGTGACGCGGCACCTTCCGGCGAAAGTGGGGCGTTGCCGAGCAGCAGCCCTCACACGATCACCACGATTGACCTTCGATCACTGCCCGCCCCCCGCCAGATTCGCTGCGCTGACGAGCCGCAAGGACCTTGGGCTCTGTTCGGCCGGTGCGGTTGGGACCACCATGGCCGGGTGGAGCTTTTGGATGCGAAAACAGCAGAAGAAGCTACATCCGGACGCTTCGGCGCCGAGCGTCCCGTCCGGCATCACCGGGTCCGTACGACACTCGTGGTGCTGCTGTCGCTGGTCATCCTCTTCGTCCTGGTTTCGGTGGTGCTCACCCTTGAAGGGCGAGCCCGCCCGGTGACCGTGAACCAGGCCATCAGCCGCTATCACTCAGACCCTTCGGCCGACCCGGGCACCCACCCGCCTCCGGGCGTTTACTCGTATCAGGGCACGGGCACCGACAGACTGACCTTCCCGCCTCTCTCCCAGGCCGAGGGTCCGACGCTGCCGGGCACCGTCGAGATCCAAGCCGATGGGTGCTGGAGCTTCCGCATCGACTACTCCACCAACCACTGGCAGTCCTGGACCTACTGCGCACGCCCCACCGGTCTTGTGGAGACAGGCGGACTGGTCTGGCAGCGTTGGATGGTCGGTCCAGTGGTCGAGACGAATCTGTCGACGTTGCGGTGTTCGCTGCCGTTGCTGAGCATCCCGTCGGTGCCCGCCGCGGACAAGGTGTGGCCCGCCCGCTGCACGGGTACGTCGACTCAAATACACGGCACCCTGGTCACTGTCGGGGCCACCCGCTTCCTCGGCCAGCCGATCCTGACGATCGCCGGGCACAAGATCCCTTCTGTCCACATCGAGGTGCAGTGGAAGCTGAGTGGGCCACAGGTCGGCTCAGAACGTGACGATCTGTGGTTCGACGCCCAATCCGGGCTCCCGCTCCAGAACCGCCGGAGCATCCAGGTCCGCACCGGAACCCCGTTCGGTCCTTCGACCTACACCGAGAACGGGGAGTTCGTCCTCCGGAACCTGACACCAAAGACCTGACCGCAACCGATAGCGCCCCGGCCCCAGCGGTATGACGCACCAGCGGCATGGACAAGCGGGCGCTCTTTGAGGGATCTGGGTTTGCAATCACACCTCATCGGAGGACGCGTCCTACAGGGGAATCAGTGCGGTTCCAACCTCGGACGCGGCAGCGGGAGTGGGATCGAGCCACTCGCGCAGCGCCTCATAGACAGTGGGATGGTTGAGCAGATTGAAGTGGTGGAGCCCCCCGAAGTGACGCGAGTGCTCGACCGGGAAGGGGATGTCCCCGCCATCACGGGATTGGCCGCGGGCACTGTCTGGTTGGACGAGCAAGTCGCCCACCAATCGACCGAGCGGGTTGTTGCGGCTTGTCGTCACCGTGGCGCTGATCGCATAGTGATTGGCCCAAGGGATGAGCGGAACGTCGTTGGGTACGCGCTTCGATCCGGGGCTACCGTTGTCCCAATCCTCGTCGAGCAGATAGCCGGCACTTAGATCCTTGACTCCCACGCTGCGCCTGTCGAGGACCGAAGCCAGCGGCCGACTCTCATCGAGCTTGGCGAACACGCCGCTAAGACGTCTCACCCACTGCTCGAGGCCCGCGCCCTTATGCGGAGTGCCGAGGTAGAAGACGTGTCGCAGCACCGTCACCCACGAATGGTTCGTCTTATGCCCATAGTGGCACGCGCTGCGGGAAACCAGACCACCCATCGAATGACCTATAAGGATCAATTCGGTTACCGGAGTGGGCCAGGCTGCCACCACATCGTCGAGGAGCGAGGCGAGGTGTTGTCCGTTCTCTGAGATGTGGAGGCCGGTGTTGAAGCGCAGATACACAGCGGTATAGCCAAGATCTTCAGCGAGCCGAGAACCATAGGTGGATTCGGTGCCCAAGCCATGGCGGTCCGCGTGCAGCCTCCAGGACTCCTCGGTTTCGCCCAAGCCGTGGAGGAACACTGCCACCTTCGACGTCGCCTCGGGAAATGCGACTTCGAGAGGCTCGCGCCGAGGCACCACGTCAGCTCGGTCACGTCGAACGGCCATCGGGATCGCCAATGGGCTGCCCTGGACGGCAAGCTCATCTCCCAGGATCGCGTTCAGCACTGCCAATGCCAGGTTGCTCCTCGGAGTCGACCCTGCCGGAAGGCCTGAACCCGCGGCAGCGCCGACAAGTTCGCTGGCAGCCATGCCGGCGACCAGACCCGTCTCTCGGATCAAGGTGTAGACGCCCGAGGCGATGACGTCGTGGATGACTCGGACAGGGAAGCTGACAGGAGCAGTAACTGCAAAGGTTCTGCCTGCGACAGCACGATGCACCTGCTCGACGTGCGAGACAGTGTCAGCGACCGTCCGAGTAGCCAGTTGGCCGCTGGCCCGGATCTCCTCAGACTTCATTACCCTCCCCTGAGCGAGAACTCCATTCTACCAACATGGCTCTTGCGCGATGGGAACCTGCCGAAGGCCTCTACTTCGCGTCTTGTCCTTCTGATGAGAATGGGACTAGCCACACAGTGGCGATTGAAGTGCAAAGAGAGTGAGAAAACCATGACCACCACAGAGACCGGATCTGGCGGCCCTGATCGTGTCATCGAGTCGCTTCACAATGCCGGGAACACGGCGCTTGAATCGGTGCGGAGGTTTCTTGACACCGTAAATAGTGTATTTCCGGATGTGGGTGCAGACAACGGTCCGCGCCAGCAGATCATCGATTCGGCGTTCAAGATGACCGAGGAGCTTGTCGGCACGTCGACCCAGCTTGCTCAGAGGATCGTAAAGGCGAGTCAGGACGCTCTGGGCGAGGTCGACAAGAAGGCCGGAACGCTCTCGGACCGGCGCTGAGGTGTACAGAGACGACTCAACTCTTTGAGCAACCTGGTCGGCGTCGCTCGACATATCCACGGTCACCTCGGTAGACACGAACGCGACCTCGACCCGTCCCGATTTCATCGGTTCCTGGAGAACCAGCTGAGTGCAGGAAAGGGGCTGCCGCAGAAAAGTTGCCTTTGTACTGGACACCGCCGTGTCGACGTCGCACGTGGTAGACCTACCGACCATAAGAGACGATCCCGTGGCAGCGGCGACGCGAACCTCCCCCACTTGGGAGCGATACGCGTGGGTGGCGGGGATCCTCTACGTCCTCGCAGTCGTGGCGGAGTCCGCGGTCGGGCTCGGGGTCGGGATCAACCAGAACGACTCGGCTGCGAAGATCGCGACCGAGCTCGCCGACCACAGGACGCGGCTGGTGGTGGTCGAGGGCCTGTGCGTCGTCTACGCCGCCGTATTCCCGATCTACCTCTGGAAGCTCTACGACCGTCTTCTGCGCACGGACGCCGACGGGTCACGCGCCCTCGGCGCGTTGCTGCTGGTCGGCGGCGTGCTCTTTGTCGCCCTCCACGCCGTCAGCGACGTCGGGATCTACGGCGTGCTCGACGGGAAGCTCGCGTCCTTCGGTGCGCAACACGACCACAGTGTCTCCTACACGCTGTACCTGTTGACCTACGCCGTGGACAGCGTCGCGGACGTCTTCGGCAGTCTCTTCGCGTTCGCTGCTGGGGTGCTCGTGTTCAGGAGTGGAGTCCTGCCGCGGTGGCTTGGGTGGGTCTCGATCCTCGCCGCGCCGCTGCTCTTTCTGCAGGCCTTCGGCCTCGGCGGCGTGATCGCCTCGTTCGGGCTGGTTCTCGACCTCATCGGATTCGTTCTGTTGCTGGTCTTCATCCTGACGAGCAGTGTGATCTTGCTCAGGCGTGAAAGCGCTGGCCGAAGCGCCTAGACAAGTACCGCTCGCTGACGGGACCATGCGGATCCGCCGGAAATGCCGTTCTGCACTTCGATAGCCGACGACAGAAGGCCTCGGCTCCATGGATAACTTCACCGTCCATTGGATTCTGCATACACGGCTCGGGTGCTCTTATTCGGCCGCTCACCTCGGACTACTCCCTCACCCCCTCTGGACACGACCGGTAGGCCTGGAGCCGCCGAACACCGCCCCTCACCGATCGACATATCCGCCGATCTGGAAGATCAGAGCGTCGCGCACCTACATCAGACACCGACTACGTGGCCGACCAGGTATCAGCCCCGAGTTCGGACAAGCAAGGCCCTTCGTGAGGAGCCGCCGTCCATACGGCTGACCAGCACCTACCTCGACATGCAGAGTGCACCCGCCCTACGCTGCATAGGCAAAGGATGACCGCGCGTCGAACGGATCGATCTGCCTGCAGCAGAGTGTGACACCGACCAAGCAGCCAAGCTGCGGCTTCGCTCAGCTCGTAACCGAGGAGTCGAGGGTTCACACATCGTGACACGTCTGCACTGGGAACTGATGACAGGGCGAAGGATCTATTGCGCAGCCGGTGCTGTCGGAAAGCGACGGCCGGTCACAACGTCGGCACGGATACGGACAATCCGCGCACCCGGTTCGACGACCTCGGGGTGGGGCACATGTGTCGTTGACACCTTCTCGCCATCCTCGAGTGCCAAGCCTTGGACGAGCACGCTCCAGGTCTTGGATTGAGCGCCCATCTGAATCACCCCGTCCACCTGAAACGCCACTAGCCGAGCATCGACCTGGTGAAACAACCCTTCCCCGATCCGAAGGACGACGTCAGGTCCATATACGGCGTAGTCAACCGGAAGGACCAACGGGGCACCATCCTGAGGAACACCTAGATGCCCGTGCCGGCTCTCCTTGGCACCGATCGCCAAGAGGCGACGACACTCCGGAACTGCCAGAACCTCTGAGCCCCGCTCATCGATCCACATGTACCTATGATCGACGGATTGCCCGATGGGCCACAAGGGTCAAAGGTCCACAGCGATTGGTCGCGAAAGAGTCGCACCGGCAAGGGTCCTAGGACCCTGGGAACTGGTCGGCCTGGCTGCCATCATGTGGGTTATGACGCGACGCCTCGATGGCGAAACCCCAGGCTTGGTCACCCGACGCGGCCTACGTGTGGGCATCATCGCTCCGCCGTGGCTTCCCGTCCCCCCCGTTCGCTACGGAGGCACAGAGAACGTCATCGACATCCTCGCTCGGGGCCTGGTCACCGCAGGCGTCGAGGTCGTGCTCGTCACAACCGGCGATGCCACCTGCCCGGTGCCGCGCCGCTGGGTGTTCGATCACGCCTTGGGGGTCGGCAACGGAGGTGTCGCAGAAGAGGCGTGCCACGTCATCGGTGCGTACTCGATGTTGGGTGACGTTGACATCGTGCACGACAACTCTATGGTGGGCCCCATCTACGCGTTGAGCGTTCCGAGTCCTCCAGTCGTCACCACGAACCACGGGCCGTTCAACGAGGTACTGACCCCCGTCTACCAGGCCATCGCCCAACGAACGCCGGTGATTGCGATCTCGAACTACCAGGCATCGCAAGCTCAAGGCATGTCGATCGCTGCGGTCATCCACCACGGCATCGATGTCGAGCGGATACCGTTCGGTTCGGGCACGGGCGGCTACGCGGCGGTTCTCGGCCGCATGCACCCAGACAAGGGGATCGAAGAGGCAATCTCGGCGGCGCGGGCAGCGGGAATGGCCCTGCGGATCGCCGCCAAGATGACCGAGCTCGCCGAGCGCGAGTACTTCAACACTCGGGTGGCACCACATCTGGGCAGCGACATCGAGTACGTGGGCGAGCTGACCCGAAGCGACAAGTACGACCTTCTCAAGGATGCTGTCTGCCTTCTCAACCCAATCCGGTGGGCCGAGCCCTTTGGCATGGTCATGATCGAAGCCATGGCCTGCGGAACTCCCGTCGTGACCAACGATCGTGGATCGGCCTCCGAGATCGTCGATGTCGGTGAGACCGGCTTTCTGTGCGACGACGAGTCCTCCCTCGTCGCCTCGCTTCACAAGGTGACGTCCCTCGACCGATCGCGTTGCCGGGCGGCGGTCGAGCAACGGTTCTCCTCTCGTCGAATGGCAGATGATCACATCGCGCTGTACCGGCGCGTCATCTCTGGCGCGGCGGATTGCCCGGACACCGATGAGCTGGAGCCTGGTACCGCGAGAGGACTTCGACACGAAGGCGCCCCACGCGGCCATCGCTCGACGAAGTCGGCGCTGGTCCCCGTGGCCTAAATGGCGACGCCGGGCTGTGCAGTGCAAGCCTGATTGGCGACGCTCACTTCATCCGCATGAATGGGTATTCTTACGGCTTCCAACGTGGCCGTCCTCCTGAAGGAAGATGCCAGGAGTTCAAAGCTCAAGTGGACGACTCAGACTGCGGATTCGTGCACGATGCATCAGCACGGTGGACAATCTCAGCGTCCGATTGATGAGGCAGAAGGTGGGTGACCGGTGACACAAGCGTGGGCCTACGGGGGGTCACCCAGCGTCGGCGCGGCCGGGTCCGCGACGCTTGTGGAAGGGGCGACCTTTTGCATCAGCGCCCCCAGCGGCGACATCCGGCCCGGAGGCGAACAAGGCCTGTTCTTCCGTGACACCCGGTTCCTCAATCACTTCGCCCTGACGGTCGACGGCCTCGAGCTCGAAGCTTTGGCTGCGCATTGCCCGGCACCCTACGCCGGCACGTTCATCACCCGCCGACCCCCGAGGCCCGGCACCGCGGACAGCACCCTTCTCGTCGTGCGCCGCCGCTATGTGGGCAACGGCATGCGCGAGGACGTCGTGGTGCGCAACCTCGGGAGCGAAACAGCCGGTCTCCTCCTCGTGCTCGAGGTCGATGCAGACTTTGCCGGGTTGTTCGAGGTCAAGGAAGGGAGGGCCCGGCGCCGCGATGCGATCGAGTCAAGCGCCGGCGCATCTGATCTCTCGATGAGCTATCAGTTCGGGGCCGACAGCCGCGCCGTGCGGGTGTCGGGAGACGGGCAGGCCAAGGCTCTGCCCGGACAGATCACGTGGCAGCTCGTGGTGGAGCCTCGAGCAGATGTCTCGGTGAGCATTCAAGTGATCCCTGCGCAAGGTGGCGTCGAGATCCCTCCTCGGTACGCTCCCGGCCAAGCGATCGAGACGAGCCAGCCCGCCGCTCGACACGAGGCGTGGCGCCAGGCCGCACCCATGGTGCACACGCCCGAAGAGCGACTGGGTTCCCTCCTGGCCACCAGCGCCGAGGACATCGGCGCGCTCCGCATGTTCGATCCCGACCACCCCGATCGCGTCGTGGTGGCTGCGGGCGTCCCCTGGTTCATGACCCTGTTCGGGCGCGACTCGCTCCTCACCAGCTGGATGCTGCTCCCGGTCGACCCGACCGTGGCCCTAGGTACCCTCCAGACGCTGGCCCAGCTGCAAGGCGAGAAGGTGGACCCGCTCACCGAGGAGGAGCCTGGCCGCATTCTGCACGAGGTCCGGTCAGGGCCCGACGCAGAGATGGCCTTGGGCGGCGGCAACCTCTACTACGGCAGCATCGACGCCACTCCGCTGTTCGTGATGCTGTTGGGAGAATTGCGACGTTGGGGACTGGCCACGTCAGAAGTGGACGCTCTCGTCCCCCACGCCGACCGCGCCTTGGAGTGGATGGACCAGTTCGGCGATCGGGATGGCGACGGTTTCATCGAGTACCAGCGCGCCACGGACCGTGGACTGGTCAACCAAGGGTGGAAGGACTCCTTCGACGGCATCAACTTCGCAGCCGGGGATCTCGCCAGACCTCCGATCGCACTCGCCGAGGTTCAGGGCTACGCCTATGCGGCGTTTCTCGCCCGGTCCCACTTCGCGCGCGAAGCTGGGGATCTCGACGTCGCCCGCCATTGGTCGGAGCGGGCTCATCGGCTCAAGGAGCAGTTCAACGACGCATTCTGGCTGCCGGACCGGGGCCATTTCGCCGTTGCGCTTGACGCCGAGAAGCGCCCGGTTGATGCCTTGGCGTCCAACATGGGGCACTGCCTCTGGACGGGAATCGTCGACGAAGACAAGGCGGCTTCCGTGGCGCACCACCTCATGAGTCCCGAGATGTTCACCGGCTTCGGGGTGCGTACCCTCGCCTCGTCGATGGGCGCCTACAACCCCATGAGCTACCACAATGGGTCTGTCTGGCCCCACGACAACGCCATCGTTGCGGCGGGTCTCATACGCTACGGCTTCGTCGCCGAGGCCCAAGCAATCGTTCTCGGGCTGCTCGACGCATCCGAGCACATCGGCAGCCGGCTGCCGGAGCTGTTCTGCGGATTCGACCGAGAGGAATTCAACCTGCCGGTGGCCTACCCCACGTCGTGCTCTCCGCAGGCCTGGGCTGCAGCCGCTCCGCTCTACCTCCTCCGAACGCTGTTGCGCTTCGATCCATGGGTGCCATTCGGGAGGGTCTGGTGTGATCCGGCTGTGCCCGAGCGGTTCCTCCCGCTCCGGATCGACCGGATCGACTTGGCCGGAAGCAAGGTGAGCATCGACATCACCAATGACGGGTGGCAGGTCGCAGGACTGCCCGAAGGCATGCTCCTCGAGAGCACCGCTCGCCACCCGATCACGGCCGCCGTTACCGAGCTCGAATTTGGAAGTTGACTCACACATGCCCGACCCTGTCGGATCAGCATCTCCATCGGATGGAGGGGGTGGCTTGAGGTCGTGATTGGATTCGCTCCCGGCGAGGTTCTCCGTGCGGACGACGCTCCGAGGGCTGAGGATATTCCTGTGACCATCGCCCCTAGTGGTCCAGGGAATTTACGACGACCATGACTGAGTGGGGCGTGACGTAGGGCTTGATCAGGCACGGAGCGAGTGACGTCGAGCACGCCGCTCCCTCGTCGGTCCCTATTTCGTCGCCGGACGGTGTTCTCAGACGAGACCTTCGACGCCCTCGTCTTTGACTGGGACGGCACCGTGGTGCCCGATCGCGAGGCAGATGCCAAGGAAGCTCGAAAGCGCGTCGAGGCCGTCAGCGATGCGGGTATTCACCTTTTCATCGTCAGCGGCACCAATGTGAAGAACGTGGACGGTCAGCTTCAGGCGAGGCCGTGCGGACGAGGGCACCTTTTCTTGTGCTGCAACAGAGGTTCCGAGATCTTTCAGGTCACCGGGGCGGGGCCGCAGCTCCTCGACCGCCGGACGGCCAGCGTGGAAGAGGACGAAGCGCTCGACCTCGCTGCTGCACAGACAGTGGATTGCCTCCGGGAGCGAGGACTCGAGGCACGAATCGTGGCCAACCGCCTCAATCGTCGCAAGATCGACATCATTCCGGTCCCGCAGTGGACCGATCCCAAGAAGGCTGACATCGGCCGGCTCCTCGATGCCGTGATGGCACGCCTCGCTGCCGTCGACATGGCGGACCTGTCCGAGGTGATCGACCTTGCGGCCGGCGCGGCGCGCGCGGTCGGGCTCGCGGATCCTCGGATCACGAGCGATGTCAAACACGTGGAGATCGGACTGACCGACAAGTCCGACTCGGCGCTCTGGGCGGCCGACTGGCTGGTCCAGCGCGGTATCACCGGCGAGCTCGTCCTCATCGGTGGGGACGAGCTCGGTCCCATCGGTGGTGCCAGAGGCAGCGATTCGTTCATGATGGTGGACGCTCTTTCCCGCGCGCCGGTCATCTCGGTCGGAGTCGAGCCCAGCGGCGTGCCCGAGGGTGTCATGCACCTCGGGGGCGGTCCGGCTCGTTTCGCCGAACTCCTCGATGTACAGCTCACCCGCCGAGCCGACCACCGGGTGCCTCGAATTGACCGCGACCCCGGTTGGGTCCTGCCACTACGCCCGCGGCTCGGCCAGGTTCGGGTCGCCGCGTCCCTCGGCTGCCTTGGCAACGGATGGGCAGGGACGCGTGGTTGGCTCGAGGAGGACGACCCGGACTCCACCCCGCTGTTTCTCGTAAATGGCGTCTATGACGATCAGGGGAGGATCCTCCCCGGACCCGTGTGGAGCGGACTCGACCAGCCCGTGCGCTCCCGCCACCGCCGCGCTGAGCACCACCGTCTGCTCGACCTGCGCACTGGGACGCTGGTGCGCGGCGGTCCCACGGGATCCGACCTGCGATCGATGTGCTTGGTTTCCGCAGCTTCCCCGCACGCCATGGCACTGAGGGTCGAGGGGCGAGCCGGCCGTATCGAGCCAGGAGATCCCCTCCGGCCTCCCGCCGATGACCACGGGTTCACGAGAGAGGAGATGTCAGGCGTGGACCTCGCCGTTACAAGCGCTGGCAACGCAAGGGTGGTGGTGGCGGCCCTGCAACAACGGGTGACCGTGTCCGCTGGTCACGACGTCGTGGAGCGCCTGGCGGCGTGGGCCGCCCCTCCAGCTGGGGTGGACGGTTCCCAACTGGCTCGCGAATACCTCGAGCAGGCGGAGCTTCTGGGCTTTGACGGACTCTTGGCCGAGCACAGATGCACCTGGGCCCAGATGTGGGAGGACGCGGAGGTGGTGATCGAGGGGCATCACGAGGACGTCGCGCAGGATCAGCTGGCGGCGCGCTTCGCGGTCTTCCACCTGCTCACTGCGGCCGCTCCCGCTGGCGAGGCCGCGGTGGGAGCCCGGGGCCTGACTGGACCTGCCTATGAGGGACATGTCTTTTGGGATGCTGACGTCTTCGTGCTTCCGGCCCTCGCAGCCATCCGACCGACATCAGCGCGCGCCATGCTCGAGTACCGCATCCGCCGCCTCCCTGCTGCCCGGCAGCTCGCCGAGGCACAGGGTTTCGCCGGCGCCCGCTTCCCCTGGGAGTCGGCTGGCGACGGCCGCGACGTCACCCCGAGGGAAGTCCGGGGACCCCGGGGCACCATGATCCCGATAGCGACGGGCGCTCACGAAGAGCACATCGTGGCCGACGTGGCGTGGGCTGCCGCGCAGTACGCCGCCTGGACGGGGGACACCGCGTTCTTGGCGGGAGC
>Ga0181526_10003417_pt1 | contig 12965 bp, 11 predicted proteins | sample PEATcosm2014_Bin_35_FD_119750 | JGI IMG/M metagenome (GOLD analysis project Ga0181526, IMG submission 119750) | Peatland microbial communities from MTU Mesocosm Facility, Houghton, MI, USA - PEATcosm2014_Bin06_30_metaG | ecosystem: Environmental > Terrestrial > Soil > Wetlands > Peat | place...
CGAGGCCACCCGGCCTGGACCGGCCTCCGCCTTTTTGCCAAGCCCGGCTCACTCCTCGCGCAACAGGATCAAGGGATTGACCCGAATCGCGCGTTGCGCTGGAATCCAGGTAGCCAACAGGCCGAGCAACAGCATGGCCAGAATAACGCCGCCCAGCACCAGCGGATCGCGAGGCGTGGCCTGATAGACGATGAAGGCCAGCAGCCTGGACGCCAGAACTCCGAGCATCAACCCCGATGCCGAACCGATGGCCAGCAGCTTGAGCGGGCGTCCCAACGCCGCCTCTAGCACCTCCGTCCGCTGCGCGCCGAGAGCGATGCGGATCCCCAACTCCCGCATCCGCTTGCTCACCGAGTACGCCGCCATTCCGAAGACCCCGGTGATGGCCAGCACGGCGCCCATCAGGCCCAGTACTCCCAGCGCCATGGTTGCCATCCGCGCAGGAAAGAGAACAGTCTCCAGCAATTGATTCCACGTCTGGATGTCAACGGGCAGTCCCGCAACCAGCCCCTGGAGCGTACTCCGCATCGTGGAGGCCAGCTGCACAGGATCGCGATGCGAGCGCACGATCAGGTAAGCCTGACCCGATGGCGATTGCAGGAAGGAAAGGAACATCGCCGGCTGCGGATCTTCCGTGAGGCTCAGGTACTTTCCGTCTTCCACCACGCCTACCACTTGAACGCGCGTTCCATCCTTCAGCTTGTAGAGCCGGCCGATGGCGTTGGTCACCGTGCCGAAAATCTTTGTGGCGAACTCCCGGTTCACTACGGCCACGGCCGGCGCGTCCTTGCCGTCGTCCCAATTGAAGGTTCTGCCGGCCAGCAGGCTGGTTTCGGCCGCTTCAAAGTACCCGGGTGAGACCTCGTACTGGAAGGGCGTGGCGGCGGCATTGGACTGCCTCAGATCGGCGGTCTCGTCGCGGAAGATATTCTCCCGGGGGTTGTTGCCGTAGGCCAGGGGAGGATAGCCGGTGACCAGCCCCGCCTGCTCCACGCCCGGAATCGCCCGCATGGCATCGATCATGCGCCTTTGCATCGCCGGCTCTTTGTCCTTGTCGTAACCGGCCATCTCCAGATTCACGCCGGCCACCATCGCATTGCGCGGCTCAAAGCCATAATGGCCGCTCAGCGAGCGAACCATTCCGCGGGCAGCTACCAGCGAAGCGGTGACGAGCAGGCCGCAGATTGCAATCTGCACCACCAGCAGCACGTCGCGCACGGTGAACCGCCGTCCGGCCTTCCCGGGGGAGCCCGCCTTGATAATTTCATAGGGGTTGGTCCCGAGCACCTGGCGTACCGGGACGATGCCGAAGAGGAATCCGCTCACCAGCGCCAGAACCAATGCGACTAGGTAGAGCTTGGCGTCCGGAGTCACAGGCAAATTGACCGGCGCGCTGGGAACAGGCCGCCAGGTGGCAAGGCGGCGCAGCAGCGCAACACTGGCCAGGAGCCCCACGGCACCGCCGCCAAGAGAGACCAGCACGGCCTCGGTCAAAAGTCCGCGCAGAATGCGCCCGCGGCTTGAGCCAAGCGCCAGGCGTAGGGCAACTTCGCGTGAACGGTCGGCGGCGCGCGCGGCAAAGAGGCTGCCCAGGTTGGCGCAGGCAGCCAACAGGATCATGCCGGCAAGCAGCATCAGTCCGGCGACAAATGCCTCAGTCGGACCGCGAAATGCGGTCAAGCCTTGCCGGGAAAGGGTCGTGTTCTTCTGGCCGAACTCCTTGGGATAGGTCTTCGTAAGATACGCTCCCACGGCGTTCGCGTCGGCAACGGCCTGTGAAGGCGTCACTCCCGGCTTCAAGTGTCCGAAAACCTCGAAAAGCGAGTTGGTGCTCCCGCGCGTCTCCAGCGTCCCTGGGCCGTAAATCAGATCCAGGTTGCCGATGGGGATGAAGTAATCGGGGGAGACGAAGAGCAGGGTTCCATGAAACCCGGGCTGCGCTACGCCGATGACGGTGAAAGGATGCTTGTCGACCAGTACTGTGCGGCCCACCACGCCGCGATCATCCTGGAAGCGGGTGTGCCAGTAAGCGTAAGTGAGCACGACAAAGGGTGTGCTTGCATAGCCGTGTTCATCGGCGGGGTGGTAGAAGCGGCCAAGATAAGGCTTGATCCCGAGCACATCGAAGTAGTTGGTGGTGGTTCCAAAAGCGGTGGAGCTGGAGGGGTCATTTCCCGGATCGAAGCCGGCAAATACGAAGTTGAAGGCCGCCAGCTCTTCGAAGCTGCGGTTGCGGTCGCGCAGGTCGAGGTAGTTGGGATAGGACTGCCAGCCTGCGTCGGCGCCGTATTCGGTCCCATACAGATTCTCGGAGTGAGGCACATTCAGCGGGCGCAGGATCAGCCCATCCATGATGCCGAAGACCACGGCGTTGGCGCCAATCGCGAGCGCCAGCGTCAGAACGGCGGCGATGGTAAATCCGGGAGATTTGCGCAACTGGCGAAGGGCAAATCGCAGATCCTGTAGCAGGGTGGTCATGGTCGGTCTCCAGGTGATGATGCGTCCACTGGAAGGGAAAGCAAATTAAGAGCCAAAGTTCCGTAGATGCAACCTGATGAAATAAAAAGGCTTCCGAGTCTCAAGGTTCCCCTGAAATCGGTGTTTGCGTCCGCTTTCACCATGCGGTGTCCGCTATCGAACGCTGGATTCAAGCCAAATCCCCCGCTATCGATTCCTGCATGACCGGCTGTTTGGGAGCCGGCCCGCTCCCGCCTTCCCTCCTGCGCACTACGGAATCTGGCAGACAGCGAGCGCGCCGTTGTGCCAGCGGCAACCCAGCCCCGGCGGCGCGGGATAGGAGACCAGCACCCAGTCCACGCCGAACTCCGTCTTCAGCCGCTCGAACTCCGCAAGCTGAAAGCTCGCCCACCCGGCCTGCGCCAACTGCTGCCGCTGCCATGTGCGCGCCAGGCTGGGCACCTGCGTCGCCACCGCCGCGTCCTTGTCGCCATCGGATAACTGGCTGCGCTCGGCCAGCGCGCGAAAACTGTGGAAACCCTCGCCCGGCGCGGAAAGATACTGTGGATCGAGGGCAAAGTAGGCGCCGTCTGGAGTATTCTGGCGAATCCACGCAAAGGCTTGCAGCCAGGGGTTGGCGCTTACCGTCGATGGAAGCTCGAGGTGCGCGCCTTCGTCGATCAGCTCCCATTGCACCAGGAACATGCCGCCGTTGAAGACCAGCAGGTAGATCGCCCACCGCCAAGCGCTCGCCTTTAGCAGGAACCGGCCCAGCAACCCGCCTGCCGCCAAGGCCATGAAAATATAAACAAGTTGCAGATAACGCATGGGCTGCAAGGGAGCCAGCCGCGCCAGGGCATCCGGCGTCAGCATGACCATTGCCACCAACTGCTGGAAGATGCCGTAGGCAAAGACAGCGAGGGAAAAGTCGGCGAGCCTGGTCTCGCCCCGCCTGTTCGCCACCCGCCAAAGCACCCAGAAGAGAAACAGCGGCGCCAGCGCGCCCAGCCACTCATACCAGCTCCACCGGTAGAGGAAGAAGTAGCTCCTGGTGTTCAGCGCCTGGCGCCAGGCTGGCGAAGCCGGCGCGAAGATCCAGCCCAGCGGCGCGGCGGCAACCAGTGAGCCTTCCACGGCCCGCAACCGAAATCCGGCCGGCCGTGCCAAAACCAGCGCTTCGCATACGCAAAATGAGATGCCAAAAGCCGCCATGATGGGATGCAGCAGAAAGGCCAGCGCCAGCAGTGGGAGGGCCTGCCAGCGCTTGCCCTCCAGAATCCGCGAGACGGCCGCAAGGATCAGCGCCGTTGCTAGGTTGCGCGGATGCAAATGCTGGTCGGCGATGTTCAAGGCCGTGCCAGCCACCGGCAGCGTGAACATGGCTGCCACCATGGCCACCGCTGCCCATTGGGCCGGCCTGCCAGGGAACAACTGCCCGGCGATCCGGCGTGCGGCCCAAAGAATGAGGAAGAGCGCGGCGAACTGCCAGAACAACTCCGCCCAGGCCAGTGGGATCCCGGTCCACTTGACGAAGTGGGCTATCCAGCCGTCAAAGAAGCTCGCTTGCAGTTGCAGCCTGAAAAACTCCGAATCATGTGGAAAGAGACTGGGGTTCAGGTCGGCCTTCACTGCGGTCAGATAGACGCCATCGTCTTCCAGGCCGGGGTGATAGCCCATCACCAGAAAGGCGAGCAACGTAAAGAGCAGAATGCCCAGGGATTCAACGTATGCGCGCTTGATTGGCAAACGCTGCTTCCCCGCCACCTGTCCCAGTGGCCGTTCCAGGGAGAGCTCTGCAGTCGATGGCATTTTTCCGCGCAAGCTCCCAAGTACGAAAGCAACAACTTAAGATTAGACGACTTCCCTGGCGTCGAGAGGCAAGCTCACCAGGAGATGAGCGTACTGCGCGGCAGCCGCCGTATGGGCTAAGCTATTCAAGCATGCCATCGGAATCGATAGAGCCGTCGACGAAGCAAGGTGGGGCGGCGGCAGACTCGCCGCTGCCAGCCGAGGGGCACACTGGGGGCGCGCCTGAAAAGCTGGCGCTCGTGATTCCCACGCTCTGCGAAGCCGAAAACATCGGCGGCCTACTCCGCCATGTGCGTTCTGTGCTCGATCCCCTGAACTTTCCTTACGAGATTCTGGTTGTGGACGACGACAGCCAGGATGGAACCGGTGCTGCGGTCACCGCCATCTCGCTCGAAGATCCGCGCGTGCGCCTGCTCGTCCGCAAGGGGGAACGGGGACTTTCCGGAGCAGTGCTCCATGGCTGGGAGAACACCGATGCGGCGATTCTGGGCGTGATGGATGCCGATCTGCAGCACCCTCCGGAGCTGCTTCCGCAGTTGCTCACGGCCATCCGCGACGGCGCCGACATTGCCATCGGCAGCCGCTATACGCCGGGCGGCGACCTGGGAAAATGGAATCCGGTCCGGAAGCTGCTCTCTGCCGTCGCCGTCTGGGCGACCTGGCCAATTCAGCGGCCAGGCGTTCGCGCCCGTGATCCCATGACCGGCTTCTTCCTGGTCCGCCGGGAATGCGTCGAGAAGATTCCATTTCAGCGCTCCGGCTTCAAGCTGCTGCTGGAGGTTTTGGTGCGCGGGCGAATCCGGTCGGTCGCCGAGGTCCCCTTCGCCTTCGGCCTGCGCTACCGAGGCGTCAGCAAAGCCAACTTCAAGGTCGCCGGGGACTATGCGCTGCTGCTCCTGAGGCTCTATGCGGTGAGAATCGGGCTGGGGCGCCGCGCCTGAAGGCTTGATTCCCGTCTCGACATCTACAGCGCCGGCAAGATCATCCGCAGCGCCAGAAACCCAGCCACGCCCGCAAAGAAAACCAGCGCCATGCGGATGCCCGGCTCGCGGTTGACCTCTGGAACCAGATCGGTGGCGGCCACATAGAGAGCCACTCCGGCTGAGAGTGGCAGCCCGTAGGGGAGCCAACTTGGAACCAGCTCGATCACCAGCACGCCGGCCAATGTAGCCGCGGCCAGCGCCACCGCGGAGTAGAAGGCCGTCGTCCGGCTTCGTCCGCTGGCCAGCATGACAGAGGCCATGGTAAAGCCCTCAGGCGCCTTGTGCAGCAGGATGGCCAGAAAGATCAGCCATCCCAGCCAGCCTGAGACCAGAAATCCCGAGCCGATGGCGATGCCGTCAAAGAGCGCATGAAGGCTCAGACCGGCCATCACAGAGTTGCCCGTATGCCGGGAGACGAACTCGCCCGTGTGCGTCTCCTCGCCAAAGTGGAAGTGAGCATTGATGGTGTGCTCCAGCAGATGCACTACGCAATAGCCGGCCATGATGAGGCCTGGCCCTAGCAGCGGATGCAGTTGATTCAGCTTCAGGCTTTCCGGCATCATCTCCAGCAGCGCCGTGGCCATCAGGAAACCCGCGCCGAGGGCGACAAAGTAGCGCAGATAGCGCTCCACGCCGCGCGCGCGCACCAGCACGAAGCCGCCGGCCACGTCGGCCAGCGCGGCGATCGCACCGAGGATGAGAGAGATCTTCAGCATGAGCGCCCCTACCCGCTGTGCCTGATGTTCAGCACATCCCCGTCGCGCACGATGTATTCCTTGCCTTCGAGGCGCAGCGTGCCCTTGGCTCGCGCCGCCGCCTCGGAACCCGCGGCCAGCAGGTTATCCCAGCGGATGGTTTCGGCGCGGATGAAGTGGTGTTCCAGGTCGGTGTGAATGGCTCCGGCGGCCTGCGGCGCCTTCGAGCCCACCGGCACGGTCCAGGCGCGGCACTCGTCGTCGCCGGCCGTGAAGAAGCTGATCAGCCCCAGCAACTCGTAGCTCTTGCGGATGAGCCGCGCCAGGCCGCTCTCGCCAAGCCCGTAGCTCGATAGAAACTCCGCCGCCTCCTCGTCGTCCATCTCCGCCAGTTCGGCCTCGACCTTGCCGCAGATGGCCGTTGCGCCGGCGTTGGGCCGGTGCGCTACCTCATGCAGCTTGAAGCGGCTCACCGCCGCTTCCAGGTCGACGCCCAGTGTGGCGCTCTCGCCGATGTTGAGCGCGTAGAGGATGGGTTTCTGCGAGAGGAACATGAAGCCCTTGATGAGCTTCTTCTCCTCGGGCGTCATCTCCAACTCGCGCAGCGGCTGCTCCTTTTCAAGCGCTTCCTTCGATCGCACCAGCAGCGCATGTTCCCGCTCCAGCTCGCCGGTGCGCATTTTCTTCAAGTCCTTCTCGACGCGCTCCAGCCGCTTCTCGATCTGGGTAAGGTCGCTGACCACCAGGTCGAACTCGACGTTGCGGATGTCGCGCAGCGGGTCGATGGGGCCGACGTGGGGAATCGACTCCTCCTCGAAGGCGCGCAGCACATGGATCAGCGCGTCCACCTGGCGCAGGCTAGCCAGGAATGCGGTCTCCTTCAGCGCCTCCTGCCCAATGGCCGCCACGTCGACGAATTCAACGCTTGCGTAAGTGGTCTTCTTGGGCGAGTAGAGCGCGGAGAGCTTGTCCAGCCGCTCATCCGGCACGCGCGCCACGCCGATGTGGGCCTCGCGCGAGTGGCCGCGCTCCTCCACTTTGGCCTTGGTAAGAATCTTGAACAACGAGGTCTTGCCCACCTGCGGCAGGCCGATAATGCCAGTCTTCATGCACTGATGATACAGGGGTCAGGGGTTAGGGGTTAGGGGTTAGGGACTAGGGACTAGGGAACAGCGGTCAGGGACGTGGAATAAATCGGATGGCTGACAGCCGGACCGGGAACGTCAGGAACTGCGCGCAAGGATCTCATGCGCAACCTGCCGACTAGCCGGCATTCGCAATTCAATCTCCTCGCCGGAAAACGGGCCAAACATACGGACCCATACTTCGCGGATTATTACCACAAGCCGTTCAACGGTGACCTCTTTCTCGCCGACAATCGACAGGGCGTTCACGATGCCGCTTACTTCCGGCGCGTACTCGTCCCGCGGAGCTCCACACTCAATCAGCGACTCAATGTCCGCAGACCGAAGAACTTCTTCGATAGTAGATTTAGCGATGGCCATTTGTTCCCTGTTTCTTGTCTTCGTCAGTGGCTCCCGGTCATCATTGCGGCGCCAAGACTGGTGCCGGTCATGATCGCGACCCCAAGATCCATGGGCCAATGCCCAATGATGAGCGGCGACAGGCGGCGGATGCGCAGATAGACCGCCATACAGAACACCAGGATAGGAACCATCATGAGAGAGCGATACGCCACGAACCGCCAATCGGGAACGAAGGGCAACATGCAATGTTGCACGGACCACCAGAACAGGACGATGGAGAAGGCGATCCAGGTGCGGCCGGTGAGCGCCTCCAGCCGGGGCAGCACATATCCCTGGTAGGTCATCTCCTCGGCGGCCGACTGGATCACCCACCACACGGTTAAGCTGTACACCGTGGCCCACAGGGGCAGGGCGTGAGATTGCAAGACGAACGCCACGGGGGTTTTGGCCGGTGAGCCGTACACAAGCATCTGTGCGAGACAACTGCCGGCCATTGCGCACGGCCAGGCGATTACCAAAATGCCAAGCCCGAAGAACAGGTCGCGTCCCCAGCGCAGGCGAATCGGCCCGACGAGATCCTGGAGACGGATGCCCTCCTTGCGCGTGAAAAACCTCATGCCGAGTAAACAGCCGAGGTCACCGAGGTTGGCGTAAACAGGCCACCATTGGCCGGCCGTCCGGAAAGGATCGGGGCGGTGCTGGGCAAGAAAAATCAGCGCCAGCAAGGATTGCAATGCCAGCCACAAGGCGGAGCGCGCCGTCACCAGCAACAACGGCCCGGCCCAGGGAATACGCCCGGCTGCCACCCGATCTTCAATCTGAGAGCGGCCGTTTACTGAACTGGCAAGCGGGTTTGCAGCTTCGCGCACCGAAACCATTCCGGTTCCTCTCCGGCAAAAAGACTACCATGCGCCGGCTGCGGTTCGCCGTGACCTGCGGAATAACGCAGAGCCGGAGACCGCTCGACCAGCCCGAGCTCGGGTCCCTAGTCCCTATTTCCTAGTCTCTATTCACCGCTCCCTAGGGCTTCGCCGTTTCATTCGCGGCCCCAAGTGTCACGGTCGCCAATCCCAGCAGCAGGATGACTTCTTCCACGCGCACTGCGCGGTGGTGCAGCCTATTGAAGTCGATCCAGTTTGGGTTGGTGGTATCGGGTGAATCCGCGGCCCCGTCGGCGGCGATGCGATCGAGCGCCATGGCCGGAATAATCCCAAACTGCGAGTAGGCGGTCAAGGCTATCATCAGCAAGAGAAGCACCATCGGCGCCAGCACCATGCGTGGCTTGTAGATGCGCTGGAAGGGAGCCAGCGCGAGCAAAACGACTGCCACCGTCCCGGAAACCAGCCCCATGGCGTGCAGAATGTGCAGAAGCTCAGCCACGATCATCCCGGCCGCGTGCGTATCGGGCCGCAGCGTCGAGAATGCAACGGCGGCTACAAATGGAAAGAAGACCTCCGCGCCCAGCCAAACTACGAGCGAGAGATACATAAGGGTGCGATGTAAAATTCTCATGAATTCAGTTCCCAATCCTCAGTTTCCAGGTGGCCGCCTTTCAGTCCTCCCTTGTCCGCGCAAGGCGCAGGGCATGGCTGAGTCAGCGGGCGTGTTGAAGAATTCGGGCTCTAACCCGCGCATATGGGCATCGATCAAGTTCTCCAGGAATGCAAGGGGGGGATGAAGTCAGCGAGCAATTCAGCGAATGAATGCGCGCTACCCTGCTGGAGGACAAAGGAGCCGGCCTCGATTGCTCTTGGGGCTCGTGACGAAAGCGGCTGAAGTGTCATTGCCAATGCAAAGCCGTCAGATCGATCTTCCTTTTTTGACTAGTATTCTGAGCGACGAGGGAAAAATGCCTCAAAGCATCTCGAAAGATGCTGTGTTCGGGCTCGAATTGCTGGCGGCAACTGGCCGGGAGGCCGCGTCATTCGGCACAAGGATTCCCTGAGTCACTCGGCGCTTGGAACGTAAGGGCTCTGGCCCACACGCAAGCGCCTTGAGGTCAAGGGAGGCAATAGCCCCGGGGGAAAGGCCTGCCTTCAAAAAACGATCTGTTGAAACGTTTTACTAAATTGTACACGAGGGAGCGGGCTTGTACACCAGAAAAGCTTGCCGCTGCCCTCCCCAAGCTCATTCCGGCGCATTTATTCACACTGCCGTAACACTGCGGAACTCACCACTCCGAAAACTCGAAGCTATTTTCTGCTCAGTGCCCGCTTCAACACCTTCTCCAGAGCCGCCTTCACCTCGGCGTACTCTACAGGCGCAATAGTCCCGGAGATCTTCTCGCTCTCCAGTGCGAAGAGCTCTTCTTTCAGCACGTTCAACAGAGCCGTGTTTCTTTGAGACGGCGAGGCGGAGACGGGAGAACTCCCCGCTCCGGCATCGAACGGGCCAGCGGGCGCGGCAGCCGGCTTGCGCAGCAGGAAGGCAGCGCCCGCAGCCAGCAACAACGCGAGGACAATAAGAATCCACCACTTGAGATCCAGACCTAGAAAACTATATTTCGAGAGGGCATCAGGCGTGCCGATGGGCGCGCCAATGCCGCCGCCGGGCTGGTTTCCGGTTGCGCCTGCGCCCGAGTCCTGAGCGCCGCCGCTCTCTTGTGCCCCCATGCCGGGCTGCTGGCCGGCGGGCGCGCCCTGCTCCTCGCGGGGAATCGATCCCTCACCGGATATCGTAAACTCGACTGCCTTGCCTGGAACGATGCTCCTGGCCACGAAGGTCTGCACGTTCGGGTCTTCCGGCACTGACTTGAAGGCCGTTCCAGAGCCGGCAGCGAAGGTCATGCTCTTGGGCAAGATCACGGCCAGGTTTTCGGCCGGCAGCGACACCTGGGAGTTGAAGGTGTACTTGCCGCCGCTGGCGGGCAGGTTGTAGCTGAGCTGGAAGAGCGTGTCCTTGTCGCCGTCGTCCGGCTGGATGGGGAAGTTGAAGGAGTAATGACCCTTGGGGCCGTCCGGCTCCAGCTTGACGGTGGTGGGCAGGCCGTTGGGCCGCTGCGCGCCTATGCCGTTCACCACCGCGTCGGCGGGCAGCACCACTTCAAACGAGCGCGCGCTCCACTGTGTGGTTGGCGGCGAGCTGGTGTTATGAACAAAATACCGCTCGGTCACCTTGAGCTGGCCGTTCTCGCTTTCCACCTCCAGTACATCGGCCTCGATGGAGACGCCCTGAACCTTGGCGGCCACGTCGTAGACAGAAATGTCGCCGGGCGCGCTTCCCTCGGGCGCGCCGATAAAGTAGCCCGCGCCCTGGTGAGTTACCCGCACCAGGTAATTGCTGCTGCCCGGCTTGGTGAGCGAATAGCGCCCGTGGGCGTCGGTGGTGGCATGAGCCACTTCGCCCATGCCGGCCTGCACGTCCACCAGCACCACGGTATCGCCCACCGCGGGCTTGCCGGTGGTTTTGTCGGTCACCGTTCCGGTAACAGGCGCGGCCTGCGCCACAGCGCCCGTAAACAGCAGGCTCAAAGCAAAGATTTGAAAACCAATTCGAGTCGATTTCATGATTCTGATGGAGTCCTCGTGCAAAGCAATGGTGAGTTTGGTGAAGGGTACGGGCTTCAGCCCGTACGCTGAAAGCGATCCACATCTCCGGCTTCAGCCGCTGAGGGAAAGCAGACTGACCTCCATGTCAAAAACCTGCTGTGACAGGACAATTAAGGCCCAATTACTTCCTTTGTTTTCGATGTACTGGCGAAAGGCCCTGCGCTTCCCCAGCCAGAACCGTTATCCGTTCCTTCACGCCTGCTGCAAACGCTCAATCTCGGCCAGCAACTGCGCCGCTTCGTTTTCAAGTTGCGCCCGCTGAGCCACGAAGTCCTCTTCAGGATACTTGCCGGCGCGATGCTCAAAGCTCAGGTCGCGCAGGTTTTCGTAGAGCTGATCCTTGCGCTCCTGCAGGTAATCCAGTCGGGTTTTCTGGCGTTGGCTGGCAAATACGTTCTCTGGCCAGAAGGTGTAAAAGAACAGCGCGACCATCAGCAGCAGGCCCGCCACCACACCTTGCAAGGTTGTCATCGCTCAAAACCCTCCGTCGCTGCCGGAGTCCGTCTCCCGGCGAATCTTCTCCAGCCGCGCCCGTTCCGCTGGGTCCACGCTGGCCAGATCCGAACCTGCCATGGCTTGCGTCTTGCCCACCGACCAGCGCCGCACCAGCAAAACCGTGCCCAGCAGCGCCGCGCCGAAGACCGCGAAGGGCGCAATCCAGGCCACCAGATCGAAGCCCTTCGTGGTGGGCGCGGCCAGCATCGTTGCCCCGTACTTGGCTGCAAACCAGTCCAGAGTCTCTTTGTCGCTCTTGCCGGCGGCAATGGCGGTCTTCAGCTCTTCGCGCTCGCGCCCGCTCTCAGGGCAGCCCACGTGGTTGCACTCGCCCAGCAGTTGCGCGCAGCCGCAGGTGCACATCAGCCGGTGGCCCAGATCGTTGAAGCGCGAGCCGGCATCGCTGGCACCCAGCGAGAAGCATACGGCCACTGCCAGCGCCGCGGCCTGCAATCCCTTCATCCAAAAAGAAAAACCACGGGAAGCACTCCTCATGCAATGCCTCCCTTGAGCGCCGGCTCAATGGGTGCCCGCGCCGGCACGCGCACAGCGGCGGTCGCCGGACTCAAAGCGGGAACCAGCGCCAGCAGTGTGCCGAAGACCAGTACCACCAGCCCCGCCCAGATCCAGCCCACCAGCGGATTCAGAAACGCCTTGATAATCGGCTGGCCCGTGTCGGGGTTCGTGCCTTCATACACCACGTACAAATCCCACTCAAGCACCGAGTGAATGGCCACCATGGTCTGCGGTTGGCCGCTGGCCAGATAAATCCGCTTTTCGGGAGCCATCTGGAGAGGAATCAAATGAAAAAGCCAGCCGTCGCGCTTCAACTCGGTCGCTCTCTTGCCGCCCTTGTACACATCCAGCAAGGCGAACTCGGAGTTGTAGTTGGCGTTCGCGTCCTGGGTAAAGCCGGCGCACTCCAGCGTATAGGGGCCAATCACGAGCTTGTCGTGGAGCGCCATCTCGCTCTCCACGCTGCGGTTGAAGGCTGCGCCGGCCAGCCCGATCACGATAATCACCACGCCGATATGGACGATATAGCCGCCGTAGCGGCGCGTATTCCTGCGCGTCAGCAGCCAGGCGCCCACAATCAGGTTGCGCCCGGTCTGCCGCGCAATCACCCCGGCGCCGCGCAGAAACTCGCTCAGAATGGCAGTCAGCACGCCCGCGCTCAGCGCAAAGGCCACCAGCGCGTAGAAGTTGCCGGTGTCCAGCGCGCCATCCTTCCACGGCCGCACACCCGCAACCAGGCAGACGATCACCGTGGCCCAGAGCGCAATCGAAGGCAGCACAAAGTTGCGGCGTATGGCGCGCAAGGACGCAGCCCGCCACGGCAGCAGCGGGCCAACGCCAGTCAGGAAGAGCAGAAACAGCCCGATGGGAATCGCGACCCGGTTGTAAAACGGCGCGCCCACCGTGACCTTGCTGCCCTCCACGTATTCGCTCAGGATGGGAAACAGCGTTCCCCACAGAATCACAAAGCAAGCC
>Ga0181526_10003419_pt1 | contig 12960 bp, 14 predicted proteins | sample PEATcosm2014_Bin_35_FD_119750 | JGI IMG/M metagenome (GOLD analysis project Ga0181526, IMG submission 119750) | Peatland microbial communities from MTU Mesocosm Facility, Houghton, MI, USA - PEATcosm2014_Bin06_30_metaG | ecosystem: Environmental > Terrestrial > Soil > Wetlands > Peat | place...
ACATGGGCTTTGCGACTTCCTTGCTGCTGCAAGCGAAGACTTCGGTGTCGTCGGCGTCGAACAATCTGACCAGCATTGAGGACTGGCTGCGGCTGCACTGGCACGTGGTTTGGGCCAACCTGTTTCTCTCCAGCGCGTTTTCCGCGGCGATCTTTCACATGATCCCGGCGAGCAGCGGGCTGGGCGAGTTTTCGAAGTACGCGGTCGGCGGCTTCCTCGCAAACGGAGTTATCGACAAAATTCTTTTTATCTTCGGGCAGCAGATCGGCACGAAAGTGGAAGTGCCGCAAGTTGCTCCCCCGCAGTCACTCCCTAAAACGGCGGGGACACCCTAACATCGGTTTTACAAAAGGAGGGTTAACACCCATGTCAACACAAGCACCGATTTCGGCAACTCTCAGCGAAACTCCCGCAACCACAGGAATTCAGGCACGCAAGAAACTGTCGTTTTTCGCTCACATCAAAGAATGGCTTGGGGAGCATATGGGCGGAATCCAGAAAGATGAGCAGACCGCGGCAATGGCACTCACGGTCGCAGCCCCACTGCTGAACACCTTGACAACGATCACGGCGGGCGAGCCCATAGCAACAAAAGTCGCTGGCGTCGTAAGCAAGGTCCAAACCAATCTCAACAATGCAATCGCGCTCCTGAACGGGGCAGAAGCTGGTGATCCGTCACATACGCTGGATGGATTTCTCGGCTTCGTGCAGAGCGACCTGGGCACACTGCTGACTGATGTGGACGTGAAAAACTCCACCAAGGCAACGCAGATAACCGGCGTCGTCAACACGCTCATCGGCGAAGTGGAAGCGATTCAAACGGCAACGGCGGGGCACGTGGCTCCCGTGGTTGGTGCGGCTGCGGTAACAGCCTAACGACATCGGCGCGGAGAGCGGTCCCGCTTGGGCCTGCGGTTCTTGGACGATCCCGCAGAAATTCGCGCCGGTTAATTTCTCCCATGCAAAGGGTAGGTCGGTGAAGACCCTCCTCCAATCCGCCGCCGTGCTCGCGCTGCTTTGCCTCGGCGTGGGTGCGGCGGCGCTTGCGTTCTGGGGCGTGCGTGTCTTGAAAGATGTCGATCGAGACATGCGGCACATCGATGCGATGGCAACGAGGGCAGAGGGTGAGTGGCAGAATGAAAAAGCGGACGTTCAAGCAATCGTTCATGACGCGAAGAATTCAGCGCATCAGGCTTCTTTGTTCGCGCAAGAACAAAGGATCCAATTGGCCAAAACTTCCCGAGACTCTGACAATCAAGTCCGATCGGTGGCTCTTGTCACGCGCAATGCCGAGACGTTCTTTTATAACCTCGATCAACAAGTTAACGGCAAAGTCCTGCCCGACTTCGACCGTGAGTTAATGGCCACATCGGGCGCGGCGCAATCGAGCTTTCAATCCGTGACGCACGCGGCGGATTCGCTCAACCTGCAAATCAACGACCCAGCGGTCGCGGAAATGCTCGACAGCTTCAACCAAGCGGCGCGGAATTTATCTCTGGCGTCGGCAAGTGGCACATCGATCCTGGGCCACGGTGATCATGTGGCGGCATACTACGACAAAAAACTTACAACCCCAGTCGGATTCGCGCGGACCATGCTCAACTTTGTTTTGGACACGGGCGCGAAGGCGGGCAGCATCTTTGCCGGGTTTGCGGGTGGGCACCCGTGAGCATGCCAACGCGCGGTGATTTTATCCGAGCCGTTCTTGCGGTCTGGGATGAAGCAGTAAGGATTGCGCCGGAGTTGGCGGCAGAACGCGACATCGCCGTTGTTTGGCTCACAAAAACGTGGACTCTCGAAGAATTGGACCTTTTCTTGTGAACTTCGCCGGGTTTGCGGAGGGGCATCCGTGAAGTACGAAACGAAAGCCGCGATTGAATTCTTGATAATCGGCGCGATAGGGTTCGCCTTAATCTTGTTCGCGTTGTGGGGGATGGCTCGCCCGTGAACTCCACCGGCCGCGGCTCCGCTCGCTCCAACCGCGACATCCGCCCCGGCGGCTACATGGCCAAGCCCGGCATCTCCCCCAAGTGCGAACGCGGCGATTGCACGCACTGCACCAAGAAATCCTGCACGCACGATTGCTCTACCTGTAAGTACAAGACCGTTGGGGCAAAAAAATCGTGCGAGTCAATTAAGAAAAGTCTTGACTTACCTTTTGCGATTGCCTCATTCTCACACTCGTAACAAGGTTCTGTCAGAGCAAAATTCCCCAAAATGATGCGGCGCTTCCGGGCTGCGTGTTTTGGGATTTCGTGTTTTAGGACCGAACCATCCCACCTCGCGATTCCCGTTCCGCCCCAAAAAAGACTTTTATGCCTCACGTTCGCAGACTTCGCGTGTCGAACCCGAATCGCCGCCGTAGCAAAAGTTCCCGCCGTCGCGCACGGCGTTCAAATCCAGCAGAGGTGTTGATCATGGCCAACCGTTCCCGTCGTCGCAGAGCTCGCACGTCCAACAACCGGCGCCACAAGCGCAGCCGCAATCCGCTGTTCGCGCGGAAGACTCGTGTCCGGCGTTATCGGCGCGGGGGATCGCGGCGCTCCAATCCCGGCGTGGCTGGATTCAACGCCACTGAGCTGGTAAAGCTCGCGGCAGGCGGTGCGGCTGGCGCGGTCGGCTCGAAGATGCTCTCGCAGGCCGTACTTGGGAGCAACAATGCCGGGTACACCGGCGCACTCGGCCAAGCCGCGGCATCCGTGGCATTGGCGTGGGCCGCAAACAAGGCAGGCCTTGGCAAAGACGTGGCGACCGGCGTTCTGGTCGGCGGCTTGAGCGGGGCGGCCCTCAACCTGGTCAACCTCTATATGGGCATGGGCCCGAGTCCGCAAAGCGGATTGGGCGATCCGCTGGGCGCGGCATTGCTTGGCGACTTCGTACCTGGCTCGTGGAACACACCGTCGCTGTCGGCGGCTCCGGTGCAGATCGTCAAGAAAACGACCAACGGACGGTAGACAGGTTTTTGTTGGTGAATTCTCCCGGCATTGCCGGGGCGTAAAAACTTCTTCGTGGAGTGAGGCTTATGAACACAGGACGAGTGGTGGCGGGTTTTCGGGCTTCTGATCTGAGATGGAACGAAGGGAGCCTTGAGCCGCTTCGCGAGAGTCGGCAACGGCGCGAGGACCATGTGGAGCGCACCGTGTCGCGCATGCTCCATGCGGGCGAATCGCGCTCACGGCGCGGCCTGGGCATCCAGCGCTGCAAGAACGAATGGGTGCCGAACGTGGCCTCGAAGCGCGAAGGTTGGTTCTATGACACCTTCACGGTGGCGGCTGGCGCGGCTTTCCCGCAGCAGACCTTTGAGTTTGCGATTCCCATCAGCGGCTCGAAGAACCTCTCTTCGACCAACCTGACCGGGCAGGGCGGGCAAATGCCGGCTGGTTTTCAGTTGCTGATCCAGCGCATCCGCATCGAGATTTCGAATCTCGCGACTCCCGCGGACTTCGCCAACATCAACGCCAATGTCACCTTTGAATTCAAGGTGGGCCAGGTGCCGATTTATCAGTGCATGCCGAACTATCTGCCGGCGGGGTTTGGCTGCCCGACCTTCTCGGCGGCGAACGTGGGCACGGTGCCAACCGGCTCCTCGGTGCTGACCTCGACCAACAACGGCATGCCGTCGCAGAACGCGACCTACGAGTTTTCGGGCTATCCGTATCAGCTCGGGTCGCAGGAAAACTTTGTCGCGCTGTACACGGCGCAAAACGCTTTCAACATGGTTGCCGCTTCCGGCGTCAATCCACTCGGCGTGGGCGTGACGATTCGCACCTACCTCGACGGCATCAAGATGGGTATCGTCAACGGCTAATCGCCGCTGATCGGCTCAAGTTGCAGGGCGGGGCGCCGGACAAAATCCGGCGCTCCGCGCAACTCTCACAAAGGTTCTCGAACGTTATGGCGCAGAGATGCTCGACGTGTGGCGGGTCCGGGCTGCTTTCCATCGGCAGCACGGCCACGCAATGCCCGATGTGCGAGGGGACCGGGAAGCAATGGGATCCGGGCCGGCAGTACGAATACGAAATGGGGCCGGTTACCTTCAACGCTCCGGCGGCCGCGGCTGCGACCAACACGCAGAATTACGCAGGCACGGCCACAACGGCGGGTTCCTTGCAAGGCGTATCCTGCCAGATCGCGGACAATCCATTCCGCTGCATGTTTGTTGTGGCACGATCGACCTTTCCATTTGCCATCCAACCGAGCGATGGCGGCTCCGGGTCCGGGCGTTACTTCGTGCCCCAGCAGACGCAGGTTCACTCGGAGAACTTCTTTGGCGATTCGCGGCATCCGATGCCGTGGCCTACGCCCTATATCTTCCAACGCAATCAAAACATCACGGCCAACATTACCGATTTGGCGGGCGCGACCGGGTTTGTCAGCGTTACCAATGGCAGCGCGAACGTTGCGTGGGTATCGGGTGGCTTGTTCAACTGTGGAACCGCTTCCGGCCCACCGTTTCCCGGCGTCAACATTTGGTCGGGGGCACAGATCAACATCGGCGGCGTGCTCTATGTGATTTCGAGCGCGGCGGGGCAGGGCGTGCAATCCCAAGTTCTATTGACGCTGGCAACGACCTACGCGGGCACAACAAATGCCAACATCGCGTATGCCGTGTCAAACACAATTCGCATCGGCTTTATCGGCCAAGAACTTTCGAACCAGCAGAACTAGCTTTTCGCAGGATCAAGGGAAACCATTGTGTATGGCCACGGGCTCAAGTTTTCGCGTTCCGGCTACAACCTGAAAACCTTTCGGGCGAGCCCGTATCTCCTGCCGCAATTCGGCGCTTACTATCAAAAATTTCTACTCTCCAAGACTCGAGACTTACCCGAGCACGGGCTGGTCACGCGCGGCTATGCCTTCGATTTCGGATATTCGAATCCGAACAATGCGATCGCGCCCTTTCAGTGGGCGGAATGTCCGCTGGTGATCGGGCGCGACTTTATCGCCTGGTCGGTTACGCGGGTTTATAGCGTAGCGGCTCCGCTGGTGCTGACAGCTCCGGCCACCACTCCTCACGGGGTGGGCGCTGTAACGAGTCAGTTGGGGCCAAATGTTTCGCCGGGATTGATGGTGAATTTTTACCACACGCACAACGACGTAACGCGGCGATGGGCGAACAAGAATATCAGCGATGGCGAGTTTGGCGGCAGTGGCCGCTATCCGATGCTGCTCAAAGATCCCGCGCTGCTACCTCAGGGAGACACGCTCATGTGCGTGATACAGAACATGTCGAACGTCACGCTGCAAGCGCAATACCTGCTCATGGGCGGCGAATTCGACACCGAGACTTACGGGCAGGAGGCTGGGGTATGAACCATGCGCGGCATTCTGGTGTACGTGTGGCGCGGCGAGTATCACAGCGCAGTGATTCACGTTACTGACGAAAAATTCCTGGCAGCCCTGAAGCGCTGGGAAAAATCGCAGACGGAATATAAGTTGACTTACCGGGAGACGCGGCTTGGACCTGAGCACGATTGACGCGCGCATGCAATTGGCGGGGAAGTGGGCCGCCAAGTACGGCCTCAATCCGTACATCGTCGCGGCGGTGTGCGAACAGGAAAGCGGCTGGAATCCTTATGTACATTATGTACATTATGTTCCTGATCCGCATGATGTGATCATCGTTCCGAAGCCCGGCACGGGGACCGCGTCATGATCTCTCGCAGACTTGGCTCCTCGGATGGCCGGCGCACGCGGACGGCTCAACTCTTGCCGCAGCTCGGGCAGATGCCGTTTACCCAGCAGCAAAAATCGATTCTCAACAGCAAGGCAGGCCTCGTGCAATCGGCTCCGCCCTGGATCCATCCGGCGCTGTCCTCGAATGCGAATGCGCCTTCGGATGCGAGCTCGTTTACCCGCACCACGGTTCCAAGCGGCAACGTAAATCAGCCGTTCGTGCCGTATCCGCAACCGGGCGGCGGGCCGGTCACGGTCATCACCTTCAGCGTTCCGCCCAACAAAGTGGCGCTCATCCGGTACCTGTCGATCTCCCACTACGGCGGGAATGATCCGAGCGGCACGGGCCAAGTCATCTGGCGCGTGCTGCAGAATGGCGGCGGAATCCAGGGGCTGAATTCCTTGTCGGTGACGGTCGGCACGCAGGCCGCGCCGCAACTTCTGCCGGCGCCCATCGTGGGAATGGAAAACGACACCATTATGGTTACCGTGGAAATTCCGGCTGGGTTTCTTCCGATTGGACCTGGGCAGGGCACAGCCGCGGCCTTCTGGGGATTTACTTACTCGATTTCGGCGGCCACATCTCCAAGTCCGGGAACTTACTAAGATGAACTCTTCGGAATTGTTTCTCTCGTTTGTGCGGCGAGTGATTGGGGCGTTTCTGCTCGTGCTCGTGGTGGCGATGGCGGGGCACGCGCAAGGCGACCAGACCGTGCGCATGTCATCGAAAGAAGTGGCGGTCTTTACCAATCAAACCACAAACGCATCTAGCGCAGTCTTTCCAGACAATGCTTATGGGTGTAGCTTCCTGCCGTACCAAACCTCGGCATTCGTCGGCACGATCGACGTGGAATGGGCTCCGCCTGTGCCGGTGGGAACGACGCCGACCTATATTCAATTGGCAGAGGCCAGCTACAGCTCCGCCGATACGTCCAGCACGCACGTTCTGCAGGTTGGCGGATATTTCCCGAACATGCGGTCGACTGTCACCGTCTCGGCCGGTTCGCTCAATGCGGAGTACACGGCATCCTCTTCGCCATGTCCGCTCTATGGGGCTGGCTTGGCAAGCAACGGCCCGGCTCCGCCGATCACTTGCGATAAAAATCTAACCTTCACTGCGGCGAATGGCAGCACGCAAACCTTAATTCTCCCACTGCAAACGGGGGATACGGTCATTCTCTGCGGCGCAACAGTTTCTTTCGCGGCGGCCACAACTACCGGCAACGTCCAGATTTTCTACTCGGCACTCACCGGGTGCGGCTCTGTCGGAACGGTTTCGTGGTACGGGTCGACGACTTCAGCCACTCCGCAGATTTTCAATATTCCGTTTCAGATTCGAAGTGCGCTGCCATCGGCCTACCCGTACTCGTGCTGGGTGAATAACTCCGGATCGACTGCAACCATCTCGATCTCCTATGCGAGCGTGCATGGCCTATGAGGCTTGGCCGCAAACTCGGCATCCTGCTTTTTTTGGTGTATACAACTTTTTTTGTTGTGTACGCACAGCAGCCCTCTGCTCCGTCTGACATCAGCGCTGCCCACGCCTACTTTCCGGTTCTTACCTCGCTTCCGCCGGTCGCGCAAGCTAACACCGCGATCGTGGGGAATCCTGGAAACGGCACCTATCGCTATTGGCTGGTGGCGAACTACACTTTCGGGCAAGCTCCGATCTCGCACATGTTTAAGGTTGGGAACGGGCCGAACGTGCTCACGGGCAGCAACTACATCACCGTGACGCCAACCTATCCGCTGGGCGCGACTGTCGACTTACTGCGTACAACGAGCGATGCGCCGCCATCGGGTACGGGCAATTACGCCGTGTCGACCGGTCGCACCTCGGGGTCAATCTCCGACACCGGCGGGGCGCTTTCGTCTTACACCGTGGCGCCGATTTCTACGGTTCCGTATGGGCTCTGCCTGAGCAACCAAGTTACCGGGGCCGCGGCGGCGCACCTTCTGTTGGACATGGGGCCGCCGGATAACTGCAATACGCTGGTGGTGGATCTGAGTGAGGCGACTGGCGGCGGGACCATCACCGGGGCAACGCCAAATGGCGGCTTGGTGGTTAGTGGCACAACTCTTGGACTGCTGACCACGTGCACGGCCAGTCAGGTGCTTGAGTGGAACGGAACGGCCTGGGCGTGCGCTACGGTCAGCGGAACAATCAGCGGAAGCGGGACGGGCGGGTACTTGCCCGAGTGGACGGGGACGGGCGCAAGCACGGCGCTGGGGAATTCGCCGATTCGGGATACTGGCCTGCTAACCTCAACGGAATCGATCGAGGTGAGTTTCTCTGGAACAAACACTTATGGCCTCTATTCGTTAATCGCTCCATCATTTTGCGGGAATGGTGTCGGCATCACGATTACTTCGCAACCAACATGCTGGGGGACTGGCGGAGATAATACAGTCGTGGCCCTCTCTGGCGTCTCCGCCGGTGGCTACTTCTTTAATTCAAGTCAGCACACGGGTGGCGGCAACGCGATCGCGGAGGGATTATTTGCAGAGGGTGCCGATACTAGCGCGGTGAGTCAATCCTATCTGCAAATTCTTGGCGTAGTTGGCATCGGCACGCTTGGAGGCGGCGAGACTGTTCCTATTGTTGATGGGGTTCAAGGTGTGGGGGTGGTGGGCGGAACGGCTGGAACGGCAACGATTCTTGCAGGCGTTGTCGGCCAAGTACAAAGCTCTAACGCTTTCACGGCGCAGCCGTTAACCGCGGCATTTTATGCTGCATCGCCAACTCTTTCCAATGACGGCGCGGCCCATAACTACGGCTTATATATAGCAGATCAAACTACCGGAGGCGCGGCCAATCCCGACCCGTGGGGCATTTACGAAGCCGGGACGGCTAAAAATCAGTTCGGCGGCAACGTCACCATCGCTTCGCCTGGCACGTTGACTCTTTCGGCCATGACGGGCACAAACTGCCTCGAAGAAGTCTCCGGGGTCGTCACCGCTTTTAGTGGCCCATGTGCAGCAAGTGGCGGTAGTGGGACGGTCAACAACGCTTTGCAGTACAGCGCACCGTATTACTCTGCGGCAGGCACAACCAACATCCTGAGTGGTCTCGCTCCACCTACTACGAATGGGCTTTGGTTTCAAACCTGGAACGTGAGCGCCAGCGCGGCGGTTGCGCCAGTGTTTTCCCAGGCTGGGGTGGGCGCTAGAGCGGTGGTGGGAACGGCATCCACTGACACAATTCTGTATTCCGATGCGACCTCGCGAGTCGACTATCAGACCTCTGTGGCCGTGGCGGTTTCCTTGCCGACGCCAACGACGTTGAGCAATCCGAGTTTTGGGGTGCGACTCTCGAACGATACAACCGGTACCGGTGCGGGGACGGCGGTCACGGTCACGCCGGCGGGAAGCCTCAACATCAATGGCGCGGCCACGCTGGTTATTCCGGAAAAAACTTCTTGCCTGATCACAGCAGATGCCAGCGGCGGGTTTTGGAACGCGGACTGTTCGCCAACGATTTTATTTGTTTCTGGCGCGGCGCCTACCACCGATGGCTCTCTCGGTTTTGACTTCACCACGCACGCGCTGCTGAGCGGATCGAACGGAACGGCTTTTGCTGAGGCGGTGGCGGCAAGCGGGGCGGGCAACACGGCTACGACTTGCACCAATCAGGTGATTACCGCCATCTCCGCGATTGCTGTCCCAACCTGCACGGCGATCACGGCTTCATTCTTGCCGGGCGCTCCGGGCGGCACGGTTCTTGGCAACAATGGATCCACTACGGCGCCACCGGGCTATGAAAGCTCGGTCGTGCTGGGAATTCCTGGGACGACGGCTGGCGCGATCGCGCTAGCGAGTTCGACGGCCGGGGGCTCATTTCACATCATCACGCCGGCTAGTTCGGCCACTCCGAATCTGACGCTTCCCACGTCTGGTGGTGTGTTTACAAATTCGGTTGCCGGTGACGGAACGGTTTTAAATTCTACTGGCTGCACCACTTCTGCGGCTGGACTCTGCACGCTGGCGCTTGTGAGTACTCCTACCGGCACCGGCACCGTGCTGGTGCTGTCTGTTTCACCAACACTCACCACGCCTAATCTTGGAGTTGCGGCGGCCACTTCACTTGCCCTTAATGGTGCGGCAGCTATGACCACCGTAGGCTGGAACAATACAGCGACTGCACACGATATAGGGCTTTACGAAGGCGCGGGAACGGCGCAAAACTTACTGAATTGCGGGGCTGGCACCATTCTGCAGGGCGCATCTTCCGCCGACCCGACCTGCACAGCAACACCCACTCACGGCGTACAGAACACAACCCAAGGCCTCTTAACCCTCGCCGGCGGATCGTCTGGCAATCCTGGTCAACTCATCCTCGATATCGCGGGCGCATCCGCATTTGGGTCCACGATTCAGCCGGGCGTTAACACGGCAGCCACGGTGTTTACTTTGCCGATTGGCACGGGCGCGGCAGAGACTCTGGTAGCAGCGGCTGCGGCGCTTACGAATACAGGCATCTGTCTTGGCCAGGCTGGTGGGTATATCGCATGCTCTGCCTCTGGGATCGCGTCCAGTAGCGGCTCTATCTTCTCAAAGTACGGTGGAATCGCCACGGTCAACAATGGGGTTCCGTCCGAATTGGGCACCGTCGATGCAAGCCTGAGCGCAGCGGTCACGGCAACCACTTTGTATACGCCGGCGGCTACTGGCCGCTTTAGGATCTCGGCGTCTTTGATTATCACGACTGCGGCCACAACCTCATCAATTCTTGGCGGGACCACGGGCGTGGTCATCACCTACACAGACGGGACCTCTTCCGTGGCGCAGTCGGTGACCTGCTACGCCGTCAATCAATCGGCGGCGATCATCACCATCGGAACGGGCAACACCGGAAACACCACAACTTCGCAATACAATTGCATCCCCATGTACATCTATGCCAAGACGGGCGTGGCGATTCAGTACGCCATCGGCTATACCTCCGTGGGTGGCACAGCTATGGTTTACGAGGCACATCTTTTAGCAGAGAGCATGTAAAAAAGGGAAGGCATGGCGAACGCTCTAACTCCCGCGCAGATCGCCGCCTACGCTGCCAATGCCGGGTTCTCCGGCGATGCCCTGAATGTGGCAACCGCAATCGCGCTGGCCGAAAGCTCGGGAAATCCTTACGTCGTGGGCGATACAAACATCAGTCCCGGGGGCTCGGTCGGGTTGTGGCAGATCAACCTGGCGGCGCATCCGGAGTATGAGGCAGGTTCCTTGCTGGACCCACAGGCCAACGCAAACGCGGCCTACGCCGTCTACCAGCAGAGCGGCGGGCAATTCACACCATGGACCACGTTTAACACGGGCGCCTATACGGCATACCTGCCCTCAACCTCGCTCGCGGTTCCAGATGACGGTTCGGATTTACCGGACGCGGGGTCGACTTCGCCTTCGTCCTTCTGGGTTATCGCTGCGGTGGCGGGGATGGTGGGGCTGGCGTGGTGGATAGACTAAGCTCGGAAAGATAGGCTTCTGTGATAATCCTGGCGGCATCTCGCTTCTGTTCGTCGCGATTTTTCTTTTCGCCAATCCAGCGCGTATTCATCAATCCAGCGCTATGTAGTTGACACGCCACTTTCCAACCGAACTCTGCCGCACTCAATTTCATTTCTTCGGCTCGGCTGGCGCTTTCAACTCCGGCTTGGGCGTGAACTCCATCGCATCCTCATCCAAGGTGTACTTCGCCGGGTCCAGTTTTGCCGCGGCGAAGGCCTGTGTCTCGGCAGCATCGATCGCCTTCTTTTGCTTCTCCTGGTCGGCCTGCAGGCCCTGCATCTGGGCGATGGCCTGCTGCTGCAGCTTCATAAACTGCGCGTTCAATTCAGCGACTTGCTTCTCGATTTTGTCTTGCTTGTGGATCAGTGCGCGCAGGTTGTCTTTGTCGGCGGCGGGAACGGGAATCTTTACTGGCGCGTCCTGGGCGTGGGCGAAGGCGGCATAGCCCACGGCGGCGCACAGCGTGAGCACTACAACAACAAAGGTCAGATCGGGGCGTTTCATTTTCATTGGGGCGGCTCCTCCAAGGGGCAATGTAGCACAGGACCAGCGGTTCAGGAAGCCGTGACATAATCGTTCAAGCATCTTCAACGCTACTTGTACGAGTTCTCGTACAGGTTTAATCGTCGCAAGAGCGTGAATGCTTTCGAGGAGACCGTGGGCCGGATGTGCAACTTTCCGCCATTGCGGTTCGGGGCGCTCACGGAATAGGTTCAAACGCACACCAGCCGCAGACGGAATCTGCGGCTGATGCAAAACTGAAAGGCTGACAAAATGAATATAGCACAACTCTGGACGCGGATCGAGTTAGGGCTTGGCGGTCTGACTCTGGCGGGATTGGGCGCATTTGTGAAATGGCTTTTGAGTATGCGCAAGTTGAATGCCGAGATCGCAGAAATAAAACAGCGCATGGCATCCGTCGAGCACAACCAAAAAATACAACAACTCGCCTTACTGCTTTTGCGTAGAGCGGAATGCCTTGATCCAAATCAGAACGTTTGTACAAAAGCACAATGGGCGTCCCTGTTACAAGAACCTAATCTGATAGATGAAGTCTTAATGGCTCTGCGGAGGGACGGCCTTCTAGACGAAAGCATGGGAACCATCAGGATAGGCCCAAAACTGCCAACCTTCGTTCGAGGCTAAACCCTTTTCTTTTTCTTGCGGTACTCCCGGTCGTGCTCGTCGGTCAGCCTGACTTGTTCCCACTGCTCTGCTGTCAGCTTCATCGGCGGCTGCTCCTCCACGCCGAGCGCCAGCTTGGCCGGATCGGTTTCCGGGTTCTTCTTGCGCCGGAATCCCAACGGGGTTTGCTTGGTGTCCGCAGTCTTCTTCGGGTTCTTTGCAATCATCCGACGAAGCACTTCATCGAATTGGCCCTTATCTGCCTTCATGGAATCCTCGTCATTGGTCGATGTCATCTCTGGGGTCTATCTTGGCTGTCCTGTCACGGCTTGTCAATTCTATCGGTTAAGTTAACTCCTCCAATTCGGTTCAAAAACATTTCTTTGTGACGGTCACTTTCGGTGTTTCCTAAGTCCTTTATTTGCTATGCGTCTAGCTTTACGCTTTTCCATAGGTTTTTGACAGTCTTCCGCGTGGATTTTGGGCACGAAGGCCGATTTATAGAGTCGTAGCGTGGTCGACTCCGAAAGTCCACATGCCTTTGCGATGGCGCTCCATGGCTGTCCGTGCGCACGCATTGATAGAATTTTCTTAGCGTCGGCAACCCGGCGTGGCCTTCCCGCCCAACGGGTTTTGCCGCGGCGCGTCGGTTTTCCT
>Ga0181526_10003420_pt1 | contig 12960 bp, 10 predicted proteins | sample PEATcosm2014_Bin_35_FD_119750 | JGI IMG/M metagenome (GOLD analysis project Ga0181526, IMG submission 119750) | Peatland microbial communities from MTU Mesocosm Facility, Houghton, MI, USA - PEATcosm2014_Bin06_30_metaG | ecosystem: Environmental > Terrestrial > Soil > Wetlands > Peat | place...
CAGGCCGAACGAGACCGTGTCGATGAATTGCACGTCCAGCTTTTTCATCTGCGAATCGTCTTTGTCGATCCACACACGGAAGCGCGTCTTGGGCAGAATTTTGGCCTCCTTGCGGACCGGCTGATAACCCGGCTTGGGGTCGCCGTCGATGACGAAGTTGTCGCGGCCGTCCAGCTTCTCGATGCCGATGAACTTGAAGTTGTAGGCGTCGGCTACTTCGCGCACAAACTGCCGCTCGTCTTCCCGTTCCTTCTCTTCCTTCTCCAGACGTTTCTTGCGGTCCGCTTCGGACTCGTTCTTGCGCTTGTCGATCAGCTTCTGGATCTTCTCGTCTTCCTTTTGCGCATCCTTCGCCGAAAGCGGCTTGTCATCCTTGGCGATCTGCTTCTGCACCTGCTCGCCATAGATTTCCATCACGTCGTAAGTCTTCGTCTCCGTGGACTTCACCTGTCCCTTGCCGTCGAGCCTGCGCTCTTCCTGGCGCTCGACGTAGGTGTAATCGCGCAGCTTCTTGTCGTTTTCCAGATCCTTGTCGGCGGAAAGGCGAATCAAGTCGCGGATCTGCTCCTGCGAAAGCGTGGCGAGAGTTGTTGGCGCCGATGACTCAGTCGGCTTTACGGTCGTATTCTCTTGCGCGATCGCCAGTCCGCCGGTCAGGATGACGACGATTATGCTGTGCCAGACTCGCATGGCCATAACTGCGAGATTACAACCCCGCGCCTTTCGCAAAGTTCTGGGCATTGATACGTGTGGATTGCTCGAGGAGTTCGCGGCCTTGGTAGAGCCACCGCGGGCACCCAATCCTCCTCGCCATCCTTTGGCGAGAGGTGGGAGCTAGGCTCGTGCCAGCGCCTGCTCCAGATCGCCGATCAAATCGGTGCTATCTTCGATTCCTACGGATAACCGCACGGTCGCCGCCGACACGCCCAGCAACTTGAGTTGCTTTGCGCTCAATCCTGTGTGTGACGTGAGCACCGGATACGACACCGTCGATTCCACGCCGCCCAGGCTGGCCGCCAGGTACCACAGCTTCAGGTGGTCGATGAAGCGCTCCGCCGACCGTCCTCCGCCGCGCAGATCGAACGAGACCATCATCCCAAAATCCTTCATCTGCCGCCGCGCAATCTCATGGCAGTCGTTGTCGGGCAAGCCGGGATAATACACGCGCGCGACCTTTCGATGCTCTTGCAGCATTTCGGCAATGCGTGTCGCGTTGCGGCAAGCCCGCTCCACGCGCACATCCAGCGTCTTCAGCCCGCGCAGCAAAAGATACGCGCAGCCGGGATCGAGACAGCCGCCGGTCAGGATCATGATCGGCCGGGCCGCGTCCATCCACTTCTTGGAGCCGGCCAGCACGCCCGCGGTCAGGTCGCTGTGCCCGCCGAGATACTTTGTCGCCGAATGGATCACGATGTCGGCGCCCAGTTCCAGCGGTTTCTGAAGCACTGGCGTCGCAAAAGTGTTGTCCACGACGACACACGCCTTGCACTTGCGGCCCAGCTCGCACAGAGCAGCGAGATCGACGCAGCGCAGCGTGGGATTGGTGGGCGATTCCAGAAACAACATGCGCGTCTTGCGGCTGAAGTAGCGCGCGGCGTTGTTGATGTCGTGATACGGAACGAAGCGCACCTTGATCCCACAACGTGGGAGTACCTGCTCAAACAGCTTCACCGTCCCGCCGTAGACGTCGAGCATGGAGACGACCTCGTCGCCCGCTTGGCATGCTGCCAGTACAGCGACCAGCTCCGCCGCCATGCCACTGGATGTTGCGATGGCCGCTTCCGCGCCCTCCAGCGAAGCAATCTTCTCCTCCGCCGCAGTCACCGTCGGATTGGCATAGCGGGAGTACAAATACATGTCCCTGTCGCCTTTGGCGTAGCGGCGCAGATCTGCGACGCGTGGCACCACGAACACCGACGTCTGCGCGATGGGCGTGGTCAGCGGCGCGGATTGTCCATGCCGGTCCTCGCCGGAATGAACGCAGCGCGTCGCATCGACGGGTTCCCGGGAATTTCTTGGCCTGCTCATGTTGACGGTTTGTGTCAGGGCACGACTTTAGTCGTGCCGCATGACGGAACAAAGCTCAGGGCTTTAGCCCCTGCAAAATCATGGTACCGCAGGGGCTGAAGCCCGAGTTATAAATGACTCGCTACGGCACGTCTGAAGACGTGCCCTGACACAAAGCGAAGAGGTGCTCTGATACAGGGCGATTTGTTAGCGCGATTCTAGATTTCTACTCTACCCCTCGATCACAATCCCCGCCTTCGTCCCTTGATTCGTGCACAGCGCCCACGCCATGCGCGGCGTGTTGTGCGCGATGCCAATCCGCCCGAGCGTGTCCACGATGATGATTCCTCCGTGTCCGTTGAGACGCTTCTTCAGGTAGAAGAGCGCTTGCTGTGCGGCCTCCTGCGGTGCCTGGCCCTGCTCCACACGGTCGGCAGTCCACTTGGCCAGCACCAGCTTCATCATCGGCTCGCCCCATCCCGTGGTCGAGACCGCGGCGCTGCGATTGTCCGCGTAGCAGCCGCAGCCGATCAGCGACGAATCCCCCACGCGCCCCGGGGCTTTGTTCAGCGTGCCACCCGTCGAAGTTGCCGAGGCGATGTTGCCCTCAGCATCCAGCGCCACGGCGCCCACGGTGTCGTGCGAGCGCGTCGGCCCAAACTCGTCCGGCATCTTCAGATAAGCCTGCTTCTTGGCCTCGCGCAGGCGCTCCACTTCGCGCTCGATTACCAGTTCGTCATTTGAGCACAGTTCGATGCCGTGCTCCTGCGCGAAGCGCTCAGCGCCACTGCCGACGAAGTAGACATGCGGGCTCTCGGTGAGAATCTTCTTGGCCGCGCGGATAGGATTGCGAATGTGCTCAACGCAACCCACGCCGCCCGCGCGTAAGGTCGCTCCGTCCATGATGAGCGCGTCGAGTTGCACGCGGCCATCCATGTTAAGGAACGAGCCGCGGCCGGCGTCGAAGGTCTCGTCTTCTTCCATCGCCACCACGGCAGCTTCGGTGGCGTCGAGCGAGCTCCCACCGCGCCGCATCACCTGCCAGCCCTCGTCCGCCGCGGCCTTCACGCCGCGCAGATGCGGTTCAAGCATGTCTTCAGGAATGGCCCACGCACCACCGTGGACCAGAATTACAGGATCGACCGCCAATTCCCCACCTTTCGCAAAAAAGAGTGGCCTCTGTGCCGAGAGGCAAACCCGTCAGCATACCAGATGAGCGGCACAGCGCTTGTGGCCAAAGCTCCGCTAATCATTTGTTACATCACTATAAAAACAAGAGCACGGAAAGCCTAGTTGTGATAAAACTCGCAAATTATGAGCTACTCAGCTGCAATTCGCGCACTGGCCGTTATGGCCGCCTTCAGTGTTTGCATCGTTTCCGGGTCTGCGCAAACCAAGGCGGCGAAGAAGAAAACCGTCGAGTTGAAAGACGCCAAAGGCAACGACGTCGGCACGGCGACTATCGTTTCGAAGGGACCGGGCGTGGAAGTGAAGCTCGACCTGAAGGACCTCCCGCCTGGAGTCCACGCGGTGCACTTTCATCAGAAGGCCATGTGCGATGCGCCGGACTTCAAGTCCGCCGGCGGACACTTCAATCCGACCAGCAAACAGCACGGCTTTGACAATCCGCAGGGCCATCACGCGGGCGACATGATGAACTTCACCGTCAAGGAAAATGGCACGGCAAAGGCGACGGTCAAGGACGAGGAAGTTGTGCTGGGCACAGGCAGCGAGCCGAATTCGCTATTGTCGAATGGAGGCAGTTCGATCATGGTTCACGCCAAGGCCGACGATTACAAGACCGATCCTTCCGGCAACTCCGGCGACCGCATCGCCTGCGGAGCGATTACGCCGTAACGGTTGTTGGTGATCTAAACTGGAACCATGGGCGACATTGGCCGCATGCTGGTGTTTGTCGGCGGACTGCTGCTGGTCATCGGCGTAGTCCTGATTTTCGCGGGCAAGGTTAACCTGCCTATCGGGCGTCTCCCGGGCGATATCGTCTATCGCGGCAAGAACACCACCTTCTACTTCCCGCTGATGACGTCGATTCTGCTCAGCATCATCCTGTCGCTGGTGCTGTACTTCGTGAATCGGATGAGGTGAAGAAGCTGTCAGCTTTCAGCCATCAGCTTTCAGTTAGGGCAACTTCCTCCGAGCTGAATTTGCGACCTTCCGGATGATTTTCCGATCCTGAGGTTCGGCTGACGGCTGACGGCTGATAGCTGACGGCTGCCTTGATACACTTCCTCCATGTCCGGCACGGAACAACTCGGGCTGATGTTTCAGGCGCCGGCGCGCAAGATTTATCCCGTTCGCGAGCTGGTCGCCGCCGTGCGCACGCAAGTGGAGCGCTCCTTCACCGACGTTTACGTGGAGGGCGAAATCTCCAACTATAGGCCCGCCGAATCCGGCCATCTCTACTTCACCCTGAAGGACGGCTCAGCCCAGCTCCGCGTGGTGATGTGGCGAACCCAGGCGCGGCTGCTGCGCTTTCGTCCGGAGAACGGGATGCAAGTGATCGCGCGTGGCCGTGTCACCGTCTACGACGAACGCGGTGATCTGCAATTTCAAAGCGAGCATCTCGAACCCAAAGGGACTGGCGCGCTGCAGATCGCGTTTGAGCAATTGAAGGCCAAGTTGGCTGCCGAAGGGCTGTTCGATCAAGCACGCAAGAAGCCTGTTCCGGTGCTTCCCCGGCGCATCGGCCTGGTCACTTCGCCGCGTGGAGCCGCGGTGCAAGACATCCTGAATATCCTTCGTCGCCGGCACGAGTCGGTGAACGTGCTCATCTATCCGGCGCAGGTGCAAGGCGAGGTTGCGGCCTCCGAGGTGAGCGCCGGGGTGCGCTACTTCAGCCGGCACGGCCACGTTGACGTGATCGTCGTCGCTCGCGGCGGCGGCTCGTTCGAAGACCTTTTCGCCTTCAACGATGAAGGCCTGGCCCGCACGATTGCCGCCTCGGACATTCCAGTGATCTCGGCCATCGGTCACGAGACCGATTTCACCATCTGCGACTTTGTCGCCGACTTGCGCGCGCCCACTCCGTCCGCTGCCGCAGAGCTGGTCATCCGCTCCAAACTCGAACTCTCGGAGAAGCTGCAAGGCTTCCACAAGCGCATGACGCAGGCCATCAACTACAAATTGCTGCTGGCCAACAACGCTTTGTCCGCCATGGCGCAGCACGCCGTCTTCGCGCGCATGCAGGACAGCATTGCCCGCCGCCAGCAGCGGGTTGACGAGTTGGTGTACCGGCTGGCGCAATCGCAGTCGCGCCTGCTGAAGAACCAAACTCGCCGCGTCGATGCACTCGAAGCCCAACTCCGTCGCCATGACTTGCGGGTGCGCACCGCCGTCATGCGCCGCCGGCTCGACACGCGTGCAGGCGAGTTGAACGCTGCTATCTTGCGGCTGCTGGTCGCGCGCCAAACTGATCTTGATCGTTTTACCGTTGCCCTGCGCGGCACACCTGAGATGATTCTGCTGCGACGCAGCTCCCGCTGGGAGCGAGCGCATGGCAGCCTGGAAGCGCTTTCCCCGAAGGCCATCCTTGCTCGCGGCTACGCGCTGGTTTTTGATGCCGATGGCCGCCTGGTGAAGCAAGCTTCCCAGCTCGCGCCGGGCGAACACGTTCGCACCCAGCTTGGCCGCGGCGAATTCACTTCGCAGGTGGACGGAGTTGACGACGACAGCAATCCCAAGTAATTGCTTGATGATTGCAGAATTGCCGGTTTGCTCTCCTAGTAAGCTACTCTGAATTTGCTTCTCCAGTGCCCGGCGCAGCTATGGTTGCGCTCGACGGGCGGCCTTGCGGCCGGTGATGAACCACACGTCGCGATACACATTCGCAGCCTTGACCCCCTGGAAGCCACAGGACTTCACCGCTTCCACCATGTCTTTCCATGTGGCCAGGCCAAACGACGATCCCGCAAAGTGTTCGACTAGCCGGTCCAGTGGCTTGGTGCCGTCCTCAGAGAAGTAGCGATCCACCAGGACGACCAGCCCGTTCGCGGGCAGACACTTGTAGGCGCTGCGCAACAGCTGCTTCGATATGGGGCCGATATCGCAGAACATGATTACGTCGTGGCCTGCGGGCAGCCGGCCGTGAATATCTCCTCCCAGCGTTCGGACGCGCCTGGCGAGCCCGGCGCGCCGGATATTTCCGGCAGCAACTTCGCACACGGGAGCGATGTCGAGTATGGTGGCGTGCAGGTGCGGGTTCCGTTTTGCCAGTGCGATGGACATCACGCCAGAGCCGCCGCCCACATCCAGCACCGCGCTATGCCGCGACACGTCCAGGTATTTCGCCAGCGCTTCGGCATCGTCCTTATGAAAGTGATACAGCATCTGGGTGAAGTTTTCGGCCTGGCTGTGGTCGCGCTTCATCGCCTCGGTATAGCTCGGCCTCTTCAGCTGCAAGATCGACTTGTAACGTCTTCCCGACACCAGCGCCTTCTCCAGCACCGTGAGCGCTTCGAAGGCCTCCACGCATTCGTTGGAGTATTGCCGCGTCCAGTAGATCGAGCGTTCGTCGATGAAGTATTTCTCCGCGAGAGCCGTGTTTCCGTACCCGTCATTCCCTTTGTCGAGCAGGCGGAGCGCGACGAGCGAGTTCAGAAATGCCTGAAGGTAGTACTTGTGGATCTTGAGCGCGCGTCCAATTGCGTCCGCTTTCATGCGCTTTTGATGGAGCAAGCGGAAGACTTGCAACCTCTCCGCGGCGACGATCAGACGCGAGGCGACGAAGGCCTTCTGAATGTCGATGCTGGCGAGTACTGCCTTGGGGAACTTGTCGAGTGTCGGCTTCTCCATAGAGACCCTCCTCTACGTCTCAAAACACGGCAGGAAAGCTCTGCCTAAGTTACAGCGACCCTCATAGAACTTAAAGTATGAGTTCCAGCAGACTACACCGATTTCTACCAATCTGGGCTTCCCGCTGCATTAGAATCAAAGAGAACCATTAGTTAGTTGTCCAGCAGGAAACTATTCTGAGTTTATTTTTTCGAATCACGGCGCGTCACTCTTGCCGCCGCCAAAGGTACCAGGATGCTGCAGCGGGTTGGCCACATTCCGCAATTCTCGATGATCTCCGTCATCGACATCCTGGTTGTAGCATTCCTTATTTACGAGTTTCTTAAGCTCATCAAGGGCACGCGCGCGATTCCGATGCTGGTCGCGGTGGTGTTGCTGATCGTGGCATTCTGGCTGGCGCACATCGAACAGCTGCGTACCGTCGACTGGCTCATCACCACGCTCTTCCCATACGCCATTTTCGCGCTCATCGTGGTCTTCGGCGCCGAGATTCGCCACGCCCTGGCTCGTTTGGGCCGCCGCCTCTCGGCCGCTCGCGGAGGTGTGTTCGACGGCACCGACAGCTACGAAGACATCGTGCTGGCCGCCGACCACTTCGCACAGGCCGGCACCGGCGCGCTGATCGTCATCGAGCGCGAGATCGGTCTGCGGACCTTTATCGAAAGCGGTGTGCCGCTGGACGCGAACCTTTCTTACGACTTGCTGATCACCATCTTCCGGCCCAGCGCGCCCTTGCATGACGGCGCCGTCATCGTGCAGAAAGGACGCATTGCCGCCGCAGCCTGCTTCCTGCCGCTGTCGATGAATCCCGTTCTCTCCACGCAGTTCGGAACGCGGCACCGGGCGGCCATCGGCATCACCGAAGAGACCGACGCTATTTCCGTCGTCGTCTCCGAAGAGACGGCCGCGATCAGCATCGCCGTAGGCGGCGCTATCGAGCGCGATATCACTGTGGAGTACCTGCGCGAGCGGCTTAGCGAGCTCCTGCGCCGCTACGTTCCGACGGCGGCGCTGCCTACTACCGTGACCGACCGCGAGTTGGCCAGCGAAGATCGCAAGCTCGAACGCCTGAGCCATGAGAAGGACCTTGCCGACGGAGCGGAGCGTTAGCTATGAGCCCATCGGCCGGCAATTTGTTTCGTAAGTATGTGCTCAAGAACCTGCCGTTCAAGCTGGTCTCGCTGGCAATTGCCATTCTGCTGTGGTGGTCGGTGGGCCGCGATCAGCCCATCGAGATCCCCATGACCGTGCCGGTGGAGTTCCAGAATGCGCCGCAGAACCTGGAAATCAATTCCGACTACCCGTTCCAGGCGCGGCTCACTTTGCGTGGGCCCCAGGGGTTGCTGCAGCGATTGAACCCTTCGGAGGTTCATGCCGTTCTCGATCTCCAGGGGGCTGGCCCCGGCGAGAGCACCTTCGATCTTTCTCGCAAAGACATCCACGTTCCCCGCAATGTAAGCGTGGTACAGGTTGTGCCCGCGCAGTTTCACATCAGCTTTGACCAAAGCGTGGCCCGGACAGTTCCGGTGCAGCCGCGGGTGATTGGCACCTTGTTGAGCGGATATGGAATAACAAAAGTGACGGCGACTCCATCTACGATTACCATTGTGGGGCCGGAGCGCAGGGTACAAGCCATACAAACGGCGATGACGGATCCCGTAGATGCTACCGGCGTGGTGGGAGAGGCAACCTTCACTACCCATGCTTACGTATCCGATCCGCTGGTGCGCGTGCGAATGCCTCAGCCGATCCACGTGAGCGTTAGCACAGGAAGTGTTTCCAGCAGAGCAGGCCAGCCTTGAGCGGCGCACAGACGGGATTCATGCGGCAATTATTCGGAACCGATGGAATTCGGGGAGTCGCAGGAGAGTATCCGCTCGACCAGAAGACCATCTTTGCGATTGGACGCGCCCTCGGACAGCGACTGGCAGCTCGCGACCAGGCTGCTCGCGTGGTGGTCGGCCAGGACACGCGCGAGTCGAGTTGCTGGATCAGCGTGGTCCTCGCGGCGGCCCTGGAGTCCGCTCAAGTTCCCGTTGTCAGCGCAGGAATTATTACTACGCCGGGAATCGCATATCTCACCCGCACCAATCAATTCGCGGCCGGGATCGTGATTTCGGCCTCGCATAATCCCTGGCAGGACAACGGCATCAAGATCTTCGGCGCCGATGGCTATAAGCTCTCCGACGAACTGGAGCACGCCATCGAAGCGGACATCTTCGCCCACATCGAGCAACTGGCTGCGGCTGCCTCCCACAATGTGGTATCTGCTACGGAGATGCTTCCGGGGGATGACAAGCTGCGTGAGCAGTACGCCGAGGGGCTGGCGCAGTTCGTCACGGGAACGGATTTCAGCAACTTGCGAGTGCTGGTGGATTGCGCCAACGGCGCAGCCAGCACCATCGCTCCGCTGGTATTTCGTGACTGCGGAATTGCCGCCGACTTCCTCAACATCCAACCTAACGGCCGCAACATCAATGCCGGTTGCGGCGCGCTCCATCCTGAACACGCCGCTCAAGCCGTCGCGGCAGCGAAGGGAAAACATAACCTCGGTATCACCTTCGATGGTGATGCCGACCGGGCTTTATTTTCCGATGCCGGCGGGCAGGTCGTTAACGGCGATGCTGTGTTGCTGCTGGCCGCCCGCGACATGAAGACCCATGTCCGGTTGCACAACGACATGGTGGTGGCGACCACGATGTCGAACATGGGACTGGAGGCCGCTCTGAAACGCAGCGGCATCAGTATGTTGCGCGCTCCAGTGGGAGACAAGTACGTGTTGGAACAGATGCTCAAGACGGGCGCGACGCTCGGCGGCGAGCAGTCGGGTCACATCCTGTTCCGGGATATCGACACCACCACCGGCGACGGCATCCTGACCGCGCTGCGCGTTCTGGAAGTGATGGCGCGCACGGGTAAGCCACTGGCCGAACTGGTCGCCGACATGAAGGTTTTCCCCCAGGAGATTAAGAACATCCACGTGCGTGAGAAACGGCCCTTCGAACAACTGCCCACAGTGATGGAATCCATCCGCAAAGCCGAAAGCGAACTGGAAGGCAACGGCCGCGTGGTCGTGCGTTACTCCGGGACGGAGAAGTTGGCGCGGGTGATGATCGAAGCTGAGTCAGAAAACCAGATGCGACGCCATACGGACGCCATAGCATCGGCGATACAGCAGGCCATAGGGATTTGACGTAGAACCCCCGCGTTGATCCCAACTGGCCGCCGATATGGATTCGCTCACGCCGAATACGGAATTCAGGACCCTCGAATCCTCCCAGCATCAGCGCTCAAAAAAACCACCCAAGCTTACGCTTGGTGGGGTAATCGATTCGGTTCTTCAACGGCAGAGCAACTGTATCCGGTTCGCTAGTCGTCAATCGGGCATTAGTGAACCCCGACCGTTGGACGAATAAACGGCAGGAAAAGCTCGTTCGATGGGCTCAGAATGGTCTGCAGGTTCACCATGCGACGGGCGATGTCGCCGAACGCATAACCTGTATGGCTCAGTCCCGACGGGTCTGGAACCAATTCCTGTCCCGGTGTGTTCAGTTGGCATTCTGCAACGCTTCCCGGTACGCAGCTATCTCCGCCAGGGTTTCCCGAGGTGGTGCAGATCCCCCCGCCACCGGGAGGTACACAGCCAAGAAGGAAGGCGGAGAGAAAAGATGGATTTCCGGCTCTGCGGTTCATTACCTGCTGGAACTCTTGGGTATGGGTCTCCACCCCATGGCATCCCTGGCAGGTGTTCAGGGAAAAGAACCTTCTCGCGGCAGCCTCATTGCCGCTGATTCCGGTGGCATTCCAAAACCCATTGGAAAGGCCAACATTGTTGAAGCCATTGAAAGCCGAACCGCCAAGGAAGGGCTGCCCTGACGGGTAGTCGTCGGGCACCTTGAGAGTTCCCTGGGTCTCAACGATTTCGGATTGAAAGGCGGAGATGTAGGTTGCGAGGGTCGCAGGACTCAGCGAACTACATTGTGGAGGCACCAGGTTACCGTCAACCACGGTAAAATTGCCCTGACACTGAGGTTGATTACCGGAGTTGAGTTGGCCGGCGGTGTTAAAGCTGCCGTCGGGAGTTTGGGCTACGTCTTTCTCGGCGATGATATTCGGCGGACCATACGTCTGGATGTAAAACTCCCTCTGTTCCCAGAAATTGCCGTTCTGCAGGTTCTCGTCGCGAAGTTCGAATTCATTGGTCCTGATGTGAAACAGGCAAGTATTTGGGTTACCGTTGGGATCGGTGCAGGAGGTTGCTTGCACGACCTTGTCCGTTATCGTCGATTCGAGCAGCGGGACGTAGCAGCCGTCGGAGGGGCAATTTTCATAGTCAAAATTGTCTTTTGGGAGGCTGTCCCACGCGGCGGCCCATTGCGACAAAGTGTAGGAAGATGGGACGTGGAACTCGAAGATGATGTTGAAGAAGACACTGGGAGGGCCTTGTCCGTTCCCCTTGTCCACGAAGCACTGTCCCTCAGAGCCTACACCCGCGGTGACGCCAAAAACGAACCTGAGCTCCCCGCCCGCGGTTTGGCTGGGCTGGCCTGACAAGTCGATGCGATTTACGATTGCATTCAATCGCACAGGCGCCTCAAGCGAAGGGCAGTGCCCGCCGGTACAGTTGCTATTGAATGCGGGGTCCTTAGGCCAGTTTTGTAAGAGTCCAGACATGCCTAACGACGGGTCCGACGAACTATTCCTTGGAATGACTACAAAGTTGGTGTTTATCGTCTGATTGCTTTGCCAGTTACCGAGGAAAGACTGCAACGCCTGCTCCGCTACTGGAACACTTGTGGTGTTTACAACGGACATCCACAACTTCCTGAATGTCCATGCCCCCAGGGGATTGCCCGGAACGCTCAGGCAGGCGTCGTAGGTACGTCCTAATTGTCCGCCCCCTTGACTCTCCACGCTTCCGTCCTCTACTACGTTGGTGTTGATGATCATCAACTCAGCGCCCGGCACGACCGGGGTGTTGTCCCCCCCGGCGAGAATTTGGGGTGAAAATCGAACTGTTTGGTGCGATTGCAGAGCGGCTTGTATCTTCGCCGGATCGAGGAATTGCATCTTCTCCCTGCGGAGGAAAATGCGCCCCTTGTAAACCGGGACGACAGTGCCCACTCTTGCCAGATCCTTACGATGCTGCTGTTGCTTTACGAACGCCGTCCAATCGAAGTCAACCTGGGTGGAGAACACGTTGTTATCATCAGCCGACCGCCGCAGAACTACACGCTGACCACCCAACGTCATCGGGATCTGCGATCCTAGCTTGGCGACGACTGAGTCCTGAAAGCGCACCGCCAGCGTGGTCTTGATAATGTTGAGCGCCGGATTCGGCGGGGTCAGCGCTAATTCTTCGACAGTAGGCAGATAGGGATTCGAGTCCGGGATCAGCGTCCCGGAGACGCGCTGCGCTGAGTTCTCGTCGTCAGCCAACCGTGTGGCGTCAGAAATCGCCGCGGCTCGGATCGAGGCGTTCGCGATATAAGTAGCGGGCTGGGCAATGGATGCTCGGCTTAGGGAATGCTGAGCAGCCAGAACGCTCCGGGATCGCGCTTTGAGGCTGATGGCGATCACGGTGACGGACAACAGACACAATGCAGCAATCCAGACTCGCTTTCGAGATTTCATTTCGCCGCTCCTCCATAGGCCAGAGAGTCGAGTGCCAGGCAACTTTGCGGAGAGCTGATTCAGGAAGGCGACGATTCACGGGCAGCGTCCGCAGGATTTTGGAAGGGGCCTAGGACGGCCTAGTATTCCGCCGTTCGGGCATTGAAGGCAAGGATAATCTTCAGAGGTTTTTTCGGCCGTCCCATTCCGGCAGAAGCCTAAGAAAACAGGTGTCTGACAATTGTCCGGCGAGACAATGGATAGCACTTTAATGGCTGGTATAACCACTATAGTTCTAAAAACATATCAAGTCAGTAGGGAAATCGCGTAGAACAATGTCGCAAATACCTGCACAGTCAAATCTCAGAAGCGACGGGAATCATTGGACTTAGCGTGGCACGAGGATTGCTCCTTGTGTAGACAGCCTCTCTCGCTATGGGGCAAATTGGGTCTGTACGTGAATTGAACCTAAAGGAGGGTTCGATCCTTGAAAATGCGTATCGCTTCGCTGTCACTGCTCGCACTATG
>Ga0181526_10003423_pt1 | contig 12942 bp, 6 predicted proteins | sample PEATcosm2014_Bin_35_FD_119750 | JGI IMG/M metagenome (GOLD analysis project Ga0181526, IMG submission 119750) | Peatland microbial communities from MTU Mesocosm Facility, Houghton, MI, USA - PEATcosm2014_Bin06_30_metaG | ecosystem: Environmental > Terrestrial > Soil > Wetlands > Peat | place...
AAGTGCCGCCCCCGACGGTCGTGCCATAGAGATTGCCAGCGGCATCGAAGATCAGGCCGGCGTAGGGATAAGCACCGTCCGTGCAATCGGTCGGCGAGCAGAAGCTATGCAGCACCGTCTCCGTCCAGTTACCGCCGCCCGCGGGCGTCAACTCGAACACCGTCCCCCAGCTGTAAGCGCCGCCCTCGGAGGTCGTGCCGTAGAGATTGCCGGCGGCATCGAAGATCAGGCCGGCGCGGGGCAGAGCCCCGTCCGTGTCGTTGAAGCTGTGCAGCAGCTTCTCCGTCCAGACCACGCTCGTTGCGGGCGTCTGCGCCTGCGCTGATGGGGTCAAGACAACCGCGAGCGTGAATACAACTGCTATCGCCAGCGCGGCCGTCGCCACGCACCAGATAATGTTCAAAAGAGAATTGCGGAATTGCTTCTTGCCGTTCACGGGCTTTGCCTCCTCGCCATGTGCCGCTGCTGAAGCTGACTACGAGACGGACGTACTCGGATGTTAGGAGGAAGAAGGTGGGCGATCTGATTGGTCGCCGCCTAGGGGCGATGGAAGCGGACCGGGAACAAGACCGCCAAATCTTCTTCCGCAGCGTCCACCCAAATGTCACACCTGCGGGCCGAGGTTGTCAGTGACCGCCGTCGCTTTGGGGAGTGATAGCCGCAAAGGCCGAAGGGGCACACAAAGTCGTTTGTCTGCCTCGTCGGGTTCATGCAGAAGAAGGTTTGCGGCGGAAAAATCCTTGGAGGACATGGTCGGGTATTCTGAGCTTCTCTTTAATGCTCTAGTACGGAGCCCAAAAGAACTGCTTGCTGGCATGGCACGCTAGTGGTCGAAGTGCATGCACAGAGCGGAGCGGCCGTTACGCTGCTTGACTTTCACCTGGTCGGCGGACTGGCGAATGATGTAGTGCGATAGCGCAGCAACGCCGGCGCCGCTGGCCAACTCTTCGAGCGATGGCATTTGGTTGTTTAGTTGCAGAGGCGCACCATCGTACTCGATCTCGACGTCGAGGCTGAGCTCGTCGAACTCGGCTTCGACCACAAGCATGTGCGAGCGCAAGCCCAGTTCGCCGGAGTTGGTCACGAATTCGTAGATGGCATCAATGGCGCGCGAAACTACCTCGCGCCGCATGCCCCACACGGAGCCGAGTCCATCCATGAAGCGCGTAATCTCGTCCAAATTGTCTTTGGTAGCCAGCAGCTCGAGTCTCCCTTTTTTCGCCAGCCCGATGCGGAACAGCAGGCTCAGAGCGACCGCAACCACCGTGGCCAGTGCGGTGGAGGAAGCAAAAATGGGACGCAAGAGTTCTGGCACGCTGCGGTAAAGCTCGGGTGCGACCTCCACGCTGATGCCAAATGCCAGTGCGATGCCAGTGGCAAAGATACGGCGGGCGTCGAGCATGCGCGACGTCATGACCTGCAAGCCGCCCAGCATCAGGAAACAGGTTGCATAAGTCAGCAGTGCGCCCATCACCGGCACGGGCATGACGGCAAAGGTACCGGCGAGAGCGGGGAAAAAGGCCAGCGAGATCACGATCAGGCCCGCAAGCAGGGCGATGGAACGGCTGGTCACGCCGGTGGCGATCTCCAGGCCGAGGCACGCGGAAGCATTGTTCTGGGCGACGCCACCCGCCAGCCCGGAGAGCATGGTGCCCACGGAATTGGCCATCACGCCACCGCTGACGGAATTCATGTCGGTGCGCTTCCAATCGGCATCGTTCATCTTTTGGCAAAGGGTCAGGTCGCCCACGGTCTTCAGCGTCGCCGCTATGCCAATCACCAGGAATGGCACCAGCAGCGAGGCACGGAAGGCAAGACCGCCACCCACACGGTGAGGGATGCTGAGCAGTGGCAGCGCCCACACGGTGCGAACGGTCGACCAAGACAGGATGCCTGTCCATAGTGCCGCGATGTGACCCACCACGAGACCGCTCAGGATAGGGAAAAACCGCAGACGACCCTTGCTCCAGATGCTGGGAGCAATCATGGCGACGAGCGTGAGCATGCCGACTAATGCGGCATTCGGAGAGGCCTCGGGATGCCCGGCTGTGCGTCCCAGCAGGCGCGGCACGCCCAGCGACACCAATTGGATGCCTACGATGGTAACGATCAGTCCGGTGACGTCAGGAGGAAACAGAGCCCGCAGTTTCCGTAAAAAGCGCGAGAGCACGGCGGTGAAGATTCCATTGACCGCAGTCATGCCGAACAATAATGGCAACCCTCCGATACGCCCCGCCAGAATGCTGGGGGCTAGATAGGTCAGACTGCATGATGCTGGACAAAGATACCCGGATCCCACCAGGCCTCGCCGCGCTTGGAGGATTGTGGTGAGGCCGGAAGCGATCATTGAGATGCGCAAGAGGCTTTGAGCCTGGCCGGCGGTGCCTCCGATTGCATCGATGGCCACGATTACGTAGATCCAGCCGACCGACATGGCAAGTACGTGCTGGCTGGCGAGGGCTAGCGATAGGGGCAATGGCGGACTTTCGTCCACGTCATAGGCGAGGTTCGAGGGCCGCTTCCGCCCGACGGGCTCTTTTCTTTTCGAGACTCCCAGAACGCTAGACCAAATGCGCGTGGTCAGCGCTGCTTCCTCTGCATTCCCCATCGTGAGCATTTATACATGTCGATTGCGGTTCTACCATTACAGTCGTGTAAAACCTTAAGCACCCCACTGCCCGACTTGCTGCGGGAACGACCAGGTAAGCGCGATAGTGAATCGTTCCGTCCCATGCCTGGAAATGCAATCCCAGGTGCCAGCACCGACAAGTGCCGTACTCCCTGTTTTCCAGCGCCCGCCGTCAGTCCCGCGATGAGGGTGGAGTCGAGCACCATGATCAGTCCACACAGGACTTCTTCCAATCGGTCTGCCGGATCCAGATACTTTTTGACAAGCCGCGTCCTTGAATGAGCAAAGGCCCTACGATGCCGGGCAGATGCGACGTTTTGCCGTTAGTACGCGGGTCAATAATGTCGCGAACGACGACCGTGAGTGCTCCGAACCGATTGAAGTGTCACCAGCGATTCAGACCGGACTTTTCTGATTTGAACCTTCCTACTACTGGACCTTGAGTAGCACCCGAACGTCCGGGACTGAGTGAGCAATCTTGCTCAGACACCTTCGATACTGGTGCGGTAGGCTCGCACGGTGGCTCGCTTCGTGGGAAGATGGGGACATCTCGGGCGGCCTCCAGCAAAATTCGCTCGGAAACCCCAATGCAAACCGAGCGCCAACCTCTCTTGTTGTTCCTTGCATTCAGCTTCGTTGTTCTGTCGCTGCTTGTCTTAGCGCAGTAAGTGATTGCGACCGTACAAGTAGGCTCAGACCCCTGACTGCAGCCGTCAACCCGGTGACAAATACGATGTATGTCGCCAACCAGTGCGGCACCGGCCATGTTCATGGAAATTCTGGGCTGGAGGAGGCTACACATGGGAGGCAAGAGACTTTCCGTCGGATTGAGAACGGTCTTGGCGATCTTTGCTGTGACCCTTTTTGTGACAAGCACATGGGCACAGACTCACGAGAATGTCCTGTACAGCTTCATCAACCCCCCGGACGGAGTCTATCCTTCCGGCGGCCTGATCTTCGATGCCGCCGGCAATCTCTACGGCATGACCCAGGGGGGCGGCACTTACAACCATGGCACAGTGTTCGAGTTGACGCCGACTGCGGGCGGGGGCTGGACGGAGACTGTGTTGTATAACTTCGGCAACCCCCCGGACGGAGTCTATCCTTCCGGCGGCCCTGTGGGACGTAGATAGCCCTGTCAGGAAGCGCCAAGGATTTACGGCCCGGCCTTTTGTCTGCAAATCACTTTCGGTCACAGGAGAATCCGTGAAGCTACCGCTTGGCTGTCTTGCGCTCGCATACCTGTCGATGGTCTCGTCGATCTGCGCCCAAACAACGGGCGGCAACGTTGCAACCACCACTCCGGCAACCCAGGCCGGAACCCAAAGCGCTGCCATTTCTCAAGTGCCGCGGCTGGTTAAGTTCAGCGGTACCGTGCAGAACTTCGGCGCGGATGAAGCCGGAGGCGGAGCTGTCGCTCGCGATAGCGCCAGTGTCCCCACGAACGTTGTCGGGATAACTTTCTCCCTTTATTCGCAGCAGACGGGCGGTGGCCCGTTGTGGTCAGAGGTGCAAAACGTCAGGGTGGACAGCACGGGACATTACACGGTACAACTCGGTTCCACTCAGGACGAAGGGCTTCCCGTGGAGCTGTTTAGCTCGGCTCAGGCGCAGTGGTTGGGAGTGCGGCTGGAGGGTCAGGCCGAGCAGCCGCGCATCATGCTGCTGAGCGTGCCCTACGCGCTGAAGGCAGCGGATGCCGAGACCTTCGGCGGCAAACCGCCTTCGGCCTTCATGTCTGCGACCAACTCGGCAATGGCCAGCGGTAGCGGCGGCACCACCCCAGGCACGAACGGAAAGCAGCCATTGCCGCCACAGGTGGACGGTGGCGGCACCACCAACTACATTGCGCTGTGGACCTCCGCATCCGATCTGGGCGACTCGGTCATGTATCAGAGCTCGAACAATATCGGTATTGGGACGACCTCTCTAGCCTATCCGCTAACTGTAAGCGGCAATAACGCGGGGACCATCATATCGGTGACACAGGCCGGTAGCGGTATCGGGGTTAACGCGTATTCCTACTCGACGAGTGGCGGCGGCACCGCTGTGCTGGGAAAGACCCAGGGCAACTCGGGCATCGGCGTTCGCGGAGACGCCCTCGCCTCGACCGGCCCCACCTATGGCGTTTACGGATCCAACGCCAGCACCAGCGGATATGGCGTTTACGGGAACGCCTCGGCAAGCACCGGCAACACCTATGGTGTTTATGGGAAAGTTGCCAGCACCGCGGGCATAGCGCTTCTAGGTCTAGCAACGGCGACCAGCGGCAACACCATTGGCGTCAGCGGCATTGTCGATAGCGCTGCGGGCACGGCAGGCGTGTTCAACAACGCAATCGGAGGCAATATCCTGGTCGGCCAAAACAATGGCACAGCCAAATTCACCGTCGACGGCAGCGGCGACGTGAACATCTCCGGCAACTTCACCGGCAGCGGCAGCGGACTCACCGGCATTCAGTTCTCCAACCTGGGCGGGACGCTGGCGAGTTCCCAGTTCAGCGGAACTTTCAGCAACGCAGTAACCTTGTCAAACACCTCGAACGTCTATTACGGGAACGGCTCGAACCTGACGGAAGTGGTTGCGGGTGCGGGCTCACCCTACTACATCCAGAACACAAACTCGGAACAAACCAACGCCAACTTCAATATCGATGGAGACGGAGCGATCGGTGGAGACCTCCAGGTTGACGGAGATGGAACGATCGGCGGGACGTTTCAAGCAGGCAACTACCAAGTCGGGGGGTCGACGCTCTGGGTGGAGACGCTGACACTATCAGTGTCGGAAGTACGCAGGCGGAGGCTTTTTTCCAACGTATCCTAAACAACGACTTGACCGACTGCGAGAACGGCTGTGGTTCCGTGCTGATCGACGTTCAAACCGGGCAGCTCGGATATTATTACTCCGGAGACGCGAAAGACGCGCGGCAAAGCATCGTTCAATAGAAAACATTCAGGACATGGGTATTGCCAGTAGTAAGCTCTTCCAGTTGCGCCCTGTGACTTTCTTTTATAGTCCGCAGCATGACGACTCTAAACAGCTCCAAGACAATGGAGGGCGTCTTCTGCAGTACGGCCTTATCGCCGAGGAGGTCGCCAAGGTCTCCCCGGAGTTGGTCTCTTACAACAAAGACGGCCAGCCCTACAGTGTGAAATATCAGAACCTCCTCCCGATGCTACTGAATGAAGTGCAGAAGCAGCACGCCATAGTCGTTTCCCAGCAGGATTTAATCCAGACCCTGCAGAACGAGATACGGCGACAAGATGAACAGTTCGAGCAAAGGCTTTCCCGGTTAGAAGCCTTGTCAGGGCCGCAGCGTTAGTACGTTTTTTAGGTATCAAAGACCTTCGGAATTGGGGCGGCACCTGCGACGGGCAAGTCGAGACATCCTTTAATGACCGAACAAACCATCTCGCACTACCGCATCATCGAGAAGCTCGGTGGCGGTGGGATGGGTGTGGTGTATAAGGCCGAGGACACGCGGCTTGGCCGCTTCGTTGCCCTCAAGTTTCTTCCCGACGATTTAGCTCACGACCGGCAGGCGCTGGAGCGCTTTCGACGCGAAGCTCGCGCCGCTTCCGCGCTGAACCATCCCAACATCTGCACCATCCACGACATTGGCCAGGAGGACGGTCGAGCGTTCATCACCATGGAATTCCTGGATGGAACGACGCTGAAGTATCGCATCGGCGGCCGTCCGCTGGACTCGGAACTGCTGCTGACGCTAGCTATCGACATCGCAGACGGGCTGGACGCTGCCCATCAGGCAGGCATCGTTCATCGCGACATCAAGCCCGCCAACCTTTTCGTAACCAAGCGAGGACACGCCAAGATTCTCGACTTCGGCCTGGCGAAGTTAAGTTTGGCGACCGGGGCGCTGCAAGTAGCGGGCGCAATTGCCGCCGAGACAGGTACGCTCAGTGACGAGTTTCTATCCAGCCCAGGGGCCATGCTGGGCACGGTGACCTACATGTCGCCGGAGCAGGTGCGAGCCAAGGAGTTGGACGCGCGCACTGACCTATTCTCCTTCGGCGCGGTGCTCTACGAGATGGCTACGGGCAAGATGCCATTCCAGGGCGAAAGCTCAGGCGTGATTTGTTCGGAGATTCTGACGAAGAATCCGCAGCCACCTTCGCAACTGAATCCGAATGTGCCACCCGAGCTGGAAGGCGTCATCCATCGCGCGCTGGAAAAGGATCGGGAACTGCGTTACCAGCACGCGGCGGACATGAGGGCGGATTTGCAGCGGCTGAAGCGGGATTCGGACTCGAATCGTTTTGCGCCCGTGTCTCGGTTGGCGCCGACTACAAAGAGGCGACTCGGGTGGATCGCCGCGACGGCGGTCGTAATTGTAGCCGCAGCCATGGCGGGCTATTTCGTCTCGCACCGTCCGGCTAAGCTCACCGACAAGGACACCATCGTCCTCGGGGATTTTGATAACAAGACCGGGGACCCCGTCTTCGACGACACGCTTAAACAGGGCCTCGCGGTACAGCTTGAGCAGTCGCCCTTCCTCGACCTAATTTCCGACAGTAAAGTGAACCAGACATTGAAACTGATGGGCCGTCCCATCGGAGACCGGTTGACGCCGGAGGTTACTCGCGAGGTCTGCCAGCGCATGGATGATTAAAATGGTAGGCCCGGCTGGGATCGAACCAGCAACCCTCAGCTTAGAAGGCTGATGCTCTATCCACTTGAGCTACGGGCCCACGGAGCGCGCAGGACTGCGCTGAACCATTATCGCAAATGCCCCGGCCCTGGCCAAAGAGTTGGAGAAGAGTACGTCCCTCGGCCGGCCCGCTCGGGATGACAGAACGGGGCGGCCGCGCAGAGGACCGACAGTTTGTTGAAAAAGTCGAAATATGGCCCGGGTGACGCCGGCTGAAGCCGGCTCAGGATGAGAAACAAAAAGGCTTAGACGCTGGCCTGAAGGCCAGCTCTACCCGATCCTCACGGTTGAATCTTCAACGGCGCCAACTCCGCCGCCTCAAATTGGTTCCACTGCTGGACCAGCGCCGTGGTTGACTGACGAAGCTTCGGCAGCGCCTGCGCGGCTTGGGTCGTCGGCGCCAGATCGACCTCCTGCAATATGCCGAGCATTTGCAGCAAGGAATCGCGGACGCCTGTCAGGCTGTCGGTGTGCGGTCCGCGCCTGCGTCGTCCCTCTCCTCCTGCAACTGCGTTCAGCTTCTTGCTCACTTCGTCGAGTTTCGCCGCCTCGTCTCCCGACGCCTTTTCGCGCATGGCCTTCAGTTGCGCGCGCGCTGCCGCGAATTTGTCCACGACCGCTTGCAGCGCCAGCACGTCGGTATAAACCTGGCTCGACAAGTCGAACTGCTTCTGCAAATCGGCCAGGGAAGTTTTCACCCGCGGGTCCATCTCCACCGCCATCGGCTGCGTGTACTTTTGGCCATCAACGGTGAGAACGGCGGTGTACTTGCCAGGCATAATCCAAGGCGAAGTCGGCTGGGGTGCGGTGTTGTGGGGCACGGCAGCGATGGGATATTCCGGCTTGATTCCCGGCACCGGCGCATAGTGCATGTCCCAAACGAAACGGTGAAAGCCGGCGGCGTTCGATAATCTCTCCGGCGGACGCAGCCAGTACGCCGGAATGGCCAGCATAGGATCCGGCGGCGGCACTGGATCGGCACTGGAGAAGCGCCTAACCGTTTTTCCAGTGGCATCCATAATCTCCAGCGTCACTGGGCTTGACGGCGAAGACTTCAAGTAATAGTTGAATATGGCTCCGTCCGGTGGATTCTGCCCGGCGGGATAATCTGGCGGCAACGGCGTGTCAGTGTTGCTGTCCCAATGCACCCTATACGCCAGCTCGGGAGCGAAGAAAAACGCATTGCTGCCGAGGGCTTTGTCGTCCAACTGACGCAGCGGAGTGATGTCGTCAAGGATCCAGAATCCGCGTCCGTGAGTCGCCACGGCCAGATCGTTGTCCTTGATGAGCAGGTCGCGGACCGAGGTGGCCGGCATGTTCAGCCGCAGCGACTGCCAGTGGTCGCCGTCGTCGAAGGAGAGGTAGACCGCGCGCTCGGTTCCCGCGAACAGCAGCCCTTTGCGTTTGGGATCTTCGCGCACCGAATTCACGTTCTCATTCGCCGGAATGCCGTTGGTGATCTCCGTCCAGCTCTTACCCGAATCGCGTGTGCGATAGATGTGCGGGCGCAGGTCGTCGAGGCGCAGCGTGTTGATGGCAGCGTAGGCTGTATTGGCATTGGTATGACTCGCCTCCAGCACCGACACCTTCTGCCACGCCGAAAGCTCCGGCGGAGTGATGTTGTTCCAGTGCGCGCCGCCGTCCGTCGTGAGCCAGATGAGGCCGTCATCGGTTCCCGCCCAGATGCGATTGGCCTCCAGCGGCGACGGCGCCAGCGCGTAGATCACGCCGCGCTGCCTGGGCTGAGCAGCCGGATCGGAGCCGTAGATGCCGACGGTCGCGGGAATCGCGAATGTCTTGCGCGTGAGGTCGGGGCTCACCTGCTTCCAGCTGCGGCCGCCATCGCGCGTGGCCCAAAGCGTGTTGGCGGCGAAGTACATGAGGTGAGGATCGAAGGGCGAAAAGACAATCGGCTCGGTGCGGATCACGCGAAAATCGGGCGCGCCCAGCGGCACCGGCATGATGTTCTGCGCCTGCGCCGTGCGGCGGTCATAGCGCGTGAGCTTGCCGCCGAAGACAATGTCGGGATCGAGCGGATCGGGCACAACGTAGCCGTATTCTTCGGCTGCCACGGGATGCCAGTCGCGGAAGGTGATCGCGCCGTCATTGCCGCGGCTGGAGATGCAAACTGAGCCGCTCTCCTGCTGTCCGCTGCACAGGCGGTACGGAAACGCGTTGTCGGCGTTGACATGGTAGAGCTGCGCGGTCGGCTGGTTGTACCAGGAGCTCCACGTCTGCCCGCCGTTCACGGTGATGATCGCGCCCTGGTCGCTGGTCAGGATGATGATCTGGCCATCGTTGGGATTGATCCAGATGTTCTGGTAATCGTCGCCGCCGGGCGCGCCGCGAAAACCTGTCCACGTCCTGCCGCCGTCGGTGGACTTCCAGGTCACCGTGCTCGTCACATATACGATATTGGGATTCTTGGGATCAATCGCTGGGATCGGCAGGTCGCCGCCTCCAATGCGATTCTTCTCTCGTGGATCGCTGGTGACAGTGGACCAGGTCTCGCCCGCGTCGCTGGAGCGGTAGAACTCAAGGCCGCCCTTGATCGCTACCACCGCAAACAACTGCTTGGGATCGCTGCGTGCGATCGTGATGTACGCCTGTGCGATGCTGCTGGGCAGACCGCCAGCGAGCTGCTTCCAGGTCTGGCCGCCGTCGGTGGACTTGAAGATTCCGGCATTCGCGCCGCTGAATTCGCCGTTTTCCCACGGGCCTTCACGCGCCTCCCACAATGTGGCATAGACGATGTTCGGGTCGGAATTATCGATCTCCACATCGTTACCGCCGATGTTTTCGTCCTTGTAGAGGACTTTCTCGAAGCTCTGGCCTCCGTCGGTGGAGCGGTAAATTCCGCGCTCCGGATTCGGTCCGTAGGGATGTCCGGCCACGGCGACGAAGAGCCGGTTAGAATCGCGCGGGTCGACTGCCATGGTTGATATCTGCTGCCCATCGCGCAGGCCGAGATGGACCCAGGTGGCGCCCGCATCGGTGGACTTGTAGATGCCGTCGCCAACCGATAGGTCGGGGCGATGCAGTCCTTCCCCGCTGCCGACATAGACGATGTTCGGGTCCGACGGCGCAGCCGCAATCGCGCCGATCGAGCCGGTCGGCTGCTGATCGAAGATTGGCTGCCAGGTGCGGCCGTAATCGGTGGTCTTCCACACGCCGCCATTCACCGCTCCAGCGTAGAAAACGTTGGGCTGGCTGACGACGCCGGAAACGGCGCGCGTGCGGCCTCCGCGAAAGGGGCCAACATTGCGCCAGCGCATCTCGGAAAGCATCGACGTGTCGATTTGCTGGGCTTGGAGGTGAGAAGTGAAGCCAGAAGTAACAAAAATGGCGAAACAGAGGGTTGCCAGAATTCGCTTCATCGACATTAATGAGTCACCTGTATTTTTTCGCGGATCGGTCGCATTCACGATCGACATATGGGTGGAGCGCGCCTTCAGGCGTGCCCGAAATCGAACTGAACCAGCGATGGCTTTAGCCACTGAGGTAAATGTTTCGAACCTACCTCAGCGGCTGAAGCCGACCCTCAATCCGCGCGTCTTTTATGCACGTCTGAAGACGTGCTCCACCCAGCGCTATATATAGCCAATGCTACAAATGGGCCTGATGAACGAGTGCATCGCGAAAGTGTAATCTATTCGCACACAACTTTGCAGGTAGAGGACCTTCGATTGAGCCATCGTGAAAGACGTGTCTGCCATTTCGCCGTTATTGTTCTTGCCGCAGTTTTTCTCAACCTCTTCGCTACCGCTCAGACAGTCTCTCCTGACCTGCTCAGCGGCTTGCAATGGCGATTGATCGGCCCGTTCCGCGGGGGCCGCGCCGTAGCTGTGACCGGTGTTCCCGGCGGCGGAGCTGTATTTTATTTCGGCTCGGTCGATGGCGGCGTGTGGAAGACGACCGACGCGGGGGTGACCTGGAATCCCATCTTCGATGGACAGCCCATCGCCTCTGTCGGCGCACTGGAAGTCGCACCTTCGAATCCTAACGTTCTCTATGCCGGAACGGGTGAGTCGGATATTCGTTCCGCGCTTAGTTCAGGCGACGGGGTCTACAAGTCCACAGACGGCGGACAGAACTGGAAGAATGTTGGATTGCGAGATACGCGGCAGATCAGCCGCATCGTCATTGATCCGCGCAATCCCGACGTCGTGTACGTGGGAGCGCTGGGCCATGCCTACGCGCCCAACGCCGAGCGCGGCGTCTTCAAGTCAATCGATGGCGGCGTGACCTGGACGCACGTGCTGGATAAAGGCGCGAGCATCGGCGTCTCCGATCTTGCCATCGCCACCGCCAGTCCGAACATTCTTTTCGCAGGCACATGGAGCACGCACCGTCCGCCGTGGAGCACGTACGCTCCGCTGCAAGGGCCGGGTGGCGGCATCTATCGCTCTACCGACAGCGGCGCCAGTTGGACGCAGCTTAACGGCAACGGCCTTCCCGATGGTGACTGGGGGCGCGTGGGTGTGGCCGTCGCGCCCGACGGCAAGCGGGTCTATACGTTGATCGATGCGGGGAAGAAGTCCGGTCTCTATCGCTCCGACGACGGCGGCAACACCTGGACGCTGGCCAACGGCGATCCTCGCATCACCAGCCGAGGCTGGTACTTCATGGGAGTCACGGCCGATCCCAACCACCCGGATGTCGTCTACATGCCGAACATCGCGCTGTACAAATCCGAGGACGGCGGCAAAACCATCTCGATTGTGCGCGGCGCACCCGGCGGCGACGACTATCACCAGATCTGGGTCGACCCCAGTGATTCGTCGCATTTGATCCTCGGCACCGACCAGGGCACGACGATCAGCGTCAACCGTGGGCAGACGTGGTCATCGTGGTTCAACCAGCCGACGGCACAGCTCTACCACGCCGTCACCGACAACGAATTTCCCTACCATGTTTACGGCGCGCAGCAGGACACGGGCTCCATCGGCGTTCCCAATCGCACCGATCACGGCAATATCACCGGGCGCGACTGGTTTATGGTGGGCGGAGGCGAGAGCGGCTGGATGGCGCCCGATCCCAGCGATTCCAACATTCTCTACGCCAGCGGCGTTTATGGAAGTGTGGTGCGCTTTGACCGCCGAACTTCGTTCAGCCAGGACATCTCGCCATGGCCGATGCAGAACTTCGGCAGCGAAATCAATCAGCGCAAATATCGCGACCCATGGACTCCGGTGCTGGTGCTGTCGCCGGCAGAGAAGAACGCGCTTTACCTGGGAACGCAGTACGTCATGAAGACCACCGATGGCGGGCTGCACTGGCAGCAGATCAGTCCCGATCTCACCGGAGCGGAGCCGGCCGCAGCCGAAAGGCCGTCGGGACCGGCGACGGTAGAGAACGCGAAGCAGCGCGGCTATGGCGTCATGTTCGGCATCGCGCCGTCTCCGCTGAAGGCCGATGAAATTTGGGCAGGCAGCGATACCGGGCTGCTTCATCTGACGCGCGACGGCGGCAAGAACTGGCAGGACGTCACGCCGCCAGGACTGAGTGACTGGAGCAAGATCGCGATGATCGAGGCGTCGCGCTTCGATCCCGCCGTGGCTTACGTTGCGGTTGATCGCCACCGGGTTGACGATCAGACGCCCTACATCTATCGCACGCCTGATTATGGAAATAGCTGGCAGCC
>Ga0181526_10003429_pt1 | contig 12932 bp, 8 predicted proteins | sample PEATcosm2014_Bin_35_FD_119750 | JGI IMG/M metagenome (GOLD analysis project Ga0181526, IMG submission 119750) | Peatland microbial communities from MTU Mesocosm Facility, Houghton, MI, USA - PEATcosm2014_Bin06_30_metaG | ecosystem: Environmental > Terrestrial > Soil > Wetlands > Peat | place...
AGCCGCTGGCCGGCTCGTTCACATCCGGAATCCTCTGCAGCAGCGGATAGTCCTCCGCGACCGCGCCCTCCCAATCGTAGGTTCGCTGGCCTCCGCGGTACTCCTGCTGCCAGGTCTTTTCCAGGTAATCCGTGCCGATGGCCGCCGTTGACCAGACGTGTCCGTCGCCCGAGACCTCGCCGGAGTCGAAGAAGTTGTCCAGCACGCCAAACTGCAGGGCCAGCTTGTGCAGGTTGGGCGTCGTCTCCAAGCCGTACATGGTCAGGCTGGGGTCGCCGTTGCCCACCGCCTTGCCGTCCTTGCTCAGGTCGCCGAAGACCTGGTCGTAGGTCCGGTTCTCCTTGATGACGTAAATCACGTGCTTGATCCGGTCCTGCGCTTCGCCGGCAAAAGCGATCCTCTCGGCTGCGGCTTTCATCCGGTTCGACTCCAGCACCACCGCGGTCCATGTGGGCAGATTCTTCTCCACCTCTGCCGCATCGAGGCTTGCCAGCGAACCGTATAACTCTGTTGCAATGTAGGTTGTCTTCCTTGGCCGTCTCGCCTGACCTGCTCCCGCATCCCGCTGGGGAAAGTTATTCGGCCCGGTTCCCTTGCCCTTCGCGGTGGCCACATAGAGCGTTCCGCCTGTGGCCGAGGGGATAAATGCCATCGACATCGGCATCCACTCCGTGGGAACAAATCCGATCGGCTCAACCATGCCCTTGCGGGCCGCCCTCGATGTCAGCTTTCCGGGATCAATGACCGCGACGGCGTCGCTGGCCAGGTTCGCCACGTACAGGCGGCTTCCGTCGGCATTCGCCGCCAGCGCCTCCGGCTCCGCGCCAAAGTAGCTTTGCCCCGGCAGGCGGGTATCGAAGTAGCCTCTTATGGAAAAATGCTTCCCTTCCACCTTCAGCGCCGCGACGGCATCGCGATTGGCCAGCGCCGCGTAGAGAGTCTTTCCGTCCGGCGAGAACTCCAGCGCGCAGGGGTGCGTCCCTGGCGCCACCGGGCTGGGCGGCTTCAGGAGAGCGAGCTTTCGCCCCACCCTCCCCTTGGCCAAATCCAGCTCCACAACTTCGGATGCATTCCACAACGCCACGAAGGCCCGCCGACCGTCCTTTGAAACCGCCAGCGCAACGGGGTAGGTAGAGGGGACGGCATCGCTCTCGGAGAGGTCGAAACGCTTTTCGATCATGCCGCTGGCAGCATCGAGCAACAGCACGTCGTCGGAAAGATTGCCGGCGACCAGCAGCTTTTCACCTCCCGCCGCTCCGTCAATCACTGCTATCGCCGCCGGGAACGGCACTCCTTTGTCGCCCTCTGCTTCGCCGATCAGCCTTGTCTTGCGCCCTGGCGTCAACTGCTGAAGCGGCAGAGGAATCAGCCGCTCCGGCGCGATCTTGCCTGCCGCAAAGCTGTACACCACCACTCCGCTGCCCATCTTGTCTTTGCCGTCGCCGAGCGGATCAGTGATCGAACCCATGCTGGCGTACAGATGCTTGCCGTCGCCGCTGAAGGCCAGCCCGGAGTAAAGGGTCTGCTTTGCGCCCGGCGCCAGTGTGCGGGCGTCGGGGAAGTCCTCGAGCGCGCCCGTCTGCGTATCCAGCACCGCCAGCGACTGCTCGTACTGCGATTCGAAGGTCCCATACCCGGCATTCACCGTGACCACGTAGCGCCCGCCGGGAGAGATGGCCATGGAAATCGGCAGGCTGTTCAAGCGCTGCGGATGGCCCGGAATCTCGCCGATCAACTGTTTGCTGGTGGGCAGATCGACCGTCTGCGCCGCCAGCAATCCCGGCCCCACAGCCAGTGCCGCGCCCGTGACTGCCAACAGAGTTTTCCCACGCATGAATGAACCTTAGCAAATGCCACGGCGCTTTCGCGTTACAACTTCGTTACATGCCCACCCACCCCATACTCCAGGAGTATGTCTGAAAGAAAGAGCTCGTCCGCAAATTGCTGACTCTGTAGCGCCGCTCTCCAGAGCGGCTGTCGTGCAGGTCTCCAGACCTGCACCCATAGCCTCTGGCGGCTTGGAAGCCGCCGTACAGCCGGTCTGGAAACCGGCGCTACAATTTGCGGATAGGCTCTAAGTATCCTCCAGCATAGCCGGAGGCTTTATGGCGGCGGCCCCTCAAAGGAGCCTGCGAAAACTCGCTCCTTACCGGCAACAGCCCGTCGCCCGCGCCGTAGGCGCGATGGTTGTTAGCCCCGCGCTTCAGCGTGGGGTTGGCGAAACCAACTAGTCATCCGGCGTCCCGTAGGGACTGCGCTCATGCTCCGCACCCTTCCAACATGTTTGCCGGAAGAATTGAAAAAATAAACCGGAGCGACTCCTGTAAGCTTCAAACTTCTACTGCCACCCCGGCAAGGCCGGGGTTTCTCCTGATCGAAGAGTCGGAGGACCGCGCGATCTTCTTCCAGTTTCCGATGAGTAGCCGGTGGGCGACTGCCACGGTTGCGAGTCAAGATCGAGTCTGATTGCAAGTTGCCTGGCCCTCCCACGCGGAGCGCACCACATCGCCGGACCAGCCGGCCTCTACAATAGACAGATGCCCGAACTGCCTGAGGTGGAAACCATTGCCCGCGGCGTCGACGAGCGGGTGCGCGGCGACCGCATCGCCGCCGCCTGGTTCGGCAGCCACCGCCAGCCCTTCAAGACGGCGCCGGCCCAGCAAGCAGCGGGCCTTGAAGGGCGCGTTTTTCTGCGTGTGCATCGCATCGGAAAGCACATCGTCTGCGATTTGGGCGATTGCGATCCGGGGCCGTCGTCGAGTCCGCCTTCACAACCCTCCGCCGGATCGTCAATCGCCGCGCAACATGCCCAACCCGCCCCGGGTCCATCTTCCCAATGGATTGTGCATCTTGGAATGACGGGGCGGCTGCTCGTCACCGTCCCCGAGGCTGCCGTGGCAGCCCATACGCACGTCCGCCTGCTGCTGGCCAGCGGCCGTGAGTTGCGCTTTGTCGATCCGCGGCGATTCGGACGCCTGGAGTTTCGCGACCTTGGTCGCTGCGCGGGCTTCAGCGCGACGGGCGCTGAGCCGCTGGCCATTGAGACAAGGGAGTTTGCCGCACTTTTTCGCGGCCGGCAGCTTTCCATCAAGGCCGCCCTGCTAGACCAGAAGCTGCTGTCCGGGGTGGGCAACATCTATGCGGACGAGAGCCTCTTTCGCGCCGGCATCCGGCCGGGCCGCAGGGCGGGACGGCTGACCAGGAGCGAGCTGGAACGGCTGCGCCTGGAGCTGCGCGCAGTTCTACAGCACGCCATTCGCCTGGGCGGATCTTCGGTCTCCGACTATGTTGACGCGGACGGGGTGCGAGGCTTCTTTCAACTGGAGCACTGCGTCTACCAGCGCGCCGGCCTTCCCTGCCTGCTCTGCCGGACCCCGATCCGCCGCATTCTGCTGGCTGGCCGGGGAACGCATTACTGCCCCCGGTGCCAGCGTTGAGGCGTGCTTCTATGATTTTTAGAAGATTGCCTCAATAAAACCTCCGGAATTCAGGGATTTCCTGATTTGCAAATTCCATAAGTGGCTGAAAACAAATACCACATGAAATGGCGCTTCGATTGCTATTAGATGGGTGCCAGTGATGTACCGGCTGCTGGGGAAAAGTCCGGCCAGCCCAAGGAAACACAGACGCCCGGCAAGAGCATCCGCCAGCGAAGCGGCCCTGAACAGGGGATAGACCGGCCGGGAAAGTCTGTAGTAGGCACGGTGGAAAAACCGCCGGCCAGGGCATATTTGGGAGGCCAGTGACTAGCGCAGGACAGCAAGACGCCACTCCGTTCGGAGTGGCGTTTTGTGCATTTGGCTGGAGATTCGGGCGCAACCCGGTAATCCCGGGTCCCTGGGGCACCTCGTCAGGTTGTTACGGTTTTGTTACACTGGAGAGCAATGGGGCGGTTCCTGTCGGTTTGCGTTTCAACGACCCCCGGCCTTGGACCGCGTCTAAATTGTGAAAGGGCTGCAACACCCCCGTGGGTGGGGGCACCCCCTGAGCGGCAATCGGTTGGCGTCAGCGCCAACTGGCTCAGGGAAGGTCAGCGCATCCACTGCAGACCGAGTTAGCTTTCAACATCCCCGTCCGCTGCCCCGCCAAAGAAGCTGAGGGGCGAGCTGGACTGAAGGCGGAATACGGTGAACCTGGTTCTAGACGATCCAACGGCGGTCGCCGCGGCGGCCGGCAGCAGCAGTTGCAGCCTTGAAAACTATCTTGCGCTCCCCGACCACTCCATGGACGCGCGCATTGCGGAAGCCCGCGCCAAGCTGGGCGCGACGACGCTGCTGCTCGGCCACCACTACCAGCGCGACGAAGTGATTCGCTTCGCCGATTCGACCGGCGACAGCTACAAGCTCTCCCGCATCGCTGCTGAGACCGATGCCAACTACATTGTTTTCTGCGGCGTCCACTTCATGGCCGAAAGCGCCGACGTGCTGGGCAAAGCCGGTCAGCAGGTCATTCTGCCAGACTTGAACGCCGGCTGTTCCATGGCTGACATGGCCGAAATCTCTCAGGTCGAAGCCTGCTGGGAGGCGCTCGAGCGCCTTGGCCTGGCGGACGAGACCATATCCCTGACTTACATGAACTCCACCGCCGCCATCAAGGCCTTCTGCGGCGAGCGCGGCGGCCTGGTCTGCACCTCGTCGAATGCCGGCGCGGCCTTTGAGTGGGCCTACGCCCGCGGTAAACGAATTCTCTTCCTGCCCGATCAGCACCTGGGCCGCAACACCGGCTACGCCATGGGCATTCCCCTGGACGAGATGGCGGTCTGGGATCCGTGGGCCATCCAGGGCGGCCAGACAAAAGACCGTCTCGCCGCCAGCCGCATCCTGCTTTGGAAGGGCCACTGCGCGGTCCATCAGCGCTTCCTGCCCAGCCATGTCGATCAGGTGCGGGCAAAGTATCCCGGCATCCAGGTCATCGTTCACCCCGAGTGCCGCTGGGAGGTCTGCCAGAAGGCTGACGCTCTCGGTTCCACCGAGCGGCTGATCGCCCTCGTCGATCAGGCCCCGGCCGGCGCCACCTTCGCCGTCGGCACTGAGATTCACCTCGTCAACCGCATGGCCCGCCGCTTTGCCGCCGAGGGCAAGCGCGTCATCACCCTGGACGACGCCGGATGCCTCTGCACCACCATGTACCGCATCAGCCCCCACCACCTGGCCTGGGTGCTTGAAAACCTGATCGAGGGCCGCGTCGTCAACCGCATCCAGGTCCGCCCCAGCGTCAAGCGCTGGGCGCGCGTGGCTCTTGACCGGATGCTGGAAGTGGGATAAAGGCAGTTGCCAGTCCTCAGTAGCCGGTCGGCGAATCGTGACCATGCCGGAAGTCAAGTCAAGGGGAAAACAGGTCTTCGACAGATCTTGACCGAGGACCGCGGCCGGGGAAGCGCCGCCCAAGAAGAATCGGGCATTCCACTTGCGCGAAATGCCCGAGGTTCATTGCGCGCGATAAGGCGAGCTATTACTGCGACTTGGCGATTTTGTAATCGTGCCCATGAACCTGGGTGCCCCAGGTCCCGCTTTTGGGACCTGGGAAACCACAAATCTACGCGGTCGCGGCCTACACGGTCACCGGCTCACTGGCCGTGACCTTCACCGGGGTAAGCCAGCCGAAGCGGTCGGGCTTGAGGCCGTTGGCAATGCCAAAGAATTCGTCGGCTATCTTCTTGGTGATTTCGCCGGTTTTGCCGTCGCCGATGACGATGCGGTCGATGGAGCGGATGGGCGAGACCTCGGCCGCGGTGCCCGAGAAGAAGACTTCGTCGGCGATGTAAAGCAGTTCGCGCGGCAGCGCCTGTTCTGTCACCGCGAGGCCCAAATGGCGGGCGATGGTGAGCACGCTGTCGCGGGTAATGCCGGAGAGCGTGGAGTTGGCCAGCGGCGGGGTAAAGAGAACGCCATTGCGGACAACGAAGATGTTTTCGCCGGAACCCTCGCTGACCAGGCCGTTCACGTCCAGGGCGATACCCTCCTGGTAGCCGTTGATCACCGCTTCCATTTGAATCAGCTGCGAGTTCATGTAGTTGGCGCCGGCCTTGGCCAGCGACGGCAGAGTGTTGGGAGCCAGGCGATTCCAACTGGAGATGCACACGTCCGCGCCGCCGTGGCCCGCGATGTACTTGCCCCAGGGGAAGTTGGCAATGTAAACCTCGACGGGCGTACCCTTGGGGCTGACACCGATTTCGCCGTAGCCCCGGAAGGCGATGGGGCGGATATAGCAAGGCGTAACGCCGTTGGCTTCAATCACATCCACCACACCGGCGCAGAGTTCTTCCAGGGTGAAGGGCACTTCCATGCGGTAGATCTTGGCCGAGTCGAGGAGTCGCTGCATGTGCTCGGGCAGCCTGAAGACGGCCGAGCCGTGCGGCTGCGCATAGCAGCGGATTCCCTCAAAAACACTGGAGCCGTAGTGAATCACATGGCTCATGACGTGGATGTTGGCCTGCTCCCAAGGAATGAGAGTGCCGTTGTGCCAGATGTTGGCTGTGGGTTGAATGGGCATGAGGTTCGAGAAGCTCCTTCGCTTGCGCCGTGCGCATACCCATCAGGGTATCGCGACACGAGGCTGCCTGTCACGGAATCGTGGGTTGGCGGCATAGATTCCTCGTCCTGGGGGTATGGAGCGTTGCGGGAGACGCTTTCCATGATCGAGAGAATGCGGCTGGCGGCCCAAGCCTGCCTTATCCCAGAGAGTACTTGGCAATCCGTGCCGTGGCGGCGCTGCCCGTTCCCTTCGCCGGCAGCAGAAGGCCGCCCTATCCGCATGAAGAATGAGAACCAGGCCGGAGTCTCGCTTTCTGCCTCGCCTGCAAGCACCGCGCCACGCCCTGTCATAGGACCGGCATAGGGGACCATTGGAGTTACCGCATTTCTGCCCCGCAAATTTTTCCGCGGAATCATGGTTGAGAAACAATGGGAAAGCGTACAATCTTGTTACTCGTGAATACCCCATGAACCGGCCTTCAAACAGACTGCGGCCCGCGCCGGTCAGCATCCGCGATGTGGCCAGCCGCGCCGGTGTGTCCATTGCCACCGTCTCGCGCGCGGTGAATCGCATACCCACCGTCGACCCGGCGCTGGTTCGCCGGGTATGGCAGGCGATCAAGGAGCTTGGCTACCTGCCCAATACGCAGGCGCGCGCCCTGGTCTCAGGCCGCAGCCGCATGCTGGGGCTGATCGTCTCGGAGATCACAAACCCTTTCTTCCCGGAGCTGGTGCAGGAGTTTGAAAACCTGGCGGTGGCCCAGGGCTATGAAGTGCTGATCGGTTCCACCAACTACTCGCCCGAGCGCACCGAGTCGCTGATTCGGCGCATGTTGCAGCGCAATGTAGACGGCGTGGCGGTGATGACATTCGGCATTGAAGAGGATCTGGTGGAGAAACTGGTGGAGCGCGAGTTTCCGCTGGTCTTTGTGGATGCCGGGCCGGATCTGCCCAATATCCGCGTGCTCAAAGTGAATTATGGCGAGGGAATTCGCCAGGCGGTACAGCATCTGGCCGCGCTCGGCCATCGCAACATCGCCTTCATCACCGGGCCGCTGCACATGCGCTCGGCTGTCTCCCGGCGCGATGCCTTTCTCAAGTCCATGGCTGAACTGGGACTGACCGTTCCCGCCGAACACATTGTCGAGGGCAACCACACCATGGAGGGTGGCATGGAGGCGATGGACCGTCTGACCGTGCTGAACCAACTGCCCACGGCCGTCCTGTGTTCCAACGACATGACCGCCATCGGCGTGCTTCACACGCTCTTCAGGACGACGCTCCACGTGCCGCGCGACATCTCCGTGGTGGGATTCGACGACATCCATTTGACCCAATTCATGCTGCCGCCGCTCACCACGGTGCAGATGTCGTGCAAAGATCTGGCAGCCGCGGCTGTCGAGGCCCTGCGCGCCGGCATTGAACCGGACCGCTCCAAGGCTGCCCGGAGGGAATACAAGATATCCACACGGCTGGTGGTGCGCCAGTCTACCGCCTTTCCGCGCGGAACCCTGCCGGCGCTGGTAGAACAGGCCGCCGGAATGCGCGGCGGCGAAAACGCGAAATAGAACCGTTTCTTTAGACCGTTGCCGCCGATAGCAGCCGCAAGCGCTACAGCAAAACCAGAGTGGCTGTACCCAGGAAGCACAACGCCAAGTGGCTTTTTCCTCAAGAAAAAGCCACCTCGCACACTCCCTGCTGGGGCACGTTCACTCTGGTTTTGCTCTAGGCCGCATCCCTCACGCCAAATTCGAGATCGTCAAAGCGGCGCCATTTATAGATCGCGATCGACAAGATCCAGCTCACGGCAAAAAGCGCGACGATGCCGTACCCGAGCAGGCCGAAGTTCTGATTGAGCTTGCCAACCCAGCTCCACACGCCTCCGGTCAAATGAAACTCTCCCGCCAGCAACCCAAGCGCCTCTATCCCGCCAACCGCCAAAGCAACCACAACCGAGACGGAGGTAATGGTGATGTTGTAGTAAAGCTTGCGGACCGGCTTCACGAAAGCCCAGCCGTAGGCTCCCAGCATCAGCACGTTGTCGGTCGAATCGATCAGCGACATGCCCGCGGCGAACAGCACCGGGAACACCAGGATCGACGATAGCGATAGTCCCTTGGAAGCTTCGGCAGCGGAAATGCCCAGCAGCCCGATCTCAGTGGCCGTATCGAACCCAAGGCCAAACAGAACCCCAAGCGGATACATGTGCCAACTGCACCGGATCAGATCGAACATGGGGCGGAAGAGGCGGGACAGGAAGCCGCGATTGCCTAGCAGCAGGTCGAAATCCTCTTCGACATAGGGATCTCCGCGCCGCACCCGCATGAAGCTGCGAACCACCGACTGGAGCACGATCAGATTGACAAGCGCAATTGCGAATAGAAACAGGGCCGACACCAGCGTGCCAATCGCTCCGCCGATCTCCCTGAACGTATCGATCCGATGCTGCAGCGCGAGCGCCGTGGCTGCAATTGCAATCGAGCCCACGATGACGATGGTGGAATGACCGAGGGAGAACATCAGTCCAACGGCGACAGGCCGCTTGCCCTGTTGCATCAGCTTCCGCGTCACGTTGTCGATCGCGGCAATGTGATCGGCATCCACCGCGTGCCGGAGTCCAAAACTGTACGCCAGAAACGCAGTGCCCAAAAGCACCGGGAACCGGTGAAACGCGACGAATGCCCAGCACCACGCCGCCAGATTGAAGCCCAGCAGCAAGGCGTACAGGGCGCCAACCTTGGCCTTGGTGCTGCCCGGCCCGTCCTTGACCACGCTCATCAGCAGGGAACGCATCCGATTCTCTCAAACCCCTCTGCGGCTGCCAGGGAAAAAGCGCGTTCGATCCGTAGCACGCATTTCAGAAAGGTATCACGTCTGGGGCGTCAAATCCAGGACTTTCGATGACCCGTGTAGCCGTCCGTCACAGGGGGCCGCTGCTGGTGTTTGGCGCAGGCCTTATCTGCCATTCTGAATCCGCGGTTCCGGGAGCAGGATTATTTGTCCACACCGAGCCGCCAGGAGATGGACCCGCCCACGGACGAGACCATGCGGATGCCGACGGGCCACTCTGTGCCCGAAGCCGATCCGCAGTCGAAGTCGTTCGGAGCGCCGCTCGGCCCTGACCCCGCCGCGCAGCTCGGTATCCCATCTCCCACCTGCCATGGCCCGCCCGAGGCCAGAGGTGCGATGGTCTCGGTGGTCTGTCCTGTGTAGCCGCGGGCGATCATGCCGTTGGCGCCCACTTCCAAACGGCCGTCCAGGAACCTGCGCACCAGCGCCAACCTAGTTTCCCCCACGGGAATGGCTTCGAGTTGTTTCCAGCCGTCCTGGCTGTTGGCTGCATCGAGTATTCTGTGGCCCACATACTCGTACTCGCCTCGTCCGTGCAGACCCAGGAGCAGCTTGTCCAGCGTGACCAGACCGTCGAAGATGGTGCGCGGGCACTCCACCGTGGGGTTCCATCCGGAGTTGACGGCCCATCCAGGATCGGACGAAAACTCGTTCAACACCAGCGCATCGGCTTTTGAGAAGACCGCTTGCGCACTTCCGTAGCCGTTGAATTGATGGCGTACGCTGGCGGTCAGGAACTTCAGTTTGCCCGGTCCCAGGTCAAAGGGCGTGCCGTTGTCGGGGTCGATCTTGCCCAGGGTCTCTGTGGTCGTCGTCCGGGCCACTGTCAAGCGCGCATCGGTGTTGGAAGCCGTTTTTTCGAGCACCAACTGCATTGAGTGGGAGCGCTCGAAGGGCGAAGTCAGTGCCGCCGCTCCGGTTGGGCCTGAGATTGTGCCTTGCACACTGATGCGCGGATCCTGGGTAAAGAAAGCCTGCCCTAAGCTGAACGAAGCCGAGGGCAGCCAGCGCGCGCGACCGGTTCCCGGAGTCCAGGCCAAGGTGGCCTTGGGAGCCAGAAACGTGCTCCAGATATCGAACGAATCGGCGGGAACCATCTTGTTGTCGTTTTTCAACTCGATCGTGTCCGGCCTCAGCCCGCCATAGAAGCGCAGATGCTTGCCCATGTCGCCATGCACTGCCGCGTAAGGAGTCAAGTCGCGGATGGTGATATTGCTGGATAACACTTTGGTAAATGGACCATAGACCTGCGCATTGTTGTAGGGAGGTCCATAGTGGTCCAGATCGTCGTTGTGAATGTCGTCCTCGTGATAGTCGAGGCCGGTCATGCCTTGCAGCCACGGCGTGAAGTTGTGCGTCTCGCGCGCCTGCGCGCCTTCCACGGTGCGGAACTCGCTCTGCCGGATCAGCCCCTCGCCGAAGTTCGAAAACAAAGCGAGATTGTAAGTGCGGGCAAATCCCGAAAAGGCCACATCGTCTTTGCTTCCGAGCTTCCAATGGTCGTCAACCGCCACGAGCGCGGTGTGCGTCTGGTCCTGCTGCCGCGGGTCGAGCGTGTCGTTCAAACTCTGGCCATATCCAATGGGAACCAGGTTTCCCTCGTGCGAGACGCCATAATATGCGATGCCAAAGAGCGTAATCTCGTGCTGGCCAGCGTCGATGACGCGCTGCGCATTCAGTTTGTACATTTTCCGGTGTTCCAAATCCTTCAGCAGGCCGTTGCCGTAATTGGCCTCTAGAGCCACCCACTCTTTCTTCGCCGCGTTTTTGGGCGCAAATCCGGCTGTCATGTCCAAATCGCGATAGTCGCTTGTGAGGGTGACAAAGTTCTTCATCTGCTGCCGTGGCATATAGGTCGCCGCCAGGTTCAGCGCATGATTTCCCTTCAGCACATTGAAGGCGCCACCGTCGGTCGTCACGCCGGCCAGTGCGCCGGAGACGTAGATGTTGGGGTCGGAGTAGCCGTTGCCGTGCGCGTTGGCGGAGAGATTGTTGGTCACCAGGTAGCCGCCCACGGAAATGTACTGCGCGATCGGTTCGCCGTGGTCGGCCATCACGCCGGGCGCAAAATACTGCGGCGCTTTGATGCCGCCGGACGCGCTCTCGATGGGCAGGCCGGGAATCGAGATGGGCGCGCCCGGCCGTCCGGGGTTGCCGTCCAGCAGTTGCTCGCGCACCAGAACCATTTGCGATGGATCGGGAGCATCGAGGGCAATTTCGCTCACGTCGCCGTTGACCACCACCTCTTCGGCAGCCGCGGCGACCCGTTCCAGGCGGAGCGCAAGGCTGGCCGCGTCGGCGCTCAGTTGCACCTGGCGCGTTACTGGAGCAAAACCGGCGGCCTCCACGCGAACCGCGTAGACGCCCCATGCCGGCAGCGCGATGGTAAAGCTGCCGTCGCTTCCGGTTGCCCCCTTCTGTAGCGCGCCGGATGCAAAATCGAACTCGAGGCGGGCCCCAGCCACGGGCCTTCCGGCCGGATCGAGCACCGTCCCGCAAATGCGAACCCCATCGGTTTGCGCCTCGGCCAGGGCGCCCGCCAATGCAAAAAGCAGAAGTAGTATGATTCCCAGTTTCGTGCTACTCGTTGCCATGATTTCTTCCCTTCACCTGTTATGTTTCTTTGCATCAGTGCTTGTGGCTGTGCTTGTGTCCGGGTTTGTGCCCGCCGTCATGACGGTGCTCGATCGCGTGCTCGGGCGCGGTCATCACCAGCCGCCCATGCTGCACGCCCTTGAGGCCGATGAGCCGATCTGCAAACTGGGCCACCTGGGCCGACTTGCCGTGCACAATGAGCACCTCCAGGCAGGAATCGTGATCAAGATGAGCGTGGCTGGTTGAAACCACCAGTTCATGGTGCGCGTGTTGCAGGCCGGTGAGCTTGTCGCTGATCCCGCTGGCGTGATGGTCGTAGATGAGGGTGACCGTGCCCACCACGGTCGCCTCCGGTGCCGAGGTCTGCTCAGAGACCAGCCGGTCGCGGATCAGATCCCGAAAAGCCTCCGACCGGTTGGTGTAGCCGCTCCGCCCGATCGAGCGGTCGAACCGCTTGAGAAGGTCGGAATCAAGTGCAATGCCGATTCTGCTCAGTATCCCCATGCGCGCTCCTCCCGCAACGGCTGGACTCTCCAGGGAAAGATCAGAATAGCACGAAGGAGTAATTCATGCTACTCTTGGCTCCGTACTCCAGCATTTTCAGTCGCCCTGTTACGATCAGGCGGCAGCGTAACCACCGCCTCCTTTCGCTTGCGCCGCATCCACCCGCTTTTCCTCGACGACGGAAAGTCTCAGCCCCACGGTCTTCAGAACGGCTAACAGCGTCTTGAGCGTCGGATTGCCCTTGGGAGACAGCGCTCGGTAGAGTGACTCCCGGCTGATTCCGGCTTGCGCCGCAACCGCGCCCAGGCCGCCGTAAGCCTCCGCGACGGCACGCAGCGCCAGCAGCCCTCCGGCGCGCTCCTCGGGGTTGTCGAGGGCTTCCATGGAGGCTATCAGATATTCGACAGCAAACTCGCGGTCCCTGCGCAATTCTTGAACTTCCCACTCGTGGTGGGAACCGACTCCGACAAGCTTGCTCAACCGTTTCATCGCTTACGAAGCCTTGGCGAT
>Ga0181526_10003430_pt1 | contig 12930 bp, 6 predicted proteins | sample PEATcosm2014_Bin_35_FD_119750 | JGI IMG/M metagenome (GOLD analysis project Ga0181526, IMG submission 119750) | Peatland microbial communities from MTU Mesocosm Facility, Houghton, MI, USA - PEATcosm2014_Bin06_30_metaG | ecosystem: Environmental > Terrestrial > Soil > Wetlands > Peat | place...
GAAGCGCACCTCAATAGCCTCATCGACGCACAGCGCCGGGCCGAGGAAGAACAGGCAAACCGGGAATCCCTGCGTGCCATCCAACGTGCGTTTCGTGAGGCCATGCTTGTCCTGCCCCGCGAGGAATATGACTGGTTTGACATCCAATCCCGCTCGCTGCAAGCAGTCGGTGCGGGAGTACCACCGGAGCGAGACGTGGAGGACACAGGTGCAGGGGAACAGGGGAGCGTTCCGGAACCGAGCGCAGGCGAATCCACCCAGCGCCAATTCTTCGACCATGCCGGCCCGTTGCACACCGTGGTGATTTCACCAGCATCAAGCACCTTGTCCGTGAGCCACCGCCGGCTGCTTCGTGCGCTGCCCCGAGATCGTTCGCGCCGGCGCGTCGAGCAGACCTTGAGATTTGCCTGGGAGATTGTAGAAGGGGGCGGCACTCTTTCGTCCACGTCGGATCAAGAAGTGAGCTTCGAGGCTCCCTCGTCGCCGGTTCTCGTGCGATTATCCGTCACCGTTCGACAGCTTGACTTGATTGCTACTGCCGAGGCCCTCATTACTGTTACCGATAGCCTTGATGCGGCCATCGGCCCGGCTGTCGTCAATGCACGCGGCTTGCCGGGCTACACGTTTGAACGGGCCGGCGGTGAACTGTGGCGCTCGCGATTCGATGCTGAGCGCAACTTGATCGTCGTGAATAGCGGTCATCGCGATTTTGTTTTCGCCACGCGCAGTCGCGCGCTCCAGCTGCGTTATCTCGTTCGGCTCTACGTGAAGGAGTTAGTGCTCAAGAACTTTGCGGGCCTACCGGTCGAACAAGTGGTGGAGCGCATGATTGAGCTCTCGCTGTATGTCGAAGAGAAATTGAAATCCCTGTGAAGGGTTGTGCCGGCAGCTGAGCCTGAGTAGAGTTTCCCGTAGCACTCTATGACAAGCCACTCCATTGCACAGGAGGATTAGCGCTAAGACAGCAGCAATGCCAGGTCTTCAGGGCGTAGGTCTCGAATCATGCCGTTCTCGGCCCCGATCATTGCGGCGGTAAGGTCGCGCTTGGCCTTCTGCAGTTCCAGGACTTTCTCCTCAACGGTGTCGCGGGCAATCAGACGATAGGCGAAGATGGGCCGCGTCTGTCCAATGCGATGCGCGCGGTCTATGGCCTGCGCTTCAACCGCGGGGTTCCACCAAGGATCAAGAATGAATACATACTCGGCGGCGGTCAGATTCAAGCCCAGACCGCCTGCCTTCAGGCTGACAAGGAAGAGCCGGCAGTCTTTGTCATTCTGAAAGCGCTCCACTCGGGTCTGGCGGTCACGGGTGGCGCCGTCAAGGTATTCGTAAAGTATCCCGTCCTGATTCAGCCGAACGCGGAGAATCTTCAGCAAACTCGTGAACTGCGAGAACACCAGCGCCTTGTGTCCTTCGTCGAGCACTTCACGTAGTTGCTCGAGCAGCACGTCCAGCTTGGCGCTGGAATCACTGGAGCGTTTAGAATCGAGCAAGCCGGGATGGCAAGCAGCTTGCCGCAGGCGCAACAATGCCTCCAGGACCTGAATCTTGGAATTCGCCAGGCCGGCAGTTTCGATCCGCCTGAGCAACGAATCGCGGTAGTGCCGGCGCAACTCGTCGTAGAGCTTCCGTTGCTCAGGCTCGAGCTCGCAGTACACTGTTTGCTCGGTTTTGGACGGCAGTTCACGCGCCACCTGCTCCTTGGTTCGGCGCAAGATAAACGGCCGCAACGCCTGACCCAGCAGCCGGCGCGTTTCTTCGTCCGGATTGCGCATCGACCCGCCCGCGACCTTGAAGGCATTGGCAGCGCCAAGCATCCCAGGGTTGAGAAACTCGAATAAAGTCCACAGCTCACCGAGGTGGTTTTCCACCGGAGTGCCGCTCACCGCCAAACGATGACGTCCGCGCAGAAGCCGCACGGCCTTCGATGACTCGGTTTCCGCATTCTTGACTGCCTGCGCCTCGTCGAGCACGACGTAGTCAAACTCGGCGTCTTTGAAGCGCCAGGCGTCCCGGCGCAGCGTGCCGTAGGTAGTGAGCACCAAGTCGTAAGCGGCAAAGTCATTGCCGTTGCGCTCCAAGCCGGTATGGTCGAGCACGCGCAGCTGCGGAGTGAAGCGTGCCGCTTCCTCCTTCCAGTTGAACACGAGCGACTTCGGAACGACCACCAAGGACGGACCGACGGGCTCGCCCGCGGCGCGCAGCTCGCGGCGGGATTCGAGCAGCGCCAGTACCTGGGCGGTTTTGCCGACACCCATGTCGTCCGCCAGGCAGCCACCGAAGGAGAAACGCTGCAGAAAGTGCATCCAACCCAAGCCTTCGCTCTGATAATCACGCAGGCGACCCACAAATCCGGCGGGCTGTGCCACAGGTTCGACGCCGTGAAACCGTCGTAGCTCCTCGCGCACGCGTGCGAAGGTCTCATCGCAGCGGGCATCTGGCTGCGCCGCCAAGAGGCTGTCAAGCAGTCCCGCTTGGCTCTGACGGAAGCGCACATGACCTTGCTCTGGCACACCCATTTCCGCCAGCGGCCCAATACGCCGCAGCCACTCCTCCGGCAACATGCCATAGGTTCCATCATCGAGCCGCACCATCTTGTCCCCGCGGCGCAGGGCCCCGAGCAGCTCGGGCAGGCGCGCTGTAGTGTTCCCGTACTCTACTGCACCGTGCAGCTCGAACCAATCCACACCACTCGAAACTTCGATGCGAAATGCGCCTGGGCGTCGAAAGATCTTTCCTTCGGCTTCGATGTCCCAGCCTGCCTCCACAAGCGAACGGACGATGCGAGGCAGCTTGCTCGGCGCCAACTCCCACCCCGGGGTGGAATCCGGGTAGGTGGAAGCGCGCTGCTTCAGGCCAAGCTGATCGAGAAAAGCGCAGGCGGCCTTCTCTGCGTTAGAATCCCGGCGTATGAAACGCCGTCCTGCCGCATCGAAAAAGCCTCGCGCCGGATCGAACGCGCCGAACATGCGGCCCTCGTAAGCAAAACACAGCTTCGCTTCCAGGCGTTCATGGCGGTACGGGACATGGGTTTTGGAAATTGTCAAATGAGGAAGGGGTGTCAGTGCCAGCTCTTCGTATCGTAACTCGTCCGGCACCCTCAGGGGCGGCAAGTTCGGACAGCAGAGTAAAGTCGCCAGGAATTCATCGCGTTCCTTTTCGGGAACCGAGATCAAGCCCTGTTTGCGAAGAGCGATAATCCATTCAATCGGGGTATCGCTGGCGAGAGGTGCCACGCAGTCTCTCGTGATTACCAGACCTGCCGTGGCCAGGGCTGGGAATGTTGCTTCCCTGCGCTCTTCTCCCCGCTGGAAAAAGCCGGCGAGGGTACATGCAGTTTCGTCAAGCCGGTGCAGCTCAAGAACTAAATTCCAGGGACCACCTTCGTCCCAAGCAAGCGGAATTAGGTTGTCCGGTTGGTCCTGCGGCCGCAGAAAGCAACGTCCCGTACGCGCCACCAAGGGCATGAGCATGTTGGCCAAAGTGGGCGAGAGCAGAGCGGATTCGGAGATCGGCAGATAAGTTCCCGCGTAACCGTAGCCGTAGATATACGATTGACCTCCCCTCAAAGCGGACAGAATTTCGCGATCCTCTGTCAGCGGGAGCTGGGCGATCTGGCCCTGGCTCAGAGAAAGAACTTTGGGTCGCGAGAAACTGCCATGGCCGTTCCGGTTGCGCGATTGCAATGAGAGAACCAAATCGCTGCCGTCCACATTTTTGGCAACATCCACGACATATAGGATCTCCCGCTTGGACGGCCAAGCGGCCTGATCTCGAGGCGGAAAGACCTCACCAAGTTGCTTCCGCCAGTCCGCTGGTTTCAGTTTTGCGGGATTCCATACGACCGCAGGAGAGCGCGATGAGAGGACCGGCGCCGCCCCGTCCTCCTCAAAGAGTTCTTCATCGCCATCGTAGTAGTCAAGGCCGTCTAGACCATCCACGCCAAGAGCATCCAAGTCCAGGATGAGCTTGTCTGTCGAGGCGGCTGCGGTCAAATATTGATGCTGGTCAGCGGCAAGTATGGCGGCCCACACGTGTTTGCAAAGAACACCCTGCTCCACAAAATGGGGGCAGTCGCACCAAACCGCAAGCTTGTCGTCTCCCCAGACAAATTGCACCTCGTAAAAGCCCGAACCACGCACGCAGGCAGCAAGCTCGGATTGGGAACCTGCGTGGATCATGACGCGGCCCTTACGGTAGTAGTCATCGCCGCGCTTCCGAACATTCTTGGTGAAACTCGCTGCCAGTTTAGTGGAAAGACTCATGGACCCGCCCTGCAAAACTCTTAGGATATTCTATGTAGGTTTTTCATGATTTTCCATGAGGAGAAAGTTCCAACACAAGGCTGCATAACGAACTAACTCACCCGGGGAGTTCCTTAGAGGCGTGAGAACATCGAATTCTGGCACAGTTGTGACACAGGGCGAACTACTGAGCGGCGAGCAGCATGCCTCTAAGGCTTGGGCTGGCTCAACGCCCGCGAGCTTCGCTTCGCGCACGACATCTATGATGGCGTTTTTCAAGACGGGTGGTTAGGCAGCTGATAGGTGAGGTTACAACCACCGACCTTCCCGGGGACGCACTATCGCTCCCTTTGTCCGCTAATAATTGCCTCCCCGGTGGGACGAGGTTCCTACGGCGGGAACCGAACGCAAGCGAGAGCGGGATATCTCGGCATCACCGTATGTACCAGGAAGCTGCCCAAAGCGAGCAAAGTCACGGATCATGGCGAAGTAACCAGGCGCGTAGCGGGTCGAAACCCGCGTGCCATCAGCCTGGATTTCAAACAATGTCATGCCATGTTCCGCGTGCGGATAGCAGGCCAGTGTGAATGGCAACCCGCTCTCGATTAGAGATTTGATACGGCCGCTCGTCTCCGCACTCGGTGCCTCATAGTCCTCGCCACCGAGAACCCAAAGCTGCGGGACCATGTCGGCGCGCAGCGTGGGCATCGGATCGTAGTGGAACGGAGTGCTCCGAGTAAAACTTAGCTTCGTACTGCCCAGCTCTCGAAGTTGTGTCTCCGAATACGGCAGAAGCATATACGTGTAGTTGCCGTGAAGATCCTTGTACCATGGCGCACTGCGGTACTTTGCGCGCATGGCATCCAGCTCTGCAAATCCCTTAGTGAAGTGGCTGGCAACCACGGCTTCGGCGGCTCGCGCGACCTCAAGCGCCTGAGTAATCTCCGCGGGAGAGTACCCTTTCTCACGCATCTCGATCTCAACCTCTTGCTGGTCTTCGTCGATTACCGAAACGGCCAGACCATAACAGACAATGACAAAATCAACGCGCGCCCGGTTCGCAGCAATCGGAGCTACCCACCCACCTTGGCTGCCACCTTGATAGCCAATTCGAGTGAGGCGTGACCCGGCGAGGCGTCGCGCCTCGCGCATCGCTGCAACAGCGTCATCCGCCAACAGGTTGAAATCTTGACTGTAGGTTCCCGCAGAATGCCCCGTACCTCGTTTGTCGTAGACGAAGGCTCCGACGCCGTATGCGGGCAATAAACGCTGTAAGAAGAAAGTTTCCAATGCCGAATCTTGCTCTGAACCGTGCACAAGTACGACAACCGGCACCTTGCTCCTTCCTAAAGGCATCACGAGGCGACCGGCCAATGCGGTGCCCCGACTGTGAAACATTGTTTCGCGTACATTGAAGTCGATCCGCTCGCCGCGGACGCCGTCAAATTCGATTGAACGCTTGTCACATTCGCTAAAAGACACCGACTCGCCATCGCCGCGGTCGGTCCAGCCAGAAGTGCTTGTCCACATTCCGGTGACCGTTTTGTGCAACGCGCCCGTCGTTCCATCGAGACGACGCCATCGCAAGGCGTCGTCGTCCGACGGAGCGATATCGACGATACTGCCGTCGGATAACAGATAGGCGCCGATGTTACATTCAACGCCGCCTGCTGCGTAACAACGCGCTGCCAGCACGCACAGTCCGATCGAGCGGAGTGCAATGCGAACCCATCCCCGATTGAATGCTCCAACTGAATGCGCCGCTTTCATGATCCTTTTGACCTCGCGTTCCCGTTCGAGCGTCGATGCGTTCGGCCAGAGTGAACTCAGCGGCGACAACATAGCCTCTCCGCCCCAATGAGCACCAAGGACGTCTCCACGGAACGGCAGCATCGCCGTTAGGTACTTGCGGTGCCAAGTCCCATTGGAGGCGTGCAGCAAATAGTCGTCCTCCGATCGAAACGTGGAGCGCAGACATTCGAAGTGACCTGAACTGCCGGTCGCTTGGGTCCTTTATAGGGCCTCCCGCAAGCCTTGTATTGGACCGTTTCAAGGTGCGGCTTCCCCTGGGATTCGGCCGATGGTATGTTGTCGGCTACGAGTTTCGCCTCAAACGGCGTAGCGCAAGATGTTACACATGTTCAGTGGGGCCATTGTCAGAAGGACTATCGATCGAAGCCGTGCCCGCGTGCCGGAGCACGCGCATGACTGGCCGCTGCTATCGTTTTTCGTTATGGGCGCGTATTCAAATCAAACCGATATCGGAGAGGAGTTCATCTCCGGCCCTTCTGCGGTACTTTATGCTGCCGGTGCGGCACATCGCAACACGGCGGGACCGGAAGGGTTCGAACAAATCGAGATAGAGTTCGATCCGGCTTGGCTTTGTGTGCGGCTTCCTGATGGCCCAGTCTCCCGGTGGATAGGTGGCCTCGGTGGCACTGCAGCTAAATCGCTCGGCAGGTTTTGTAGCGAGAACGTGACCGAGAAGCTTCTTCTTGTAGCGCTACGGCGGTTCTTCGAAGCAGCACGCTTCGAATTCCGGACAAGACGCCCCCACTGGCTTGACGATATAACCCGGCGTCTCAGGGATGACCCGAGCCGGAGAGTCTGCGAACTTGCGCGCTCGGCGGGATTGCACCCTTCTTGGTTGGGAACAGCTTACAGACGTGCTACAGGAGAAGGGCTAATGAATACTACAGCGCGATTCCGTGTTGAGCGCGCTGCTCGGTTGCTACGTGAAACGGACTTGCCGCTTGCATATATCGCGACAGATGTAGGTTTTTGCGATCAAGGCCATATGATTCGGACCTTTCGCCGAGTACTCGGGCGTTTGCCCTCTGCCGTACGGGAAGACAAAGAGCATTTTAGACAAATGTCTGACGTCCAATGATCTGAGGTAGGTGCGTCACCAGCATGAGTTTCGAATTTCGTGTATTGATGAGAAGCTAATCCGCCTTCTCCGACGAGAGCTTGCTAGGGCTCTCTCGCACATGTTGTGACTCCCCCGCGGCTGCTCGGCAAGTGCCTTCACACCAAGATCACAATCTAGGAGCGGCCGCTGTAGTCCAGTTCGGATGCATGCCGCGTTCAGCAGCAAGAACTATTCCGAGGAGCCGCGCTGAAGTCGCAGGACGCCGGGCCGAGCGCTCAAGAGTTCGACGCCAAGGCGCTCCTGCTGCAATCGCGATCGGACTATGCACGCGCTTACGATGAGTTCGTGCGTGCGATGGGCGCAGCCCGAGAGTGAGCCATTCGGTGTTGGTGGCCGGTCCCGCTGGATCCGCCGACATTGGCGGACGGGGCATACATCCCGCAGGGTCATGGCTCCGACCGTCATTTGTTGGCCTCGGATCTGAAAACGAGGGCGGAATAGGTGAGACTAGTCACCTACGGATACAGAGTCGATTGAAAAATCTGGCCGAAGGGGGAATGCATTATGAGCAAACCGGTTCTCGTCGTGACGACTCAGCACGTTAAAGAGGTGGAGCAGCGAATAGACCGGAATTACGACGCCCGCCGCAATCCAAACCAAGCTCCATTCGGTCGGCAAGCCTTGCTCGCGGCAGCCGATGGAGCAGACGCATTGTTCATCACGCCCGTTGACCGGCTCGACTCGGAGTTTTTCAAATGCGTCTCGCCTTCGGTAAAAGTGATTGCTACTTTTTCCGTGGGATTTGAGCACATCGATTTGGCAGCGGCTGCCCGTAGAAAGATTGCCATCGCCTATACTCCGGGCGTCAACCACGAAGCTACGGCTGACATCGCCATATTACTCATGCTTGGTGCTTCACGGCGAGCCTACGAGGCGCAAGAAATCATTCGCACAGGTGCGTGGAGACCGTCGAGTCCCAACGTGTTGCTGGGCTGGCAAGTCGGGGGAAAAAACTTAGGCATTTTTGGAATGGGACGCGTCGGGCAAGCCGTAGCGAAACGAGTGAGGAGTTTTGGAATGAAGATTCACTATTCGAATTCATCGCGATTGCCGGAGGCTGTGGCAGGCGACGCCGTATTTCACGAAAGTTATCGGGATTTACTTCGTGAAAGCCAATTCCTGAGCTTGCATGTTCCGGAGACCCCGGAAACCCGTCATTTTCTGAATGCCGAAACCATCAAGCTTTTGCCAAAGGGAGCCATCATAGTCAACACAGCTCGGGGTGGATTGGTTGTGGACGAGGATCTGATCGCCGCGCTAAAAAGTGGTCACATTGCAGCGGCGGGGCTGGACGTTTTTGAAGGCGAACCAAAACTTCATCCCGGTTATCTTGACCTCAAGAACACATTCCTCTTGCCCCACATTGGCAGCGCCACCGTCGAGACTCGGACGGCGATGGGCATGCTTGCATTGGACAACATTGATGCGGTACTGGCCGGTGAGCCCGCGCCATCCCTTGTAGCCAGTTAAGATCAGGTGATTTTGTGAAATCGGAACCGAAGAATTCAGTTGCCGGTCCTTGGAGCGACCAGACAATCACGGCGGCTAGGAATTAACAGTGAGCAAGAGTTGCCAGCGCAGGAGGAGAACCGCGGTTGGAGAGGACCCGTGACACGAGTTGGGCAGAGCTGCTTGCCTTTGGGATTCTGACTCGGCCTTCTCCGGTGCGACGAGGGAAGTACTTCCAGCCAGTCACCTTATGGAGAGAATTGGGAGTTATTGGAAAATTCTCTGCAACTGTTCGAGCTTTTCTGAATCAAAGCATGTTAAAGGTCGGTCGCTTCAAGGAGTTCCATGCGCTCGCTTCGACTCATCATAATCCTCCTACTCTCTGCCCTGACCCTGATCATCATTGCTGCTCGTAGGCCTACATGCGCCTCGGCATTCCTCCCACGGCAACCTGCTGTCTCGGGCGGCCGAACTTTGACGCCAGCAGGTGTTTCTGCCCTCCACGCCATTGCAGATTCGGCTCGCAACGAGGATCTTCGATGGCCAAACTTTGCGCCCTATAAGACGGAGTTCAGCAAATTCTACGAAGCAAACGGCTACTCCCTGGCTTGGCTGCAAAACGGTCAGGTCCGTCCGCAAGGTCTTGCCGTGATTCAAGTTTTGGAGAATGCAAACTCGAGAGGACTCGAGCCTGAAGACTACGACGCCTCCCGCTGGTCCATGCGGCTCTCGAAGCTGAGACAAAATCCATCAGAGCAGGACCTGGTCTTGTTCGATACCGCCCTTACCGTCTCGGCAATGCGTTACATTCGAGCGGTCCATGTAGGTCGCGTGAACCCGAAAGAATTCAACTTTCAATTGGACAACGGAGAAGGCCAATTCGGCTTTGCGGAGTTCGTTCAAAACAAGGTCGTAAACAGCACCGATCCTGCAACGGAATTCCAAAAGCTCGAGCCGCCTTTTCTGGGGTACCGGAAGTTGTTGGCTCTTTTACCCGTGTACGAGGAATACGCGAAGAAAGACGATGGAGAGAAGCTGCAAACAACCGCAAAGACGGTACGACCGGGCCAACCCTACGCGAGCCTGGCCCGTCTCGGCCGGTTCCTCCAACTTATAGGCGATATTCCTGCTGCCACGCAATTGGATCCGAATGCAACGATTTACGAGGGCGCGCTCGTAGAGGGTGTAAAGCATTACCAGAATAGGCATGGCGAAGATCCCACAGGTGCGCTGGACGCGCGAACCATCAAGGAGCTCAATACGCCAGCGTCCGCCCGCATCACCCAAATTAAGCTCACCCTGGAGCGATGGCGTTGGCTGCCGCATTCGTTCGCGCAGCCGCCGGTAGTGGTGAATCTTCCCGAGTATCGTTTGCGTGCGATGAACCCGGATGGCACGATTTCCTTCTATAAGAAGGTCATCATCGGAAAGGCGTACGGCCACAAATCACCGGTATTTGAGAAGGACATTCAGTATGTGGTCTTTCGGCCCTACTGGGAAGTAACTCCCAGCATTCAGCGGAATGAAATCGTGCCGCACATCCAGATGGATCCCAACTACATCGCGAAGCACAATTTTCAAGTAATCACGGCGAAAGGCGAGGTGGTGACCGAGAACGCTGTGAGCCCCGAGGTCCTGGAGGGAATTAAAACGGGCCACTTGATGGTGAGGCAAAAGCCAGGGCCAACGAATTCACTGGGACTTGTGAAGATTATTTTCCCGAATCCCGACAACGTGTATCTCCATGGGACGGATGCACCGCAATTGTTTTCGCAGGATGTACGCGATTTCAGTCACGGGTGCATTCGCGTGGACCAACCTGCTGATCTTGTCGCGTGGGTGCTTCGAAACAATCCGGGATGGGATCTGGAACGCGTGAAGGCCACCATGAATGGCGATAAGGAAAACCTTCAAGTGAATCTTGTTACGCGCATCCCGGTTTTGATCGTGTACGGGACGGCCGCAGTGAATGAGGAAAACCAGATCCGCTTCTTTGACGACATTTACGGGTATGACGCGGCGCTCGAAAAAGCTCTCGCGGCCGGTAATCCATACGCCTGGTGAGTGAAGTCAACGCTCGTCCAGGCGCAGAGCACACTTTTGAGCCTATGTGTAGGCGATCCTCGCGAATTCACTGTTACCTTCGATAACTGCATATGGACGCTGGACAATGAAGGCAATGTTCGATGGACACGCGACGAGGATGTAACGTTAGCGTGTTCGATACTCGCTCGATGAAGTGGAACAATCCTTGGCTTGACGCCTGTTAGGCTGACGTTTTGGATGGCTTTCCACGTGGCCAAACGTAGATTCGGAGCTTTCTGAACGCTAACGAAGGTCTTTGGAGTCCCGTAATTTCGTAATGTGGTCGCCATACTGCTTAGGAACTCTGTTTTCTGTGTACCATGAATGGTAGCTGACAGGACTACCAGAGTTTCGACCGCAAGGATGAGACGATTCTGAGTGTATCGTCGGCGATTCAGAAATTGCTATCTGCGCAGCAAAGCAAATGGCAACAGCCGATGCGGCGCCATTCTAATCCGCCTAGATCTGCGAATACGTCGTGGGACTCAGAATCAAGTTGGTTATGTTAGAGACGATGCTTTCAAAGGCGTACCGGGGTGAACTCGATAGTTTCTTCCACTCCGGCGCCTCGCGGAAGGCGTTCCATTTGGCGGTGCGATCCGTTAGGTCGGTGAAGCACAACATGTAGGTGAGGCAGGGCAGGCGCGAACCAACCAGCACGTCGCCATAGAAGACCTGCGAGAAGCCGGCCTTCTCAAAAACGTCGTACTCGCCGCTATTAAACATCTCAACCTTGCGACGATGATCCTGGTCGCTGGGACTCTCATACGTGCGCAGCTCAAACACGCGCTCCTTGCGCTCCGTGGTGGCCGCAGGCAGCTTCAACTTGGGCCAGCCCTCGAAAGCCACCATCAGCGAACTCTCGATGCGAATGAAGGGGGCTTGATCGGCGGGAGACGTCAAGAATGGCGCCCCCACTTTCAGATACTCAGCGTCCTGGCCCAACCGGGTTTCCACCGTCGCCAAGGTTTCCACGGAAGCTGCCGCCATCAAGACATAAAACGTGGGGGTCACCGGACCGATGGTTAAGTTGAAAACGCCAACCGAGTCAATTCCGAGGCGATTGAGTGCAGGAACGAACGCATCCTTGAGGAATGTGTCGGTGAGTTTCTGCTGACGGCCGGACTGCACGTGATACTGGCGCAGCTCGTAATATTCGCGTGCTTTGGAGCTGGCTGACTCCTGCTGCGATTGAGTCGGGGCGTTTAGCACACCAACAACAGCTGCCGCGCCCACCGATGTCTTCACGAAAGCTCTTCGATTCATTGGCTCGCTTCCTGGTCTGGCTAAGGTTTCAATCATATCGACTAAGCGCGAGCATTCTACCAAACCGCGCGGCAACATATACACCGTAACGGCAGTCAAGGCTTCGGGGGTGGAGTATCATCTCCGCGCCGAGGGGGGATTGAAAGTGAGAACGCAAACCAACACTCACTTCACACAATGGGGCTCTTTTCCTCTTTTAGTCGCACCCAAACCTGCACCCACACTTATGGCTTCCGAATGGGCGGCCAATGGAGAGTAGTCACATTCTCTGAGAGGCTGATTGACCCTTACTTCCCCCAATGGGATTTGGCGGAACTGGTGCCCTTGTATACTTAACTACAATGGTAAAGTATTTGAATAGCGCAATATTATACTTGACAAAACAAGTTAAGTGGCTCATGCTTGTCTCCTACCGATAAAACCAGCAGGCAATCTGAGCTGACATGAGTTATCTGAAATTGCCCTTGGCCAAGGCAGATCCTTAAACATTCGAGAGGTGGTTAAAATGAGAACAATGAATCGCTGGGAACAACCCTTACGCGGGGCTACGACTCTGCAAGAACAGATCAATCGCGTTTTTGGTGACGTGGTGGGACGTACGGGCGAGGAGTCGAACTTGACCCCTTGGGCGCCTGCCGTCGACATCTACGAGACCGAGCATGAGCTGGTCGTTAAAGCGGACCTGCCCGATATGGATTCTCAGGACTTGGACATCCGCGTCGAGAACAACATCCTCACAATCCGCGGCGAACGCAAGTTTGAGAATAAGATAAACGAGGAAAACTATCTGCGCGTCGAACGCGCGTATGGCTCGTTCAGCCGGAGCTTCTCGCTGGCGAACTCCGTGAAATCGGACGCAATCAAAGCCGACTATCAGAATGGCGTGCTGACGCTCAGTATCCCGAAGCGCGAGGAAGCAAAGCCCAAGCAGATCAAGGTGAATGTGGGAACGCC
>Ga0181526_10003433_pt1 | contig 12927 bp, 13 predicted proteins | sample PEATcosm2014_Bin_35_FD_119750 | JGI IMG/M metagenome (GOLD analysis project Ga0181526, IMG submission 119750) | Peatland microbial communities from MTU Mesocosm Facility, Houghton, MI, USA - PEATcosm2014_Bin06_30_metaG | ecosystem: Environmental > Terrestrial > Soil > Wetlands > Peat | place...
GGCCGTCGTGAGCGCCAGGACGTAGCCGACGATGATCGGCAGGCTGAGCGGGAGGGCGAGCGTCTGGACCTGGTCCTGGCGCTCAGCCATGGAGCCGGCAGCGGCGTAGACCCAGCAGTAGAACGCGTAGCCGAGGAACAGCCAGACGAGCTCGCTCGCCAGCACGAGCGGCGCGGTCCCGTGGAGAAGGTCCGAACCGACGGCTTCGGCGAGCACAACGGCGAACACGACGATGACCGCCGCCTGGCCCATGGCGACGAGGCCGATCCCCAGCACCTTGCCGCCCAGGAGCTGGATCGGCCGGACGGTGGCCAGCAGGACCTCGACGACACGGCTCGCCTTCTCCTGCATGACGCCCATGAGGATCCAGGTGTTGTACTGCGTGAGCATCAAGAAGACCAGGATGAGCCCGATCACCGACGTGGTCCTGGCGGTGCCCTTCGTGTTGGGCTGCAGGCTCTGCACTGGCACCGGCTTCGCCTGTGCGAGCTGCGCCACCTGGGATCCGGAGAGCCCTGCCGCGCGGTACGCGTGCTCGATCCCGAGCTCCACCGCAACCTCCTGTGCGACGGTGGCCACGGTCGACGTGCTGTCGGCGTTCACGGGAGCGTTGACGACGACCCGGTCCCCGTCCACGACCGCCAGGTCGATGGCGCCCGATCGGACCGCGTCGTCGGCGGCGCGGGCCGACGGCTCGGGCACGATCCTGACCGACGTCCCCACCCGGGCCCCGGCCTGCTGGACGAGCTGTTCCAGTGCAGGGTCGGCGGGACCGACGACTCCGACCACCTGGGGCCCCGCCTTGCCACTGTGGAGGACCGGGATGACGATGGCCGCAGCAACGACGAGGAGGATGATGACCGTGCCGACGCGGAAGATGCGGCCCCGCACCCGCTCGCGAATCTCGCGGAGCGCGACCAGCCCCACGTCGCCGAGGGAGTCGCCGAGTGCCGCCCGGCGGCGTGGCCGGGCGCCGTCCGGCGAGGGCGCGTGCGCGCTGCGGCGCCGTCCGCGCAGGAAGATCCGCAGTGCCAGCACGACCGCACCGACGGCGATGACGAGGGTGAACTTCACCCCAGTGCCTCGCGGAACACCTCGGACAGCCGGCGACGCTGGAAGGAGAACTCGGTGACCCTGCCGGCCTGCATGGCGGCCCGCAGCACGCTGTCGCTGTCGACCTCGTCACCCAGGACGAGGCGGGCCGCACCGGCGGCGACCTCCGACACGCTGACGCCGGGCAGGCCGCGCGCCCACGCCGCCTCCCGGTCCCCCTCCACGCGCACCACCAGGCGCCGGGCGCCGCTGCTGGCGAGGTCGTCCACCGTGCCGGACACGACCATACGCCCGTGGTCGATGATGGTCACCTGCTCGCACAGATCCTCGACGAGGTCGAGCTGGTGGCTCGAGAACAGGACGCAGCAGCCGGCCCGGGCCTGGTCGAGCAGCACCTGCCCGATGGCATCGACCCCCGCGGGGTCGAGACCCGCCAGCGGCTCGTCCAGCACCAGCAGCTCAGGAGCGTGGAGAAGCGCTGCCGCCAGCTGCACCCGCTGCTGGTTCCCGTGCGAGAGCGCCTCCACCTTGCTCTGCGCCCTGTCGAAGATGTCGAGGCGCTCCAGCCACGTCCGGGCGGCGGCCCCGGCGTCGGCGCCGCTCATGCCGTGCAGCCTCCCCAGGTACTCGAGCTGCTCCCCCACGAGCATGCCGGGGTAGAGGCCTCTCTCCTCGGGCATGTACCCGAACCGGCGGCGCTCCGCCTGGCCCACGGGCCCGCCGTTCCAGCGAACGGTCCCCGAGTCGAGGTCGGTGAGACCGAAGATCGCGCGCATCGTCGTCGTCTTGCCCGCCCCGTTGGGGCCGAGGAAGCCGACGACGTGCCCGGCGGGCACCGTGAAGGAAAGGTCGTCGAGTGCGATCAGGGGGCCGAAGGTGCGGCGCAGCCTCACGAGTTCCAGCAGGCCGCCCACCGGCCCAGGTTACGCCCACGGTTTCTCGGCCCCGGGAGGCAGCGCGGGGCGGTCCGCCGCCGGGCGCCGTCAGGCGAGGTTGGCGCCGTGTTGCCGGACGAAGTCGTTCACCGCGTAGTACGCCTCGATCGACTCCCCGGCGTCGCCCCAGAAGCCCCCCTGGACGTCATGGGCCATCTGTCCCTTGCCGACATAGTGGTTGTTCACATCGGTGATCTCGAGCTCGCCCCGGCCGGAGGGCACGAGATCGCCGATGATGTCGAACACGCCGGCCTCGTAGCAGTAGATCCCCGTGACGCAGTACTCGGAGGCCGGCTTCTCGGGCTTCTCCTCTATGTGGGCGACCCGCCCGTCCTCCCCGAAGACGGGCACGCCGAGATGGCGCAGGTGCTCCGGCTCGTCCACCTTCGAGAGCAGGATGCGGGCACCGACGGGATCGGCCCGGAAGGCGTCGACCATCGGCCTGATGGAACGCTCGACGATGTTGTCCGCCAGCATGACGAGCACCGGACCACCCTCCGCGAAGTGCGCGGCGAGGCCCAGCGCCTCGGCGATGCCCCCCGCCTTCTCCTGGTACGCATAGGAGAGCTGATCGATGCCGTACTCGCGCCCATTGCCGAGGAGCCGCAGGAACTCGCCGGCGTGCGTCCCGCCGGTGACGAGCATGATCTCGTCGATGCCGCTCGACACCACGGCCTCGATGGACCAGGCGATCATCGGGCGGTCGTAGATCGGCAACAAGTGCTTGTTCGTGATGCGCGTGAGCGGGTAGAGGCGCGAGCCCGTCCCTCCGGCCAGGATGACGCCCTTCATGATCGCACCACTGCGGCGCGTACGGTTGGCATGGCGCGTTTCTAGTCGAACGTGAGCACGCCACGCGCCACGCGTCCGGCATGCATCTCGTCGACCACGTCGCCGAAGCGCTCGAGGGGTCGGGTCAGCGACACCAGCTCGTCGAGCATCAAGAGCCCGGACTGGTAGAGGTCGACCATCAACGGGATGTCGTGGTGCGGCCGGGCCGAGCCGTAGCGGTTGCCGAGCAACCCCCGGTCCACGTAGGTGAGCCCGTTGACGTCGATGGAGACCTCGGTGCCCCGGGGCGGGATGCCGATGGCCACGGCCGTGCCGCCCCAGTCCAGGCAGTCGAGCGCGCTGCGCAGGACGGCGGGATGCCCGACACAGTCGAAGGCCCACGTGACCCCGCCCAGGGGGGAGAGCGCCCCGGCGGCGGACTCGCGGTTGGCCGGCACGAGCTCGCGCACCGCCGCCGCGGCGTCGCCCGAGGAGGCGTCGACGAAGTGCGTCGCACCGAACTGGCGCCCCAGGGTCTCCTTGCCCGCCAGGGTGTCCACCGCCACGATCCGGGTGGCCCCGGCGATGCGGAGCCCCTGGATCACGTTGAGCCCGACCCCGCCCACCCCGAAGACGGCGGCCGTGTCACCGGGTCGCACCTTGGCCCGGTTCAGCACCGCGCCGACGCCGGTGAGCACGCCGCACCCGATGAGGCAGGCCGACGAGAGCGGGATGTCCTTGGGGATGCGCACCGCCTGCACCTCGCTCACGATCGTCAGCTCCGCGAAGACGGAGGCCGCGGCGAAGTTGGAGGCGGGCTTCCCCTTGTAGGTGAACGGTGTCGAGATGTTCCCGAGCGAGCTCTTGCACCAGGTGGGGTGACCGGTGCTGCAGGCCCGGCAGGCCCCGCAGCTGGCCAGGGTGGCGATCACCACGTGATCACCGGGCTTCACGGACCGCACGGAGTCGCCCACGGCCTCCACGATGCCGGCACCCTCGTGGCCGAGCACGGCAGGCGCGGGGAACGGGATCGTCCCGTTGATGACGGACAGGTCGGAGTGGCAGACGCCCGCCGCCTCCATGCGGACCTTGACCTCGTTCGGGCCGGGACCCCGCACCTCGAGCGCGTCAGTGACCTCGACCCCTTCTCCGGTGTAGACGATGCCTCGCACTTACTCGCTCCTCTCGTTGGTCACGACATGGTCGGCCCCCGCGGCATGCCGCTGGCGCAGCTCACGCTTGAGCACCTTCCCACTGGCGTTCACCGGCAGCGCGTCGACCAGCACCACGCTGCGGGGCACTTTGTAGTTGGCCATGGCACCCCGTGACCAGCCCAGGATGGCACGACCCAGCTCGTCGGGGTTGGGCGCCGCCCCGGCCGGGACGACATAGGCGCAGCCCACCTCCCCCATACGCTCGTCGGGGATGCCCACCACGGCGACCTGGGCGACTGCCTCGTGGCCGCGCAGGATCGCCTCGATCTCGGCCGGGTAGGCATTGAAGCCTCCCACCACGTACATGTCCTTGACCCGGTCCGTGATGGTCACGTTGCCCGCCGCGTCCATGACGCCGATGTCCCCGGTGTGCAGCCAGCCCTGGGCGTCGATCGCCTCGGCCGTCGCCTCCTCGTTCCCCCAGTAGCCCGCCATGACCGTGTAGCCCCGGACGACGATTTCGCCCGGCTGACCGGTCGGGACCACCTGCCCCCCGGCCACGGCGCGCACCTCGAGGCCGGGGATGGCGCGCCCCGACGTCGCCGACACGACGTCGGGCGGATCGCTCCGGCGGCACATGGTGACGGTGCCGCAGGACTCCGTGAGCCCGTATGCGGTCAGGACCGTGTCGAAACCGAGCTCATCGGCCATGGACTCCACGAGCTCGACGGGCACCACGGCCGCGCCCGTCACCCCGAGCCGGAGGGACGAGAGGTCGGCGTCGGCGCGCCGGGGATCGGCGAGCAGCGTCTGGTAGAGCGTGGGCGGGCCGGGCAGGACGCTGATGCGCTCGGACTCGATGCGCGCCATGACCGCCCCGGCGTCGAACACCGGCTCGGGCACCACGGTGGCCCCGGCCATGATGCAGGCGAGGATCCCCGCCTTGTAGCCGAAGGTGTGGAAGAAGGGGTTCACCACCAGATAGCGGTCGCCCGAGCGCAGTCCCACAATGGACGACCACGTCCCGAACGTGCGGAGCGTCTGCGCGTGGGTCGCCGCCGCTCCCTTGGGATGGCCGGTGGTACCGGAAGTGAAGATGAGGTCGGACACGTCACCGGGCTGCACGGCGGCGGCGCGGGCGGCGGTGACCGAGGGGTCCACCGCGTCACCGGCGACCAGAAAGTCACCGAAGCCGAGTACCGGCACCCCGTCGGGCCCAGGTCCGGCCTCACCCTCGTCGCGCAGCACGATGATGCGGGCGAGTGCGCCGGTGTCCTCCCCTGCCAGCATGGCGGGGTAGTCGGCACCCAGGAATCCCCGCAGGGTGACCAGCGTCGTCGCCCCCGCGTTCCGCACGATGTACGCCGCCTCACCCCCTTTGAAGCGCGTATTGAGCGGGACCAGCACGGCGCCGGCGCGCAGCGCGCCCAGCGCGGCGAGCATCCACTCGGCGCAGTTGGGCGCCCACATCGCCACCCTCTCCCCGGCTCCGACACCGGCGGCGACGAAACCCCGGGCATACCGGTCCACCTCGGGTGCCAGCTGCGCGTAGGTCAGGCGCACGTCGCCTTCCACCAGGGCCTCCGCGGCACCGTGGCGCTCCGCCGCGTCCTGCACCAACCGAGGCACCGTGCCCCAGATCAGGTCGGCCCGCGGGTCCTCCTGCTCGAGAGGCGCGCCCCCGATCCCCGTGCTCGCGGGTGATGGGCTCACCGGGGCTGGGCTCACGGGTGCTGGCTGCTCACGGAGATGACCTCTCCTGAGAGGTAGGACGAGTAGTCGCTGGCCAGGAAGACGATGACGTTGGCCACCTCCCACGTCTCGGCCCCGCGTCCGAACAGCTCGCGGCGCCGCAGCACGGCCAGATCCTCGTCGGGGATCGCCCGGTTGAGGAAGGGGTGCTCGGCCAGACTCGGCGACACGGCGTTGACCCGCACCCCCGACGGTGCCGCTTCGGCCGCGGCGCACCTGGTCAGTGCCATGACACCGGCCTTGGCGGCGGCGTAGTGCGCCTGGCCGGGTTGGGCCCGCCAGCCGAGCACCGAGGCGTTGTTCACGATGACGCCGCCCTTCTGCGGCAGGAGGTGTCTCAGCGCTGCCCGCGTGCAGCGGAACGTGCCCGTGAGGGTGATGTCGAGGACGGTGGACCATTGGTCGTCCGTCATCTCCACCAGCGGCACCGTGCCGCCGAGCCCCGCATTGTGCACGGCCACGTCGATGCGCCCGAAACGCGCCGCTGCTCCGTCGTAGAGCGCGGTCACCTGCGCCTCGTCGCGCACGTCGCAGGCCAGCGCATGCACCCGGTCCGGATCACCGGCCTCCGCGCCCAGCTGTTCGGACGTCTCGTGCAGGCGCCGCTCGTGCGCGTCCGAGAGCACGACCGACGCGCCCTCCTCCAGGCAACGCCGCGCCGTGGCCGAACCGATGCCGGTGCCGGCGGCCGCGGTCACGACCACGACCTTGCCCGCCAGGAGCCCGTGGCCTCCCGGCGGCGGCGGCGGCGGCGGCGGTTCGAAGGACGCGTCAAGGCTCGTGCTCACGCCACCCCTTTCGGTTCCGGCGGAAGGCCGAGGACCCGCTCGCCGATGATGTTGCGCTGGATCTGGTTCGACCCACCGTAAATGGTCTCGGAGCGGGCGAAGAGGAAGGAACGCTGGAGCTCGCCCAGGCCGTACCCTCCGTTCTCCGGCAGCGGCTCCCCGTCGAGGACCGTCGCCGCCATCCCGAGGACGCCCATCGCCAACTCGCCCAGCCGGCGGTGCCAGCTCCCCCAGAAGAGCTTCGCGATGGAGGCCTCGGGCGGGGCCACCGGCCCGTCGACCCCCGAGAGGCTCCGGAGGGTGTTGTAGCGCATGATCGTGAGCTCGATGTGCGCCTGGGCCAGCTGCTGGCGCAGCACGGGGTCGCTCGACCGCCCGTTCTCCTCCGCCAGAGCCACGATGCGGTCCAGCTCGCGCCGGAAACCGAGCTGGTGGCCGAGCAGGGCGGTGCCGCGCTCGAAGGCGAGCGTCGCGAGCGCGACACGCCAGCCGTCGCCCGCGGCACCGACGACATTGTCCGCGTGGGTGCGGGCGCCGTCGAAGAACACCTCGTTGAACTCGCTCGTCCGGGTGAGCTGGGTGATCGGGCGCACCTCGACACCGGGTTGGTCCATCGGAACCAGGAGATAGGACAGTCCCTTGTGCCGGACAGACCCGGGATCGGTCCGGCAGACGACGAAGCACCAGTCCGCCCGGTGGGCCAGCGAGGTCCACACCTTCTGCCCGGTGACCACCCACTCGTCCCCGTCGCGCACCGCCCGCGTGCTGACGTTGGCCAGGTCGCTCCCCGCGCCCGGCTCCGAGTAGCCCTGGCACCACAGTTCGGAGCCCTCCCTGATCGCCGGCAGGAAGCGGTCCTTCTGCTCGGGAGTCCCGTAGTGGATCAGTGTCGGCCCGAGCAGCCCCTCGCCCATGACGTTGACCCGGCCCGGCGCAGCGGCGTGCACGTACTCCTCGTTGAAGATGACCTGCTCGGTCATGGTGGCCCCCCGGCCGCCGTACTCGGCCGGCCAGCCCAGGCACGTCCAGCCCCCGTCGGCGAGCACCTTCTCCCAGCGCCGGCGCACCTCGAAGCCGAACGTCTCGTCGCCCGAGCCGCCGCGGCCGCCCAGCTCGGCGAACTCCCCGACCAGGTGGGCGTCGAGGAAGCGGCGGACCTCGAGGCGGAACGCCACGTCCTCGGGGCGGTCTCGCAGATCCATCGCCCGAGGAGCGTAGCCAAGCCCGACCGCACGACCTGACGGGGCGTCAGGTCGTGCCGAGGGTGGTCACCGCCGCCCGGCCCAGAGCCCGTCGGCCCAGGGCCGCTCCTGGAATACTCAGGGGTGCACCGCGGCAGGAGCGGTGCGCGAAAGGGGGGTCACGATGCCCTATGCCGAGGGACGGGTCGTCCACGATGCGGACGCCCACGTCATGGAGACGCCGACCTGGCTCCGCGACCACGCCGAGGCGGCCTTCCGGGACCGCCTCCCGGTGCTGGGCTACCCGGGTGGCAACGAGCTGCGACAGACCGGCGACCCCGCAGAGCAGCAGCGCGACCTGCTGGCGTCCTTCGACAGGCTGCGCGCCCGGCACGCGTCGGCCGAGTACCGGGCGGACGAGGAGGCCGAGATCATGGCGCGCAAGAACTTCGCCGCCACCGGGTCCTTCATCGCCGAGGACCGCCCCCGCGCCCTCGACCTGCTCGGCTTCTCGAGCCAACTGGTGTTCAACACGTTCCACAACGGACGCCTGCACGACCTGGAGCACGGCGACGACCCCGCACTCGCCTACGCCGCCGCGCGAGCCCACAACCGGGGCATGCTCGAGTTCTGCTCCGTGGACCCGCGCCTCCTGCCCTCGTTCTACGTCCCCCTGGTCGAACCCGAGCTGGCGGTCGCGGCCGCCCGCGACGCACTCGAGCAGGGCGCGGCGGCGCTCCTCGTCGCGTCGGGCTGCCCGCCGCGGTTCTCCCCCAGCCACCACGACCTGTTCGGCGTGTGGGCCCAGGCGGAGGAGGCCGGGATCCCCGTCGTCTTCCACGTCGGCGGTACCGGGACCCTCGTCGACCCCAATTACTTCGTCAACGGAAAGCCCGTCCCACCCGACTTCCACGGCGGGGAGGAGAATTTCCGCTCGGTGGACTACATGGGCATCCCCGTCCCGCCGGCCCAGACCCTGGCAACGCTGATCTTCGACGGGGTCCTCGAGAGGTTCCCCGACCTGCACGTCGGCGTGATCGAGCAGGGCGCCGTCTGGGTGCCGTCCTGGCTGCGGCAGATGGAGTCCGCCTTCGAGGCCTTCCGTCGCCACGAGGACCGCCTGCAGGCGCTCACGCTGCGACCCAGTGACTACGTGCACCGGCAGGTCCGCTTCACCCCCTACCCGACGGAGGATGTGGGTTGGATCGTGGCCCAGGCCGGACCCGACCTCGTGCTGTTCTCTTCGGACTACCCCCACGTCGAGGGCGGCCGCAAGCCCCTGGAGCGCTTCGAGGCCTCGCTCGGCGACGCCAGCGAGGACGTGCGCCGGCAGTTCTACGCCGACAACTTCCTCTTCCTCATGGGCAGCGCGGCAGCCCGGCTGGCGGCCTGACCACGACGTCTGCGGACCGCGAGGTGGAAATACTCCCGACCGCGTACCGGTTGCACAGATGGGAAAGAGGTGCGTCATGTTCACGCGCAAGAAGCACGACGGGTCGACCTACGAGGTCACGAAGACGGACGAGGAATGGCGGGAGCAGCTGGCGCGGGAGCGCTACGCGGTGCTGCGCCGGGCCGGTACCGAGCCAGCCTGGTCCGGAGAGTTGCTGCACGTCGAGGGAGAGGGCGTCTTCCGGTGCGCCGGTTGCGGTGCCGAGTTGTTCGACACCGACGCGAAGTTCGAATCCGGGACGGGTTGGCCGAGCTTCGACCGTGCCCGCTCGGCCGGGACCGTCATCGAGCGATCCGACCGCGGCTTCGGCATGACCCGCACCGAGATCCTGTGCGCCCGCTGCGGGGGGCATCTGGGACACGTGTTCCCCGACGGCCCCACCGACACCGGGCTGCGCTACTGCGTCAACTCGCTCTCCCTCACCTACGAGCCCGACACCGGGGGGGATCCGACCGGCAGCTGAGTCTCGGCCAGTCGCGCCTCCACCGCGCCGAACAGCACCTCGAGGCGAGCGGCCTCGGTGCAGAGCCCGAGCCGGCGCAGCAGCGAGCCACCCAGTGCGAGAGCGCCGCAGATCTCGACGACCTCGTCCTTCAAGAAGTCGATCGGCGGCCCGGGCGCTCCCGGGAGCGGAGCCGCAGCAGCAGGCCGATCCCCAGGGCCAGCGCGGTCGCAGCCGCAACGGTCGCATCGGTCACCGGGTGTGCCGTCAGGCCCGCCACGGCGGACGTGACGGCCGGCCAGCCCACGATGACGATCAGCCAGGGCGACACTCACGCCTCGACCGACAGCGCGCCGGGGACGGACCCCTCCTCGCCGTCGGGCTGCGTCACCGCGCCGCGGCGCTCCACCCGCTGGACGTCGGCCGTGGCGAACCGGAGGCTCGGTCCGACCTCGTCCGCGGTGATCTCGACCTTCGAGCGGTGCTCACCCTCCTCGGTCTCCCAGGTGCGCTGCTCCAGCCGGCCCGTGACCACGACTCGCATGCCCTTCGTCAGGCTGAGCGCCACGTTCTCGGCCAGGTCACGCCAGCAGACGACGTCGAAGAACGACGTCGACTCCTGCCACTCCTGGGTCGTCCGGTCCTGCCAGCGACGGTTGACGGCGACCCCGAGCTGGGCCGTCGCCTGTCCCTCCCGCGTGTAGCGGATTTCCGGCTCGCGGGTGAGGTTCCCGGTGATCGTCGTTGTGTTGGCCATGTGATTCCTCGCTTTCGTCACGCCCCTCGTTCCGAGGGTCGCGACGCAGCGTGGGCACGGCTCGTTGCCGCGAACCTTGCCGGCGACATTGCTGCGGGCGACGATCCCGCGGCGGAGGCCGCTACGGCTTCGGCTTCGCCCCGAGGCAGCGCAGGACGAACGCACCGAAGCGGCTCGGGGGCTTCTGATGATGGTGGTCGGCCGAATGCCCGTAGCGCGATCCGAAGGGTCCCCCACTGCTGCCGGTGAGGCCCGCGGCGGGAATGCTGTTCGGCTCCTCGTACTTGGGCACCTTGGACAGGCGCCGCCTCGGCTTCCTCGCCTTGTCACCAGCTCGCCCCATCGCGACAGTCTGGCGCAGATCGGTGTGCGGGTGGGACGGACCCCGAGTTCTGGGCCGAACTCCTACTCCGGCCGGTCCGCCTGCAGACGGCCGCCGATCACGTACGCCGTCACGGCGACGACCAGCGACCCCACGATGATGTAGCGCACGATCGCCGTCTCGAGCGAGGTGGGCGCGCCGTCCGAGCTGATTTCCGCGAACCCTCCGCCGATGACCAGCGCGGAGAACGCGACGACGAAGAAGACGAGCGAGATCTTGCGGGGCACGTTGCAGAAGAAACGCGACTGCGACCGGTCCGGCCCCGAGCCGTTGGACACAGGGCCAACGCTACCGGTCATCCGTCGCCCCTTTCGGTCCCCCACTCGTACGTTCCCGGTCCGTGCGCCTCGTGCAACGGGCGCACGGACCGACACGGCACCGCAACCATATGGCACCCCGACGCGTCCCATGACGGGGTAGGTTGCCCTCGTTATGGGGGATGCAGTCGGGGGGCTCACGCTCCAGGCACCGGCCGCGGCCGACGACGCCCCCCCGTCCGGCCTGCCCGCGACGCGTGAGGGGCGTTGGCGGTTCTGGCGCTCGCCACCCGATCAGCCCGGATGGGCCCGTCCCCTCCTGCTCGTGGTGGCCGCGCTGGCCGCGCTCTCCTACGCGTGGGGCATGGACAACGCGACGCTCGAGACGTTCTACGGCGCCGCGGTGCGCAGCATGTCCCAGAGCTGGCGCAACTTCTTCTTCGGCGCCTTCGACCCCTGGGGCACCGTCACGATCGACAAGCTGCCCGGCGCGTTCTGGGTGCAGGCGCTGTCGGTTCGCCTGTTCGGTTTCCACGTCTGGGCCATCGTGCTGCCCCAGGCCGTCGAGGGGACCCTCACCGTGCTCGTGCTCTACCGAGCCGTCCGGCGCGTCGCCGGCGCAGGGGCCGGGCTCGTCGCCGCGGCGGTCCTGGCGGCCACGCCCGTGACGATCCTGCTCAACCGGGGCAACATCTCGGACTCGCTGTTGATCCTGTTGCTGGTGCTGGCGGCCGACGCCACCACGGCGGCGTTCACGACGGGCCGTCTGGCGCACCTGCTCGTCGCCGGGGTGTGGGTCGGTCTGGCCTTCCAGGCCAAGATGCTCCAGGCCTGGCTCGTGCTGCCGGCCCTCTTCCTGGCGTACCTGCTGGCGGCGCCGGCGCCGGTTCTCGCCCGGCGTATCGGGCACGTCGTTCTCGCCGCACTGGTGGCGCTCGTGGTGTCGCTGTCCTGGATGCTCGTCGTGACCGCCGTCCCGGCCCACGACCGGCCCTACGTGGACGGCAGCTGCGACAACTCCGTCTTCAGCCAGGTCTTCCTCTACAACGGCACCGACCGGCTCACGGGCAACACGCTCGATCAGACCGGCTGCAGTCCGGCACCGTCGCCGGTCGAGGCGAGCAGCGACACGCCGGAGACGGTCGCCCTCCCGCAGGGACCCGGCCGCTTCCTCGACGGCGGCCTCGGGAGGGACAGTGACTGGATGCTCGTTCCGGCGGCGGTCGCGCTCGGAGGCATCCTCATCACCCGCCGGCACAGGCCCCGCACCGACCCGTTGCGGGCGGCCGCCGTCCTATGGGCGGCCTGGATGGTCTTCACCTGGTGCTTCTTTGCGTCCTCCAACTTCATCAACTCCTACTACCTGGCGGCGTTCGCGCCGCCGATCGCCGCGCTCTGCGGCATGGGGCTCGCCGTCGCCTGGCGGCTCCGGGCGCGCCGGGCCACGCGGGCGGTGCTGCTGGGCACGGTGCTGGCCGGCACTGCCTACGCCCTGTATCTGCTGCCCACGGGCGCCGGCGTCCGGCCGTGGGTGGAGGCCAGCACGCTGGTGCTCGCACTGGCGGCGGTCGCGGTCACCACATGGTCGCTCCTCCGGGCGCACCCGGCCTGGGTGGCCGTCACCGGGGTGGCCCTGTCGGCCTTGGCGCTCTTCGTGGGCTCGGCGTGGGCGTCGGGCACTGTGGTCGTGGCCGCCCAGGGGCCCTTCGACTCGCCCTACCAGCCCGCCGCACTCAACGAACAGGAGCACGCGGGCGCGGTCGCCGCGGCGGCCGGGGTGGTCCGGGCCGCATCGAGGGTCGCCCTTTCCGTGAGCGTCGTCACCAACGAGACGTCCGCGCTGTCGAGCGGGCCCATCTTCGACACGGGGCGGGAATTCCTCCCCGTCGGCGGCTTCAGCGGGCGCGTGCCCAGCACGACGCGGGCGCAGTTCGTCGGCGACGTGCGCAGCGGGCGGGTCACGTTGGTGCTGGCCGCCGTGATGCCGCGCACTCGCAACCCC
>Ga0181526_10003442_pt1 | contig 12911 bp, 12 predicted proteins | sample PEATcosm2014_Bin_35_FD_119750 | JGI IMG/M metagenome (GOLD analysis project Ga0181526, IMG submission 119750) | Peatland microbial communities from MTU Mesocosm Facility, Houghton, MI, USA - PEATcosm2014_Bin06_30_metaG | ecosystem: Environmental > Terrestrial > Soil > Wetlands > Peat | place...
CGAAGGCTGCGGGCAGGTAGCGATCGATGCCTACGACAAAGGGAACGCGCGCGATGCCAGCGACTGTGCTACCAACGCCACCTGCATTACCAACCGTCACGAGAATCGCCGCGACCACTCCCAGAAGGCCGATCTTAAGCGCGATGGAGCCAAGCGTGATCGCGTGGAAGACGCCGCTTTGCGGGTCAAGATCGGCGGCGGGCACCAGCGCAAGAATGGCAAAGGTGCCGGCGATGTACATCAGGGAAATGAGCGCGCTGGCTCCGAACGCAGCGCGCGGTAGCGTTCGCCGCGGATCGCGAATTTCTTCGCTCATGGCGGAGACGAGTTCGAGGCCCGTAAACGCGAAGGCAATTTGCGACCAGAAATTGACCGTGTCCCAGTTCCACGCAGGCATCATGTTCGCGAGGGTGAAGTGTGTGGCTGAACCGTGACGCAAGACGACCAGTGCAGCGACACCGCCGAGCATCAGCAGCGGCACGTAGGTCCCCACGCCGCCGGCGTTTTGGAGCCATTTGCCCACATTGAGCCCGATGATGTTGAGCAGCACAGCGACCAGCAGCATGGCCAGCGAAACCGTGAGCAGAAATGTCCGATTCTGCGCAAGCTCTGCGCCGCGGCCGCCAATGATGTACGCGCTCATCGAAGCGCTGGCAAGAAGCAGGCCGGGGAAATAGAAGACCGTGTAGATCCAGTAAGTCCAGCCTGCAATGAAACCATGAAAATCGCCGAATGCCTCGCGCGACCAGACGTAGAGGCCGCCTTCCTCAGGAAAGCGCGAAGAAAGCTCATTAATGACCAGCGCGCCGGGCAGGAAGAAGAAGACGGCCGCGAGGACCCAGAGGCTGATCGAGGAGGTGCCGTTGTGACCGGCGGCGGCGATCCATCGGGGCCCGAGAACCGTGGCGATGTTGAACAGCAGCACATCCCAGAAGCCCATCGTTTTGCGCAACAGCGATTTGGAATCGGGCGCGGAAGGCGCAACGATGGTCATTCACATACCTGCTGCTGCGAGGGGCTTCGTCAGCGATCTGAGATTTCAGAAAGGATATAGGACGCGGGGAACCCGCGTCTGCGCCGAGCGCGATTCTTCAGGAATCGGACGACGGTCTGGAGGAGATGTGCAGGGATGGAACAGGCGCGGACTGTGTCCGCGCCCTTTGAGCCGGGGGAAGTTGATCCTTACGCCGTTGCGACCCGCAGGGCGTCCTGAATGTGTGCCTCGAGTGGGTTGAGTACCTTGGCATCGACGACCCGTTGAGAGTTCTGCGTCGATTGCGAGTTTCTCGGAGTCATCTCGTAAACCGGCTTCGAGGTTGCGGAGTTGACGACCTGTTCCAGTGCTTCAACCGCGGCAAAAATCTGTCCTTGACGCGCGCGCAGTTGGTCGATCGTTTCAGAAATCTCACGGAGTTCCGCGTGGGCCGTGTCGGCTGCGGCACGATATACAGGTTCATGTTGCTTGTCGTTCATCGAATCCTCCACATGCAAAGTGTAGGTCGGGTAATGTTCAAAGGGCATTACACAAACGGGTTAAATCAAGTCACTTTCGGGGCAAGACTGGATCCTTGAGGCTCATACTTCGGCGATTTTGTTGCGGCAAATCGACATTTACGCTGGGCCGCTGGTTACCTTCGATCCTTCGAAGAAAAGACTATTCCCGTCGAACCCGAATGACTGCATCACATTCCTGCGCCGCCGGGGTTTACTGAGTGGTAACTCCCCCAGGAGTTAAAAGTAAAGGTGGTTGTCCATTCGAGCCCGTCCAGTTCAGCACCCTGCGTGCTCTTTTCTGCGTGATCGCGGCTTCCGGCCGCCGTCCGGTATGGCGCCGTTCGCATCCTGAACCCGCCTATCCAATATCCGCTCCAAGCCACCTAGTTCCTCCAGACATGACAGCAAACTGGCTCTCGCCTTCTTATGAGCCTTCTCTCCTATCGCTTCCATCAGACGCCGATCAAGCCTGGTTCGTTCCTGCCGCGCTGATTGGACGGCTTCCCACCCCCGTTTTGAAAGGCGGATGCGTTTGGCGCGGCGATCCTTCATCGGCACGATTTCAAGAGTCCCGAGCCGAACCAATTCCGCCACCGACTTCGACGCGGCCTGCTGCGAAACCTCCATCCGCTTCGCTAGTTCAGTGATGGTGCGCTCCGCGTCAATCAAATGCTGGATGAGGTAGCCGTGGCTTTCACGAGCCCGATCGAAGCCGCTTCGGAGGAGATGTTCCAGCACAAGCTCATTGACCCTTTGGCCGAAAAAGAGGGCCAGGTAAGCCAAATCCAATTGCGCCGGAGTAAGAATTCTGACATCGGCACCGCGAAATATGCGCTCTCGTACGACAGGAACTGGCTCTGTAGCGTTTCTCCGGATGGCCGGCAATCTCCACAAATCACCTTCGACCCCTTGAGCAAGCAGTGGATCTACGTCCTCACGCGCGGCTCCTACGGAGTGCTGCGTTCAGCGGAAGGATGGTGCGGCGATCAGATCTCGTTTTCCGGGAAGATGACGATGGTCGGCATCAATTGTGATTGGCGCATGACCTGGACGCGACAGAGTTCAGACCGGTTCTTCTTCGTGAACGAGGAACGCAATGAGGACGGATCGTGGGCCTACATTGACGAATGGCGCTTCCAGCGCAGGAGCTAAGGGGTTAGCTCTGCCCGGCTACTTGCCAAGCGTCCGGGATGCGGCAAGGGTCGCCTTGGCTAGGAGGCGCCTTCACGATATACTGATAATTCGGCAAGCCGACAAGTGGCGCGCTCTTGTGCGTGCCGGCGGTTTCGGTGCCTGAGGGTATGGGCGCGGCGCGAAAAGCGCTGGGAACGGCATAGGCGGCACGAATACCAAAGAATTCCGGAGTGGAACCATGGCACAAGTATGCGACATTTGCGGCAAAGGGCCGCAGTTTGGCAATAACATTTCACACGCGCACAATGTGACGCGGCGGCGCTGGAACGTCAATCTGCAGGCGGTAAAAGCGCTGGTAAACGGCGCTCCGAAGCGGATTCGTGTGTGCACGAGCTGCATCAAGGCCGGCAAGATCGCCAAGGCTTAGTTTCGGCGGCCCTTTTCCGATTTGCGGTTTGACACGAGACCCCGTTGCAGAAGGACGGGGTTTTGTTGTGCGCGGAATTAAGTCACACGGTGGGCCTTTGGGGCTTAGTGCGTTTGAGAATGTTGGCCAGGATCTCACGTCGTTGACACGTTTGCAGCTGACAGCATGCCTGGGTGCCGTCGGTAACTATCCAGACGGCCTGCGGTCACCAAACTTCCTTATCTGCGAGCCCTTGCTTGTCCATTACAACTGATCCTCGCGTTTTTTAAATCAAATTACAATTCAGCGCTTGACTATTTCAGCTTTGTCCAGCAGATTGGCGGGAGGTTTCTTCGGCTTTTCCAACGATCGCTCTCAATCACTTTCTTTGGAGGTCACATCCGTGAGCAAATTCTCGGTTTGTATATCCCTATGCCTGCTGGCTCTGGGCAGCAGCTTCGCCTCTGCGCAAAGCGCGACCCACGCGACCCGCCAGCCAATTGCAGTGCCGAGCGGCTACTTCGCCACGCTGAAAGCTGCTCCCAAACACACTGCATCGAACAAGCTCTCGGCTGCAACTAACGCGGCGACGGCCAATGCGGATCCCCGCATTGTCTCAGTGCCCAACTTCACAAGCTCGTTCATATTCGGCGGAGTTACCTATCCCTACACCATGGTCGGGCAGAACCCGAAGGCGCGGCAGACTACGGTGGTTCCAACCACGTATGTGCCGATGTCGTTCTTCTTCGATGAATTTGTCGATCAGAACGGCAACAATATCACCATTGACACGACCGCGATCACCAAGGAGATCAAGAATTCGCCTCTCTTCGAGAACTCGAGTTACGCCGCGGGCAATACGCAGTTTGAAGATGCTGTTATGCGCGCCGAGTTCTATCCGCTTTTCAATAAAAACGGCGACAACGATGGGGACGACAATTACCATGTTTTGCTGGGTACGCCGCAGACACTGACGCCCGTAACGATCGAAGTGCCGGTAGGGTCCTCGGTGCTCTATGAGGACGGCAATGGGACGTTCTTTGCGGTGATCGACATTAACTTCATCAACTCGCAGCTGAACACACTCACGCAAACGGAAGGGATCAGCGTTCAGAGTATTCCGATCTTCCTCACGCGGAATGCCGTCTACGGCGACTTCCTCAACGGCATGTGGATCGACTGCTGCATCGGCGGCTATCACGGCGCATTTGAAGTCAACAGCACCGCAAGTAAGATCTTTGTACAGACATTTGCCTTCTCGACGTCGCTCGACTCCGATGTTGCCGATGCTATCTTCGGAGACCCTGGCGTCTTCTCCGACGTCAATGCTCTGTCGCACGAACTGGGCGAGACGTTCAATGATCCTTTCACGAATAATGCGACGCCCAATTATCAGCTTCCGGGTGCACCAGCCGGTACTTGTCAGAACATCCTTGAAGTCGGCGATGTTGTAGAAAACCTGACGCCCGACTACACGGACGTTACGGTCGATGGATTCACCTATCACCCGCAGACGCTCGGCCTGCTGCAGTGGTTCGAGGGGATCAGTCCCTCGAATGCAATCAACGGAGACTACAGCTTCCCGGATTCAACCAGGCTGACAGCTCCCTTTACGCCGTGCCCCACGTCGTAGGCACTGCGTCGTCCCTGAATGAATGGACCTGGGCGCACAAATGTGAGCCTCCAGCAACAACAGACCCCACCAAGCAAGGTGGGGGTTGTTTCTTAGCGAAATGAGGTTCGATTTTGGAGTGGAACCAGCCTGCAGTTTGTCCCGAGGTAGCCCGCTCGCCGTGCGATGCTATTGCTTTTCCCGTTCAAACGTGAGTGACGCGGAGTTGATGCAATAACGCAGACCGGTGGGACCGGGCCCATCGGGAAAGACGTGCCCCAGATGGCCACCACAGCGGGCGCAGGTGACTTCAACACGGCGCATGCCATAGCTCAGGTCTTCATGCTCATCGACCGTCTTTGAGTCAGCGGGGATCATGAAGCTGGGCCAGCCGCAGCCGGAGTCGAACTTGGCTCCTGACAGAAACAGCAGAGCCCCGCAGCCCGCGCAGTGATAGTTGCCGGTCTCGTGGTTTTCGGTGAGCAGGCCGGTAAACGGGCGCTCGGTTCCTTTTTGGCGCAGTACGCGATACTGTTCGGGTGTGAGCGTCGCACGCCATTCGGCATCGCTTCGGGTAATTTTCTCCGGTGTTTCCGTGGTCTCGTGAACGTTGCTCATGCTGGGCCTCCAAATGTTTAGCGGCGGATGGTTGGATGCGCTGTCGAGCGGGGAAGTTACACTCGGCGCGGGTGAGACGGGTCAAACTTCGGCGACCAGGTCAATTTCAACGAGTGCGTCCTTTGGAAGTCGCGCCGCCTCGATAGTCGTGCGGGCTGGCGGCGCGCCCCCTTCCGGCGACAAGTAGCGACCATAAACCGCATTCATCTCCGCAAAATCGTCAAAGTGCCTCAGAAAAACGGTGGCCTTGACGGCTTTGTGCAGGCTTGTGCCCGTTGCTTCGAGAATGGCTTTCAGGTTCTCGAGAACCTGAGTGGTCTGTTCGGCAATGCCGCCGGAAACGAGCTGCCCTGTAGCGGGATCGAGGGCGATCTGGCCGGCGGTGAAAACAAAATTGCCGGCGCGGATGGCCTGGGAATACGGGCCGATGGCGGCTGGCGCGGCAGCGGTAGCGATGACGGTTTTGGTCATGGCTCGATTGTAGAGCGCGCTGGATCTTGAAGCAGCGCGCAACGGCTCCCATCCCAGATGCTTCCGCTATGGCGGGCGCGTTGCCGATGGGGAACCCGCTCCTGAATCTAGCGCCAGACTGCGAGGACGCCGCCGACGATCAGTAGACCGACGAGCCAGTAGCCGTTGTTGATGGCGAAAAGCTTGACGGGACGGTTTTCATAGATGCCCTGCGGAAGATTCGGCGCAGCAAAGAAGCCGATCCAGACGATGAACCCCGTGAGGGCGCCCCAGGCAAAAGTATCGGCGCCAGTCCAAATGATGAAGTGGTCAAGCATGAACGCCAGGATGAAATCGCAAACGAAGGAGGCCATCATGCCGGGAACAAGGCTCTTCTTGTCGGGATTGTCCTTCTCGAAGCCGAGTGCTTTCATCCACGGCTTGGCGAAGAGAACGGGCGAGTACCAGAGGGCGCCGAGAACCCAGAGGATGACGGCGCAAGCAAGAACGGCAAGATGATTCAACTGATGGTGAATGTGGAGCACTGTTTTCCTCCCAGAGAGACCAAGGGTCACCGCAAAGAGCAATCGCGGAAAGTTGCGGGTGGGGATGCGCACTGAGGGTCGCGCGGTAGAACGATCTCTGTCAAGGATGAATCGGGTGGATGGCTACTTCTTGAGCATCAGTGTACAAGGGTGCGCATCCCAGCCGGCCACTCGGGAGAGCGGCGAGGATGGGATGGCAGATGAGAAATGCGGAGGACAACCTGGCGAACAGCTAGACCAGCTTGGCGTCGAGGGTAATCTCGGTATTGTTGGCGAAGAGCTTCGAAATCGGGCAACCGCCCTTGGCGCCCGCCGCAGCCGTGTCAAAGGCTTCCTTGGTCGCGCCCGGAACGGTGGCAGTCGTGGTGAGGGCGATCTTGGTAATAGAGAACCCATCGCCCACCTTGGCCAGGGTGACGGCCGCATGGGTTTCAATCTTGGTTGGGGTGAAGCCAGCGCCGCCGAGTTGCGCGCCCAGCGCCATGGAGAAACAGCTCGCATGGGCTGCCGCAATGAGTTCCTCTGGGGTGGTGCCGCTGGTGGCGCCTTCAAAGCGGGTCGCGAAGGAATAATTTGCGTTGTTCAAAACGCCTGTCGCCGTGGAGATGGTGCCCTTGCCTTCTTTCAACGAGCCAGTCCAAACCGCACTTGCCTTGCTTGCCATAGACCCTCCTTGGGGTTCCGGAATCCGGGGGTTGTGGGGAAATTGATCCGTCGCCATCAGGAAATCGTTGGTGACGTCAGGAAGTTGATGCTTCAGGCACCTGCCAGGATGCCGCGGGCAGGCTGCCCACCTTGTAATGTTAATCTCTGACCCATGCTTCCACACAGGCCCCTCGCCCTCGACGGGGATTTTGCGCGCGAATTTTCACAGAGCGGCGTCGCTTGCGCGCTCGAAAATGAACTCCCCATCGAGCACCATTGCCAGGTGTGCCCAACGTGCTCGCACCACCTGACCGGGCATCGCTGCAAGCTGGTGTGTCCGCAGTGCGGGTATTACCTGAGTTGCGCGGACTACTACTGAGGGCGGCGCGGCACTTCGCGTGCAGCGAATCACGCTTCGTGCAGACCCAGCTATTTCGACTCGCTCGCCTTCCGCCTAGCCTCGAATTCATCGCCGAGCAGCCATTCTACGGGCTTCGCTTGTTCAGCGGCCAGCCAACCAAGGACAAAGCCGAGACGCGCGAGTTTAGCGTTACCACGGAAATCCCAGTCGGCGTGGTACTCGTCGCTGGGCTGGTGGTAATGGTGCGCGACATAGTCTTCGCTCTGCGCATGGCCCCACGCCTCATCGTGCCCCTCGAACAACTCGCCCTGGTCCACCGAAAACGCAGGGACGCCGACCCGCGCGAGCGAGAAATGGTCGCTGCGGTAGTAGTGTCCGGCCATCGGCGATGGATCGGGCAATAGCTGAATATCGAATGCCTTCGCGACCGTTTGCACCGTGGACCAGAAGTCGATGCGCTCGGCTCCATTCAAGTCAGCCGAGCGGGGAACACCGATGGGTAGCAGCATGTCGTAGTTGAGGTCGAGCGCAATCTGGCGTGCAGGGACAGGTGGATGCATGCCCAAATACTGCGAGCCGAGAAGGCCTTGCTCTTCCGCGGTGACAGCAGCAAAGTAAATATCGTGCGGTGGCGGCTGGGTCGATTGCGCGAAGGCGCGCGCCATCTCCAGCAGAATGCCGCAGCCGGTGCCATTGTCGGCGGCGCCGTTGTAGATGTTGTCGCCCTTGGCGTCCGGATCGATGCCGAGGTGATCGTAATGCGCGGTATAAAGAACCGAGTTTCCGCCTGAACTCGCGCCGGGGGCGCGCGCAACCACATTAGAGCTGACGTAGCGGCGGACGCGGCTTTCAATGTGAGCACGCAGGCGAACAGGAATTTCCGTGGCGTGGAAGCCCCGCTTCCCTGCCCGATCGATGGCCTGATCGAGGTCGCCAAGGCCGGCCAGAGTAAACAAGTGCTGGGCCACATCGTGCTGGATCCATGCGGCTGCGCGCAAAGTGGCGTCGGGGTCGCCCTGGAGATAGCTCTTCTCGATGGCCTGCGAGTTGCGGACCACTTCCCACCCATAGCTGGCGAGGTCGCGGCGATGAATGATGAGCACACCAATGGCCCCACGGCGCGCGGCTTCCTCATATTTGTAGGTCCAGCGACCGTAGTAGGTAAGTGCCTTACCCTTGAAAAACTTCTCGTCTTCCGAGGGCGGCTCGTTCACGATGATCAGCGCAACTTTGCCCTTCAAGTCAATCTCTTTGCCGTCGACACCCGCGAAGTCGTCCCAGTTGTACTCGGGCGCATGAATGCCATAGCCCACGAAGACGATTGGTGCGTCAATCTCCGCGGAGGCCTGGCCGGTTTCATCCTTCGCGACGATTTCAGTGCCGTAGGTAAGATTCACTGGCTCGCCGCCTGAAGGCACGAACGCGAATTTGGTTTTGTCCTCAACCGTGTGGACGGCAAAGAGCGGGACCGGCTGGAAATAGGTGCCGTTGTCGCCTGCGGGCTTGAGACCGGCGAGCGCAAACTGGGTAGCTATATATTCGGCGGCTAATTCCGCTCCACGCGTACCGGGACCGCGGCCTTCCAGCAGGTCGAGCGAGAGAAAGCGCACATGGGCGCGAATCCTCTCAGGATCGATGGAAGCTGCAGCCGCACGCGCGGCAGGCGGGAGACCCGGAACGTCCGGTACTGTGCCTGCTTGTTGCGCGTGAGCGAGACAGGTTGTGGCGAGGATCGCGGTCGCGAAAAACGGAAAGTATTTCGAGTGCATTCAATCTCCATGATGCGGGAATTGAGAAGGGATGACGCAGTTCATTGAGGATTGCTGTTCAGACACATTCTATTCTGTGGGGCGACAGCTTCTTAGCGCGTCGAAAGACTTTGCTCAAGGCATGACGAAAGAGCCGCTGCGCATTGTGGCAGCGACCCAGTCTGCACGCGGAAGGCCGCTGGCAGCGAGTACGTTCGCTTCCTCGTCGAGATCATATGCAACGCGTCGGATCGATGGAATCTCGTCATCGATGAGCAGATACGAAGCGCGCCAGTCGCCTTCGTAAGAAAGGCTCACGCTGCCAGTATTCGCAGTTGTCCGGCCTGCGATTTCACGAATGTAGGGATGATGAATGTGCGCATAGACGGCGATGGATGAAGCGAGTGACTCGTAGGTCGAATCCAACTCCGCGTCAGTAGCCTTGGCGCCGGGAGAGATCCATAGGCTTGATGGGCTCGCGTGCACCAGGGCGACAGATGCGACTTTCTGCACCATCGGCAGTGTCTGCAGCCACGCGAGCCGTTCGTCTCCAAGGCTCTCGCGTGTGGATGCAGCCTGATCTTCGATAACATCGAAAAGCGGCTTGAGATGGGGTGATTTAGCCGCGAATTCGGCGAGCGAATCAGGCCGATAAAGCATCTCGTCGGTATTGCCCAGCACGCCTTGCCAGCCTAGACTGCGGATTCGATCGACGATCTCGGCGGGCCTTGCTCCGCCCGCAGCCAGATCGCCACCATGAAGAATGAGGTCGGGCACAGTTTCGCGCAGGTCGCCGATGAGCGCTTCCAGCGCGGTGAGATTGCCGTGAATGTCGGAGAGGATGGCGATGCGCACGGACAGTTTACTGAAAGACAGGCTATCAGCTAGGCTCTTGCGCGGCTGTTTGCAGGATCAATGCATCGAGCGGCGCCACAGGCAACAGGTGGGCGCGGCTGAGAACTTTGCGTGTGAGGCCGGTGAGCGCCATGCCCGCAGCGTTGATAAGAGGAACCCAGCAACGTCGCCCTTCCGGAATAGTCAGACTCTCAACGTCTTCTTCAAACACAGTGCGGATGCGCACATAGTAATTGACCTGCATAATGGCGTGACGCACCGTCATGCGCAATTCGGACTCGGGCATAGCAACCTCCCGAAGTACGGGAAGCTGCCACATTCCCGGCATCACGGTGTTCGAGTCAGGCCGCTGCTCGAGCATCACTTCGCGGTTGGTAAAGCCGGGCAGTTTTCCGGTGCGCACCGCAAGAGCATACGAAATCTCTTTGCTAAGCATGCGCGGCCTGGCTTGTGTCTTGTGCTCACCGCGCGTGGTGCAGTCCGGCGAGAGCGGGCATACCAGGCACTGCGGATTGCGCGGAGTGCACACGGTTGCTCCGAGTTCCATCAACGCCTGGTTGAAGTCACCGGGCCTCTGAGGATCGAGAATCTGCGTGGCGACGGAATCGACTTTGCGGCGGAGCGCAGCTTGACCGGAACGGCCCACGGCTTCCCATCCCTGCAGGCGGCAGAGGACACGCTCGACATTGCCATCAACCACGGGAACAGCCTCGCCGTGAGCGATGCTGGCAATGGCGGCCGCGGTGTAGTTGCCTATGCCGGGGAGGAGCCGCAACTCAGCGGCAGTAGCCGGCAGGTTGCCTTCTCGATTGGCTGCGACGAATTGAGCGGCCTTGTGGAGCATGCGTGCGCGGCGATAGTAGCCGAGGCCGCTCCATAAGGCGAGAATCTCCTGTTCCGGGGCCAGGGCAAGCGAAACCAGGGTGGGAAACCGGGCCATGAAAGCCTGATAGCGGTCTACAACGACGGCGACGCGAGTCTGCTGCAGCATGATCTCCGAGACCCAAATGGCATAAGGGTCGCGATTACGCCGCCATGGCAAGTCGCGCAGGCTCAAGTCGTACCAGGCGAGCAACTGCCTTCGGATTCTTAACCTTACCTCGGATTCGATGTCGATTCTGACCATGGCAGCAAGCGTACGGCATTCTGAAGCAGAAGCGTTTCAAGAGATTGCCCGGTGTTCCACACCTGTCAGGGTCGTGCGACACCGCCGTCTACATCTTACGTAATCAACCTATTCTGCTTCACAGTAATAATCCACTGAACGTTATGGTAACTTTTCTCAGAACTTTCGTCATCCACGAAAAGATGCCGGGTCGGGACAGCCGCAGAGCAGGATGAATCCGGGTCGAACGAGAGCTCAATTTCCAAAAATCTAAAACTGGGGGGCACTTATGTTGAAAGCAAAGATAGTTGCGGTGTCGATTGGCGCTCTTCTTGCCGCTGCATCGCTGGCGGCACAATCTCCCAACGTTTCATCCAGCCTAGTTGCGGAGGACGCGAATAACACTGACGGCGGGAGCTACCGTCCAGCGCCAACGGTCCAGAACACCTCAGTGGGCTGGGCTCCATTCTCGCGGATTGCCATCGGCGCCAGCTTCGTTACCCTCGGGCCGGGAGTACAGGTGACGACCAATGTGACCCGGCACCTGAACCTCCGCGCCACCGGCAACGCCTTCCACTACTCCACCAATTTCACCACCAATGGGTTTAACGCAAACGCGAAGTTGAACATGGCTTCGGCTGGGATTTCAGCCGACATTTATCCATTCCGCAGCGGCTTCCGCATCAGCCCCGGCGTGCTCGTGGTGAACAACAACAAGGTATCTGGCAACTCTTTGGTAGCCGCAGGCACGAGCTTTACGCTCAATAACGACACGTACTACTCGGCGAATTTGAACGCCGCGACGGGCGCTACTCCGCTGACTGCCAACGGCCTCTTGGGCCTGAATACAAACAAGCCGGCCTTCACGATTACAGGCGGCTGGGGCAACACAATTCCTCGCAGCGGCGGTCATTGGTCGTTTCCTGCAGAAGTCGGCGTTGCCCTGACCGGTGCCCCGTCGGTGAATGCGACTTTGACCGGCTGGGCCTGCACTGATCAGGCACAAACGGAATGCACCAACGTGGCCAGCACCACGGATCCGAACGCATTGCAGATTCAGAGCGACCTGGCCGCGCAGATTGCCAAGTGGAAGAACGATCTGCAACCGCTTCAGACCTATCCGATCGTCTCGTTCGGCGTGGCGTACAGCTTCCCGGTTCGTGGCGGAGGCTTGGCGCGGTAGGCCCCTGCCCCGCCTGCTTAGGTGCGATCTTCAGTACAGGTTCTATCTTCCGTGCCCCATCCTTTCGCCTTTCTCCTGGCGAGGGGGTGGGATACTTCCAGCCCAAAAGCACGAAATCACCTAACCAAGCAGCGACGCGACGACTTCGGGTGTGGCTTTAAGCGCCGCGTCAATCTGAGACTGGTCTTTGCCCCCGGCCTCAGCGATCTCCGGCTTGCCGCCGCCCGATCCACCCACAAACTTGGCAACCGCTCCCACCAGTTTGCCGGCCTGGATGCGCTTGACGAGGCCCGGCGTGACGCCCGCGATGATGGCGACTTTCCCTTCAGGCTGTGCGGAGGCCAAAACCACAACAGCCTCACCAGCTTTCTGCTTCAAATTGTCGACGAGCGTGCGCAGCTGACCGCGTTCGAGATTGTCGGCGCGGTGCGTCAGGACTTTCACGCCCTTCACCTCAGCGGCCTGACTGACCGCTTCATCCAGCGCGCCGGCAGCCGACTTCATCCGCGAATCTTCTAGATCGCGGCGCAGGCGCTTCAATTCATCTTCCTGCGCGGCCAGCCGGGCGCGAAGGCCGTCCGAGAGGTTGCCGTCAGGAGACCCAACAATCTGCGAGGCGAACTGGGCAACCGCAAAGTCGCGGCGAAACGTGTCGAGCGACCCCATGCCGCTAATCGCTTCAATCCGGCGCACCCCAGAGGAAACCGACGTCTCCCCGGTCAGCTTGAAGAGGCCGATCTCGCCGGTAGCCGCCG
>Ga0181526_10003443_pt1 | contig 12911 bp, 10 predicted proteins | sample PEATcosm2014_Bin_35_FD_119750 | JGI IMG/M metagenome (GOLD analysis project Ga0181526, IMG submission 119750) | Peatland microbial communities from MTU Mesocosm Facility, Houghton, MI, USA - PEATcosm2014_Bin06_30_metaG | ecosystem: Environmental > Terrestrial > Soil > Wetlands > Peat | place...
TGTCCTCGCCGAACTCCTTCACTGCCGGGGCGAGGATGATCAATTCCCCGCCGTCCGCAAGAGCCATGCGCGTGCGGTAGACGGCTTTGTTGCCGATCCACGTGGAATGAAACTCGTGCGGGTCGAGATAGACGACAGCTTTGCGGATGGGCTCGTCCACCATTTCAAAATTGACTTTTATGCTCAGCTCGGCGGCGCGATGGAAGCACTCTATGTCGTCCCCGATGAATAAACCGCGCACTGCGAGACCACCATCGAATTTCCGCCCCACAACGGTCTGCACATAGACAATTGGCAGGTCGCGCAGAAAACGATCGGATGCATAGTTGAGCACGGCACGCACAGGATTGTCGGCACGGCCCATGATCCGCTCCATCCCATAAACTGCGCCTAGATAATGACTGCGATTGATTCCTTCGCGGCCGCCGGTGCCAACCAGGATGTTCTTGGTGTAGTTGGCCATCCCGATGACTTCATGCGGCACCACCTGGCCGATTGAAAGAATCAGGTCGAATCCGCCTTCGACGATGAGCCGATTCACCTGGGCAAGCCACGGAAAGTTGAGCTTGCCTTCGGACTGCTCGTAAATGAACTCCGCCGGAACCTCACCCAGCGTGACAATATCGGTGCGCCAGTTGTGTACACGGAAAAGATCGTGCGGCATGTCGCCGAACATGGCTTCGATCTGCGTGGGCTGCATCGGTGTATGCGTTCCGATCGCCGGCAGCACGGACCGCAGGCGATCCCCGTAGTGTTCCCAGGCAAAACGCGTCAGCATGCCGGCCTGCGAATGAAACCTCGTAATATCCGGCGGCACCGCCAGAACACGCTTGCGCGCCCCAAGCTTGTCCAGGGCCGTGACGAGCAGATTCTTCAGTTGGTCCGCGGAGAGATCGGCATCGGGAGCGCCCACGGCACAGTAGAGACTCATGCGCCTATCTTCACCCCAACCAGCGGCGGTTGTAAATGCTGTGCCGAAACCGAGCTTGGACATGGCCGGAGCGTTACAAGAAGACGAACCTTATGCCTCAGCCCTGCCGTAGACTCTCCTCGTATGCGGCTCTTTGTCGGAATTCCGCTGAGTTTCAAGGTTCGCGCCGAGCTCGCAGCCGTTTTAACGGCCGCCATGTCTAAGCCTGACGGACGGCGCTGGGCCTCCGCTGAATCGTGGCACATTACCCTCCAGTTTCTGGGCAAAACTCCCTCGGCGAACTTCGAACTCATCTCAGCCCGTCTCCGCGCTGTTCAGTCTCCAGCCGTTCCCATCCAAATCGATGAGCTGGATTTCTTCGAGCGCGCAGGAATCTTCTTCGCCGGCGTATCTCTCAGACCGGAACTCGCCGCCCTTTATGAAAAGGTGAAGGAAGCTGCCACGCAATCTGGATTCACGTCCGATACCCGCGCCTTCCATCCGCACATCACGCTTGCCCGCACGAAGGATGGGATCCACGGGCGAAGACTCCGAGCTCTTCGAGAGCGACTGCCTGCGCGGCCGGAATTCTCGCCCTTCCTGGCCGAAGAGTTCTTGCTCTTCGAAAGCTTCCTGTCGCCGGAAGGGGCGCGCTACGAGATCCGGGAGCGATTCGCTCTGACCCCAGACTGAACTTCGGCCACAAACGAACTGCGAGCCGATCAGTCCCGCCTCGTGACGGCCCGCACATAAAAACCGCCGCTCTTCTGGGTAGACTGCTCGTTGAATACCTCCTGGTGCCGGGATCTGACGTCAATGCCGAGCATGCATTTCCCTTGCACGTGGTCAATTCGATCTTGCAGCGAGAGCGGCTATGTCACTAAAACAATGGCTCAATCGCTCTTTCCCGACGAAGCAGCGGTTGGGAACACGACGGCCCGCAGGCGGTTTTGCCGCCGGTCATTGGACCGATTCCGGCCTGAAGCGCGATGTGATCCGGGACATCAGTGCGACAGGTCTCTATTTGCTGACGCGGGACCGTTGGCAGCCGGGAACGCCTGTCTCGCTCACATTGCAACGAGCTGGCTTTCAAGGTGAGAATCTCGAGCGTCAGATTACATTACAGGCGCGAGCAGTAAGGTGTCATGAAGAGGGCGTTGGCTTAGCGTTTGACATTCCCCCAGGTGTAGAGCCCCAGCTATGGGTCAACTTGGTGGAGAGCTCGACGAACGATGCGACTCCAGGCGACATCGTGGGTCCTTTCAAGCTCGCGAAGTCTCTCGCATTCCTGAGCCGAATCAGCGCCCCTTCAGGAAGCGCCATCCGTCAGGAGATTCGCACCACCCTCACCGGCCATCGGCTATGGAACGCGATCGAGGTCGCTTTGCATGCGGAAAGCCTTTTAGCCTCCTGGCCCGATGGGGAGCAATTACGTTGCTGCCCACCGCTGCTTCTCCGCATCCTTCGCGACGGATCTTGGGCCGATGAAGATTCGATGCAGCAATGCTGGGCAGGACTGTTGGCCACAGCTTGCACGATCAACGGCGACGATCAATCGAACCGAAATTTCGTCGATATCTTCAGTCAACTTACACCGACTCACGTTCGCCTTGTGACGGCGGCTTGCGTGAACGCGGCAAAGCTCCTGAATGAATCGGGCGCCGTCGCGGCGCGCGAGCTGACCTGCTCAACCGACGAGATCATGAAGCTGTCGGGCACGCGCGATCTACTCCGGATGGGACGTTCCCTCGAGCATCTCTCCGGGCTCGGATTGCTCGAGCAGCGATTCAAAACTTCGCTGTTCGTACCGGTCGAAGGGATCAATATCACCCCGACACCCCTTGGGCTTGAATTGAATGCACGTTGCAACGGCTATCGGAGCGCCTCCGAAGCATTCTTTGGCGTGGTTTCGACGAGTGGTGCCACTGTGGCCGGATAGCGATCGCAAATCCTGGCTTCATCATTGAAAAGCGGCCCGTGCCCGGAGATTTTTCGTTGAACGCGCTCGGAGAGAGTCTCTTCACCGCCGTCGAGGTCGAATTTCCTCCCTCTGAAGGTAGGCAGGTTGGCCTCGCTTAATTCCTAGAATCAGTGGTTTGGCGGGATGTGATTCACTCTTCCATTCCATGATTCGATCCGTCACTTCGGAGTATCCCCACCCCACATTCTTGCTTGACCTTGACTCCTTAGGAGTGCAAAACTGCGCCAAGTGGGTGTGAGCGATCAAGCCTTCATCTTTCGATTTTTCATAGTTTTAGGATCGATGGGCGGAACCTGAACTTGCAAAACTCGAGATCGAACGTTTAGTTCGTTATCCCATGGGACTAAGGTTTGAGGTAACTTCAAGAGAGAACGTCGCGGAAGACTGAGGGGCTAAGCCCCTTCCAGGTTGGTTCTCTGCTCAGGCAGCGGGCACAAGAAGTTCCCTCATTCTAGAGCGTTGTGAACAACGTCTTCTTCGTAAATGAGGAATTGTGGACACGAAGATCATCAATGCGTACCACGGCAAAAGCCAGAGACTCCTCAGCTCTGGGCTGGTCATTGTTGATGCGGCGCTTGAGCCTTTGAAGGTTCTTAAGGTCCTCATGGAGGGCCTGGGGCCCGATCGCAAAGCCGGGTTGTGGCTGACAAACTTCAGGGGAGTGCCCGTTGCGCGCACTCTCTCTCCGTTTGACCTGATCTATCTGGACAAGGACTACGGCGTCGTTCACTGCGTTGAAATTTCCACTGAGGGCGAATACGAGCCCTTCCGTGGTGACCCGGCCAGCGCGTTGGTTCTTCCTCCTAAAACGATTGCGATGTCAAAAACCCGTGTCGGGGACAAGCTCATGTTCCGCACGGTCGACGATCCACAGGTCGCCCCAGCCGAGCCCGAACAAACCGCGGTTTCTCAGGACGCTCCCATTTCAAAATCGCCGCCAGCCCAGCCGGCGACCGCGCATTTTTTCAATTCGGCGTTTCCCGCCCCTCCAGCGCAAAGCGGCGGATCTCCACTCGACCAGTTTCTAGGCGCACGGTCCATATCAGCGAGAGGCTCCACGCCTGCCGCCAGCGCAACCGCGGTGGCAGAAGCCCCAACCGCGCGTGCAGCCAGCGCAAGTCCCTCGGGACGGCTCACAAAGAGCGCGAAGTCGATTCTCGAACAATCGCCGATCCTCCGGCCGTCCGGCGACGGTGAGTCCATCGCAGCGGCATTGGAGGGCTCTCAAGTTTCAATTCTGATTGCGTCGGAACCGGGGGCGCATGCTTCCCACACTGCCGCTGAACGCGCGACTTCTGCGCCTCTCTCGTCCCGAGTAGTTCCTGCTTCGACTAGGAATAGCTTCAACGGTGCGCCAGACCATGCGCTGGAGGCCCGCACGCCGAACGGATCGGTTTCCGGACGGCTTATGAAGAGCGTCAACCTGGCGCCGGCGATGCCTCCGGAGGTGCAGCCGGAGCCTCCGATTGCTGAGGCCACTACCGCGATCGTCCCCAAGCGCCAGACGAGCCCGAATTCCAAACGGCGCACGGCGAATCCGGCCGTCGCTCCGGCAGTGGAACAGGACCACGAATCCCACCCGGAACCAACTCTGGGTACGGTCATTCCGATCACGGCGGCGGTCGCGCACATCCCGCAGAGCGAGCCTGTGTCACCCCTGCCTATCCTGGCACCGGCTGCAGAGACCCACGTTGCGTCGCCAGTTGCCGCAGCCGCTCCCGCTCTTGTCCCTGGTCCCGTTCCTGTCCCGGCGGAATTGCCCACGCCGGCTCGCAATTCGCTGCCGACCGTCATTTCGCCCGCGCCGGCGGTGCGGACGCCCGCTTCACAACCGTCGTCTGCGGGGATTTCTCCACGCATCAAAGAAATAGCGCCACCCCAAGCGCAGCCGAAGGCGGCGCCAACGGTCCTACCCGCGAAGAAAGAAACCGCCGGGTCTCCAAAAACCGACATCCAGACTTCAACCGGCAAGAATGGCGCTGAGGCTCCTCGGAAGGCAAAGCCCTCGTGGGACGTGCAGCTCCTGTATTTGCTGTTTCCGGAATTCGATCCCTCGCGGCCGCCGGAAATTCGTATCCCGCGCATGGATCAGCAAAAGGAAGCTGTCCCCGATGAGGACGAAAAGCAATCGAAGAAGCTTCAGTTTCTTTGCTGGTTGTATCCCAACCTGCATCTTGACAAGGTAGAACAGAAGCGCAGCGAAGAGCGCCGCGCCGTTCGCCTCCCGTTGCCTGGTTTGGTCGCTTATTTTTTCACCGGTGGATCACCGCGGCCGCACCCAATCAAGGACATCAGCGTCACCGGATTCTATATGTGCACCGACGAGCGTTGGCTACCCGGCACGATCATCCGCGTCACGTTGCAGATGGTGGGCACAAGCGGCGAGGGTGGCCGAGACACCATCACCGTGCACTCCAGGGTTGTTCGCTGGGGCCCGGATGGCGGAGGCTTCGAATTCGTCCTGCCCGGCTTCCTTGAAACCTGAGTAGGCGCCCTCCCGCTCCACTCGGCGAGGGTTCCGCCTGCAAATTCGAATCGATGCCTTGCCCAGAGTTCGTCAGCGGGGGAATAAAACAGTTGCAAAACTTGGTCGCATCGCGCCCGCTTGGATCGCGGCTCCTCCTTGCCTGTTGCTTTGCTCTTCTCATTGGCGAATTAGCGGCGGCTCAATCAGCGTCGATCGGTTCGGCGCGCCGCGCCGTTGACAAGGCGCAGGTCAAATCCCCAAGCCGGCAGCAGGTTCGCGCTCTTTTCGTGAGCGATATCCACTTTGAGCCCTTCTGGGACCCCGACAAAGTACCCCAACTGGCCAGCGCCCCGGTGAGCCAATGGAAGGCAATTCTTTCGGCTCCGATTTCACGCGATCGGATCGAGCAATTTTCCGCGCTGCAACTCACTTGCGCGTCGCGGGGCACCGATACCTCGTACTCTCTTTTCGATTCGAGCCTCCACGCAATGGAGATGGCGGCCCCGGACGCGAAATTCATCACCCTGAGCGGCGATCTGATCGCCCATAGCTTCTCCTGCAAATACAAGAAGCTCATGCCGCAATCGACTCCCGAGGAATACAGGCAATTCGTCGAGAAGACCATCAAGTTCGTTCTCGACAGCTTGCGCACTGCATTCCCGACAGCCCCCGTTTATGCAGCACTCGGGAACAACGATTCGGACTGCGACGATTACAAGCTCGATGCGAATAGCGACTTCCTGGCGCAAACAGGCGGTTTAGTTGCCGAAGGGTTTCCGGCGCCTCAACGAAGGGCCGCTCAACGCACGTTTGCAGCCGAGGGATACTACAGCGTCTCCCTGCCTTTCCCGCTGGAGCACACCCGGTTGCTCGTATTGGACAATCTTTTCATGTCGCGCAAGTACACGACTTGTTCTGGGAACGCAGATCCGGCGGGAGCAGAAGCGCAGATCGACTGGCTTCGACAAGAACTTACCGAGGCCCGCCAAAAGAAAAATCGAGTCTGGGTGATGGGGCACATCCCTCCCGGCATCGACCCCTTCTCGACCGCCATCAAATTGCGCAACGTATGCGGCGGCAAGCCTCCGGACATGTTTCTCAACTCGGATGCCTTGCCAAACCTGCTAGCAGAATTCGGCGACGTCATCGAACTTGCGATCTTTGGGCACACCCACATGGACGAGATGCGCCTGCTGAAGACGAATGGTCAGGATGCCGACGCATCACAACCGGGGGTCGCACTCAAGATGGTTCCGTCCATCTCGCCCATCGATGGAAATATGCCGTCCTTCACGGTTGCATTGGTTGATTCACCGAGCGCCAGACTCGCCGACTTCCAAGTATTCGCTTCGTCGAATGAGTCCGGAAGCGATGCGACTTGGAAAGAAGAGTACGACTACGCAGAAGCCTACAAACAGAGCGACTTTTCCGCAGAGTCTTTGACCCGGCTCGTCGCAGGATTTCAAGCCGATCCTGACGCGTCGACCGAGGCCTCCAAAACCTACCTCCGCAACTACTATGTCCGCGATCGTTCGCTTGAGTTGAGGTTGTTTTGGACGCAATATGTCTGCGCCGTCTCGACCTACAGCATCGATGCTTACAGAAACTGCCGCTGTTCCAAATCCAAATGATCGGCTTTGTTCCCCAGCCAGCAACGAGCTCTTCGCTTCCCCGACCTCCCCGGTATAGTCTGTTCAACGGGAGCCCTTGGGAATTGCTCGCGAGGTTGAAGTGGTTCAACACCAGTATGTCGAGAAGGTTGTCGATCTGATCGATCCGGGAATAAACCAGATCTTTGGACAGTCAATGGAAGAAGCGCGGAAGTCCCTGTTCCTGGGCACGCCCGGCGAAATCGGACGCATCGCGGGATCGTTTGCTCTTGTTGCTCACGAAGGAAAGACGGTACGGATGGCGCGTTCGCTGGACCGGCCCATGCGCTACTTTCTGGCCAAGCAGCAAGCTGGCCCGCTTTTGATTGTTGCCTCGAGGATCGACGCTATCTATGAATGGCTGTGCCAGGCAGGCCTGGGCGCGCAGTTTCATCCGAGCTACACGCGCATGGTGCCTGCGCATCACATGGTCGAGATTCAGTTGGTGGGCTGCCCCGACCCTGACCCGGTCTACACACGTTTTTTCACGCCCGAGATGGGCACACTTCCGGCAGATCTTGGCGTCATTGGCCGACGCTACATCAGCGCCCTCGCCGACGAGATTGCGCAGTGGCTCAATGCCGTTCCGACCCAGGAACCGATTGGCGTTTGCTTTTCCGGCGGTATCGACAGCGGCAGTGTCCTCCTGACCACGTACCACGTGATGCTCAAACGTGGCATGCATCCCGGAAGACTCAAGGCTTTCGTCCTGGATCTCGGCGATGGCCCCGATGTACAGCAGGCACGCGCTTTTCTCAATTCTCTGGGGCTCGGGCTGTTTCTTGAGCCGATTGAAGCCGATCGGTCATCGCTCGATGTGCAGGAGACGATCCGCATCGTCGAAGACTACAAGCCGCTCGATATCGAATCGGCCACCATGGCCGTCGCACTCTGTCGCGGCATTCGCGAACGCTATCCGGGATGGAAGTTTCTTCTGGATGGAGATGGGGGCGATGAGAATCTGAAGGACTATCCGATCGAGCAGAATCCCGAGCTTACGATTCGCAGCGTCATCAACAACCCGATGCTCTACCAGGAGGGCTGGGGCGTAGGCAAAATCAAGCACTCGCTGACTTACAGTGGCGGTTTGAGCCGGTCCTATGCGCGCACCTACGCGCCTGCGTATCATTTCGGATTTGCCGGCCTGAGCCCCTACACGCGGCCGAACGTGATTGCAATCGCCGAGGCGATTCCTTTTATCGAACTCACAGATTACAGCGTGGAGAGGCTCTACGAGCTCAAGGGCGAGATTGTCGCGCGCGGAATTGCTGCTGTGACAGGAATGAAAATGCCTGTCTATCCAAAGCGCCGCTTTCAGCACGGCGCGATCCCGGAAGAAGACTTACGTCGCAGCCTTCCTTTTCAGGAGGCTGAATATCGCAAGCAATTCCTGTCGCTCTATCAGTGAGGATGATTCTTGGACCCGCATTATCCCGCCGAGCCAGCGGAACGAACGGAATGGATTCTCGTCCAGAGACCGCAACGGACGGAACTCGACCCCGCCAAGCCGTACGCATTTTTCGTGGAAGAGGAATGCTCGTCGACGGGTGAGGTTGTCCCCGTCGCGACCATCTTCCTGACCAACCGCGAGTGCCCGTGGCGGTGCGTGATGTGCGATCTGTGGAAGAATACTTTGGCAGAAACCATCGCACCTGGCGCCATTCCGCACCAGATTACTTACGCACTGGAACGGCTACCACCGGCTCGACAGGTGAAGCTCTACAACAGCGGCAGCTTTTTCGATCTCCAGGCAATTCCTTGCGAAGATTACGCGGCAATTGCGACACTCGTCGGACATTTCGATCGGACGATTGTTGAGTGCCATCCGGCGCTCGTCGGGCGCGCGTGCTTCGAGTTTCGCGATCTCCTGCCACATAGGCTGGAAGTTGCCATGGGGCTGGAAACTGCGCATCCAGAAGTACTGGAGCGCTTGAACAAGCGCATGACACTGGAACTCTTCACATCGTGCGCCGAATCGCTGCGCGCCCACGGCATAGATCTGCGCGCGTTTATTCTGGTGCAGCCGCCCTTCATGAAGCCAGATGAATCTCTCCATTGGGCGCAACGCTCCCTGGATTTTGCCTTCGAATGCGGAGCTACGGCAGCGAGCCTCATTCCGACGAGAGCCGGCAATGGAGCGATGGAATCGCTGGCAGAAGCGGGTGAATTCATTCCTCCACAACTTGCAACGCTGGAGTCCGCGGTCGAGTACGGTATCAATCTGCAACGCGGGCGTGTGTTCTCCGATCTGTGGGATCTCCGGAATACGGCGCCCGTTTGCGCACACTGTTTTCAAGCTCGCATTGCGCGTCTCAACGCGATGAATCTTCACCAACAGGTACTCGACGCCGTCGAATGCAGCGAATGTGAGGGACAGAGTTGACCAAGTCCTACGACATCGCCATCGCCGGATCCGGGTTCGCCGGATCTTTGATGGCCATGATCGCAAAACGGCTCGGGTATTCCGTCGTGCTGCTGGAACGGGCCAAGCATCCACGCGTCGTCATTGGGGAATCGTCGACTCCACTGGCAAATCTTTTGCTTGAAGAACTCTGCCGTCGCTACGATTTGCCAGCGGTAGCGCCACTCGCAAAATGGGGTAGCTGGCAGCGGAATTGTCCGCATATTGGATGCGGGCTTAAGCGCGGCTTCACGTTCTATCACCACCGGCTCGATACACCCGACGGTCCGAACGCGTCCTATGACAATCAACTTCTGGTGGCCGCAAGCCCTCGCGACGAGATCTCGGACACCCATTGGTTCCGAGCCGACTTCGACTCCTTCCTCGTCCAACAGGCCCAGGAATTCGGAGTCACTTATCTCGACGAGGTGAAATTAGATCATTTCGTGTGTCGCGAAACGGGCGCAATCCTTGGCGGCTTTCGATACGGCGCAACACTTTCTATCGAGGCACGATTCCTGATCGATGCGACGGGCCCGCGCGGCCTGCTTCACCATGCCCTGCAACTTGGCGAGGCGCCACTCCCGCACTTCCCATCCACGCAGGCCCTCTACAGTCACTTTTCCGGTGTCACGACACCCACGAATCCTAGCGAATCAGCGCCGTATCCTCCGGAAGACGCCGCCGTCCATCACGTCATGGATGGTGGATGGATCTGGGTGTTGCGCTTCAACAATGGCATCACCAGCGCGGGCGTAGCAGCAACCAATAAGTTGGCTGCACAACTTCGTCTCGATGAGGGCGAAGTCGCTTGGGATCGCCTTTTGAACAGAATCCCAACTCTACAAACTCAGTTTGCGTCCGCGAATGCCATACAGCCCTTTCGCCATTTACCTCGACTCTCGTTCCTCAGCAGCCGCGTTGCGAGCGGAAGATGGGCCATGCTTCCCTCGGCGGCGGGCTTTGTTGATCCGCTTCTCTCCACCGGTTTTCCGCTGACATTGCTTGGAATCGAGCGATTCGCGCGCATTCTCGAGTCGGGCCTCGACTCGCCGGGCCTCCAATCCGAACTTGAGGCCTATGAGAGAAAGACCAGGGACGAGGTCCTTGCGACGGCCCGTCTAATTGCTGCGCTTTACGCGAACATGAGCAATTTCGCGCTCTTCAAAAGTCTATGCCTGCTTTATTTTGCCGCCGCCAGTTACTCTGAAACCGCGAGGCGACTGGCTAAGCCGCATTTGGCTTCATCGTTCCTGCTCTATGACCATCCGCAGTTCGGACCTCGCAGCCGCGAGCTCGTCGAACGGGCGATGCATACTTCTCCAGGAGCAGAAACTGATGGATTCATCGATGACATGCTGGGGGCAATCGAGCCGATCGATGTGGCTGGGCTCCGCAAGCCGAACCCGCGTAGTTGCTACCCAGTCGACACGGCCGACCTGCTTGATTCCTGCTCGAAGCTCGATTCGACACCGGAAGAAATCGAGTCGCTGCTGCAGCGCTGCGGTTTTCATCAGCCTCAACAATAAGGATGACTCGCGGAAACCTAACGCGGCTGCGGCCCGGTCACGGAGCCACCCGAGAAGAGAATCGGCTGCATCGACACAATGCCCTTCCCTTCCTCCAGCGTCAGCGTCTGGTCGGGTTTGATGTCCTTGAATGATTCTTTCTTTCCGCTCGGCCACACGATCTGCAGACCCACAATCCGGTTGGCTCCCGGTCTTCCAAGCCCGAAGGTGAGCAGCAGCTCGCTTTGCGATAGATAACTCGACCCGCCCTTGACCATTTGTACGAGACGCTCCCCATTGCTGAGCACGACCGCCACTTTTGCCCCGATGCCATCGCGATTGGAGCGTGTGCCAATGGTTTTCACACGAAGCATCTCGTTCTGGTTTCCGTTGTCGTTGCGCAGCAGCTTCGCAGGGCCATTATTGGTCGAGACGATCACATCCAGATCCCCATCATCGTCAAAGTCTCCATAAGCCGCGCCGCGCGCGACGATCGGTTGTTCGAGCGCCGGCCCAACCTTTTGCGACATATCCTCGAACTTGCCGTTCCCCCGGTTGCGAAACAGCAGCAGCGGCTCCGCATAATGAATCGTCGGCTGAATCACGCTGATGTCATCGGCAACATGGCCATTCGCTGCGAAGATATCCGGCAAGCCATCGAGATCGTAGTCGAAGAAAAAGGTGCCGAACGTAAGTGATCTTGCGGACGGAGAAGCGATGCCCGAAGACACGGATTGATCTGAAAACAGGCCTGAGCCGTCATTGTGATAAAGTGCGAGGCTCTCATTGGCGAAGTTTCCGATCAAAAGACCCTGGCGTCCAGAGAGATCGTAATCAGCCGCGTCGGCCCCCATGCCCGCACGCGCTTTGCCGCCATCGCTGAAGGCCACGCCGGCAGAAAGCGCACTCTCGGTAAAAGTCCCATTGTGATTATTGCGGTACAGCTTGTTCGGTTGCGTGTCGTTGGCGACGAACAGATCGATCCAGCCGTCGTCGTCGAAATCCAGTAAGGCAACTCCAAGCGATTTGCTCGATGGATCGTAAAGGCCAGCCTTGTGGGTGACATCCTCAAACCTGCCGTTGCCTAGGTTGTGGTAGAGGGTCCCACTTTGCCCCTTATAGAGTTCCGGAGTGCAGTACGATTTGTTCTTCCCATCGAGCTGGCATATCTGATCGGTAGCGATCGACCAATCGACATAGTGCGAAACGAAGAGATCCAATCTGCCATCATTGTCGTAATCGAACCAGACCGCCCCGGTCGAGAACCCTCCATCACGCACACCGGCTTTGCGCGTCACATCGACAAATTTGCCGTTGCCTTCGTTGTGAAAAAGGTGATTGCCATCGAGCGCAGTGATGTAAATGTCGTCGCGTCCATCATTGTCGTAATCCCCCACAGCACAGCCCAGACCGTACATCTCAACGTCCAAGCCTGCTTCCTTCGTGACGTCCTTGAAGGTTCCGTTCCGTTCATTGTGATAGAGAGCGGAATACGATTTCCTCGAACCATGTCCTGGCCAATCCATCGAATTCACAAGCAGGATGTCCTGCCAGCCGTCATTGTCGAAGTCAAGCACGCACACGCCGCTCCCCATCGTTTCCGGCAGGTATTTCTGGCCGAAAGCGCCGCTGTTGTGTTTGAAGTGAATGCCCGCCTGCGCGGTGATGTCGGTAAAGCGAATCGGTCCCGACGGACGAGCCGACATTGAAGCAATGTCTGCCGGTCTGGACGGTTGCGTTGCAGAAGTTGCCACTGGCGATGAGGGCTCGCCTTCGCGCGAAGGAGGACTGGAGGCCTGCTTGCAACCCGCAGCGATGAGCAGTAAGCAGCATAGAAATAGGAATGAGGAAGATCTCAAATCGGTTCCTTCGATGCAATTAAGGCAGCTATGGCTGGACAGGATTTGCCTGCACGATCGTTGTCGAGGCCCCCACCGGAGACCGGCGCGAGGTAATCCACATTTCGAAGGCGAGCGCTACCGGGCCGACAAAGAA
>Ga0181526_10003445_pt1 | contig 12894 bp, 10 predicted proteins | sample PEATcosm2014_Bin_35_FD_119750 | JGI IMG/M metagenome (GOLD analysis project Ga0181526, IMG submission 119750) | Peatland microbial communities from MTU Mesocosm Facility, Houghton, MI, USA - PEATcosm2014_Bin06_30_metaG | ecosystem: Environmental > Terrestrial > Soil > Wetlands > Peat | place...
GGTAAAACAACTGGCTCTGATCGCCGGTCTGTCGACCCATCATGGCAAGCCTCCGCCGCCGAATCCCTCCAGACGACGGAATCACTATTCGCCGAAAATCACGAGCCCTTTTTCAACGGTATCGACCCATCTGCGACATTGGCGGCTAAATTTGCTGTGATGCACAAATAGACCGATCACGCTAGAATGCGGTTGACTGCGATCCTCAGCCTGAGGGCAACCCATGAGGCGACGGGAGTTCATCACGTTACTCGGCGGAGTGGCGACCGCGTGGCCGTTCGGCGCGCAAGCGCAGCAAACGGCGATGCCGGTGATCGGGTTTCTGCGCAGCACATCGGCGGCCGACTCGACGAATTTTGTGACCTCGTTCCGCCAAGGCCTGAAGGAAACAGGCTTCGTTGCGGGCGAGAACGTCGCAATCGAATACCGCTATGCGGACAATCGAATAGATCGCCTTTCGGTTCTAATGGCCGATCTGGTTCGACTGCCCGCAGCCGTGATTGTCGTGAATGCCCCTGCGGCGCAGGTGGCCAAGGACGCAACCACGACGGTGCCGATCGTCTTCGTGAGCGGGGCTGACCCCGTTAAGGATGGCCTTGTCGCCAGCCTGAACCGCCCCAGTGGCAACGTCACGGGAGTGACCTTTCTGGTCGGGCAGTTAGGGGCGAAGCGATTGGAGTTGCTGCGCCAACTCGTGCCCAAGGCGACAATAATTGGCGTAATGGTGAACCCGGGCAGTCCTGAAACCGAGGTGGAGCGAAAAGATTTGCAGGCTGCGGCGCAGGCCATCGGGCAGCAACTCATCATTCTTGATGTCAGCAACGACCGCGACATCGAGACAGCCTTTGCAACGTTCGTGCAACGCGGGGCCGGCGCGCTGCTCGTCGGTTCCGGCCCGTTCCTGACCTCCCACCGAGCGCAACTCGTCGCGCTCGCAGCTCGCGATGTGTTGCCAGCGGCCTATGACTTGCGCGAATTTGTCGTGGCTGGCGGCCTGATGAGTTACGGGACCAGCATCACCGATGCCTACCGTCAGGTCGGCATCTACACCAGCCGGATTTTAAAAGGTGAGAAACCCGCCGACCTGCCGGTTATGCAGTCCACCAAATTCGAGTTCGCGATCAACCTCAAGACCGCCAAGGCGCTGAACCTCACTGTGCCGCAGATCATGCAAATGACCGCCGACGAGGTGATTGAATAGTCGATCGGATGTCCGATTGCGGCCCTGAACGGCGTCCAGTGGCCGCACCGGCTTGGTCGCGATTGGGGGCAAAGCAGCCGCGACCGTCGCGCGCCCAAAGCGCCGTTCGTGACCCACAGCGGCGCTTTGCCACCCTCAATTGCCGCACTGCAAGATATCTATTCGATCCACTCGCGAGCAAGCTTGCTGGAATGTTCACGCCCAGCGCCTTGGCGGTCGCAAGGTTGATCACAAAATCGAATTTGTTCGGAGCTTGAACTGGAAGATCGCCCGGGTGGCTCCTCTGAGAATGCGATCGATATATCTCGCTGCCTGTCGGTATATCACGCCTTAAATTGTGGGTCTGTGTCCAGTCGGTGGACGGTTTCCGTGACAGCTCTTGGAGGTAGAACGGCCGAGCCAGCTTGTGACCCGCGCGGCCTATTCTGACCGAAGCCGAAATGCAAGTCGCCTTGCGGATGGGACGAGGGTGCCATGTTAGGGATCATCGTCGCTGCTCCCCATCAATTCAGAACGGAGGTAACCCGCTTAGGTTCGCGTTCCGACGACTTCGAGGTATTCGGCGGCGATACAGGTTGTGCCGTCATGGGCGTCGTTGTGCTGGGCGTAGAGGTCTTCCAGGTCACGGCGGAGCGCGGCTTGGGCCGTTTCGCTAAGCCCGGCGAATGCTTTCAGAGTCGGGCCGTAATGAACCCGGTAGAAGTCGACCGTTTCCGGGATCGAGAATGGAAATTTGAGTTGCGCTAAGCGGCGCGTCACCTGCAGGTCCTTCACATCGGCGCCGAGCCGTTCACGAACGGTCGCCTCATCGCCCCAGTGCAGCGGACTCGGCACGCCGACGGGCGGTGCAACGTGCTTGGCGGTGGTCCGAAACACCGCGCCGATGAAACCGCATGGCGTCCAATTCGCCATCGCGATCTGCCCGCCGGACCGACAGACGCGGCGCAGCTCGGCGGCGACAAGGTCGGGTCGCGGCGCGAATATTGCCCCAAACATGCTGACGATGAGATCGAAGGCGCCGGCGGCAACGGGAAGACTTTCAGCATCGCCTTCCTCAAACCTGATGTTTAGCTTTTCCCGCGTGGCTCGCGCGCGCGCCTGATCGAGCAGATTGGGAGAAATGTCGATGCCGGTAACGGCGGCGCCAGCCTTGGCCGCGGGAATGGAAAGGTTGCCGTTGCCACAGGCGACGTCGAGCACCTGCATGTTCGGCTTGATCTGGCGGCGGTCGATAAAATCGTTCGCCGCGGATTCAGTCAGCGCTGCCACACTGCTATAGTCTCCCGCCATCCAGGTCGCCCTGATGCGTGTCTTGAGGCCATCAAGGTCGGCGATCGGTTGAGTGGTCATGCATCGATCCTTTCATCGAGGTTGCGCGGGCCGCGCATTGGCGCCAACAGTTTCGCCCCGCGTGCTACCGCCGGACCATCCGAGTTGCGCCACGGCTATCCAATTTGCGCCCAAAAAAATACCGCGCCGGCGCCGATCCGAATGACGATGCAGGGCTGGGCTGGTATTGTCGCTGACGGAGATGCTCGCTATGCCGCGCCAGCCGCTTCCGCATGATGTGAAAAAAGCGATCGATCTCGTGCGAGGTGACCTCGCGCGACGTTGGACTGTCAAGGATCTGGCGCGCCTTTGTGGCGTGCGGCGGCGCACAATGGAGAAGCACTTTCGGCGTTTCGCCGGCTGCGCGCCGCTGGAATTTTTGCGCACGGCGCGGCTCGATCAGGCGCGGCGCAAGCTCATTGCGGCAGCGCCGAGCGCCACGGTGACCGGCGTGGCCATGCAATGTGGCTTGACACATCTCGGCCGCTTTGCCGTGACCTATCGCGAGCGCTACGGAGAAAGTCCCTCCGACACGCTGCGATATCGGCGTATTCCGCAGCAACTAAACCCGTCGTCTTTCCGATTAGCTGCATGTTCGGAGCGGGCGACGCTTGCAGTCCTGCCGTTTGATCTTATTGGGCCGCAGGCGGCTTGCGCGATCAACATCGGTGAGGAGATCGCTGCGGCATTGGGCCGAACCGGCTGGGTCAGGATCGCGCCGGCTCGCGCAGCGCGCTACTGCCTGCATGGCCGGGTGAAGGAAGACGGCACCGGCGCGCTGCGGATCAGAGCAGCGGTGCTCGATCAAACCACTTCCCGCTACATCTGGGCGGATTGCACAGATTGTGTAGCGGGCGATCTGTTCGGCTCGCCGGATTGGCTTTCCAACATCGTATCGGGCGCGCTTCGTTCGGTTATGTGTGACGCGGAGATTGATCGTGCCGCTGGCGTGGAGGCGGCACACCTCACCGCCTGGGAGCTCTGCATGCAGGCTCTTCCGATGGTGCTCACGGCCGACCCTACCATGCATGCCACGGCGCTCGAATTGCTCGACCAGGCGATCGCGCGCGCCCCCCGCGATCCGATTCCGATAGCCATGGCGGCGTGGTGTCACGGACTGCGAGCCGGTCATCACTTCATCGCCCATCGCAAGGCCGAGCAGCGTAAAGTGCTTGAACTTGTATCAAGCGCATCCGCGCTCACCGTAGGCGACCCGCTCGCCCATGCGATGTTGTCGGCCGCCTCCATGTTGGCGCACGATCTCACCGCTGCCGAGGCCCATGCACGGCAGGCGCTCGCCATCGACGGCGGATCGCCTTGGGGCTGGGGCCGCCTCGCATGGGTTCATGCCTATCGCGGAGAAGCAACCAAAGCGATCGAGTGTTGCAAGATCGCGCGGGTGCTGGCGCCTGTCGACCCGCTCAATTTCGTGTGGTCGCTCGGCATTGCCGCGGCCAACTTTGAACTCGGAAGCTACCATGCCGCGGTTCAATGGTATCGGCGCGCGCTCGCGGCACAGCCGAAGGCGATATGGATCAATCGCTTCCTCGCCGCGGCTTTGGTGCACGCCGGCAAGCACGACGAGGGGAAACAGAGTTTCCGCATGCTCTGCCGCGATTTTCCCGAACTGACAATCGCCGAGGTCAGAAGCGGGCTACCACACACCGCCACGCTGCTTGATCGCGTCGCCGACGGACTCGAAAATCTCGGCATGCGCTACTCGTAATCAAGGAGAAACGCGGGTAGGTGGCGTGGCCGGAGGAAGGCTGCCAGCAAAGTGGCTTCCTTAGTGGCCCTGAACGGCGTTCAGCGCCCGCACCGACTTGGTCGAGCCGCCGCGACCCTCGCACGCCCAAAGCGCCGTTCATGACCCAACTCGACCGTTTGCCACCGTCAATTGACGCACTGCGAAAGGCCTACTCGATCACCTGGTCCGCGATCGCGAGCAGTGTCGGCGGCACCGTGAGGCCGAGCGCCTTGGCGGTCTTGAGATTGATAACGAGATCGAACGTGGTCGGCATTTGCACTGGTAGTTCAGCTGGCTTCTCGCCGTTGAGGATGCGATCGACATATGACGCTGCGCCTCGCAACTGTTCTTTGCTCTCGATCCCATAGGAGACGAGCCCGCCCTCGCTGGGATAGATGCGGAATGGGTAAATCGCCGGCACGCGATACTGGCTCGCTTGCGCAATGATTGCAGCGCGGTTGCTGGAGTTGAATGCATCGGGGACAACAATGAGTCCGCCGCCCGGCTTGTCGCCCGCTGCCGCAATTGCGCGTTTTATGTCGTCCACATTTTGAATGGGCGTCCGAACCGTTTCGACCGTTAACGAACCCGAAGCTGCCACGATTGAACGGAAAAAAACGTCCAGAACCGACGTTTCCGGGTTGCCGATTACCACCACGCGAATGATATGAGGGGCGATCGCCTCAAGCGTTTCCAGCCATTTCCCGGCCATTTCGGGTTCGAAGTTACTGAAGCCCGTCACATTGCCGCCAGGCCTTGCGAGACTGGCAACAAGGCCTTGCCCGACGGGATCAGACACCCGCGCAAACACGATAGGCAGCGTGTGGGTTTCATCGCGTAACGCTACGACCGGCGCGGGTCCACCGACCGCTAGAACCACATCCGGCGTCATGCTCAGCAACTCTCTCGCGAACGCTTTCGCACGGGCGGAACCTCCGGCGGCCCAACGAACGTCAATTCGCAGGTTGCGGCCGTTGGTCCAGCCTAGCCCGGCAAGCCCCTGCGTGAACTCGGAAAGGATGGCATTCACCTCGGGATCGGTTTCTTTATATCCCATCAGTACGCCGATGCGCCGCATATGTTCGCCCTGCTGCGCATGCGCCGACACCGGCCAGGCGGCTATCGTGCCGCCGAGCATGGCGATGAAATCGCGGCGCTTCATTTGATCACCTCGTCCGCGCCGCCGAGCAGCGAGAGCTGGATAATGCGGCCCAGCGTCGTGACGATTTTGAGGTCGATGTACAGCTCGACCTTGGTGGATTGCCGAACTGGCAGGTCCGCTGGCTTTTCGGCCAGTAGTGTGCGGCCGGTAAAGACACCAGCCAAGCGGTAGGAATCTGCAATGCTGCCTCCATAGCCGCCAGTCCGCCGGCCGCTACGAACAGGTGATACTCGTCTGATCTTAAAGAGATATTAGCCCTTGGGAGACAATCGAGGGCAACGAGAGCTTCTTCGCACCAGTGCGCAGCAATCGTATCGTCTGCAAGCAACGCAGCCTCAAAAATTGTTGCATTCCGAAAGGGCCCATCCATGAAGAACCTCAAGAAGCTCGTGCTTGCGAAACCTCCTTTGGTGGCTCTGGGAGCTTTCCGGTGCGCGCGCGACGAATTCTCCCTCGCCGCCATCGTACAAAACCTCCAAACGCTCGCGCTTCAAATGCTCGGGCTGCCACTGGGACGCGAGCCGGCATTGGCTCTATCAGCCCCTCAGGCGGCAGGCTGGCGGCGTTCACCTCAACGCCGCTACAACCGGGGGGCAGCGATCACCCAAAGCCACATCAGGAGACACGAGGATTGAACCCAAGCCTTTTCGACGGCATCAATCCTTACTGGACGCGTCTACGCCGGTATTCCGTTAGTCCAATATGCAGTGAAAATATTAAGGCTAAGGTTTTAACCTCTTGCGGCCGGCAACGAGGAGGCTGTCAGCAATGATCAAACAATGTATCGGCTTCATTCTCGTCGCGGCCCTGTTGGGCGTTAAGCCTGCGTCGGCGGGGTCAGCTTCGTCCGGGAAGTATCCGGGCCAAAGTCAAAGGTCCGTAGATTCGGGTTACTGTCCCGGCATCATGCGCCATGTCTACCATCTCAGTGAGTGTCGGCGTATTTATCAAGACTACTATCAAAAGCATCCAGAAGTACGCCCCAACTGAGGCGTTTGCTGCGATGCTAGAGCCCGGGGCGACGGATTTTGCGCGGCAACCGCGTGTCCGGTTTTGGTGGTGTAGCTGCCGCGGCAGCCGGTGTCCGCCAAGGTGGCTCATGACCCCGAGCCGACATGAGCGATTGAGAATTGCTGCTCCGCAAAATAGCGCCATACCCCCATTTCGGCCTTCGCAAATCCCTGATGTAATAGTTACTGGGAGCCGCAGTCCGCTTGAGTCCCAGGGTTTTGGGGTATGCGATGCGACGGCGCGATTTTGTTAGTGGAGTCCTTGCCTCCGGGGCCTGGCTGCCCGCCGCGCGCGCGCAGCAGCCGGCAAACCTGCCGATTGTCGGCTTTCTCTGTGCCGCAGCGGCGGACGACTGGACGGTGAGGGTTGCGGCGTTCCGGCAAGGCTTGAGCAATGCCGGGTATGTCGAAGGTCAAAACGTGTCGCTGGCCTTTCGCTATGCGGACTATCATTACGACAGGCTGCCGGCGTTGGCGAAGGAGCTCGTAGGACAGGGCGTAAGCATGATCATGGCGAGCGGCGGCGACAATTCGATCAATGCCGCGATAAATGCCACCAAGACGCTCCCGATCGTATTTGCAACCGCCAACGATCCGGTGGCGGCCGGCTATGTGAAAAGCCTCAACCGGCCCGGAGGCAATATGACCGGGATTACCTTCCTGGGGAGCTCGCTTGAGCCCAAGCGCCTCGAGGTGCTGCACCAGATCGCACCAAAAGTGAATGCGGTTGCCGTATTCATGGGGACGGCCAATGCGCGAACGGAAAGGGATGCGCGCGATATTGAAGCGGCAGCAAAGTCGCTTGGGTTGCGGGTGCGGTTTGTCAACATCAGTAATGAAGACGATTTTGTTCCCGCCTTCAGGGATGTCGTTGCGCGCCGCGACGACGCGATCCACTTCGTGACCGATCCTTTCTTCGTCGCGCGTGCGCGCACGCTTGCCGCACTTGCAGCAACCGCTAATTTGCCCGCCACCTCGAATGAACGGAGCTTCGCCGACGCCGGAGGCCTGTTGAGTTATGGCGCCAGCACCGCCACTGCTTATCGCCAAGCCGGAGCTTATGCTGGCCTGGTCCTCAAGGGCGAGAAGCCGGCAGAGCTGCCGGTGCAGGAATCGACGAAGATCGAACTGGTCATCAATCTGAAAGCCGCCAAGGCGCTGGGGCTTACTGTCCCGCTGCCGTTGCTCGGCCTCGCCGACGAGGTGATCGAATAGCGGCAATTTTTGCTGCACCTGCTCGCGGCAGTTCATGGCCCGAAACGGCGTTCAGTGACCGCATCGACTTGGTCGCGATTGGAGGTAAAGCCGACGCCCACGGATAACCGCGCGTCAGGCGCGGTCGGCCATATTTGCCGCCGCCGGCCCGGTGCCGGCTACTCGGCCGCCGCGGCCGTCTGGCCGCGCGAGCCGCCGAAGGCCGGCGCGATGTCGGCTGCGAAGCGGTGCATCTGCTCACGCACATAGGCGTCGGGGCGGTTGCCGAAGTTGAAGTAAAGAATAACCTCGTCGATGCCGATCGCCTCGACCCGCTTCAAGGTGTCGATGATCTGCTGCGGCGAGCCATAGAGCAGCGAGTTGTCGTCGAAGTCGGAAGCTTTGGCGTCATTGAGCCGCGCGCCGATCTTCTTGTAGTACTCCATGCTTGGCGGCAGCACGCCCTGGCCGCCCTGGCTCATCGTCTTGCGCAAACCCGACATGGTAATGTAGGCGACCATCCGCTCCAGCGCCTGCTGACGTTCGTCCTCGCCCTCGCCGATGTGGATGAAGTAGCTGCACTTGACTTTCTGCTCAGGCTTTTCCGCCGTCGCGCAGATCTCGCGATAGGCGGTCACCGCATTGCCCAGGCTGCCGAACAGGATGGTGGCCGCGAACGGCGCCAGCAGCAGGTTCCAGTTCCACTTCGCGGCCAATTCCATCGAGAAGCGCGAGAACGAGCCCATATAGGGCCGAAAGTCCTTCTGCCAGGGCTTGGGAAAGACCTCGACGTCCTCGAGATTGTAGAACCGCCCCTTGAAGTCGAATGGCTTGGTTTCGCTCCAGCAGCGCATCAGCAATTCGATGCCCTCGCTGAACTGCTCGGCGGAAACCTGGAAATCGGCATTGAACGGCGTGAATTCGTGCCGATCGTAGCCGCGCCCGGCCGCGAAATCGACGCGACCGCCGGACAATTGGTCAAGCGTCGCCCATTCCTCCGCGACATGGATCGGGTGGTGGATCGGCAAGACGACGACGGCCGGCCCGAGCCGCAGCCGCGTCGTGACAGCGGCGACGTTGGCCAGCACGAGCGCGGGCACCGACACGCAGCCGCGCCGGTTGAAATGGTGCTCGCCGATCCAGGCCGAGTTCAGTCCAAGCTTCTCGGCCAGCACTGCCTGGTCGCGTATCTCCAACAGGAATTGCTCCGCCGAGCGCGGATTATTGGGGTAGCGGTTGTCGCTCAGCGTAAAATAGCCAAATCTCATGGCGGCGTTTCGCTCCCTTTTCGACGCTCTTGGCTTCTATCTCTCTTGGCTGACGCATCATGTATCCGAAAGGGAGCGGTTAAAAGGAAAAATACAGCAAGACCGCTTTGGTCGAAATCGGCACTTAAGGGCGCGCCGCCATGGCCGGCTTGTGTCCTTTAGCGGAAGTGACACAGCCGCCGCTTCGAAACGCCGGAACGGCAATTGATGACCGGTCTCGGTCATCAGCCGCCGCGAATGACCGCGTGGCGAAAGGCTCAATCGATCACCCGTCGGCGGGCGCAACCGGCCGCCGCGCGTGGTGTCCCTATTTTTTGCAAGGCCAGGTTTTTGTCATCGCTTCGTTTGCCAGAAGCCTGAAATCGTCCTTCATTCGCTCCGGCCGAGCTTCGATATAGGCGACAACGATGCGCACCCGTTCCAGGTTATTCGTATCATCCGGGGCACAGAACGCCTTGGTGTCTTGACTTAGCGCATCAAGGACTTCAATCGCCCCCACACAGCGCCCGCTAAGGAAATCGGACTGTCCCGTAAGAAACTCCTTGCATCCCGGCAGGTAAAATTCGGCGGTGTAAGCGCGCTTGGTCGCCGGCGAGTCAGCCTGTGCAGTCGCGCCCGCTAGTGCGAACAGAATACCCAACGCAAGTCGCTGCAAACTCATCTAGGCCCCCTTTTCTCGGTTTTCATGGCACTCCGCAGGTAGCAAAAAGTTTGCCAAAAAATCGTTCGGCTAGGTCCGAAGCCAAATGCAATCCTCATCTGCCGCCGTTGCTGCTCTTTCGGCCGCCTGACCCGCGCACCTGATCGGATTTAGGAGAGAGTGCCGCATTTGCCGGTCTTTCTTTTTGCGCAGATTATGCTGCGGCGGATGAGGCCGGTTGTGCCTCTTAACCGCTGCGCCGTCCCGTAACAGCCGCTGCATTCTTCGGTGCAAAGCCGACATTGACCAACCAGACCACGAACCGATTCAATTAAACAGGATCATGTAAACAGGATCATGGCCTAGGTGCCGGCCCCCCGGCCTTTATCCGCGCCGAGGCGACGGTGTTGAATAACAGCATGGTCACGGTCATTGGCCCGACCCCGCCGGGTACCGGCGTGATATAGGACGCCTTGCCGAGCAGGCCTTGGAAATCGGCATCGCCGATCAGCCGGCCGTCCGGCAGCCGGTTGATGCCGACATCGATGACGACGGCTCCGGTTTTGACCATCTGCGGCACGATCAGATTGGGCTGTCCCGCGGCGACGATCAGAATGTCGGCGAGGATGGTGAATTGGCTCAGATCCCGGGTCTTGGCATGGCAGATGCACACCGTGGCGTCGCGCTGCATCAGCATCAGCGCCATCGGCTTGCCGACGATATTGCTGGCGCCGACGACGACGACATTCTTGCCTTCGACCGAGATCCCTTCGTGCTCGAGTAGCTTGACGACCCCGCGCGGCGTGCAGGGCGGGAACACCGTATCGCCGTTGATGAGACCGCCGACATTGTAGAGATGGAAGCCGTCGACATCCTTCTCGACCGCAATCGTCTGCAGGATTTGCGAGAGCGGAAAGCGCGGCGGCAACGGCAATTGCACCAAAATGCCGTGGACGTCGTCTCGCGCATTAAGCTCCTTGATCAGCGCGGTGACGGCCGCGGGGTCGGCGTCGGTCGCAAGATCGTATCTGAAGGATTGGATGCCGACTTCGGCGCAGGCTTTGACCTTATTGCGCACATAGACGGCCGAAGCGGGATCGGCGCCGACCATAATCACCGCGAGACCTGGCACGATGCCCCGGCGAGCAAGCTCGGCGACTTCGACCTTCAGCCCGGCGCGGATTTCTCTCGCGATCGCCACGCCGTCGATGATCTTGGTGGCGAAGGAAGGCTCCAGTGCCGCCGCGTTGCGCATGATTATTTACTTCCTTCGGCTGCACCGAGCGTGCCGGAAAGATAATGCGTCCGATGCCTAGTCGCCACACTAAACGCAAATGATGTGTGGACGGGCGGGATCGGCGTGGGCGACAGCCCGCGCGCGTTCAGTTGCCGCCTGACAGGCTGACACCGACCGGCTACGATGCCTCGCGCTCGCGATCCGATGAGGGGACATGAGACGGCGCGATTTCCTGACCTTTCTCGGCAACGCGGCTGCCGCATGGCCGCTCGACGCGCAGGCCCAGCAGGCCCGCGACATGCGACGGGTCGGGATTCTCTTGCCGGCAGATTCAACCGACACACAATATCAAGCATGGCTTTCTGCGTGTCTGCAGACGATGCAGCAGTCGGGCTGGACTGCCGATCGAAATGTGAAGATCGACGTACGCTGGACCACGACTAATGAAACCGAAATTCACCAGCAAGCGTCGGAATTGGTTGGCCTCACGCCAGATGTCATTCTGGCGCATGGCATCTCGACGGTCGCGCCCTTGCATCAAATGACCCGGACGATTCCGATCGTGTTCGTGGTCGTCGCCGAGCCCATTGCAGCCGGCTTCGTCCACAGTCTGGCGCGCCCAGGTGGCAACGCCACGGGTTTCATGACCGAAGAATACGGTATCGCGGGGAAACGATTGGAACTGCTCAAGCAAGTGGCGCCGGACGTGAAGCGCGCGGCAGTCCTTCTGGATCCCACCAATTCCGCAAGTGTTGGCGAATTAGCAGTCATACAGGCGGCGGCGCCGGAACAGGGAGTTGAGGTTACGCCGATCGGCATGTCCGACGCCGGTGAAATCGAGCGTACCGTGGCCAGCTTTGCGCAGTCGGCAAATGGCGGTGTGATCGTGGCGCCGAGCGGTTTGGCGCCGCATTATCGCGACCTGATCGTAATGTTGACGGACCGTTACCGCCTGCCTGCGATCTACTTCCAACGGCTGTTCTCAACCGCCGGGGGCCTTATTTCTTATGGGCCCGATTTCAAGGACGAATACCGACGCGCGGCCGGCTATATCGATCGCATTCTTAAAGGTGAAAAGCCCGCCGATCTGCCGGTGCAAGCGCCCATCAAGTACGAACTCATCGTCAACCTCAAGACCGCGATGGCGCTCGGCTTGACCATACCGACAACCTTAGTTGCCACAGCGGACGAAGTCCTTCAGTGAAATCACCATGCCTGAACGTCAGACTGCCGGCGTCTCGCCGCGCAGAATTTTCTCCAGCACCGGCATGTCGATATTGCCGCCCGACAGGATGACGCCGACGCGCTTGCCGGCGTAGCGGGCGCGCTCCTGCATGAGGGCAGCGAGCGGCGCTGCCCCCGCGCCTTCGGCGAGGTTGTGCGTGCACGTGTAGTAGATGCGGATCGCTTCGGCGATTTCATCCTCGCTGACGGTCACGACGCGCGCGGCGCCTTTGACCACGATGGCGAGCGCTTCGGTCGGCGGGTCGCGGCACGCCATGCCGTCCGCAAAGGTCGCCGCCGTATCGGTCCGTACCGGATGTCCTGCGGCGAAGGATAGCGCGAAGGCCGGCGCATTGGCCGCGACCACGCCCACGATCTCGGTTTTCAGGCCAAGCAGATCGCGCACCGTGATCAGGCCGGAAATTCCCGAGCCCATGCCGATCGGCACATAGACGGCGGCGAGATCGGAGTGGCCGACGAATAACTCATGCGCATAGGTCGCGACACCTTTGACCAGTTCACGGTGAAAGGACGGCACGAAGTGATAGCCGCGCTCACGCTGGATTTCGGCGGCGGCTACCCGGCTCTCGTCGAAATCTCGGCCCGCGGTCACGAGCTCGCCGCCGAACGCTTCCATGGCGGCGTTTTTCTCGCTCGAGTTTCCTTCCGGCACGACGATCACCGCCGGAATGCCGTTGCGCGTCGCGGCGGCGGCCACCGATTGACCGTGGTTGCCGCGGGTCGCGGTGACGAGGCCTTTGGGCTTGGGGCCGGCGCGCAGCAGCGCATCGACATAGACCAACCCGCCGCGCGCCTTGAAAGAGCCGGTCGGCGTGTGGTTCTCGTGCTTGACGATCACGTCGGCGCCGATGCGCCGGGCGA
>Ga0181526_10003446_pt1 | contig 12891 bp, 12 predicted proteins | sample PEATcosm2014_Bin_35_FD_119750 | JGI IMG/M metagenome (GOLD analysis project Ga0181526, IMG submission 119750) | Peatland microbial communities from MTU Mesocosm Facility, Houghton, MI, USA - PEATcosm2014_Bin06_30_metaG | ecosystem: Environmental > Terrestrial > Soil > Wetlands > Peat | place...
GCCGGTCGAGAGACGGGCGTTCTGGCGAACGCCCTATGGCGCGCGACCCGCGAAGCGGGCTTGGCCTTGACGCCGAGCACGGATCAGGCGCCGCGGACTTACGCAAGCGTCGCCTCGAGATGTGTGCATACCGTAGCGGAGTTGTTGCGCGGCGCCGCGACGACGCGCCTTGCGGCGCCCCCTCATCCGGCCGCGCTTCGCGCGTCCACCTTCCCCCGCAAGGGGGGAAGGGGGCGCGCCGCCGCCTTCTCCCACGCCACGACCGACCGCTCGCGCATCAGCCCTTGAACGAACGCCCACGCCGCCTCGAGCCGCTCCGCCGCCTCGGCCGAGAGCCCTTCGCCGAGCTCGAAACGCTCGCCGCGCACGCAGAGCGCGAAGGCCGGCGGCGGCGGCCGGGCGTTGATCTGCGCGTAGACGTCGAGCACCGCTTCGGGCGCCAGCGCGTGGGTCGTATGGGTCAGGACGCGGCGCGGCGCGACGGCGCGGAACGAAAAGGGCGCCGGCGTCGCCCGCCCCGCGTCGACGAACAGCGCGCAATCGTTGTCGGCGATGTCGAGCGCGTGCTCGATCTGCAATTGATAGTCTTCGACGATCGTCACCCCGCGCCAGCCCGCCGCGGCGATGCGGGCGAGAATCAGCGGCCCGAGGCCGTCGTCGCCGCGCGCCTCGTTGCCCCAGCCGAAGACGACGAGGCGCATGTCAATCGCCCTTGCGGGCGCGGCTCAAGAGCGCGCCGTCGGCGTCGACGAGATCGACCTCGAGCGGCATCTGGCCGAGCGCGTGGGTGGCGCAGGAAAGGCACGGGTCATAGGCGCGGATCGCCACCTCGATGTGATTGAGCAGCCCTTCCGTGACCTCGCGCCCGGTCAAGAAGCGCGCCGCGACGGCGCGGATGGTCTCGTTCATCGCCTGGTTGTTGTGGGTGGTGGAGACGATGAGGTTGCAATAGGTCACCAGGTCGTCCGCGCCGACGCGATAATGGTGGATGAGCGCGCCGCGCGGCGCCTCGATCACGCCGACCCCTTCGCCGCGCGGCGGGCCCTTGTCGGCCATCAGCTCCGCGCCGACGATGTCCGGGTCGTCGAGCGTCTCGCGCGCCAGTTCCGCCGCGTGCAGCATTTCGATCATCCGCGCCCAGTGATAGAGCAGCGCGCCGTGCATCGGCGCGCCGCGCCCGAGCGCGAGGAACTTGCGCCGCTCCGCTTCGGCCTGCGGCGTCGAAAGGAAGTCGCAGACCTGCACGCGCGCCAGCGGCCCGACGCGATACCAGCCCGCTTCCGCGCCGAGCGCCCGGATGTGCGGGAACTTCATGTAGCTCCAGGGCTTCACCTCCTCGCGCAAGACCTGCGCGTAGGTCGACGTGTCGACCTGGTCGAACACGGTCGCGCCGTCGGGATCGCGGGCGCGCCAGGCGCCGTGATAGAAATCGAGCGCGCCGCGCGCGTCGACGAGGCCCAGCATGTTGGCGCGCGACTCGCCGAAGCGGTTGTAGAAATCGGGATGGGTCGCGTGCAGCCGCTCGACGAGGCCGACCGATTCGCGCGCCCACACGACGATCTCGTCGATGTCGCGCCGCAGCGCGTCGCGCTCCTCGACGCGAAGCGCCTTGTTCATGCCGCCGGGGACCGCCCCGGTGCCGTGAATGCGCTTGCCGACGATGTGGCGGATGACCTCCTGCCCGAATTTTCGCGTCAGCACGCCGCGCTTGGCGAGATCGGGGAACGCCGCGGCGACGCCGACGATGTTGCGGCGCGCGACGTCGCTCTCGAAGCCGAGCAGGAGATCGGGCGAGGCGAGGTGGAAGAAATGCAGCGCGTGCGACTGCACGATCTGGCCGTAGTGCAAGAGCCGGCGCAGCTTTTCCGCGGTCGGCGTCAGCGGGCCGTAGCCGGCGGCGACGTCCATCGCCTTGGCCGCCGCCAGGTGATGGCTGACCGGGCAGATGCCGCACAGGCGCTGCACGATGACCGGGATTTCCCAATAGGGGCGCCCCTCGATGAACGCCTCGAAGCCGCGAAACTCGACGATGTGCAGACGCACCTGGTGAACCTTGTTGTCCTCGTCGAGCAGGATCGTCACCTTGCCGTGGCCTTCGACCCGCGTCAGCGGTTCGATGGCGATGCGGCGCAGCTTGTGCGGGGCTTCTGCGGTTTCCAGATTGGTCATCGGGCGGCTCCCGTCAGTCGTAATGGAGAAGCTGATGCTCGAGGCGCGGCATCCGGCCCAGGATCAGATCGGTGAGGCATTTCCAGATCGCGTCGGCGGACGGCGGGCACCCCGGGATGAAATAGTCGACGCGCACGATTTCGTTGATCGGGTAGACCTTGTCGAGCAGCAGCGGCAGTTCGGGATCGTTGGGAACCTGCGTCGCGCCGCCCCTTTCGACATAGACCTTCTCGAGCAGCAGGCCGACGTCGAGATGGTTGCGCATCGCCGGCAGGCCGCCGTTGATCGCGCAGGCGCCGACGCCGACGAGAATCTTGGCGCTCGCGCGCAATTCGCGCAGCACGTGCACGTTCTCGGCGTTGCACACGCCGCCCTCGATCAGCGCGATGTCGCAAGGGCCGCAATGCTTGATGTCGGTCAGCGGCGAGCGGTCGAATTCGGCGACCGCGACGAGGTCGAACAGGCGCTCGTCGATGTCGAGCAGCGACATATGGCAGCCGAAACAGCCGGCGAGCGACGTCGTCGCGATTCTGATTTTCACCGGCGCCCGGTCATCGGCGGGAACGCTCATGTCAGGCCTCCTCGATCGCGCATTGCCCGGCTTCGGCGCTGATCGGCTCGCGGTCGTAGCGGCGCTCGCCGATCGGCTCGGCGAAGCCGACGCGCTTGATCAGGATCGCGCCGACCGGACAGACGTGCGCCGCCTTGTCGGCAATCGAGAAATTGGTGTCGCCCAGCTTGCCGGAGGGCGAATTGACGATGAGGCGCACGTCGAGGCCGCGCCCGGCGAGGGCGAAAATCCCCTTGCCGTCGACGTCGCGGCTGGCGCGCACGCAGAGTTCGCACTGGATGCAGCGGCTGAGGTCGATCAGCGCGTCGGGATGCGAGGCGTCGACGCCCAGATTGGGGAAGAAATGCACGAAATGCGGCGTCAACATCTCGAATTCGTAGCCGAGCGCCTGCAACTGGCAATTGCCGCTCTTCTCGCAGCCGGGGCAGAAGTGGTTGCCCTCGACGAACAGCATCTGGACCAAGGTGCGGCGGAAGGCGTCGAGCTCCGGCGTGTCGACTTCGATCTCCTGTCCCGGCGCCGCGTGAAGCGCGCAGGCCGAGGCGGAACGTCCGTTGACGACGACGCTGCACAATTTGCAGCTGCCGTGCGGCGCGAATTCGGGATGGTGGCAGAGGTGCGGAATATAGAAGCCGGCCGCCAGCGCCGCCTCCAGAATGGTCTGCCCCGGCTTGAACGGCACCGGCTGCTCGTCGATGGTGATGATCGGCTGCGCGTCGGTCATGGCTCGGCTCCCAGGTGAGCGTCCGCGTCGTCCCGGCCGGAAATCCGCCGCGCCGTGGCCAACGCCGCCTCGAGATCGACGGTCGGCGAGAAATCGCGCCATTGCAGGCGCTTCTCGTAGGCGGGCCGGAACTTCTGCCAGGTGTCGCGAACCGCGTTGACGGCGGTCTGGCCGAGCCCGCAATGGCTGGTGCGGCGCAGCAGCTCGTGCAGCCGCATCAGTTCGTTGATTTCGTAGCGGGTCCCGCGGCCGGCGGCGATCTTGTCCATGACGTCGCGCACCAGCGCCGTGCCGACGCGGCACGGCGTGCAGAAGCCGCAGCTTTCGTGGGCGAAGAAATGCGCGAAGTTGCGCGCCACCTCGAACAGATCGCGATGGGCGCCGAAAATCATCACGGCGCCGGCGGTCGGCACGTCCTCGAAGGCGATGTGGCGGTCGAATTCGTCGGGCGTCAGGCAGACCCCCGAGGGGCCGCTGACCTGCACCGCCGCCACGTCGCGGGCGCCGCAGTCCTTCAGCACCTGCGAAATGCGCACGCCGAAGGGATATTCGTAGAGGCCCGGCCGCTCGCAATCGCCGGACACCGAGAGGACCTTGGTGCCGGTCGAGCGCTTGGTGCCCTGGCCGGCGAAGGCCTGGCCGCCGCGCAGCGCCACTTCGGTCGCCTCGCACAGCGTCTCGACGTTGTCGACGATGGTCGGCTTGCCGAGATAGCCCGAGGTCACCGGGTAGGGCGGGCGGATGCGCGGGCGCCCCGGCTTGCCCTCGAGCGACTCGATCAGCGCCGATTCCTCGCCGCAGACGTAGGCGCCGGCGCCCAGGTGGATCTCGACGTCGAAATCGAAGCCCGGCGCGCCGCAGATGCCGGCCCCGAGCAGGCGGGCGCGCCGCATCTGCTCGAGTTTGGCTTCGAGCGGGGCGTGCAGGAACTGGTACTCGCCGCGCAGATAGAGGAAGCCGCGTTCGGCGCCGGCGACGAAGCCGGCGATCGCCATGCCCTCGAACACGCGGCCGGCGTAGGTCTGCAGCAAGGTGCGGTCCTTGAAGGTTCCCGGCTCGCCCTCGTCGGCGTTGCAGACGATGTAATGGTCGGCGCCGGGGGCGTTGCGGCAGGTTTCCCATTTCACGCCGGTGGCGAACCCGGCGCCGCCGCGACCGCGCAGGTTGGAGCGCTTCATCTCGTCGAGCATGCCCTGGCGTCCGCGCTCGATCGCCGCGCGCAGCGCCTTGCCGGGCTCGAAGGAGCCGCCGAGCAGCGCGTCGGCGCGCCGGATGTTGTCGTCGACGCGGAAATAGTCGGCGGGCCATTCGCCCAAGGGCGCGCGCGCGCGCACGAGGTCGCAGATCTCGTCGACGCGCCGCGCGGTGAGGCGCGTCACGGCGCGATTGTTGACCAGCATCGCCGGCCCCTGGTCGCACATGCCGGTGCACGAGGTCAGATCGACGCTGACGAGCCCGTCGGGCGACACTTCGCCGCGCTTCAGCTTCAGGCGGCTCAGCATGTGCTCGACCAGGGCGAGGCTGCCGAGCATCCGGTCGGTGATGTTGTCGGAGAACAGCAGCCGATAGCGGCCGCGCGGCGCGTCGTAGAGGAACGAATAGAATTGCAGCGCGCTTTGCACCCGGGTGATTGGAATGCGCAGGCGCGAGGCGACGGCCTCGACGGTCTCGGGCGCGATCCAGCCGAGCGCCTCCTGGGCCTCGCGCAGGATCTGCAGGAGGTAGGTCGGATCGCCGCGACGCCTTTCGACGGCGGCGGCGACCGGGTCCGCGGAGGTCATGCTTGGCTTCTCCCTGAGCTGGCCGGGCGAGGTTCGTCGAAAACAGCGGCGCCGCCTTCCCCCGCGAGGGTGGAAGGGCCGCGCCCTTCAAATTCACAAATACGGGCCAAGACGCCAACCTCCTCGACGCGACCGCCGCGACCATAGCGCCTCGCGCGGCTGCGGAACTGACGCACGTCAAATCGGCGCCGGAGCCGTCTCACCCCTTCGGCCGAAAGGCCGCGCAGACTTCCGGCTTCGTTTCCAGCCGGTCGCCGCCGATCAGATCGAGGCAATAGGGGATCGCCGGAAACACCGCGTCGAGGCAGGTTCGGATCGCCGACGGCTTGCCCGGCAGGTTGACGATCAGGCTGCGGCCGCGCAGCGCCGCGATCTGGCGCGACAGAATGGCGGTGGGAACCTCCATCAGGCTGCGCGCGCGCATCAATTCGCCGAACCCCGGCATCAGCCGCTCGCAGACCGCCTCGGTCGCCTCCGGCGTCACGTCGCGCGGGGCGGGGCCGGTGCCGCCGGTGGTCAGGATCAGCGCGCAGCGCTCGACGTCGGCGAGTTCGCATAACGCCGCCGCGATCGCCTCGCGCTCGTCGGGGACGAGCCGTCGCACCGCGCGCCACGGCGTCGCCAGGATCGCCGCCAGCGCCGCCTCGATCCCCGGACCGCCCTTGTCCTCGTAGAGACCCGCCGAGGCGCGGTCGGAAACGGTGACGACGCCGATCGGAACTTCGCTCATTTCGAATCCCCTTCGCCGCAAGGCCGATTGCGGAAAGTCGAACGCCTCGATTCCGCCCGGGCTCGCCGCGCCGCGCGAAACCGGGCCGCGCCGGTCCTCGACCGCGTCGTGACGCGCGCCCTCACTCCGGGCGCCCCGGCCGCAGCGCGCGCACCGCCTCCTCCACGCTGTGAAACAGGTGGTCGCGGCCGAGCAGCGCCTCCAGCCCCTGGCGGGCGAAGCTTTGTTGCGCGCGCACCGATTCGAGCCGCGCGACCGCGACGTCGACGCCGCCGGCGCGCAGGCGGTGGACGACGTCGCCGAGCGCCTTGGCGCCGGTGTAATCGATTTCGACGATCGCATCGGCCTCGATGACGATCAGCCGCGTTCCCTTTTCCGGCAGCGCCTGGATCGCCTGCTGGAAGGCGTAGGCGTTGAGGAACGACAGCGGCGCCTGCAGCCCGACGACGCGCACCCCGGGCACGGTCTCGCCGCGCTCCAGGGCGCTCGCCGGCCACCAGATCGACGTGCCGGGGATGCGCTCGAACGCGACGGTGCGGGCGCGCGTCGTCGTCCAGACGCCGTGCATCAGCGACAAGATGATGCCGATGGCGACGCCCTGCTGGATCGGCAGGACGAGGATCGCCAGCATCGTCGCGGCGATCAGGGCGAATTCGGCGCCGCTGCGCCGCCACACGTCGAGGATCGTCGAGGTGCGAACGATGCGCAGGGCGACGAACAGCAGCAGGCCGGCGAGCGCCGCGTGCGGCACATGCGCGATGAGGCCGGCGCCGAACGCCGACAGCGCGAGGGCGAGGGCGGCGCAGATGAGCGCGCCGAGCTGCGAGACGCCGCCGGTCTCGGCGACGACCGCGGTGCGCGGCGGGCTGGCGTCGACGGGAAAGGCGCCGATGAGGCCGGCCAGCAGGTTGGCCGCGCCCACGCCGACGAAGTCGCGGTTGACCTCGGGGCCGCGCGCCGGATCGGAGACGAAACTACGCGTCGTCGCCGCCGTCTGCACCATCGCCACGACGCCGACGATCAGCGCCAGCGGCGCGATCTGCGGGAGATCGTCGAGCGAGGCGGCGGGAAACGCCAATTTCGGCGTCGCCCCCGCCATCGCGCCGAGCGTGGCGACGCCGCGCCCCTCCAGCCCCAGCGCGACCACCAGCGCCGTGGCGAGCCCCAGCCCGATCAGCGCGCCGGGAAGGCGCGGATTGATCCGTTCGCTCGCCAGCATGATCGCGAGCACGCCGAGGCCGATGCCGAGAGTGGCGAGGTTGGTCGCCCCTAGCCCGGCCGCGAGCGCGGCGACCTGCGCCGGCAATGTCCCCCGCGGAGCCTCGAGGCCGAGTAGCGCCGGCGCCTGGCTGACCAAGATGTGACCGGCGATTCCCGCCAGGAACCCCGTGGTGACCGGGATCGACAGCAGATCGGCGACGAAGCCGAGGCGAAGGACGCCGGCGAGAGCGAGGATCAGGCCGACGCCGAGCGCCAGCATCGCCGCGTCGGCGGCGTAATGCGGCGAGCCGGCGCTCGCCAGCAGCGCCAGCGCGCCGGCGAAAATCGGCGCGATCGTCGAATCCGCGCCGACCGACAGCAGGCGGCTGGCGCCGAACACGGCGAAGCCGACGGCGCCGGCGAACAGCGCGAGAAAGCCGATCTCGGCCTCGAATCCGGCCAGCCGCGCCGTCGCCATCTGCTCGGGGACGGCGATCGCGGCGACGGTCACGCCCGCGACCGCGTCGGCGCCGAGATCGGCCAAGCGCCATCCCGCGAAGGACTGGAAGAGCGGCCAGCCTCGGCGCGGCGCGGCGGCGGAATCCTCGCTCATCGGCGCCCGGTCCCTCGCGCGGCTCCTCGACGAAGCCCATTGAGGCCAATTCGCGCCGCCGCGTCAATGCGGCGTGTGACTTTTCGCCAACCGCGCGATAGCGTGCGCGGGGGGCGGAGCTTGGCGATGTTGACGCGACGACTGGCTCTGGCGATCGGCCTCATGTGCGGTCTTCTCGGCACCCAATGGCCGGAATTCTCGCAGCAATATCGGCAACGGCTCGGCGGCGCGCTCGACGAACTGACGCGGATCGTCGCCGCTTTCGACGCCGAGGCGGCGAGCCGCTCGCTGACGCGCGCCGAAGCCGTCGCCCGCTTGGAGGACAACGCCGACCCGCTGGCGCGCGAGCGCGGCGCGGCCATCGAAGGCGACATCGCACGCCAGGCGCGCCTGGCGCGGCGGCTCGCGGCGTTGCGCGACGCCGGCCCGCTCGCCCGCCTGATCGTGATGGCGGGCGATTTCGATTCCGCGACCGCGGGCCAGACGCTGCGGAACTTCGAACCGGCGGTTCCCGTCACCGCCGAATCGCTGACCGTCGGCGCCCTGGCGCTGGTCTGGGGATGGGGCGCGACGCATCTTTGCGCCTGGCCGATCCGGCGGCGATGGCGAGCGCGACGGGCGGCGAGAAAGGCCGAAACGGCGTGAGACGATGACTTGCAATGAGAATTTACCGTTAACGCGCCTTTGAGCATCTCGGCGGGCGGAATTGTCGAAGCGCGGCGCAATCGGCAATTGCGCGGCCTCATTAACTCTGGGGAAACCCATCGTATCTAGGCTCGGCGTCGTCGGCGGAGGACCGCCGCGCCGCAGGCGTCTGGAGCGTCACATGATGAAAATCATCATGAAAATCAACGGTCGGTTCGTCGGATCGCAGGACGGCGCGACGGCGGTGGAATATGCGCTCCTGGCGATGTGCATCGTGCTGGGGATCGTCGTCTCCGTCGGCTTCGTCGGCACGCAGCTCAACACCTCCTATTCCGAGATCGCGGGCAGCTTCAGTTAGTCGGGCGACCCGCAATCGCCGGCCGAATCGGCGCGCCTTTCTTTCGCTCGGCGGCGGCGCTATGATCTCTCGATGAACGCCTACGTGCGCCCCGTCTCCCCCCCGCTGGTCGACCCTTTCGGCCGCGCGGTGAGCTACGTGCGCGTCTCCGTCACCGACCGCTGCGATTTCCGCTGCGCCTATTGCATGTCCGAGGACATGAACTTCCTGCCCAAGCGCGAGGTGCTGTCGCTCGAGGAGCTCGACCGGCTGTGTTCGGCCTTCGTGCGGCTGGGAACGCGCAAGCTGCGCGTCACCGGCGGCGAGCCGCTGGTGCGGCGCGACATCATGACCTTGTTCCGCGCGCTGTCGCGCCATCTGGCGAGCGGCGCGCTCGACGAGCTGACGCTGACCACCAACGGCTCGCAACTGGCGCGCTACGCCGCCGAACTCGCTGCTTGCGGCGTCCGGCGCGTCAATGTCTCGCTCGACACGCTCGACGCGGACAAATTCCGCGCCGTCACGCGCTGGGGCGATCTCGACAAGGTCATGGGCGGCATCGCCGCCGCGCGCGAGGCGGGCCTGAAGGTCAAGCTCAACGCCGTCGCGCTGAAGGGCTTCAACGACGAGGAAGCGCCCGAGCTGATCGCCTGGGCGCATGCGCGCGGCTTCGATATGACCTTCATCGAGGTCATGCCGCTCGGCGCGGTCGAGCGCGAGCGGTTCGATCAATTCCTGCCGCTGACCGAATTGCGCGCTTCGCTGGAGCGGCGCTTCACCTTGACGCCTTCGCCTTACGCGACCGGCGGGCCGGCGCGCTATTTCGACGTCGCCGAGACCGGCGGGCGCCTCGGCTTCATCACCCCGCTGACCCATAATTTCTGCGAAAGCTGCAACCGGGTGCGCGTCACCTGCACCGGCCGGCTGTACATGTGCCTCGGCCGCGAGGACGCCGCCGACCTGCGCGAGCCGCTGCGCCGCTCCGCGGCCGACGACGCGCTCGACGCGGCGATCCGCGAGGCGATTCGGCGCAAGCCCAAGGGCCACGACTTCGTCATCGCGCGCGCCGGCAGCCACGCCTCGACCGCGCGCCACATGAACGTCACCGGCGGCTAGGCGAAAGACGACAATTTCCCGCCGGCGACTGGCGGGAGCCGCCCCGGTGTTCTATATGGGCGGGGTGAAGACGGGGCCTTGACCCCCGTCGGGAAAGGTCAACGCCCCATGTCGAACGTTCAAGAGCGGATTCAGAAACTGATTTCCGAAAGCCCCGTCGTCCTCTTCATGAAGGGAACGCCGCAGTTTCCGCAATGTGGATTTTCCGGCCAGGTGGTGCAGATTCTCGACTACCTCGGCGCGCCGGTGGTCGGCGTCAACGTGCTGGAGGACGCGGAAATCCGCCAAGCAATCAAGGAATTCGCCAATTGGCCGACCATTCCCCAACTCTACGTCAAGGGCGAGTTCGTCGGCGGCTGCGACATCACGCGCGAAATGTTCCAGTCGGGCGAACTGGCGGCGCTGCTGGCCGAGGCGGGCGTCGAAGTGAAACAGCCCGCCAAGGCGTGACCGCGCGCTCGCCCTCTCGAAGGCGTTGTCTTCAGGTTGCATCGGAACTCAGCCATCATCGCGAGCGAAGCGTGGCGATCCGCAGATCGTGGCGCCTGCTTATTGGCCCGCCGAGGGCCAACGCAGCTGTTATGAGCGACGCGAGCCCTTCCGGCGATCGCCTCGATCGCGGGATTGCTTCGCTCCGCTCGCAATGACGGCGGTGTCGCGTTTCGACACGTCCTGCTCTATGGCGTGGGCTATTTCGCCGGGGCGGGCTCGGCCGGGCGCAGGAAGGAGCCGAGCACCGCCGCCGGTCCTTCCAGTCCGCCGCCGCCGACGTAGACTTGCGGCAGCTTGAGGTTGGCGACGATCTCGGGATGCGCGGCGAGCAGGTCGAGCACCAGCTTCAGCTCCTGCAGCCGCAGCACGCTGTCCTTGCCGAGCACTTCGGCCTGCGCCGTCTGGCCGGCCGCCTGCTCCTCGAGAAAGAGCCGCTCGGCGTGGCCTTCGGCCTGCCGGCGGTCCTGCGCCAGGCGCGCCGTCTGCACCGAGATCTGCGCGGTGACGAGATCGCGCTGCTGGTCGGCGGTGGCGCGCGCCTGTTCCGTCTTCTGGCGCTGCTCCTGCGCGATCTGCTCCTGCACATAGGCGGCGCGCAATTGGCCGGCCAATTGCTCGCGCTGGCGGGCGAGCAGCAATTCCGGCGGGATCGCCGATTCGCCGAGCCGGATTTCCTTGATGTCGACGCCGGCGCGCCGGCCGTCGATCTGGGCGCGCTCGAGGATCGCCTGCTCCAGCACCGTGCGGTTCTCGATGGTGTCGAGCACCCGCGTCGGCCGCGTCACCAGTATCGTCGCGCCCTTCGCGTCGATCTCGGGCGCGGTGATCGAGCCGCCGTAGACATTGCGCACCAGCGAGCGGATCGACGGCACGACGATGCGCTGGTCGACCTCCTGCTGGCCGCCGACCGCGGCGACGACGATCGGCGCGTTCTCCGGCGTGATCTGCACGATCGCGCGCAGCTCCTGGGGGATCTCCCAGCCCTCGATCTTGGTGTTGATCGCGCTGTCGGCGGCATCGGGCGGCTGCGGAAAAGTCGCGGTGCGCTCGGACTGGGTGAAATCGCCTCGCGCGTCGACCTTGAGGTCGATGTAGCGGCGCGTGAAGCCGCCCTTGAACTCCAAGGTGGTGACGCGCGTCGACACCAGCGTCACGTCATAGGCGTCGCGGTTGAGGTAATAGTCGTTGGGCGGCAGCGAAGTGTCCCACACGCCCTTGCAATATTGCGTCACCAGTTCCGCCGTCAGGCCGCCCTCGTCGGTCTTGGCGGTGCGCGCCTTGCAGTCGATCCCGGCGCCTTGCACCGAGGAGCGCACCACCCCGACCGAGCCCGCCGGCACCCGCGTGATCGAGGTGTCGAGCGGCGATTGCTCGACCGTCCTGCCGCGCAGGTCGTAGACGTCGTCGCTGTCGACGGTGATGTCGCGGCCGTTCTTGATGTAGCCGATCTTGATCTGGAACAGCGCCAGGTTGAGGGGATAGACGCCGGGCTTGAGGACGCTGAGCTGCAGGCCCTTTTGGCCGCCGTGGGTCATGAAGTATTCGGCGTCGAGGAATTTCTGCTGGTCGGCGTCGGGCCAGGCGTCGGCCATGACCTGCCCGGCCGCCAGCGGCTCGCCGTCGCTGGCGACGATCCGGCCGTAGAAACCGTTGGGCACGACGACGACCGGCAGCAGGTCGACCCGGTTGAGCACGTTGAAGAAGATCGAAATGCGGAAGGTGCCGGGCGGAACGATTTCCGCCTGATAGCCGGTCTCGCCCTTGGTGGCGATGATGTGCCCCGCCGCGATGTTGGCGAGGCCGTAGATCTTGCGCACCACGCCGACCTCGTTGGCGGGGATCGAAACGATGCTGGTGGAAAGAACCTCGTAGAGCGCGATCAGCGCGAAGACGAACCGCAGGCCCGCGACGGCGGCCGCGCGCCGCCACCCGCCGAGCGACTCCGGCACCACCCGCGAGGCGAAGATCACGGCGACGATCGCCGCCGCCGCGATGAGCATTTCCTGCATCTGCGTCCCCCCGCCGGCGCTGCATCGGCGCCGAGATAGAGCGCGAAATTCCCTCCCCCCTTATGGGGGAGGGTTCGGATGGGGGGTTGCGCCGGCCTATCCGGATCTCGGCGAAGGCTTGAATTTCGCGACTTTTGTGCGACCCCCCGCCCCGGCCCTCCCCCACAAGGGGGGAGGGAGTTCTCGGCGCCGGCCGGGGCGCGATGAAGTCTACACCGATTTCGGCGCGCCGTCGCGACAGGATCGCGGCCGCGCGGCTTCCGTTTACGGCATGCAACGATTTTTGAATTTATTGCGCGGCATTATGGGGTATTGGGGACGGGTTCGCGACTCGAGGCGGGGTTTTGCACATGGCGCGTAAGTATTTTGGCACCGACGGCATTCGCGGCCGCGCGAACGGCAAGATCACCGCCGAACTCGCCTTGAAGGTCGGCCAGGCGGCCGGGCTGGTGTTCCAGCGCGGCGAACACCGCCACCGCGTGGTGATCGGCAAGGACACCCGCC
>Ga0181526_10003447_pt1 | contig 12890 bp, 13 predicted proteins | sample PEATcosm2014_Bin_35_FD_119750 | JGI IMG/M metagenome (GOLD analysis project Ga0181526, IMG submission 119750) | Peatland microbial communities from MTU Mesocosm Facility, Houghton, MI, USA - PEATcosm2014_Bin06_30_metaG | ecosystem: Environmental > Terrestrial > Soil > Wetlands > Peat | place...
ACCGTATTATGTTGCCGGTTCATTTATGTGGTCCCCAGAAGCCAAGATCGTTCGTCATGCCGGTTCGCCGCATCCAGAGACCACATAAGTTTAGGTTGGCTAGATCGCCCGGAGGAACGCCATCAGCGTTCCATCGGAGGTTGTAGTTGGCGTTTTGAAGTCTGTAGTGCTGCACTTTTCGAGTGCACGGGCTTTCATTTCCAGATCGATCTCCGCGTAGACCTGGGTCGTGTCTATTGAGACATGGCCCAGCCATGAACGGATGGTGTTCAGGTCAACGCCTGCACGCAACAGATGAGTCGCCGTCGAATGACGAATCGTATGCGGGCTGATCCTTTTCAAGCGCAGTGATGGGACTGAAACACTGGCACGCGCAACCGATGTCCGGAGAACACCATAGATACCGAAGCGAGTCAGTGGCTCTCCGCGCTGGTTGAGGAAGACGCGCTCGTCCGGCGGCCGACCTTCCACGAGTGCGGCGATCTGCGTCGCGGTTTTCTGCCATAGCGGGCATCGGCGGATTTTTCGACCCTTGCCAAGGATTCGGACACTTGCGTTGACATGTGATGCGGGACCGAGATCGAGGTCGCCGTTGCAAAGATTCGCCGCCTCACTCACGCGAGCACCTGAGTTGTAGAGAAACAACAGAAGGGCGTAATTTCTCCGACCAAGCTTTGTTGCGCGATCTGGAGTGGCCAGCAGAGCTTCCACTTCTGGCTTTTCAAGGTAAGGAATTAGCTTTCGAATCGTCTTCTTGAACGGTACCGTCCGGACCGCTCCGTACCACGCCACATGTTGAGGACTACACTCGGCGATAAACCGGGCGACTGAGTGTATTGCCGCCAGCCGCTGGTTGCGGGTCCTGACACTGACTTGCCGGGTCTGTTCGAGATGAGCGAGAAACTGGCGGACACGATCTCCTGAGAGATCATTCACCTCCAGGCAGTCCAGCGGTTTTCGGAGTTGTACGGCAATGAATGGCAGGAGCATGGCCAGAGTGTCCCGATAGCTGCGCTGCGTATTCAACGAGAGGTTGCGCTCTTTGATCAGATGTTCAAGCAGGAATCGCCGTACCCACGTCCCGAGTTGCTCATGCTTGTCCACGGCTCACCCCCTCCGCATAATTTGCGAATCGCAACGCCGCTTCAGCTAACAACTCAGGAGTCATTGTCAGATAGCGCTGCGTACCTGACAGGCTGATGTGACCAAGATGCGTGCAGAGTGCCGGAAGGAGATGCTGAACGTCTGCGCCGATCTGATACCAGGCGGTGAGTCGATGAACAGCGAAGGTGTGGCGCAGATCATGAAGACGCGGCTGATAGCGCGCATTTTGGCGCGTGATGCCAACATGTTTTCGTAAGCGGAAGAACGCATCTTCCAGAACAAACCTCTTTACGGGATCGCCATTTTTGTAAGTAAAGAATGGATCGCAACCACTCCGCTGCTGGCCCGACTGACGCCGGTTTTTGTCATACTCGATGAGCGCTTGGAGCAGTTGCTCGTTAATAGCGAGGCGCCGGCTCTTATAGAACTTCGTGAATCGTATGCTGAGCACAGCTTCCGTTAAATCGACATCGGCACAAGTGAGGCGGAGCGGTTCACCGGTGCGAAGACCCGCGCCATACATTAATAAGAGGATGGCCCGGAAAGTGACTGGTTCCAGCTTGCGCCACTTGCGTTGGTACGTTGATGTCCCCTCGAGCAGTCGCTTAAGCTCTTCTCGGGAGTAGATGTAAGGGATGAAAGGAACAGGCTCCTTGGGGCGACGCGCCGGCAGCGGCGATCGATCAGTCCAGCTGTGTTGGATTGCAAATCTCCAAAAGCCGCTCAGGGCATCGTGTTTGCGGTGCCAGAACAGGGTAAGCGGACCACGGCCGTTGAGGTACTGAAGCGCAGACTGAGAATCGATTTTTGCCACCGGCACATTCCGACCTACCTTCTCCATAAAAGCGCGGAGGATTGTGGCTTCGGTCTGAAAGATCATTCCGACGCCCTGCTTGTAGGTGATGTACCTCGATATCGCATCGCATAGTTTCATAGCAGTCCTCCCATGTCGAGATTCGCGACTTCGCGCAAAACTGGCATGTCCACCTTGGCGTAAACACGAGTGGAATCGAGGGAGCGATGGCCGAGATGACCGGCAACCTCGGTCAACGTGAGGCCTTGGGAGAGTAGATGGGTAGCACACGCGTGGCGAAGGGAATGTGGACCTCTACGCGGTGAGTTGATGCCGAGGTGTTTGAATCGTGTAGCGACGATTCCCCAAAGGCCGCCATGCCGGAAGGGCCGACGAGGCGCGTTCAATCGCAGGAAGATTTCCCGATAGTCGGTCTGAGGACGGACTTCGCGGATGTACCGTGCTATCGCGTCTGCGAGTGAGGGAATGAGGGGACAAACGCGGGCAGTCCGATGCTGTTTGGTTGCGGTGATCGAGATAGTCTTCTGTTCCCAGTTCACGTCTTCCAGACGAATCCGCTGGACTTCTCCGACACGCAACCCGTAAACGGCGAGCAAGAGAAGGATGGGACGGTCGCGGATGTCAGCCTTACGATTCGTTTCGGTGCTAGCCAGAAGACGCTGTACATCTGCCCACGACGGGCCCAGCGGAAGTTGTTCATGCTGATAAACCCGCGGGCCGCGGATCGCATCGCCGATTCCGGGCTTAGTCCATCTCATTTGCTCGCCATACCGAAAGAACATTCGAAGATGGTGAGCTCTGCCGCGGATTCCAGCGCGAGTCCAACCATTCTTGCCGAGAAAGATCAGGTACCGTTCTACATCCGCAATCCTGAGCTTAATGAGCTGCTTCTTTTTTGTGTGCTGGAAGAACTTTCTCAGGCTCTGTCGGACGCTTTCGATTGTCTTCGGTGAAAGTCCCCGCTCCACATCCATATGCTGGCAGAGAACGTCGATCTCCTGCTGATGTGGAGCTGGCGGACGATCTGATTCGCGGAGTCTCCCGGCGAATCGCAGCCAGTTGCAGGTAGTCTGCCGGAACTCCTTATCGGTCAGGTCCGGCCCGCGGCTACTTGCATTCCGATACCAACGATGAGCCCATCGTTCTGCCGCTCGCTCGACATCCTTTCGCTCCACTGGGCTGGACTCGTCCAGCTCCATCATCATTGTGGCGCGATAAATGACACCGGCAGCGGCCCTGATCGTGTGACGTGCGGCGCCCTGAGAAGCCATGTGCTCTAGATAACGACGCCGTGATTCAGCTAATGGACCATTTTCGTGGCGAGCGATTGTACGTGGACAACGATAAAGAGTGTTGAACATAGAAAAGCCTCCTGGCCGTTAAGGGTCTACTCACGTTCCTATCTTGTCCATTCAGGCTTGCCCTTGGGGCAGGATTACAACACTCGAAACGACGTCTGGTTGACGAACGGCGATTTATTCTATATTGTATAGATAATGTCCAACCGCGATTATCTCGGTGAGTTCGAGCACATCATCCTTCTAGCACTTCTGCGGCTGCAAGATCGGGCCTATGGAGTCAATGTGCGCCAGGAGATCGAATCCTGCACTCATCGTGAAGTATCAGTTGGGGCAGTCTATGCCACCCTCGATCGTCTGGAGAAAAAAGGGTACGTAAAATCCTGGTTTGGTGAGCCCACGCCCGAGCGCGGTGGACGTTCCAAGCGCTTCTTTACAGTCACCGCGAAAGGAATGACGGCCGTGAACCGCACGCAACATGCGCTCCAGACGATGACCGAAGGCCTCGATTTCATCAGGAGCTCCTCATGATCTCCGACAAGGATTTTGGTCGCCCCCCGTTCATTGCAACCTGGCTGGTCAGTCGCTTTGTCACTGGTAAAGAAGCGGAATCACTTGTAGGTGACTTGTTTGAGGAGTTCTCAAGTATCGCGTCAACATCTGGAATCGCTTCCGCCCAAAGGTGGTACTGGCGACAGGCTGGGAAGACTGTCGCACATCTAGCCGCAGGGACGTTACGCAGCGCCCCCTTTTTCATCGCCGCCACCGTGATTGGAGGATTGTTACTAAATCGGGTTGTCTCTGGTCTACCGGAGCCAGCGATCTTTGCCGTTCTTCACAGATATCGGATTTTCGACCGCCATTTCAGCGCTTACGTTTTCCTTGCGACGGACGGGATCGCAATCGGGCACGTCGTGGCATCGATGCTAGTGGGATGTGTTGTCGCCTTGGCAGCCAAAGGAAAGGAACTGGTTACCACGACCACTCTAAGTCTGGTTCTCTGCGCGATGGCTGGCGCTGTCGTATTTTTATCGTCTGAGGGACAGGGCTTATTCCTCTGGATGTTGCCGTGGTACCTAGCTGACTGGGTAGCTATTGTCGTCGGAGGGGCTTTCGTGCACATGTGCAGGTCGGCCAGCAGGGACTCTAGATTCAGCCGACCCGTTTAAGATCTCAACTCCATAGGGAGCATTCCATGCAGCTTCGCAGATTTCTCCTTTTACTATGCGCTCTCAGCTCGCTTGGATGCCAAACCACGCCGAAACTCGGCCAGACCGCTCCGGACTTTGCCCTCACCGACTCCATTGGCTCGAACATCAGATTGTCCGACTATAAGGGGAAAGTGGTGCTACTCGACTTCTGGGCGACCTGGTGTGGTGGCTGCAAAGTCGAGATTCCCTGGTATGTCGAGTTCCAAAACAAGTACCGTAACGAGGGACTAGCGGCTATCGGCGTTTCTATGGATGCCGATGGTTGGACATCAGTGAAGCCATTCCTAGAAGAGCACAAGCTGAACTATCCGGTGGTCATCGGGACCCACAGCTTGGCCAACCGATACGGCGGACTCCCATCTCTCCCCATGACGTTGCTTATTGACCGCGATGGAAAGATTGCCGAGTGGCATCCGGGGATGGTGGAAAAGGACAAGTTCGAGAATGAGCTCAAGGTCCTGCTTCACAAGAGCCCTGCGACGTAGTCCCGCCAAATAGCGATGCTTGGGTTCGGTATTGGATGTGGACATGAGCTGGGACGCCGAGACTGATACTCGCGTTCGTGTGGGGATTGGAGTACTCAAAATGAAGTTCCGAATTGTCATGTGGGCGAGTGCAGGCTTTCTCGTCGCGGCCTCTTGGGCACTTTATTTCGCAATGCGAAGCAAGGACAATCCGATAGAACCGATCGTGTACGCTCTCGGCTGTTTAACTCAGCCAGTTGTGCTTATCGGTTCCTATGTCCATTTCGGCATGTCTTTCTATTTGGTCATTCTTGCGAATGCCGCTACCTATGCGCTGGTCGGCCTGATCGTGGAAACACTGCGGCAAAAGCTGAGGCCGCCTAAATAGTTCGAACCAGCTCAAGCCGAGCATTCTGGGAACACGTCGCCGTTCCTCGAGACTGGCTTACGCTCGCAAGACCTCACTGGCCCTCATTCAACACTCCAAGTCAATATGAAGTGTGATTCCAACTCTGCGTTTCTGCAGGGTTGTTCTCTGCCCGCTATCTTTCTACTCCCTGCGTTCAGTTATGTTGTGAGACTGCGAATTACTCAATGCCATTTTCCGCCACGAACAAACGACTCTCTCACATAAACGAAAGCACAACATAACAAGGACGCATCAAGTTGGCGGATTTGATCCCACCCGTGGCCGAGGCATTCCTCAAAGACACAATTGCCATTGGTCACGCGCTCTTGATCGCTAAACTGCCGGATTCTCAACAACAGGAAGCCTTCAATGCGGCGTTTCGCGGTATGTGGACGACTGACGGCAACAGCCAAGTGCTCATCCCCGTGCGCGAATTGGCATTATGTGGTGCACCGCATAAGGCCAATAATGCGGAGTCCATTTTTATGCGGACTCCGCTTCGACGGATTCAGAACTAACACTACCGAACGGCTCCCACACTCCGCATAATCGTAGAGTCCTTCAGCAAGGCGATGAGCTTGTCTGTTGCCTTGAACCGGCCCGTACGCAGCTTAGGTGAGATCGCAGCTTCAAGAGTTTCCAGCTTTACGGTCGGATCGGCGCGGGTGTAGATCTCAGTTGTTTGCACGCTGGAATGGCCGAGCCAGAGCGAGACTTTCCGGATGTCTTTTGTGGCCTGGAGGATTGTCATCGCGCAGGTGTGCCTCAAGACGTGCGGTGATACTCGCTTCGTTGCCAGAGAAGGGCAATGTTTCTCGGCAATGCGGACGTGCTTTCGCAGGATGTATTCAAACCCGGCGCGAGTCATACATCCGTTGCGGGCATTTAGAAATAGTTCTGGAACCGGGATCTCAGCTCTTACTGAAAGCCAAGCCCGTACTGCCGATGCCGTCTCTCTCCATAGCGGGACGCAACGTTCCTGGCGGCCCTTGCCGTGGATCAGAACACTGGGCTCGGGATGGAATCTAACATCTACGATACGAGTCCCGATTAATTCCGATACTCGCATTCCACCAGCGAAACAGAGATGCAGCATTGCGCGATCACGAATACCCATACGACGTGCCGGGTCGGGAGCATCCAAGATCGATTGCATTTCCTTCGCTGTCAGATGTCGCACGAGACGCGAGTCCGTCTTCTTTGTGGGAATCGACAGAATGCAGCGAATCTGTTCGAGGGCGGACGGCAGCCGATACTCGATGTACCGCATGAACGACTTGATCGCCGCGAGCCGGATGTTTCTGGAACCAGCGCCGTTTCCGCGCGTTGCTTCCAGATGATTCAGGAAGTCCACGATGAGCGTGGCATCTATGTGTTCCACCTGCAACTGCGACGGCGTAATCTTTAGGCAGTTGCTCGCGTATTCAAAGAGAAGCCGGAAAGCGTGCGCGTAGGAGTCACAGGTATTCGGGCTGGCCTGACGCTCGACCGGCAACCTTTGTTGCAGAAAAGCTGCGATATGCGGCGCGATCAGAGTCATTGGCGGCCTCCCACGAAGTGCCGTTGGGTGGATTCAGCAATGTTCTTCATCAACTCTGGCGTTGCCTCCAGATACCAATACGTGTGCTTGATGTCGCTGTGTCCCAAGTAGGTTGAAAGTGCGACCATATGTTGGGTGATTCGATCTCGGTCGTCAGGACAGGTTTCCAGAGCCCTGACTGCGAATGTGTGGCGCAATGCATGGATGGTCGGTCGCGGAAGCCCTGAATGGCGTTGGATGCCGACCTTCTCGATGCTTTTCCGAAACACGACGTACGCGTCATGCCGAAGTAGCTTGTGCTTCCGCAAGCTGACAAAGACGTGATCGTCAGATGGAGCGAAAAGGCGCCGGTTCGGCAGATAGCGTTCCAAAGCGGCTTGCGCTGTCGGATGCAGCGGAATCAGCCGACTCTTGCCGAACTTCGTGTTCCGGATAACAAGGCCGTCGTCGGTGATGTCCTCCAATCGCAGATTAATCGCTTCCGAGAGCCGCATCCCGGTACATGCCAACAACCCGAAAAATGTACGGTAGGTTAGCGCGCGATACTCCGGGTTGTACCGCTCGACTTCAGATGCTGCTCGGACGAGGCCTTGGACCTCTTCTCTTGAATAAATATAAGGAGTACGCCGTGGTCGTTCCTCTCTGCCGAACGCGGGAGGTGGTACTTCATGATCTTGGTCCTCCGCGCGCAAATACCGTGCCAATCGAATCACTAGGCCAAGCCGGCGCGCTCGCGTCCGGGCGGATGGAGCCCATCCAGCCCACTTGATCGCTACCTCAGAGCGGATGTGAGGCTGGCCCTGTGCATCGGAAAATGCCGCAAAGCTCCGCAGCAGATTACCGGACCACTTCATCGCAAATCCCATGGCCCGGCGTACGGCCAGATACCCTTGAACGTCCTCGTTCAGCATGTCTTCACCTCCGGCCATGACTGCGCGATCTGCCGCAGGGTGACCACGTCCACTTTGGCGTAAATCTCCGTCGTCAGAAGGGAGCGATGGCGGAGCACAGCAGCGATCTCCTGTAAGGACACCCCTCCCCGGAGCATCGAACTTGCGACGGAATGACGGAGAACATGAGCTGCTCCTGGCTTTGGACAGTTGATGCCAACACGACGCATCGCGCGCGCGACGATGATCGAGATCGAAGTGGATCCGGTGAACGCACGATACGGAGCAGATGATCGGACAAACACCGCATCGCTATCAGCGTGGGGACGATGGTCCTTAATATAGGCTGCCAACGCTTGTCCAACCTCTCGGGACAGCGGCAGCACGGTTGCGCGGCGGCCCTTGCCTGAAACACTGATGGTGCCTTCTTTCCAATCAATATCGCTGAACCGAAGTCGAACAATGTCGCCCGCTCGGAGTCCCAGGCGCGCGAGCAACAGAAGAATCGCTCGGTTCCTACTTCCGAGTGAAGTCCTTAGATCGGCCGATGCTATGATCTTTTCAACTTGAGCGGGTTGTAAGTAGCGTGGCAACGCGGAGAGCCGCCAGTGAGCAAGACTGGGAACTGACGCGTACAGACTGGCCGGACATTTGCCTTGCGAGATCAGAAACCTAAGAAACATGCGGATTGCGCAGATGCTCTTTTGTGTAGATGCCCGTCCCGAGTGGCGACTCTTGCGCAACACGAATGAACGCAGGTTCCGCGCATCATATCGGCTCGGATCTTCGCCGAGCTCCTTGATGAATGCCCGCAGTTCAAACCTATAGATAGAAAGCGTGGCATCGGAGGCTCCGCGTTGCCGACGCATCCACTCACAAAAGGACGCCACGACAGGCGATTCCCGGACTGACTCAGTCATGGTGAGGCCCGTGACCATGCCAGCCCGCTGCAAAGACTGAAAAAAAAGATGGAGACTGTACTTCTGTCGCCGCGGTTTTAGCGGTGGCCGGTCCTCTCGGCAGCGGCATCGTTTCAGATGATCGAGAAACTGTTTTGCACGTCGTTCCTCAACAGTCCTGACGGACAAGCCCCGATGTCCGATCCAACGCAGAAAGTGCTCGGCTGTCCGAATGTGTTGGCGCGCCGCCACCCACTGATAACGGGCCGCAGCCAGTTCCTTGGCGAACTCCTCCAGTAGATGGCTACCGGGGCAACTGCGTAGTTCCTCGATACGTGAAGGACGTTTGAAATACTGAACCAGCATGATGTTCCCCTCCTTGGGAGCATCATGATTATGTGTGACGGCGGAGACTTGACCCTTACACGCGCTGTTGTGAGGACGAAGCGGAACTTTCGGACTCGGCTGAACCCTCAATTTCCGGTTTGGCCGAGTCTCGGGAGGAATCTCACTAACTGTCAGGGGCGGACTTCCCAGATTCCGACTTCTGGCCCAGATAGGCCAGCTACTTCGTCACTCGCCAAGACACTCTCTCCTTGACCGACTAGGGGAGTTTTGGTAGCGTCTCTCCTAGACACACAAGGAGAGATCGTGGGCAAACAGATTGATTTGCTACAGGGCACGCTGGACATGCTGATCCTCAAAGCTGTATCGCTGGGCCCACTGCATGGCTACGGGGTTCTTCTGCGCATTCAGCAGATCTCTGGTGAACAGTTGGAGATCCAGCAAGGCTCGTTATATCCAGCGCTCTATCGGCTGGAACATCAGGGCTGGATCGCCAGCGAGTGGGGGGAATCGGACAACAATCGCAAAGCGAAGTTCTATAGCCTGACCGCAAACGGGCGGCGCCGACTACATTCGGAAACCGAAAAGTGGAACCGCATGGCCTCGTTGATCGCCAGCATTCTGCGCACCACTTCGGAGCAGATATGAATCTTGTGGCTCGATTCCGTTCGTGGTTGAAGTGGATCGTCAAGGGGCGCAAGCTTGAAGCTGAGATGGAAGCCGAGGTGGGCTTCCACATCGAGAGCTACGCTGCAGACCTGATGGGCAAAGGCCTTTCGCAGCAGGAAGCTCTGCGGCAGGCGCGGATTGAGTTCGGCGGAATCGAGGCTCACAAAGATGCCATGCGTGCATCTGTGGGCGTCCGCTGGTGGGCTGAACTCGGTTCGGATCTGAGGTACGGAGCCCGCATGCTGGGCAAAAGTCCGGGCTTCACAGTGGTCGCGGTTTGCTCCCTCGCTCTGGGCATCGGCGCGAACACCGCGATCTTTTCCACCACGAAGACGATATTGCTCGATTCCCTGAGTGTGCCTCATCCCGAGCAGTTGCGCGTCTTGCGTTGGGAGTTTCCCGGCGACCAGCCCATGCATTCGCTGAGCGGGGATGTGGAGCAGACCAAGGCAGGAGCCACAACCAGTTCCTCGTTTTCCTATCCAGTCTATGAAGTACTCAGTCAGCACGGCGAGACGTTTGAAAGCCTCGCCGCCTTTGAAAACGACATCCCGGAGGTTGTCGCGAGCGTCGATGGTTACGCGGAGTCGGTTTCCGTTCAGTTGGTTTCGGGGGATTTCTTTTCCACATTCCAGGTGAATGTGACGCAGGGACGCGCGCTTTTGCCCTCCGACGATGTCGTTGCGGGCGGCGGCTCAGTGGCAGTGATCAGCGACGCCTATTGGGAATGGCGGTTTGCCCGATCACCTGCAGCCATCGGCAAGACGATCGAGGTGAATCACATCCCAATCACCGTGGTGGGTGTCGCCCCGCCGAGTTTTACAGGACCGCGACCCGGCCGTGGTCCCGAGATGTTTATGCCCCTAAGCATGCAGCCCATCGTCGATCCGTCGGTCTACGAAGGAACCAGTGGGAAGCACGAGGATGGAGAAGTCTGGTGGCTAGCAGTGGTGGGGCGTCTCAAACCGCACGCGACGGACACACAAGCGCTCGCATCGCTCGAAGGAGGGTTCGCGCAAGTAGTGAAAACCACGCTGACCAGCAAGCGGCACAAAGACGTAGAACGTTTACGCCTCATGATCGAGCCCGGCAATCGGGGACTGGAAAAACTTCGTAACGAACTTTCAGAAACTATGCGCGTTCTCTTGGTAGTGGTTGGGCTGGTGCTTCTACTCGCGTGCGCGAATCTAGCGAATCTTCTGTTGGCGCGGTCGGCGTCACGCAAACGGGAATGGAGCGTGCGCCTGGCTATAGGTGCCCAGCGATCGCGAATCATGCGGCAGGCTCTTACGGAGAGCATGATTCTGGCGCTTTTGGGCGGGGCTGCAGGATTGGTGCTGGGGTATTTGGGGCGGAACCTGGTTCCGCGCGTGTTGCATCAAACTGCTCCCGTACACTTCGATTGGCGGGTAATGGCCTTCACGTTTGCGATCTCCCTGCTAGCTGGGCTGCTCTTCGGCGGCTTCCCTGCGTGGCAGGCTACGCGTACGGATGTGAATTCTGGATTGAAGGATACTGGTCACACGACAACGGGAGGGCGATCAAAAGCACTGGTGGGAAGGTCCCTGGTAGTGGTGCAGGTATGTATTTCGATGGTGCTGCTGATCGGGGCTGGATTGTTTCTACGAACCCTGCACAACCTGATGCATTCTGATCGTGGGTTTCAATCGGAACATCTGCTCTTGTTCGATTTGGGCCTTCCAGAAACCCAATATAAGACAGAGGTGAGTCGTGCTGCAATGTTTCGTCAACTCCAGGCGCAGATCGGCGCAATACCAGGGGTCAAGACCGTAACATTCTCCGGTCATGCGCTGCTGGCTGGAAGCAGTTCCACCACGAACTTCGATCCCGATGGCCAGAAGTTCCCCCAGCATAATCACGCTTGGAGGAATATCGTCGGGACGAAGTTCTTCGAAACTGTGGGTATTCCGATCATGGCTGGCCGTGGATTTAACGATGAAGATTCGGAGTCGTCACCCAAAGTAGCAGTGATCAATCTTCGGCTGGCCCGTGCACTTTTTCCAGATGAAAATCCGATCGGTAAGACGTTTAATTCGGAGCACATCCGCATCGTGGGGATATGCGGGGACGCAAAGTTTCGAGATCTGCGCATGGATCCACCTCCAACTTACTACACGCTGTACCAACAGTTTGCCGCTGGGAATAGCGCAACGTTCGAGGCAAAGGCAGTCGTGGATCCCGCTAGTCTGACCGGAGCGATTCGCGACGCTGTACGGTCGTTGGACAGGGAACTGCCAATCACCAACGTACGCACGCAGGACGAGCAGATTGACGGCACCTTGCGGCGGGAAAGGTTGTTCGCTACGCTCACCAGCGGCTTTGGTGTGTTGGCCCTGCTCCTCGCAAGCATCGGTATCTACGGCATCATGGCATACACGGTTTCCGGACGCACGAATGAAATCGGTATTCGCATAGCGCTGGGGGCACAAACAGGTCAAGTGCTACGTACGGTGCTGCGCGAAGCCTGGTGGCTGGCATTAGCCGGCGTTGGAGTTGGCTTGATCGTAGCCCTGGCAATGAGTCGCCTGATCCAGAGCATGCTTTACGGATTGCGGCCCAACGATCCAATCACATCGGCAGCGGCCGCAACGCTGCTAGTTGCGATCGCACTAGCGGCAAGCTGGATACCAGCGCGAAAAGCCGCACGCATCGATCCAATCCATGCGCTGCGTCATGAATGAGCTTCGTACCCGAATGTTGTGGTTGCATCGTCGGGATTGTCGCGCAAGGTCGAGAGCAATTCAGTCGGTCAGTCAAGTTAAGTTCAATCTATTGCAGATTATGCGAAGCCGTCACTCTCTAGCGATCAGCCTATCATGCTGGCCCTAAAGAACTTCATCCCCTGCTACGCTGCGGCACTTTACATAAAGACGCACACCGCATTATTGGCCTTATGTGGTGCACCGCATAAGGCCAACTCCCGCACGGGGATCAGGACTTGGCTATTGCCCTCGCTGGTCCACAAGCCCCGAAAGGCAGCCGAGAATGCCTCTTGTTGCTGCGATGCCGGGACCTTGGCGATCAGCAGAGCATGACCGATGGTGACCTGATCTTTCAGAAATGCCTCGGCAACTGGTGGTATGAGGTCCGCGAGGCGTATGCGACCGTATTATGTTGCCGGTTCATTTATGTGGTCCCCAGAAGCCAAGATCGTTCGTCATGCCGGTTCGCCGCATCCAGAGACCACATAAGTTTAGGTTGGCTAGATCGCCCGGAGGAACGCCAT
>Ga0181526_10003449_pt1 | contig 12880 bp, 8 predicted proteins | sample PEATcosm2014_Bin_35_FD_119750 | JGI IMG/M metagenome (GOLD analysis project Ga0181526, IMG submission 119750) | Peatland microbial communities from MTU Mesocosm Facility, Houghton, MI, USA - PEATcosm2014_Bin06_30_metaG | ecosystem: Environmental > Terrestrial > Soil > Wetlands > Peat | place...
CAGACGCAAATTCAAACGTTCCGACTTGTAGACATCCGCGCCCGCCGACGCATTCACCTGGAACGCTGGATAGATACGTCCGCGAGCGAAGTTAATGCGATTCAAAACCTGCTGGCCGTATTCGGCGAGCACGGTGGCCGGGTCGCCATCGAATTCGAAGGGCAGCCCGCTGTCGTATTGAATTCCGCCTGCGATCCAGAAGCGTGGTGTGATCTGATAGCGGAGTCGTCCGCGCACGGTGTTGCGCTGATCTTGGGAACCCGGGAAATGCCCTGTAAGCGGTATCGTCGCGTCGGAGCCCAGGAAGAGCCCGCCCGTCACCGGATTAAATGCATTCCCAACAATATAGGAGTAACTGACAAAACCGGAAAAGTCATGCCAGTCGGGAAGATCGATTTTGGCTTCCGCACCATAAAGTATGGCTTTCCGGAACGCAATGGGAAAGCTGATCGTGGTGTTCTCGATCTGATCGTCATCGGCATAGTTATTCACAAGCCTCCGGAAATAATTTGTATCCAGCCTGAACATATTGAAGAACGCCTTGGTCAGACCAACTTCGTAATAATTTCCCTGCGAAGGCTGGACGGGCAATTGCAGGGAGACTGGGTTGAGGTTTGTGGCCGCAGTGGAACTGGAGAGCAGGAGATTCTCGAACGAAGGCGTCTGAAAGATTCTGTCGTAGGAAAAATGCGCTACGAGGCCGGTGGAGGGGAAATAGCGCGAAATCGAGAAACGTGGATCCACCGCCTGCTCGTTCAACAAGAGCTGATAATGGTCCCAGCGCAGTCCGGCGTTGATAGTCCAATTTCCCAGGTGGATCAGATCCTGCACAAACGCGGACTGCTCGAGATCCGGGTGATTCGCTGCGAAACTGAATACCGCTGGCGTGCCCGGGCTGAATTGACTGGGATCGCTGATGATGTACCGGAAATTCTCGTTCAGAAAGGTGTTATCCGACTCGACGCCAAACTTAAATTCGTGAACTTTATGGCTTAGCGTGATGGTCCCCCGGAAGTATCCTTCGCGAAACCAATTGTGCTGAAAAACCTCGATGGGAGTCGAATTTGTGTTCGAGTTGAAGTCATTTGCGTTGTTGCGAACCATGGCACTAAATTGGCCTACCGCTTGAGGCGAAAATGTATGTTGGTAGGAGACAATTCCCATCGTCTCGATGTTATCCGCTGTTTGCAGCTGCCCTGCGGCTTCCTGCACAATCTCGTTGGGGATGTCGTAACGGGAGATCTCATGGCGAACGATGAATCTCAGCCGATCGTTGGGCGTGAGATCGCGCTCGTAATTCACAGAAAAGTTTCCGAGCGTTCCCGTATTCGAATAGTTCTGCGGCACCACGGGATTGAGATAATGATCCGTCATGCTGCCACTGGCAGCTGCCCCGAACACATTCTTACCCCAGGCGTATTGCACTTTCACGAACGCGCCCGCGGTGTCAAAGCTGCCGCCGGAAAGCACGGCCTGGCCGTGGAAACCGGCCTGTGAATCCTGCAGCGTGTTCACTTCAACCACTCCGCCCATTTTTCGGCCATATTCCGCGGGAATGCCGGCGGTATAAATGCTCATGGATTCCACATCATCCGCTTCCATCTCAGGTCCGAAACTGGGCGAGCGATTGTCCGTCAAAGGAATGCCATCTACCACAAACTGTGTCTGATACTCAGAGCCGCGTGGATGCAAGACTGCATTCCCCTCGTATAACCAGCCCGGTTGCGAATTGACCAAATCCTGCAGGGATCGTCCCGGGATGGAGCTGAGTCGGCTTTGGATCAGATCTGGACCTAGCTGACTGACCGAGCCCGCTTGGTCGGGATCGATCAGCGTGTCAACCGTGCTTACCATTACGGATTGATTCATCGTAGGTAGGCTGAGTTGGATTTTACATTCTTGGGGAAGAGCGGAACGGATCTCGACTGCCTCGGATATCGCGGCAAAGCCAGGTTGGTTAATTTCGAGCTGATAGATGCCATAGGGAAGGCGTTGTACCTGCAAATTACCCTGATCGTCGGTCGCCAGGATATTTCTGTAACTATTGGCCTCACTTGTTAAGTGAACGGTCGTTTTCAGGCCAAGACCGGAGGGATCGATCACCTTCAGACGCAATTCGCCTCGATTGCTCTGGCAGAAGGCCGGCAACGAGCAGAGCAAGAGAAGGGTCACAAGCTTCTTAATGGAATATTGCCCCATGCCGTCCGACTCATGCTGCCCCAGAGTGTTACCGATTCGCACAATCGAGGCAAACGAGCCTCAAAACCTAGGAACAAGATGTTCAGCCACTTTTGCGCATCGCGTCAGGAATCAAATCTCAGGAAGGGGACTTGCCGCCGCTCTATTCGCCCGCCGCTCACAGGTTTCCCATTCTCCCATTTGGCATTGCAGCTCACGGCATTCAAATTCGCAATGGGCGATATTTTCTGGAACCTCGTCGACAAACTGGTCCCGCAGCCACCGCCATGCCCGGCGAAAAGATTGCTCATTAGATGTCTTCGCTTCGGACACTCGGTCGACCACCCATCACGAGAAGCTTCGAGCTTAGACGGATCAAAAGACAGCAGTAGGCTGCGATTATATACCCGAACCCCGAGTTGGAGACGAACACCAGGGAAAAGGCAAGGAAATCGCAACTTTAGCCCTCGTTACAGCTTTCCGAACCCGTGCTCTGCGGCTGGACCTGGCGAACGGCTGCATCAGGATCAGTTCCGCGAATTCCCAACTGACGGAAGGCTGTCCCGCATGCGAATATTCGATGTGCAATTTTGCAGGATGAACGCAATTGATATATAGAATGCGGGCATTGGAGGGTGTGCCCCCATGAGTTCTACTTGCGCGAAGGGAGTTCTCGCCGGGGTGTTCCTGCTGGTCGCTCAGGCTCTGGATGGTCACCCGCCGACAGCGCTGCTGGCGACGTTGAATGGTTCCGTGGACGTCTTAAACCGGATTGAGGATGGGGTCACCGAGATAGAGAGCGACCTTGCGATAATCCGAGACTACCTAAAGTTCAATGCCAGAGTCGAACCGAGTGCAGCCGCTCCTCTTAAACTCCAGACTGTACCATCGACGGGTAACTCAGATCGACGGAACTACATAGGAGACGAAGCATGCCGCGCGTGTCATTTGGAGAAGGTGCAGAGCTATTTGAAAACTCCGCATCACTTAAGCTCGCGACTGCCGAGCCAAGAATCGATCCTCGGTTCCTTTGCGGAGCGCAAAAATATCCTGAAGACCTCCAATCCTGGATTGTATTTCCAAATGGATGCCAAGGCGGATGGCTTCTATCAGTCGTCCATCTCGGCATTTCCACCGGTTCGGCCCGCACGCTCGGAAAGAATTGATGTCGTGATCGGATCGGGAAGAGTAGGTCAGACGTATCTTTACTGGAAGAACGACCGCCTTTTTCAGCTTCCCGTCTCTTACTGGGTCGATCTGGATGCCTGGGTCAACAGCCCCGGTTATCGGGATGGCGTAGCAAATTTTGAGCGGCCCGTTATTCCGCGCTGCCTGGAATGCCATCTGACCTATGCAGAGGGCGTACCTGGTTCAGAGCCTCCTAACGTTTACAAGCCCACAAGCCTGGTGTTAGGAATTTCTTGCGAACGATGCCATGGTCCGGGACGCGAGCATCTGGAAGCCAGGACAGCAAAAAGAGGGACTGCAGACATTGTTCAATTGTCAAAGCTAACGCGAGAGAGCCAGATTGAGGTCTGCGCGCAATGCCATGGGGGCCGCCGAACACCTATTCAAGTTGCCTTTTCCTACGTGCCCGGAGAGCCACTAGACAAATACTTTCGCCGCGACCCATCGAACCCTAGCGCGACCGTGGATGTACATGGCAACCAGGTAGCCCTATTGCAGATGAGCCGCTGTTACCAATCTTCGGCGGATCTGAGTTGTTCCACATGTCACGATGTGCATCAAACCGAGCGAGACACAGCCGCGTTTTCGGTTCGCTGCCTTAAATGCCATCGGCGGGAAACGTGTGGAGAGTTTCCCCAATTGGGGGAGAAAATCACAGGAAGCTGCGTTAACTGCCACATGCCCGTGCAGGCCTCCAATTTGATCATTTCAAACTCCAACGGGAAGCAAACAAAGGCGATGGTGCGGAGTCATTGGATCAAGATTTATCCCGAATTGCGAACACCCTGATTTTGCACTTTGGGAAAGCGAGATTGACACAACGACTGAAACTCTGACCCGTTCTGGAAAACCTTCTTCTGGGTACTTGGTGAGTCAGAACTCTCGCAACAGGGTTCTTTGCCGGATTCCGCCGATGTATACCCGGCATCTTCAGATTAGCTTCATGATCAGACTCAATCTTATACTCTTGGTGAAAGTTTGAGGGAACGAGACAAACGCATGATCGGTCGGAGAAACCTGCTTCGAGGATCACTCCTCTCCGGAAGCATTCTGATATCCGGTTTCGACAAGTTCCGTTGGCCAGAGTTCTTTCCGAGCCAGGTTTCGGATCCCTTTCGTGAGGGTACCCAAATCGGAGTCGTGGACTTCTCCGACGAAGGCAAGGCCCCTATGGGCCAAGCAATTGGGGCCGAGCTCGATGGACGGCTGTTCACGGACCATTCTAAGCTGAAGCCGGAAAATCCTGTAACTCCTACGAGTTCTTTCTATATTCGAACGCGTGCGTCAAAATTTCTGGACAACACCAAACCGTGGTCGATTCAAATCGGTGGCCTCATCGAAAAACCATCCGCCATCTCCGTCGAAGACTTAGAAAAAATAGCGCAACCCATGGGCTTACATCTCATGGAGTGCGCCGGGAATTCCCGCAGTGCCCATTTTGGAATGTTGAGTGTTGCAGACTGGGAGGGCATTCCATTGCAAGGGATTCTCGAAAACGCCAAACTTAAACCACAAGCCACCCGCGTGCTCATTTCCGGCTTTGACCACTACGCTGCTGAATCGAACAGCTCCTGGCCAGGGGCCAGTTGGATTTTCACACTGGAGCAATTGAAATCGTCGCGGGCGTTTCTGGCCACAAAGATGAACAGCCAGCATCTCACCGCAGACCATGGTGCGCCCATTCGCTTGGTTGTTCCGGGCTGGTATGGGTGCACATGCATTAAGTGGGTAAACGAAATGACCTTAGTGGAGGAAGACGCCCCAGCCACTTCCCAAATGCAGGAATATGCCAGTCGCACGATGCAGAATGGGGTACCTACCCTCGCAAAGGACTATGTGCCGGCTTTGATTGACGCAGCAGCAATGCCCATTCGCGTAGAAAAATGGTTGGTGGCTGGGAAGATCAAATTCCGCGTGGTAGGAATCCAATGGGGCGGCTCTCGTCCCATCGAGGGGCTGGAGATTCGATTCAACGCGGAAGAAGACTACGTCCCCGTGGACGACTTTCGGATATCCACTCACGACTCCTGGAGCTTTTGGAACAAAGCATGGACTCCACAAAAAGGAGGAAGGTACCTGATCCGACTTCGCCTGAAAGGGTCGAACAACGTCGCGAGAAGATTGGATTCCGGCTACTACATGCGTTCCGTCGAGATAACGGAAACCTGAAGAGGAACGTCGGCCTGGGACGAACTGCTGGCTTCAACGGGCTTAGTTTCGCCCAAAAAAAGACGGCACGGTTTTGTGTTCATGAACAAGTGCGATATCCGCGGGCGGATTTTTCTAGCAGTAACCGCAGATTCTCTTGCAAACCGACTTGGCTGCCGCTATAACCGTGAAGTTGTTCACGTGCGCCTGTTGTTTGGTGAAAGGTATCAGACGATTGCTCCCTTCTCTCCGTTCGTTGGTGGAATTTCTCAGAGCCTCTTCTTTCCTATTGAACCAGCATGATATTTTTTTGCGAGTTCCGAAGGTCCAGAGCGCGCAATGGAATTTTATGACTCCGGCGTGAAGGTGATTCACGCCAATGAAATGGGAAATTCTCAACCTGAGAGGGATGACCGGAGGAAGCGAAGTCAAATCAAAAAAGTCGCCGCCCAGTTCCACGTAAAACCGAGGGTCTATGTTCAGACGATCATTTGCCACTTCGATATTCGCCCTTAGCTTGGCTCTGACCTCGGCGCATATCAGCGCACAGCAGATGGCAGTGGATGCCGAGGGGCACGCGTGGTGGCAGCACGCAGTGTTCTATGAGCTTTATCCACGGAGTTTCGCCGACAGCAATAACGACGGAATTGGCGATCTCAACGGAATCACGTCCAGGCTCGATTATCTGAAGGATCTAGGTGTTGATGCTATCTGGATCACGCCCTGCTTTCCTTCTCCTCAAGTGGACTTCGGTTACGACGTATCGGACTACCAGAATATCGATCCGATGTACGGGAACTTACAGGATTTCGACCGCCTAGTGGCGGAAGGCAGGAAGCGGGGCATTCACATCGTTTTGGATTTCGTGATCAATCATACATCGGACCAACACAAATGGTTTCTGGATTCGAAATCTTCGCGCACGTCCGCGCACCGGGATTGGTACATCTGGCGCGATGGCAAGGGACCGGATCTCCCGCCCAACAACTGGGTTTCGACTTTCGGTCTCTCCGCATGGAAGTTTGATCCTCTCACTCGACAGTATTATTACCACTACTTTTATCCCGAGCAGCCGGACCTGAACTGGAGGAATCCCGCAGTGGAACAGGCTATGTTCGACGTCACTCGCTTCTGGTATAAGCGCGGCGTCGTGGGCTTCCGGTTGGATGCCGTGGATTCCCTATTCGAGGATCCGAAGCTGACGGATAACCCGGTCGTGCCTGGTACGGATAACTTCGGTCGACCGAACATGGACGAGAAGTACAATCAGAAGCTGCCGGAGGTGCACGATGTTCTGCGAGGACTGCGCAAGGTCGCTGACGAATACGATGCCGTGTTGATCGGTGAGACTTACACCAGCACCATCGGCGAACTGAAACAGTATTATGGCGAACGTAGCAGCGAGTTGCAGATGCCGATGGACATGATGTTCGCCACCGTCGACAAGCTCTCTGCCCCGGATTTCCGCCAGCAGATTTCTGCCATCAATTCCGCGGGAGGCTGGCCGGTGTTGCTCATTGGCAATCATGACATGGCGCGTTCCTATAACCGCTACGGCGACGGCGTGCATAACGACGCCATTGCCAAGCTGATGGCCGCCCTCTATCTCACTCTCCGTGGAACACCAATCCTGTATTACGGCGAAGAAATCGGCATGGAGAACAATGATCCAAAGAGCAAAGAGGATGTGCGGGATCCGATCGGCAAGCTCGGATGGCCCTTGGAGAAGGGCCGCGACGGAGAACGCACCCCGATGCAATGGAACGTCAGTGCGAATGCGGGCTTCAGCATGGCAAGGCCTTGGCTGCCTGTCCCCCCAAGCGCAGAGACTCACAATGTCGAGAGTGAACTAAGGGATCCTGGTTCCGTCTTGAATTTCTACAAGCGACTGCTTTTTCTGCGCCACCATGAGGAGTCGTTGCTCGACGGAGAATATATTCCTTTGAACGAAAACAGCCCGGGCGTGCTCTGCTATCTTCGTCGATACAAGAATGAAGCGGTGCTGGTGGTATTGAATATGTCCGGAAGCTTGCAGAAGTTCGATGTGGACCTTGCTCCGTACGGCTTGGCCGGCGCAAACAGAAGCACACTGCTCACGGATATGACCGGTGAGCTGCAAACTGGCGGAAAGGAAATGTCCATCGAACCGTTCGCTGTGTACATCGCGAAACTTACAAAATGATGGAGTCCTGGGGATGATTCAGGGAAACTCCCGAAGAGAGGAATGATGAGCTACAAGGGGTTTGATTTGCATGGAAGAGTTGCGGTGGTGGTCGGCGGGACTTCCGGGATCGGCCAGACGATCGGGCACGGTTTGGCCGAGGCGGGAGCAGACGTGATTCCCACAGGACGACGGGCGGATCTGGTGGAAGTCGCGGCAAAAGAAATTGAGGCTCTCGGGCAGCGATCGTTGCGGATCAGTTCCGATGTGCTCAATCGAGGTTCGTTGCAGTCTTTGCTCGAGGCCGTGGTGGCCGAATTTGGCAAAGTGGATATTTTGGTCAACGCGGCCGGGCGCACGAAACGCACTCCGTTCCTGGACGTTGCGGAGAGCGAATGGAACGAAATTCTGGACACCAACCTGACTGGTGCGTACCGCGTGAGCCAGGTTTTCGGCCGGCATATGGTCGAGCGCAAGTATGGACGGATCATCCAAATAGCATCGCTGACTTCCTTTGTTGGTATGTACGAAGTGGCGGCGTATGCGGCGAGCAAATCGGGACTCGCGGCACTGACACGTACTTTGGCGATCGAGTGGGCCCGATATGGCGTTTGTGTGAATGCCATTATGCCCGGCGTGTTTCGGACTGCCCTAAACGAGAAATTGCTGGATGGCACCCCGAGAGGTCAGGAGTTCCTGCTGCGTACACCGATGAGGCGCTTCGGCAAGGTGGAGGAGTTAGTGGGCAGCGCCATTTTTCTGGCCTCGGAAGCGGCCAGTTTTGTAACCGGCACAATTCTGCAAGTAGATGGAGGATTCCTGGCTAGCGGCGTAAATCAGTAGCGGGATCAGACGCGGCCTTCTTCAGGAACAAGGCCACCGCCGGTGGTAAAGTGGTGATGCGCCGCCCGGTTTCGAGCAAATTTCTTTCTGTGACGAGTTGAGGAGTAAATAAGATGGCGACACAACAGCAGGCTGGCATCGAGTGTGGGATTTTCCGGAAAACGAACGCGCACGTAGGCCGAAAGGTCTGTGTTTCGCCCGAGAACAGTGCCATGCGGCATCTTGTGTATGCGCGGATCATTCTTGATCGGTCTCAGCCTTCCGTGAAGTTTTCAAATGGAGCGCGAGAGACCGGTTTGATCTGCTTGCGCGGCGAAGGTCTGGCAACGGTCGATGGTACACCAATTCCTCTGGGCCGCTTTGATGCGATCTATATCCCGCGCGATTCGAGTGTCGAGTTGAGTACAAATTCGTCGGTAGATATTGCGGAGTTCTCGGCGGGGGTCGCGAAACGCTATCCGCTGCGAGTGGTGCGCAATGCCGAAGTGGCCGCGGATCCGGGTTTGAAGTTCACGACCGGGAAACAGGGTAATACTCGGAGCGTGAGTCTTTTGCTGGCGAAAAACATCGAAGCTGGGCGGCTGATCATCGGGGTCACGGAATCCGATCCGGGAAATTGGACGAGTTGGCCGCCGCACGAACACGCGAAAATGCTCGAGGAAATGTACGTGTATTTCGATATGCCAGGTCCTGCTTACGGAATTCAGCTGGTGTACCAGAATGCCGAGGAACCCGAACTTGTAACGGTAGTCCGCGACGGCGACGCGGTCATGATCCCCGCCGGCTACCATCCGAACGTCGCCGTACCGGGGTATCCGATTGCCTTTCTATGGGCCATGGCGGCGCATCGCGAAGGCGAAGACCGCCAGTATGGAATCGTGAATGTGCAGCCGGGATTCGATCAAGGTGGTTCAGGCTTGGAAGCTGGAAGGAAAAAATAGAACCAGTTTTTTGAACCGGCCTAATTTAATCCATGGCGGAAAACTTACCCAGAGTCGCAGATGAACCGATCGAGTCGACCTCTCAAGCACCCGGAGAGAAGTTCGCAAAGACGCGGGTAACATTTTTTCTTGGAAGATTTCGATGGGTCATTTGTGCAGTCCTCTTCCTCGGCATCAGCAAGAATTATATGGACCGCCAGGTGTTAGGCGTCCTGAAAGTCACCCTCCAGCACGACTTCGCTTGGAACGAGATCGATTACAGCAATCTGGTATTTGCGTTTCAGGCGGCCTATGCCGTCGGCTTGCTGGTTGTGGGGCGTTTCATCGATCGCGTGGGGACGCGGATCGGATATGGGTTGGCCATGGTGTTTTGGAGCATCGCTTCCATGGCCCATGCGCTGTGCGGCTCCCTCCTGAGTTTTGGAATTGCACGCGCGGCACTGGGCTTGGGAGAATCGGGAGCCTTTCCCGCCAGCATTAAAACGGTCACGGAGTGGTTTCCGCAGAAGGAACGAGCGCTGGCGACAGGGATCTTCAACGCGGGGACCAACGTCGGCGCGATCATCACGCCAATCTTTGTGCCGTGGATTACGATCCATTTTGGATGGCGATGGGCATTTGTCATCACAGGAGCAATCGGGTTTCTGTGGTTTTTGCTGTGGATGGCGGTGTACCGAAAGCCGGAAGAGCATGCGCGCTGCAGCGCAGCGGAGCTTGCACACATTCGAAGCGATGGCGAGAAGCCGACGCCCCGCATGCCCTGGGCTCGACTGCTAGGTTACCGGCAAACCTGGGCGTTCTTGCTTGCGAAGTTCCTGACCGACCCCATCTGGTGGTTCTATTTATTTTGGGTGCCTGGATTTTTTCAGAAGCAGCATGGCTTAAACCTGACGCAGATTGGATTGCCGATTGTGGCGATTTACCTGATATCCGACGGGGGAAGCGTTGCGGGGGGATGGTTGTCTTCCCAATTCATTGCGCGCGGTTTCTCGGTGAATAGGGGACGGAAAGTGGCGATGCTGATATGCGCAGTGTGTGTGGTTCCCATTGTTTACGCCTATCGCACAGAGGGCCTGTGGACCACCACCCTTTTGATTGGGCTCGCGGCCGCGGCACACCAGGGTTTTTCAGCAAATCTCTATACCACCGCATCGGATATGTTCCCGAGCCACGCTGTAGCTTCTGTGGTGGGAATCGGAGGGATGGCAGGAGCTGTGGGAGGAATGTTGATTGCCAAAATTGTGGGTAATGTCTTGCAGGCGACGGGAAGTTACTTTGTCCCTTTTCTGATTGCGGGGACGGCGTACCTGATCGCCTTGGGCGTGATGCAAATGATCGTGCCTCGACTGCAGTCCGTGAATGCTGCATAGAGGAGCAAGTTGGCTGCAAAGCGGTGCGATGTTCAGTGCACTTTGGGAACTTCTTATGCGGGTAGACTGCGAAACGACTACGGAGAAACGGACATGGTGCAGAGGGATGCGACAAGACGTGGCTTTTTGAAGGTGACAGGCGCGACAGTTCTCAGCCTTGCTGCAGGCCGCCAGGGAATGGCGGCCTTCGAAGATGTCGGGAAGGATCCAGCGGAACAGGACACTTTTGATGTCCGCGAGTTTGGCGCGAAGGGTGACGGCAAGACCCTCGACACGTCTGCCATCAACAAGGCGATTGAAGCCGCAGGGGCTGAAGGAGGCACAGTCTATTTCGCGGCGGGAACCTACCTGTGCTATTCGATTCACCTGAAAAGCAGAGTTCGGCTATTCCTGGCGAGTGGCGCCACGATACTGGCAGCAGATCCCCCGAGGGAGGGAGGGCAGGAAGGATATGATCGGGCCGAACCGAATAAGCCGTGGGAAGACTACCAGGATTTCGGGCACAACCATTGGCATAACAGTCTTATTTGGGGCGAAGGGCTCGCGAACGTGTCGATCTGCGGGCCAGGCCTTCTTTGGGGGAAGGGGCTCAGCCGCGGGGAGGGGCAAGGGCCAGTCGCAGAAGTGCCCGGCGTGGGGAACAAAGCTATCGCGCTGAAGAACTGCCGCGATGTGCTTTTGCGCGACTTTTCGATTCTGCATGGCGGGCATTTCGGAATACTTGCCACCGGCGTGGATAACCTGACAATCGATAATTTGAAAATTGACACCAACCGCGACGGCATGGATGTGGATTGCTGCCGCAACGTGCGCATATCGAATTGCAGCGTCAATTCGCCGTGGGACGACGCCATTTGCCTGAAGAGTTCGTTTGCACTCGGTTACGCGCGCGCTACGGAGATGGTCACGATCAGCGACTGCATGGTGAGTGGCAGTTTCGAAGAGGGGACCATGCTCGATGCGACCTTCAAGCGCTTTCCTGCAAATTCCGACGTAGATCGCAATGGACGCATCAAGTTTGGCACGGAATCAAACGGCGGCTACAAGAACATCACTATTTCCAATTGCGTATTTGACGGGTGTTTTGGCCTGGCGATTCTGAGCGTGGACGGCGCGCTGATTGAAGACGTTTCCATCTCGAATATCACGATGCGCGAAACGGTCGGCGCGCCTATTTTTCTCCGTTTGGGATCGCGCATGCGCGGGCCCACGGGCGTGCCGGTCGGAGCCATTCGGCGGGTGAACATTTCGGACATCGTTTCATCGAATGCCTCGTCGCAGGTTTGCTCGATGATTACGGGCATTCCCAATCACAAGATTGAAGACGTGAAGATAAGCAATATCCTGGTGCAGCATCCGGGCGGCGGTACCAGGAAAGACGCAGGCATTCAGCTCGAGGAAAAGGAAAAGGAATATCCCGAGCCTACCATGTTCGGAACCACGCCTGCCCACGGCTTACTGATCCGACATGCCGAAGGCATTGAGGTGAGCGATTTTAAAGTGGTGGCGCAGAGCAAAGACGCCCGGCCATGCATTCTGTTGGAAGACGTCGATCGCATCGACTTCTTCAATATCAAGCCGGATCAGGCGCCGGATACGCCGGCTTTTGTGTTAAAGGATGTGAAGGATTTCAGCGTGGCGAGATGTAAGTCGATAGCGGACACGCAAATCGTTGAGACGAAACACAAGGAACTTTAGGCGAAGGCTTGCCGTCGATTTGGTTTGTCTGCCCGGTAAGGTTGAGCACGGTATCGACAAGGTTCGGAGACGGTTACAAATTGCTCTATGGCGTTTTGCCAATCGGCGATGGGCTGGCCTTTTTTCCGGTTTCGATCCTGACGGGAGAGGCCAGGGCGGCCAGTCGATCGATATCAAAATACTTGTATAGATCCAGGCAGAAAAGATCTGGGGCGCTCCGGTAGGGAACGGGAGTGTCCAGAAGATAGCCGAGACTGGTCATAGCGTCGTCAGAATCCACCTCAGAGAATAGCTCTGGCTCGAGCGCTGCTGCGGCAAGAGCGACAACCTGGCTGCGGATCCCGGCAGTTTCG